>Ga0102929_1001737_pt1 | contig 12965 bp, 12 predicted proteins | sample SalPonR1_B_D2_MG_FD_78510 | JGI IMG/M metagenome (GOLD analysis project Ga0102929, IMG submission 78510) | Salt pond soil microbial communities from South San Francisco under conditions of wetland restoration - Salt Pond MetaG R1_B_D2_MG | ecosystem: Environmental > Aquatic > Marine > Intertidal... | reverse complement strand
CCGGAATACCGGTGCTGCGCAACCTTCGGCATGCCCGTGGTGCCCCCGGTATGAAAATATGCCGCGACCCTGTCCTCGCCAGTGTCCGGAAAATCCGGGGTGACGCTCTGTGCTCGCATTTGAACGGCGAAATCCTTCAGATCGGCATGGTGATTATCCGGGTTTTTCGGCCGCACCAGCGGCACGATCCAGCTTTTCGGCGGGCTGAGATAGGTGTTGAGATCGACTTCCAGAACCGTGTGGACCGAAGGGGCATGGCGCACTGCTTCGGCGCATTTCTGGGCGATGTCCGTTTTCGGAAACGCCTTCAGAGTCACAACCACCCTGGCATCCGTTTCGCGCAGGATGGCGGATATCTGTTCGGGTTCCAGTAGCGGGTTGATCGGATTGACGATCCCCGCCACGGCCGCGCCGACTGTCGCCACCGCCGTTTCGAGGCTGTTGGGCAAAACCAGAGCGACGACATCGTCCTCCTTGATCCGAAGATTGCGGAAAAGGTTCGCTGCACGGCAGACCTGTTCGTGAAACTGCATCCAGGTCAGTGTCCGGGCATTGTCGCGCGGTCCCGAAAGAAGCTGGAAACTGACCGCCGGGCGATCCGGGAAGGTTTCCGCCGTGTCCTTGAGCATCCTGTAGAGTGTCTCGGGACGCTCGCGCGCCTCCCAGGGTGTTTCCCGTTCGATATCCAGCGCGTCCTGCCGCGAGGCGAATGTCATGTCTGTCCTCCCCATCGCGCCCTGACTGAGGCGCCCTCCACTGATGAGCATGGGCATGAACGGCGCACCACGCAAGTTTTACGCAACGTTCACATGGCGGGATGATGTCGCAAACCCCTTTTTCCAAAGACGTTTTGGATTTTGACCCGAGAAGCGACCCCGACCAGGACGCCCTTTTGATGCGGGAATGGAAATATGGTTCCGAATTTCTGTTGACTCTTTTTATCGGAATAAGCAGAAATTGCTGACAGAAGTAGTCGGAAAACAGAAAAGGAGACAATATGACTTCCCCGGCCCCCTTCCGTGCTCTCGGCGCGGCTCTGATCCTTGCCATTGGCGCCACCCCTGCCATCGCGCAGGAAGTGAATATATATTCCAGTCGCCATTATGATTCGGATGCAGAGCTTTACGACGCATTCACCGACCAGACCGGCATCACCGTCAACCGGATCGAAGGTGGCGCCGATGAACTGATCGCGCGCCTTTCCGCGGAAGGCGACAACAGCCCCGCCGACATTTTCCTGGCTGTGGACGCCGGCCGGATGAGCCGCGCCGAAGAGGCCGGGGTTCTGCAACCGTTCGACTCGGAGGTGATTACCACACGCGTGCCACCACATCTGCGTCATCCCGACGACCTGTGGTTCGGCATCTCTCAGCGGGCCAGGATCATCTTCTACCACGAGGACCGTGTCGAGAACCCGCCCCGCACCTACGAGGCCCTGACCGACCCGGAATGGAAGGATCGAGTCTGCATCCGGTCTTCAAGCAACGTCTACAATCAGTCGCTTCTGGCCTCGATCATAGAAGCCCATGGCGAGGACGCCGCGCGCGACTGGGCCGCGGGGATCGTGGACAACATGGCCCGTGCTCCGCAAGGTGGCGATACCGATCAGCTACGCGGCCTGATCTCCGGAGAATGCGACATCGCGGTGGCCAATCACTACTATTTCCTGCGCGGATTTGATCGTGACATTTCCGGGCTCACCGACGGGATAGAGAAGCTTGGCTGGATCTGGCCGAACCAGGCGGAACGCGGGGCGCATGTGAACCTTGCGGCGGCTGGCATGACCGCATCGTCCCCCAATCCCGAAGCCGCGCGTGCCCTGCTGGAGTTCATGACAAGCGAGACGGCACAGAAGCACTTTGCCGGTCAGAACAATGAGTACCCCGCCGTACCGGGTGTCGGTCTGGACGAGGACACTGCACGCCTGGGTTTCTTCATAGCCGACAGCACGACCCCGACCGCCGCGTTCAGCCGCAATGCCAAGGCGGCGCAGACGATATTCAACGAAGTCGGTTGGGATTGACCCGGGGGGTCATCGGGTTTCACCCCTTTTACGGACCCGGGCGCAGAACGGCGCCCGGGTTCATTATGCCCGCGGGGTCCAGTGCAGCCTTGATCGCACGCATTGCATCCAGCTTCACCGGATCGCCGTAACGCTCCAGATCGGCCACTTTCAGGCGCCCGATACCATGTTCGGCGCTGACCGATCCGCCCATCTCGTCCACCAGATCATGCACCGCACGCTTGATCGCATCGCGCTTGCCCGGATGATCGGCGCGGGTTTTGCCCGGCATCGGAAAAACGTTGTAATGAAGGTTCCCGTCCCCCAGATGGCCGAAGCAGTTGATCCGGAACTCCCCGATTTCCGCGATCACCGCACGTCCCTTCTCGATGAAGTCCGGCACCGCGCCCATGGGCAGCGATATGTCATGTGAACTGACCGCCCCGATACGGCGATTTGCCTCAGGGATCTGTTCACGCGTTTCCCAGAACTGATGGCGCTGCGCCTCCGACCGCGCGATCAGGCCGTCGCTGACAATGCCCGCGTCCAGCCCCTCGGCAAACAGCCGCTCCAGCGCCTGTGCAGGATCCAATCCGCGCGCCAGTCCCACGTCGATCAGGACGAACCAATCGGGGGGCGCGGCAAAGGGTTGACGCAGGTCCGGAACTGTTTCGGCCAGAAATTCCAGCCCTTGCCGGTGAATGATCTCGAAGGCGCTGATGCCCTCGGCCATATGCGCACGCGCCAGCGCCAGCAACTTCAATGCCGCCGCGGGGTCCGGCACGATCATCAGCGCGGTGCCCTCGCCCGCCGGTCGCGGCGCCAGCTTCAATGCCGCGGCGGTGATCACGCCCAGCGTGCCTTCGGCTCCGATCAGAAGGTTGCGCAGGTCATAACCGGTATTGTCCTTCCGCAGACGCTTGAGCCCGTTCCACACCCGCCCGTCCGGCAGCACCGCCTCCAGCCCCAGGCACAGGTCGCGGGCGTTGCCATAGCGCAATACGTTGACCCCACCGGCATTGGTGGCCAGGTTGCCACCGATCTGCGCGCTGCCCCGTGCCGCGATGCTGAGCGGAAAGAGCCGTCCGGCCGCATCGGCGGCTGCCTGAATGTCGGCCAGTACCGCGCCCGCCTCGGCCTCCAGCACGTTTTCTTCTGGGTGAATCGCGCGGATCGCGTTCATTCGCTCAAGGCTCAGCAGGAGAGGCGCCGGCCCGTCGGGCATGATCTGCCCGCCCACGAGGCCGGTGCCACCACCATAGGGCACCACCGGCACCTTCGCATGGGCAGCGGCCCCAACGGTTGCCGCGACCTCTTTGGTGCTGCGTGGCCGTGCGACAATACCGGCCCGACCGTGCCAACGGCTGCGCGGTTCTTCCAGATGATGCGGCTCGGGCGCGCACATGTCGAGCTCCGGCAGCGCCGCGCGCAGCGCCTCGACGAAAGTACTGTCAGCCGGGGTCAGAACCATCGGTGATCCTTAACACATGGGCGCCCTCCGTCCAGCGGCTGACAGAAGCTCAGGGGTCCTGAAGGTACTCGGGCCGCAGCACCGTGATCGTCGGCCGGGAGGGAAGATCCCGCAAGGACACCGTCAGCGCGTTGGCCCCGTTGTCCCTGATCGCGTAATCCTCCGACATCCCGTCGAGAAACCGCATCAGGCCGGCCTCGGAGAACCAGTGCATCGGGATTACCACGGAGGCGCGGAGGCGCTGAAGCACGTCGATCATCGTCGGAAGATCCAGCGTTATCCCCCCGTCGACGGCGGCCATGACCACATCAAGCCGGCCGATGGCGGCGTATTGTTCCGGAGTCGGTTCGTGATGGAGATGGCCCAGGTGCCCGATGCAAAGGCCCGCTGCCTCGAAGATGAAGATGGAATTGCCATCGCGCTCCACACCCATGCCCGACCGGATGTCAGTCGGTACGTTACGGATCAGCATGCCGCCAAGATCCAGATGATGTTCGGCCCGCCCGCCGGGCTCGCCCCAACCCCGCAGGACATGCGGAATGGCCGGATCCGGATAGGGCGTCCAGTGAGTGGAATGGGCGTGGTTCATCGTCACCACGTCGGGTGTGAAATCCACGTTGCCCACAAACCCGGTGTAGTCCGTGACCGCCGACAACCCGTCGACCGTCTGGATCAGGAAAGCCGCATGAGCCACGTATGTGATGCGCACTGCCTGTTCAGGCACCGGATCGCGAAACGATGCCCGGTGCAGATATTCCACCCCGGGGGTGTCCTGTCCGATGGCGATACAATGGCTTGGACGGCGTTCCTGCGCCATTGCGGGCAGGGAGAACATCGTCAGGAAAAGGATCAGTCGGATCATCTGCGCCACCTCCGCCAAAATACATAGCGCAAAATTCTGCGGCGTCACCGCGGCTTTCACTTCAACCCGCCTGGGCCCGCCCTCGCCGGTCCGCGCGCAGCGCCGCATAGAGGACATGTGTGCGCCAGCGGCCGTTAATCTGAAGGTAGCTCTGTGCGACCCCTTCATATTTGAACCCGCATTTTTCCAGCAACGCCCGGGACGCGGCATTCTCGGGCAGGCAGGCGGCCTCGATCCGGCTCAGGTCCATCCGGGCAAAGGCATGGTGCACGACAGCGAGAATGGCTTCGCACATGTATCCCTGCCGCGCATGGGGTTGCCCGATCCAGTACCCAAGCGTGCCCGATTGCGCAGGGCCGCGGCGGATGTTGTCAAGCGTTATCGCCCCCAGAAGGGTGTCATCTTCGCGGCGGATAAGAAAAAGCGGCAGGGCCGCCCCACCGGCGATGGACCGTTGAGCCCAGTAAACACGGTTGGTGAAGCCCTTGCGCGCAAGATGATCGGCGGCCCAGCTCGGTTCCCAGGGAGTGAGGAAATCCGTGCTGGCCCGGCGCAATCCGCTCCAGTGGCGGAAATCAGTCAAGGCAGGAGGGCGCAGGGTCATCCGCTCGGTTTCGAGCCTGATCTTCCTGCGCGGCAGGAACATCAGGCTGCACGCCTTTCCTGCAGAGCCTCCAGCGTCGGCGCGGTGTCCACGGGCCCATAAAGCGCCATCGCCGCCGGTGCACGCAGTGCGATATCTCCCGCAATCTCGCGCACGTCCTGCAGGGTGACCGCTTCGATATGGCCAACGACTTCCTCCAGCGGCGGCACACGCCCCCAGATCTGGAGCATCCGCGCCATGCGCTCGGCCCGGTTCGAAGGGCTTTCCAGCCCCATCAGAAGCCCCGCTTTCATCTGTGCGCGGGCGCGCTCCACCTCGGCGGCGCTCATGTCGTCAGCGGTGCGCCGCAATTCGTCTACGGTTATCTCGGCCAGCCCGGCCATCTGATCGCCGCTGGTTCCCGCATATATCGTCAGCATGCCGGTATCCGCATAGGCCCCGGCCTGCGCGAAGATAGTATAGCACAGGCCCCGGCGTTCACGGATTTCCTGAAACAATCGCGACGACATGGAGCCGCCCAGCGCGCTCGCATAGATTTGCGCCGCATGGATTCGCGGATCACAATAATGCGGGCTTTCAAAGGCCAGCGCGAAATGCGCCTGTTCCAGATCCTTGGCGTGGCGTGTTTCGCCCCCCTTGAAACAAGCCAGCGGGGGCGCCGCCGCCGCACGGCCGGTCATGTCACCGAACAGTTTCTCAGCCTCCACCGCAATCGCATCGTGGTCCACCGCGCCGGCGGCCGAAAGGATCATCTGCCCCGGGTGGTAATGGCTGTCAACGAAGCCTTCCAGATCCGGCCGGTCAAAGGTTTTCACCCGTGCCTCGGGTCCGAGAATCGTGCGGCCCAGCGGGTGATCGGGATAGGCCTGCTCCTGCAACCAGTCGAAGATGATGTCGTCCGGAGTGTCATGGGCCTGTCCGATCTCCTGAAGGATGACGCCCCGTTCGACCTCGATCTCACCGGCATCGAATGCCGGATGGCGCAGGATGTCGGCCACCACATCGAGTGCCAGCGGCACGTCCTCTCCCAGCACGCGGGCATAATAGGCCGTGACCTCGCGGCTCGTATACGCGTTCATGTAACCGCCGACGTCCTCGATGGCCTCGGCGATCTGCAGTGCCGAGCGGCGCGCGGTCCCCTTGAAAGCCATGTGTTCGAGGAAATGCGCGATTCCGTTCTGCTCGGCCCGCTCGTGGCGCGCCCCGGCCAGCACCCAGACACCGATGGCAGCGGATTTCATCCCCGGCATGTGCTCGGTGACGACGCGGAACCCGTTCGGCAGGGTCGTGAGATTTACTGTCAATTCCCGGTGCGCTCCTTGATGAGTGTTTCCAGCATGGCCAGGTCGTTGGCGACCCCGGTGATCCGCTCGGGTCGCTCATACAGGTCCGACATGCGCCCGGGCAAGGGGGGACGGATGCCCGTGGCCGCCGCCACCGCATCGGGAAACTTGGCCGGGTGTGCAGTGGCGAGGGTGATCATCGGTGTGCCCTGCACGCGCCGCTCCTGCGCGACTTTCGCCCCGACAGCCGAATGCGGACACAGGAGTTCTCCTGTCGTCCGCCACAGTCCCGCGATGGTGGCGCGGGTGTCATCCTCGTTGCAGACGCCGCTGTCGAACGCCTCGCGCAGGGCCTCCAGCGCACCCTGGCTGACGCTGAATCCACCGGCTGCCAGCTCGTCCATGAGCTGGGCCACGGCTCTGCCATCCTGTCCATAGGCATGGAACAAGGCCCGCTCGAAATTCGAACTGACCTGAATGTCCATCGACGGGCTGATCGAGGGCACCACGCCGGAGGGCCGATATTCCCCGCCACTCAGGCAACGATGCAGGATATCGTTCTGGTTGGTTGCCACCACCAGCCGGTCGATGGGCAAGCCCATCCGCCGCGCGACGTATCCCGCGAAGACATCCCCGAAATTGCCCGTGGGCACAGTGAAACTGACCGCGCGGTGCGGCGCGCCCAGGCTCACGGCGGCGGTGAAATAGTAGACCACCTGCGCCAGCACACGCGCCCAGTTGATCGAATTGACGCCAGCCAGCCCGACCGAGTCGCGAAAGGCAAAATCATTGAACATGTCCTTCACACGCGCCTGACAGTCGTCGAAATGCCCTTCGACGGCCAGCGCATGCACATTGGCCTCCGCAGGTGTCGTCATCTGTCGCCGCTGCACCTCGGAAACACGCCCTTCGGGATACAGGATGAACACATCCGCCGCATCCAGACCCCGAAACGCCTCGATCGCCGCACTGCCGGTATCGCCGCTGGTCGCGCCCACGATGCACACCCGCTGACCGGATCGCTTGAGCGCCGCCTCGAAGAGTTGCCCGATCAGCTGCATGGCGAAATCCTTGAACGCCAGTGTCGGGCCGTGAAAAAGTTCCAGCAGGAAATGACCGGAGTCCAGTTGCACCAGCGGAGCCCGGGCCGCATGATCGAAGCCGGCATAGGCCCGCGTGATGATGTCCTGGAATTCCGCCTCGGTGAAGGCGTCGCCGATGAACGGGCGCATGATTCGGAAGGCCGCTTCCTCGTAGGGCACACCCTCAAGCGCGGTGATGTCGGCGCGCGACATTTGTGGAATGAACTGGGGCAGGTAAAGGCCGCCATCGCGTGCCAGCCCGGTCATCATGGCGTCTTCGAAGCCCATGACAGGCGCCTGACCCCTCGTGGAGATGTAGTTCATGTCGGTCCGTCCTTCGCGCCGCGGCGCATCCGCACAATGAGATAGAAGGTCATCGCCAGCCAGATCGCGGCCAGTGAAAACCAGGTTATCGCGTATTCAAGGTGATCGTTCGGAATGCCGCGGGTGTCCACCGGCAAGGGCGTCACCGGGGCGCCGGAATACGACAATTCCCGCGCAACCACCAGGACCGGCTGCGCGCCCAGAACCTGTGCCATCTCCGGAAGATCGCGCGCGAACCAGGTGTTTTCGGAGATGTCATTTTCCGGGGTGGACGCGTTGCGATCGTCGGGCCAGTGCAGATTCCCGGTCACGGTAACCGGTTTATCGGGCGGTGCGGGTATCTCTCGCGCCACCTTCACGAAGCCGCGGTCGACCAGGATGACCCGATCCCCGGTGTCCAGCGGCGAAATCACACGGTAGCCCGCACCGATCCGCTTGCGGCTGACAAGCACCCGCAGGGCACCCGCACCGAACCGTCCGGTCACCGTCACCGGCAGGTACTTGTCGGCCTCGGGATCGGGTGTTTCTGGCAGGGCCACCGGATCAGCCGCGATGCGGGTTTCGATATCGGCGAGCACACCCTCTTTCCACGCCAGCCGCTGCATCTGCCAGACACCAAGTGCGATCAGGACGGCCGCCCCTGCAAGTCCGAAGATTACCGGCGCCACAATCCTCGCTCGCATGATATCCCCTTGAAGCAAAGATGCGGAAGGCAGCCCCCCGCATCCTGTCGTCCTCTTGGCCGAAACGCTCCCGACGGAAGCGTCTATTTTCAAATCGTGTTCAGGCGCCCCAGATGTAGATCGAGGCAAACAGGAAAAGCCAGACCACGTCGACGAAGTGCCAGTACCACGCCGCGGCTTCGAAGCCGACATGACGTTCCGGAGTGAAGTGCCCACGCATCAGCCGGATCAGGCACACGAAAAGGAATATGGTGCCGATCACCACATGCGCCCCATGAAAGCCGGTGGCCATGAAGAAGTTTGCACCATAGATATTGCCGGCAAAGCCGAAGCCGGCATGGGTATATTCGTAGATCTGGAAAACCGTGAACAATGCACCGAGCGCGATCGCCAGAATCAGCCCCCATTTCATGTCATCGCGGTTGTTTTCATGCACCAGAGCATGGTGCGCCCAAGTGGCGGCAGCGCCCGAGCAAAGAAGGATCAGCGTGTTGATGAGCGGCAGGTGCCACGGATCGAACGTCTCGATCCCCGCCGGCGGCCACTGGCCGTCCTTGATCGGTGACATGGGCCCCATCGGGTACATCGCGTGCTTGAAGAAACTCCAGAACCATGCGGCAAAGAACATCACCTCCGACATGATGAACATGATGAAGCCGTAGCGCAGGCCAATCCTCACGACCGGGGTGTGATCGCCTTCCTGGCTTTCCGCCACCACATCGGCCCACCAGCCGAACATCACGTAAAGCACGCCCACCAGGCCGGCCAGGAACATCCACGGGCCGTTGCCGTGGAACATCAGCACGGCCCCGAAGAGCATGACAAACCCTGCCACGGCGCCGATGAATGGCCAGACCGAAGGATTCAGAATGTGATAATCGTGGTTTTTCTCATGTGCCATCTTCGGTATTCCCTCGCTGGAAGGCTCAGTTCACGTTTGTCCCGGTTTCGCCCTTCCGGTCAAGGGCTGCCTGCGTTTCGGGCAGGTCTATTTCGTGGAAGGTGTAGGAAAGGGTGATGCGGCGCGTGTATTTTGCATCGCGGTCGTCAACGATCTCGGGATCGACATAGAATGTCACGGGCATCTCAACCCGTTCGCCCGGTTGCAGGATCTGTTCTTCGAAGCAGAAACAGTCAATCTTGGTGAAGAAACCGCCAGCCTCGTACGGAGTGACATTGTAACTCGCACTGCCCGCCACCGGCTTGTCAGTGGGGTTGTAAGCCTCGTAGAAGGCCAGCCCTGTCTCGCCGATGCGCACGACCATCTCGCGTTCGACGGGTTTGAACTCCCAGGGCATGTCACGTTCCTTGGACGCGTCGAAGCGGATCTTCATCGTTTGGTCCAAAATTTCGTCGGATCCCGCGGTTGCCACGCCAGGCTCTCCGCCAAAGCCTGTCACCCTGCAGAACCAATCGTAGAACGGAACCGACGCCCAGGCCAATCCGCCCATGAGCAGGACAACACCGACCAGCCGTGTCACCGTTTTCGTATTCGCGTTCAATGCCATCAGTTATCCACTCCGCTTTCGCTCTGGACGTTGAAGCCGTCTGTGCCGACCTTGGCCACGGTAAGCCCGAAGATCAGCCCGACGAACCCGGCAAGCACCAGCCCAAGCCCCAGGTTGCGGCTGAAACGGCGCTTGTGGATCTCATGCTGCCGGCTAAGTGCCATCACCAGCCTCCCAGCCCGAACGGTGCCAATGCCGCCTCAAGCATTATCGCGCCGAAATGGGCAAAGAGATAATAGAGAGACAGGCCGAAAAGTTTCTTCTCGGCCCGGTAACCATCGCCCTCCGCAATTTCCTCGTTGCGCCGCCACACGGTCCATGCACCCTTGAGGAACATCGCGTTCACGATGACAGCCACTGCCATGTATACCGGCCCGCCTATGGCAGTCACCCCGAGCCCGAGGGCCACCGGTGCCAGGAGCAGCGTGTAGACCAGTACATGCGCCCGGGTTGAACGACGGCCGTGGGTCACCGTCAGCATCGGCACGCCTGCGTCGTCATAATCCGACTTCATGAACAGGGCGAGTGCCCAGAAATGCGGCGGTGTCCACATGAAGATCAGGGCGAACATCAGAACCGATTCCATCGCGACACCACCGGTCACCGCCGCCCAGCCGATCATCGGCGGAAAGGCACCGGCGGCGCCACCGATGACTATGTTTTGCGGCGTGCTCCGCTTGAGCCACATCGAGTAGATGACCACGTAGAAGAAAATCGTGAAGGCCAGAAGTCCGGCGGCCAGAAGATTGGACGCAAGCCCCAGCATTACCACCGAGAACCCGGCCAGCGCCATCCCGAACCCGAACGCTTCATCAGGACCGATCCGTCCGGCCGGTACCGGGCGGCGACGAGTACGTTTCATTATCCCGTCGATGTCTGCATCCCACCACATGTTGAGCGCCCCTGACGCGCCACCACCTACGGCGATAAACAATATTGCTGCAAAGCCGACAACCGGGTGGATGGCTCCGGGCGCAGCCACCAGCCCTGCCAGTGCGGTGAACACCACCAGCGTCATCACCCGCGGCTTGAGCAGGGCGAAGAAGTCGCCGAAACCGGCGTCACCGGCCTGTGCCGAGGCAGGGGTATCTATGCTCGCGTCACTCATTTCGATCTCCGGGCGGGGCGCGTCACAAGTCGCGCCGTTCATAGCCTCAGGGTGTGGGCATCGGGGCCGCACTACCCCGCGCACACCTCACCGTGTCAATCGGCTGCGGCCAGCCGGCGGTCCGGATCGGGCAGCGTCGACGGATCGCCGGCGTACTCCTCCACCGCTCCCTTGAGCCAGAGATCGTATTCCTCCTGGCTCACAACCTTGACGGTGATCGGCATGTAGGCGTGGTCCTTTCCGCAAAGCTCGCTGCACTGGCCGAAATAGACGCCTTCCTTCTCGGCCTCGAACCAGAGTTCGGCCAGGCGGCCCGGCACCGCGTCCTGCTTCACCCCGAAGGCCGGAATGGTCCAGGAATGGATCACGTCGGCGCCGGTCACCCGCATCACGACCGTCTTGCCGACAGGCACCACCACCGCGGTGTCGGTGGCCAGCAGGAATTCATCCTCGGTGTAGCCCGCCGCTTCCAGTTCCGCAGCGACCTCGTCGTTGAGGACCTTGCCCTCCCCGATCATGAAGCTTTCGAAACCGAAATCGTGATCGGTGTACTCATACCCCCAGTACCACTGGTAGCCGGTCACCTTGATATTGACGTCACCTTCGGGAATCTCCTGCTGCTTGAACAGCACCGGCAACGAAAACGCTCCGATGAACACCAGGATCACGATCGGAACAACCGTCCAGGCCACCTCGATCGGCGAGTTGTGCGTGAAGCTGGCCGAATTCGGATTTGCCCTGCGATTGTAGCGCACCATCACGATCACGAGCAGTGCGCAGACAAATATCACGATGGCGGTGATAATCACCAGGATCAGGCCATCGAGCCATTGCAGATCGCGCGCCAGCTCGGTCGCCGCGGGCTGAAAGCCCATTGCGCCCTGTTCCGGCTTGCCGATGATCTCGAGCCCCTCCTGCGCCTGCGCTGGAAGGGCGGAAAAGGCGGCCATCAGGGCCGTCAGGGAGGATAATAGTCGCATGATGCATCCTGATCGGTTGAAGCGGGTCATTGTCGTCGGCATAAGGGATCGACCCCTAACGCGGTACAATCCCGTTGTTTCGTCGTCGTTAGAAACCATATTCTGATCCGGCAGACAAGAAAGACCATTGCGGCAAACGGACGCTTTTTTTGATTCAGATCAAATTGCCGCCCTCTGAAGAACTGGAGCACTGATGCCCGATAACGGCTTTGCACCCTTCGAAACCTCGCTTGACCGTGACGCGGCTCTGCGCCACCTGCGAGAGGCGACTGACGGCGCCGACGACGGTGAACTCTTCCTCGAACGGCGCCGGTCGGAGGCCCTCGTCTTTGACGACGGACGGTTGAAAACGGCCAGCTACGATGCTTCCGAGGGCTTCGGCCTGCGCGCCGTGCATGGCGAGGTGTCGGGATATGCCCATACTTCCGAGATCTCCGAACCGGCCTTGGGCCGCGCTGTCGAAACGGCCAGGCTTGCCGTGGGCGCCGGCGGCGGCGTGCTCGCCCCGCCACCGGTGTCGACGAACCGCCGACTCTACACCGATGCCGATCCGATTGCCGGGGCGTCGCTGCCCGTAAAGATCGACACCCTGCGCGAGATCGACGCCTTCGGCCGCGGCCTCGATCCGCGTGTCGTGCAGGTTTCGGCCACCATCACCGCCTCACATCAGGAGGTCGTGATCCTTCGCCCCGACGGCAGCGAGGTTTCCGACAGCCGCCCGATGGTGCGCGTCAACGTCTCGGTCATCGTCGAAGAGAACGGGCGCCGCGAGAGCGGCACCGCCGGAGGGGGCGGGCGCGTCGGGCCGGGCGGGCTGCTCGATCCCGCGGACTGGAAGGCCAAGGCGCGCGAGGCCGCGCGCATCGCCCGCGTCAACCTTGCCGCAGAGGAGGCCCCGGCCGGGGTGATGGACGTGGTGCTTGGCCCCGGCTGGCCCGGCATACTGCTGCACGAGGCGGTAGGTCATGGACTGGAAGGCGATTTCAACCGCAAGGGCACGTCGGCCTTCGCCGGCCTGATGGGCAGCCGCATCGCCGCGCCCGGTGTCACGGTGGTGG
>Ga0102929_1001735_pt1 | contig 12974 bp, 9 predicted proteins | sample SalPonR1_B_D2_MG_FD_78510 | JGI IMG/M metagenome (GOLD analysis project Ga0102929, IMG submission 78510) | Salt pond soil microbial communities from South San Francisco under conditions of wetland restoration - Salt Pond MetaG R1_B_D2_MG | ecosystem: Environmental > Aquatic > Marine > Intertidal... | reverse complement strand
TCCGAGAGAGGACTCGGATTTGACCGGGCACTGCTCCTTAAAAAGAACAACAAGAATCAGACCCTTGTGTCAAAATACTGGATGGGGATCATGAACGAGGAGGACTTAGCCAGAAATTTCAGGGCGAAATCGAGTCGTTCCACCGGTTATGACCGGAAACAGACCTCTCAGTCAGGGAGTTATTCCATGGGGAATTTCACCCAGTATCTCAGGGAGAAATCGCTCACCATTGACCTGAACGATTATAGACATCCTAAGATCAAGAACAGAGTGTTCCCCTATAAAAGCCACATTGTTTTTGAAAAGGTGGTCCTCAGAAAACGGATTGTCAAGGTTATCCCTGAGCTAATCGAGGAATGGGGCAACGAATACAGAGAACTTTCCAATCTTCTCGGAACGGATGAATTCGTTGTTTTACCTTTGGTTGGTCGTTTTGAAACGGTCGGGGTTCTAATACTCGACAACCGGTTTTCCGACCGTGAGATCTCGAATGAGATCCTGGATGTGCTCAAGATCTTCGCGGACAACGCCGGTCTGGCCATTGAAAACGTGGGAAACTACGAGGAATTGAAATCAAAGACCCTCTCCATGGAAAGACAGACAGCTCTGCTGAACTATCACAAAGAGTTTACAATGAGTATCCTCGAGAGTCTCGATGTGGCGATTGTCGTTCTGGACAGAGAGGATAAGATACGAGAATGGAACAGAAGAGCGGAATCAATCTTCAGATTTTCAAAGGAACAGGTGCTGGGAATGTCTTTTGATGTTCTCGGCTATAAATTTGAAGATCTGGAGAATGTTTCCGAGAAGATTTACGAAGTCAAAAACACGATCGTCCTGACTGAATACGAGTTCGAAAGAGATGATGAAACGATTTATCTCGATATCAAGTTTACCCCGTTGCGATCAAACGAATCAGAGAGAATTGAGGGGATCATCGTCATGTTCGACGATGTGACTCAGAAAAAGCTCCTCGAAAACGAGATACGCCGGAGGGAAAAACTCTCAACACTCGGTGAGATGTCCGCAAGGGTAGCTCATGAGATAAGAAATCCCCTCTCAGTCATCGGCGGTTTTACACAGAGAATGTCAAGGGCGGTAAAGGAAAACAAAATCGAGAAAACCGGACGATACCTGAAGATAATATCCGATGAGGTTCACCGATTAGAGGGAATAGTGGAAGAGATCCTTGAATTCAGCCGTCCAAGAAAGAGACTTGAGTTCGAGCAATTTGATATCAGTGAAGCCATTAACGACCTTCTGATCCTTTATGATGATAAGATCAATGAAGAGGAAATAGAGCTTAAAAAGGAGCTGTCTGAAGAGGTCATTTACGCCGATAAAAAGCGGATCAAACAAGCCTTGATCAATCTAATTCTGAATGCAGTCGAGGCGTGCAAAGAAACCATTATCATTATGAACGAAAGAGTAGACAACAAGACCAGGATATCGGTCAAAAACGACGGCGAGCCCATCACCAAGGAAAAAGAAGATAAGATATTCTCTCCTTTTTTCACAACAAAGACTTCCGGAACCGGTTTGGGTCTGCCGATAACGAAAAAGATAATCGAAGAGGAACACAATGGTACGCTCCATATTGAATCAGAGAGAATCGACGAAAACGACTACACCGTTTTTGTGATGGAGATACCGGATGCTGAGATAAACCATGATAATTCAACAGAACAGGAGGAATAAAAATGGAACAGCCGAAGATTCTTATCGTAGAAGATGAGGATAACATGAGATTTCTCATCTCTGAAGAACTCGAGGATGAAGGCTATGTAGTTGATAGCGCCTCAAATGCGAGAGAAGCACTTGACATGCTGAATGAGAATAATTATGAGATTATTACAATTGATATTGAGATGCCGGAAATGAACGGTCTTGAATTGGCCGGTGAGATCAGGGAAAAGAAGATTCCTGTCAAAATCATTCTGTTGACGGCATACAGTCACTACAAAAATGATCTTTCCTCTTGGGCGGCTGACGCATATGTTGTCAAAAGTTCGGATTTCTCTGAACTGAAAAGAGAAATAGAGCTCATGCAGGGGGATTAACCGTTGTTTGTACCCGTTTAACAAAAATATTAAAAGATGATTTTATATATAGGAGGTGTCAAGGCGTTACTTCCGAAGAACTGGTTTTTTTAGTTCGCAAATGTTTAGAAAACAGGGAATAAGGAAAGTGTATCCGCGGTTGTGTCCGGAAACCGACTTTTCTTTAGAAGAAAACGCCGTAAAAATGGAATACAAAAAAACGCTGAATCTACCGAAGACAAAGTTTAAGATGAGAGCAAAACTCACATCAAAAGAACCCGGATATCTCGACAAATGGGAAAAAGAGGATATTTACAACTATATTCAGGAAGAGAGAAAAGAGAGCCCGGATTATATCCTTCATGACGGCCCTCCGTATGCAAACGGCTCGATCCATATCGGGACCGCCTTAAACAAGATATTAAAAGATATCATTATAAAATACAAAGTGATGCAGGGTTATCGATCCCCTTATGTTCCCGGATGGGATACCCATGGTCTCCCTATCGAGCATCAGGTTTCACTGAAACTGGGGGATAAACTGAAAGACATGAGCAAATTGCAGATCCGAAAGGAATGTGCGAAATATGCCATGAAATTCCTTGATCTTCAGCGAAAGGATTTTAAGAGACTGGGAGTAACCGGTGAATGGGACAACCCATATATGACACTTGAGCCGGCTTACGAGGCGAATGTGCTTGAAAATCTGAAAGCCCTCGTCACAAACGGCAACGTCTACAGGAGTAAAAAAGTTGTCCACTGGTGTCCAAACTGTGAAACAGCACTGGCCGAGGCTGAAATAGAATACAAAGATGAAACCTCGGATTCGATCTATGTCAAATTCAAATTGGAAGGGACAGAAGACACCTACATCATCATCTGGACAACCACGCCGTGGACCATACCGGCAAATTTAGCCATTGCGGTTCACCCTGATTTTGACTATGTTCAATTCGATGCGAACGGGGAGAAATGGATAATGGCTGAAAAACTGGTCGGCGAACTGTTTAACAAACTCGAAAAGGAAAAACCGGAGACCTATGAAAAGTCGTGGAAGGGAAAAGAGCTCGAGGGAAAGAAGGCAAAGCACCCGTTCATCGACAGAGATTCGCTTGTTGTACTGGCCGATTATGTCACCACCGAGACCGGTACCGGTTGTGTCCATACAGCGCCCGGTCATGGTGTTGATGACTATCTGACAGGAAAAAAATACGACCTTGACATCCTCTCCCCCGTCGATGGTAAAGGAAAATACACCGGTGAATTCCCGGAAATGGAAGGCCGGTTCGTCTTTAAAGCGAACAAAAACGTCATTGAAAAACTGGAAGAGATCGATAAACTGGTCTATGCTGAAAAATACACCCATTCCTATCCGCATTGCTGGCGATGCAAAAAACCCATCATTTTCAGGGCAACAGAACAGTGGTTTATCAATGTGGATGAGAATAAACTGCGTCAGAGAGTCCTGTCCGAGGTAAAAAAGGTGCAATGGGTACCTGAATGGGGAGAAAACAGGATAACCGCCATGATCGCGGACAGACCGGACTGGTGCATTTCACGTCAGAGATCATGGGGCATACCGATTCCAGCCTTCTTCTGTGAAAAATGCGGAGAAACCATATTAAATGAAGAGACGATGGATCATGTGATCAAGATCGTCAAAGAAAAAGGGACGGACGCGTGGTTCGAACTGGCGGTGGACGATCTGCTTCCAAACGATTATCAATGCCCCCATTGCGGCAACAGTGACTTTTCAAAGGAAGAGGATATACTCGATGTTTGGATCGATTCGGGTTCCTCGTTTGAAGGCGTTTTGAGACAGCGTCAAGAACTGAAATATCCGGCTGATGTCTACCTTGAGGGAAGCGACCAGCACAGAGGGTGGTTCAATTCCTCTATCTTCCTGTCTGTTGCCAAACATGGACACGCTCCTTTTAAAGAAGTCATCACCCATGGGTTCATACGGGACGGGAAAGGACATAAGATGAGCAAATCCCTTGGTAATGTCATACTCCCCCAGGAGATCACCGAACAATACGGGGCCGATCTCCTGCGATTATGGGTTGGCTCATCAGATTACAGGAACGATATCAATGTGTCAATGGGGATCCTTAAACAATATACGGAATCATATAAGAAGATACGAAATACCATCCGGTTCCTCCTTGGAAATCTAAAAGACTTTGATCCTGTACAAAACGGGATAATAAAAGAAAAAATGACAGAATTTGATCGCTGGGCCATGTCAAGACTCCAGAATCTCATCGCGAGAGTTCGTAACTATTACGATCATTATGAATTCTACAAGGGAGTGCAGGCGATTAACAAATACATCATCTCTGATTTGAGCAATGTCTATCTCGATGTCCTGAAAGACCGCCTTTATGTTGAGGGTCAGGATTCAAGGATCAGACGTTCCGGGCAGACAGTTATGTTTGAAATCCTCAAAGCTCTGACTTTCATGCTTGCACCGATTCTTACATTCAGCATGGAAGAGGTTTATGAGTATTTCCCGGAAAGTATGAAGAGATTTAAGACCATACAGGCCGAAAAATGGCCCGAATCAGACAAAGAGTTCATTGATCCGGAATTGGAGGAAAAATGGCAAGACTTACTTGACATAAAAGAAAAAGTCAATATAAAGCTGGAAAAGAATCGTACAGAGGGTGAGATTGGCCATTCACTTGATGCGAAAGTTAAAATTACCACCTCCTCCGATGGAGTTTGAATTACTCAAAGAAGAGGCGGATATCCTGGACAACTTGTTCATCGTTTCCCAGGTTGAAATAGAAAAGACAGAAGACGGAGAACTGGATATAACAGTTCAACACGCTGAAGGGGAAAAGTGCCAGAGATGCTGGAAATATGACATCCGAACAGGCGAAAACGAAAAATATCCCGATACCTGTCCCCGATGTGCAAAAGTCCTGGAGAAGAATTATCCTGATCTACAGGAATAGATAACCGGAGGTCTAAATGGGTTATAAAATCACTGAAAAGAAAAAGATAGCACCCGATGAATACGACATATGGGTCCAGGCCCCGAGAATTGCAAAACATGCCAGTGCAGGGCAGTTTGTTATCATCATTGTTGATGAGGAAGGCGAACGAATCCCCCTGACAATTGCCGGAATGAGAGAGGACGAAGAGATCCGATTGATCTACCAGGTCGTCGGGTCCTCCACCGAAAAGCTCTCACGACTTGATACAAGAGACGAGATCGGAAACATCGCCGGCCCTCTCGGTAAACCCTCGGAGTTAACTCGGGGAAAGCAGACGCTTGTAATAGGGGGCGGTGTGGGAATTGCCGCCATCGTCCCGATTATTCAGGCTCTGAAGGCATCTGACAACATGGTCACTGTCATTCTTGGCTCAAGAGACGCCGACCATATGATCCTGAAAGAGGAGATAGAATCGGCCGCAGATGAGGTTTTAATATACACCGACGACGGTTCTCTCGGCGAAAAGGGGAGGGTAACAGATGCCATGATGAAACTGCACAAAGACGGCAGAGACTTTGACCAGGCATGGGCCGTCGGGCCCACCATTATGATGAAATACTGTTCTCTTCTGGCCAAAGACATCGATTTACCGATTTGGACCTCTCTCAACCCCATTATGATTGATGGCACGGGAATGTGCGGGGGGTGCCGGGTTAAGGTAAGAGATGAGATCAAATTTGCCTGTGTTGACGGGCCTGAATTCGACGGGCGTTTTGTAGACTGGAAGATGCTCATGCAAAGACAGAAACAGTACAAAAAGGAAGAGCGGCAATCACACGACCATTGCCGCTTGAACCTGGATTAGAATAGGGGGAAGAGATTATCAGTAAGAAAAAAAAGAGGACACCTATCAGTGAAAGACCCCCTGAAGTGAGGAAAAAGGACTTCTTTGAGGTCAATCTGGGTTATACCCCCGATGAGGCTGTCAAAGAAGCGGAAAGATGTTTACAATGCAGCAATCCTCCCTGTGTAAAGGGCTGTCCTGTTAATATTGATATTCCCGGTTTTATTAAGAAGATCAAAGAGGGGAATATCGAAGAATCAGCCGGTATATTAAAAGAAACCAACAATCTTCCAGCAGTCTGTGGAAGAGTTTGCCCACAGGAAACCCAATGTGAGGGTACCTGCATCATGAACCGAATGGAGGGATTCGAACCGATTTCAATCGGTAAACTGGAACGTTTTGCAGCGGATGAATCCACTCAAAGTGAATTCCCGAAAATCGAAGTAAAAAAGCCACAAAGAAAAGAAAAAATAGCGGTTGTGGGCAGTGGACCCGCCGGATTGACATGTGCAGCCAACCTGGCAAAACGCGGATATGGGGTCATTATTTATGAGGCGCTTCATCTTCCCGGAGGAGTCCTTGTTTACGGGATTCCAGAATTCAGACTCCCTAAGAAAATCGTCGGAAAAGAGATTGATGAGGTTCGAAAGCTTGGTGTCAGGATAGAGGTGGATACCATCATCGGAAAAACACTTACAATCGACGAACTTCGCGAAAGTTTCGACGCAATATTCATTGGCATTGGGGCAGGCACACCGCGAATGATGAACATTCCCGGTTCGGACCTGATCGGAATCTACTCATCAAGTGAGTTTCTCACGCGTATCAATCTGATGAAGGGTTTCAGATTTCCCGAATTTGACACCCCGGTCAAGGTGGGACAAAAGATAATTGTTGTCGGGGGCGGAAACGTTGCAATGGATTCTGCAAGAAGCGCACTTAGAATCTCACAATCGGATGTTAAAGTGGTTTATCGCCGGAGTGAAGAACAGATACCAGCCAGAATAGAGGAATATCACCACGCGGTGGAAGAGGGAATAGAATTCCATTGGTTAACGAATCCTGTTGAGTATCTATCCGATGAAGAAGGGGCCATAAAAGCTGTTAAAGTCCAGAAGATGCAACTCGGTGACAAAGATTCCTCCGGTCGCAGAAGACCGGTGCCGATTGAGGGAGCTTATGAAACAATGGAGGCGGATACCGTTATCGAAGCCATCGGCCAGACCCCAAACAAAGTACTGCTTGATACCTTTCAAGATGTCAGGCTCAATAAGAAGGGGAATATTGAAGTTGATGAAAAGACACTCGGTTGTTATCCGGAAACCGACGAGTCTTCCGTGGAGGGTATCTTTGCCGGCGGGGATATTGTAACCGGAGCTGCAACAGTCATTGAGGCAATGGGAGCCGGTAAAAGAGCTGCAGCTTCAATTGACAGATATCTGAAGAGCAGGGTATAAGGGAATAATCAGATGAGTTTATTAATGAATAACTCAGGGGTGATACAGTGATCATAAAAAACTGGTTTACACAAATACGTACGGTTGTGAATCCGGAAACCGATATGGAAGAACTGAAACTCATTTTTGCAAGCGAGGATGTCAATACACTCCCCGTTGTCGACAAGGAAAAAAATTATTACGGACTGATACACTTCAGCGATATAGCCGATGCGGAGGAAACAGAAAACGTGCTCGATTACACGACATCAAAACATCTGTTCATCTTTGATGATTACACAATGGAGGATGTCTCTCTGCTTCTGATGGATAATCATGAGATTGTCATCCCGGTCTTGAACAAAGAGTTGAAATACCTCGGAACCATCACCATCTACGAAATACTTGAATCATTTGCCACCATGCTCTCTTTTGACAAACGAGCCATTTCAATATCATTCAAATTAAGAGATAAACCCGGACAGCTCAAGGCGATTGTGGATATATTTGCTCATGAGAACCTGAATATCATTTCAATTTTCACCTATCCGGATGATGAAGGTCAAAGAACCGTCTTTCTAAAACTTGATTCGACAGATGTTAAGTCTGTTGAGAGGATTCTGGCTGTAAATGAACTGGAACCGGACTATCTGAAACTGAGGAAACTGGTCTGAAAAAGCTGTGACAACTCAGAGAGTAATCAACCGTAAAAAACAGGAGGGAAAACATGAGAGTTGCTATGATTTCATATGAAGTATTCCCCTTTGCAAAAGTGGGCGGGTTGGCCGATGTTATCGGAACCCTTCCGAAATATCTCGAAAGAAACAATCTTGAAGTGGATATATTCATGCCTTATCATAAGATAGTGGATCAGAATGCCATCAAATACGACTACGAGATTGAAAAAATATTCAATTCTTTTGAAGTCCCCTTTGTACAGACAACTGAAAAGGCCAGTCTGTATAAAACGAAACTGCCGGGAACAAACGTGACCTGTTATCTTGTTGGAAGCAGGGAATACTTCTCAACAGAAGAGGTATACGGTGATGGGGAGCCGGCAACACAAGCCATCTTCTTCTCCGCGGCATCCCTTGCATCAATTAAACAGTTGAATAAAAAGTATGATGTGATTCATTCAAATGACTGGCAGACCGGACTTGTTCCGGTTTATCTGAAAAGCCTCTACAAAGATGAGAGCATCTTTCACTCCTCCCTGAGTGTTTATACTATCCACAATCTGGGTTATCAGGGGAGGGTGGCCAGCAGATTCCTCAACTTTGCCGGATTACCACATTATCTGTACAATGTTGATGCACTCGAATTTTACGGGGATATCAACTTCATGAAGGGTGGGATTCTTTTTTCGGATATTATTACGACAGTCAGCCCCACCTACGCACAGGAGATACAGACCGGCAGATTCGGTGAACATCTTGAAGGCGTACTCAGTATCAGAAGCGAATCGCTATATGGCATTCTAAATGGCATTGACTATGAAGTCTTTAACCCTGAAAACAGTGATCTTGTTCCGCATCCTTTTAACAAGAACAATTTAGAGGGGAAAAAGAAGTCTAAAAAGGAGCTCCAGAAGCGAGTTGGCCTCCCCGTTAATGAGGATATACCGGTTATTGGTATTATAACCCGACTGGTGTCTCAAAAGGGTCTTGATATCTTTTCGAAGATTGCCCATCTGTTCTTCTTGCAAAATGTTCAACTCATTCTCCTTGGGACAGGCCAACCCGAGTATGAGAACATGATGAAGGAACTCGGGAAAAAGTATCCGGATAAAGTCTCTGCCAACATTGAGTTTGACATAGAACTGGCGAATCAGATATACATCGGAAGCGACATATTCCTCATGCCGTCAAAGTATGAACCATGCGGCCTGGGCCAGATGTTCAGTCTGCGGATGGGAACCATACCCGTTGTAAGGTTTACAGGGGGGTTGGCCGATACCGTCAGAGAGTTTGACCTTGAAAAACTGACAGGTAATGGTTTCGGCTTCAGGGATTACTCGGAATCTGAATTATTGTATGCCCTTATGAGAGCTCTTTATACCTATCACGACAAAGAAAAATGGGGTAAAATCATGAGCAATGCAATGGAGGATGACCTTTCCTGGGAACGCTCCGCCAAGGAATATCTCTACGTTTATAAAGAGGGAAAAAACAAAAAGGAAAACTTTTAGGAGGTTAGTCAAAATGCCGGAATTAAGAAGAGACCCGGTTACAAACAGATGGGTGATAATAGCCACTGAAAGATCCAAAAGAGCTATGGATTTTTCGACCAGGTCGGAAGAATTGAAATCCAATTTCTGCCCTTTTGATTACGGAAACGAATACACTACCCCCCCGGAGATTTTGGCGTTTAGATCGAAAGATTCACAGCCAAACAGCCCGGGGTGGTGGATAAGAGTTGTCCCAAATAAATTTCCCGCTTTAAACGACGATCTGAAGCTGGAAAGATACGGTCATGGCATGTACGATGCCGTAACCGGTTTCGGTCACCATGAGATTGTCATCGAAACACCGGATCATAACGCATCAATCGCAACACTCGAACAGGAACAGGTTGAAGAAGTTGTCTGGGCATATAAGACACGATACAATGCCATTGCAAAGAGTGAGAATATTCGTTATGTCCTGATATTTAAAAATCATAAGAGAGATGCGGGCGCTTCGCTTCACCATGCTCATTCTCAGATCATTGCCACGCCGATCGTTCCCAAGCGGGTACAGGAGGAATTAGACGGTTCGAGGATGCTTTACAAATTCAAGGAGAGATGTGTGTTCTGCGATATTATTTATCAGGAAAGAATGGAAAGCACACGGATCATAGAAGAATCCGATAATTTTATTGCGATCTGCCCATATGCCGCAAGATTTCCCTTTGAGACCTGGATACTGCCGAAAAAGCACAATCATGATTTTGGAAAAATCTCCGAAAAAGAGGTTCCGGGATTTGCGGAGATACTTAAACGTTCTCTTTTAAGGATATATAAATCTCTCGAAAACCCCCCTTTCAATTTCATGCTGCATACCGCACCGGCAACCGGCGATGGAAAGGATTTTTATCACTGGCATCTTGAAATCGTGCCGAGATTAACAAAGATTGCAGGTTTTGAATGGGGTTCCGGATTCTATATCAATCCAACTCCTCCCGAAGATGCTGCAAAATATCTAAGGAGCGTCGAACTGTGAAGGGTGGAGAACTGATCGATTTAGGTTTTAAGACCTATATCGTTAAAAACAGAATCCAGGGCATCTTTTCACCCAGTAATACTGTCATCAGAAAGTTTAAAACCGTTGCGGGAAAAGAACAGATGATACTGAACTTTACGTTCGGTTATGAGACGCAATCGTTCATTATGATGGACAGCGGTCACGTTGTGATGACCACATTGAACATCGAGAAATTCATGGAAAAATATCAGCAAGACACCATCCTGCCCTGAAAATTATAACCCCGGGTGATAACTATTGAGTTATGCAATCGTATATCTGCCGCTCGAACCCGAGATGGCCAAGCAGAAAAATCTACCGTTGAAACTGCCGGTATTGGCAGAGGATCTGCCAATTATAAAAGAAGAGAATACAATCCCTCTCGAGATCATACTCCGGGGGTTGAGAGCTCAATACAGAACGGAGAAGGATAGCTTCTATCGTTCCTATCTCAGATATTTTGTCCTCGAAAAATTCAAACTTGAATTACTGAACGACAATGTTGAGCAGGCCGCTGAATTGTTAGAAGAAGCTTCCCGCTATGGCCGGGATGATTATATCCTTCACCTCTACAAAGGTCTTCTGCTGAAAAAGAAAGGGGAAATGGGTGAGGCTGAAGCTGAGATAAGGCTTGCCTTATCGATGAATCCCGCCTCTCCCATCGCCCCGTTTGAACTCGGGAGACTTCTTGAAGAGAAAGATGATATTGACAGTGCGCTGGATGCCTACACCATGACACTTGAAAGGGACAAGAAGTTTATCCCTGCCTATGTGGCCTGTGGGGATATATTCTTCCGGGTTTCCGATTTTGCTTCCGCTATTTCTTTTTATGAAAAAGTCCTCTCAATTACCAAAGACTTTCTGCCACCCTACGTCAGATTGGGTGTTATATACAACCGCGAACAGAAATTTGATAAGGCCGGAAGCTATTTCGAGAGAGGGCTCAAACGGTTCCCGGATGATTACGAACTGAACTACAACATCGCCTTCACCTATACGCGTCTTTCCAGACTTGACAAAGCTGCAGCCCATTTAAAAAAGGCAATAGAGATATCTCCTGACAAGGCTGCTCCATACAACGAGCTGGGAATCATCTATAAAAACACGGGGCTATACCAAAAAGCCATCTCCACCTTCAAAACGGGGATGGAGATTGAATCATCCAATATATTAAAATGGAATCTCTCCTGGGCTCTGGCGTTAAACGGAGAGTATGATATGGCTTTAAAAGAACTTGACGAACTTGAAGACGATCTGATTGAATCAGCTGATTATCTGAAGGGATTGATCGAGAAGGATATGACGATACAGAAGTCAGCATTTTCGATTGAGAAGTTCTCGGACTGGGTACTTGAAGTCTACGGGGAAATAGAACCGGAGCTGAAAGCCCGTCTGTCCTCTCCCTCACATCAGAATAATCTTGAACTAAACCACAGTTTTGATCTCATTCTCCTGCCACTGATAAACGATCTGTTAAAGGTTTATCGCGACTATCCTCTGATGTTGATGAGAGCATTGACGCTTTTCTCCTGTCAGATAGCGGGCTCACAAAAATGGTTGGCCTTTTCAAGGTTTCTGGTGGTTGTTTCCGGCTGGGACACCCCTTTCATGCTGTTGGAGACAGAGAAAGAGGAGCTTGTAGAGACACTGGTGGACATTGACTGGCAACTGACAGAAAGACTTGCAAGACTCGATCGCGATTCATTCAAGGACTATGACGATCTCCTCGAAGAACCTTTGGATATCGGGGATCATAAGAATCTGATGATGCTGATCCTTAATCTGTTATGGATTCAACCCGATGAAGCTGAGATCGGTGAAATTGCCTCCGTATATGATAATGCTAAACCATTGGAGGAATTACTGCTCCAAATTCTGAAAAAGGATTGATCTTATGAATGACAACGCTTCTGACAGAGTAAGAAGTTTCAGTTATCCCAAGACCTTTCTCCTTGGTTTTGGTTTTATGGGAGTCAGTCTCATTTGGGCCATGTACAATGCATTTGTACCAATATTTTTAAAAGGCTTTGCCATCAGCTCAGTTTTAATTGGTTTCATCATGACCTTTGATAATATTCTTGCCGTTATTCTTCAGCCCTACATCGGATTCTTAAGCGATAACACCGTGACAAAGATCGGAAAGCGAAAACCCTTCATTCTGATCGGAGCTCCCGTCGGAGCCCTTTTCTTCCTGTTGATCCCATTCGTAAGAGACATCGGCCTCTTCTGGATGCTTGCTGTTATTATTGTGATGAACATCGCAATGGCGATCTTCAGATCACCGGTCATTGCTCTTATGCCGGATATCGTTCCCTCCCTACACAGAAGTAAGGCAAACGGTGTCATTAACTTCATGGGTGGCTTCGGAAGCCTGCTGGCCTTTTTCGTTGGGGGAATCCTCTTTGATATTCAACCCTCCATCCCTTTCATAGCAGCAGCCGGAGCACTTATCATCAGTTCCTCCCTTGTTCTGTTCTTTATAAAAGAGCCCC
>Ga0102929_1001734_pt1 | contig 12979 bp, 6 predicted proteins | sample SalPonR1_B_D2_MG_FD_78510 | JGI IMG/M metagenome (GOLD analysis project Ga0102929, IMG submission 78510) | Salt pond soil microbial communities from South San Francisco under conditions of wetland restoration - Salt Pond MetaG R1_B_D2_MG | ecosystem: Environmental > Aquatic > Marine > Intertidal... | reverse complement strand
TTATTTCTTACTGCACCAAATTTGCACCAAATGCTAAAAATAAGGGCTTAGCATTTCTGCTAAGCCCTTGTAATTATTGGTTGCGGGGGCAGGATTTGAACCTACGACCTTCAGGTTATGAGACGGACGCCCATCTGGAGCGACCCTTCTTAAAAGATCTTCTTATTCATCCGCTCAACTACAGAAATGGTGTGCTGTTCGCTCATATGAGCGTAGCGTTTCACCATTTGCAGCGTCTTATGCCCCAGAATCTCAGCAATTTCAGCTAACGTTGCGCCATTCATAGCCAAATAACTCGCCGCAGTATGCCGCAAGTCGTGAAACGTGAAATCTCGTATCTCGGCTTTTTCAATCGCCCAAAGCCAGGACCGCTTGATGTCCACTGGCTTTTTGCCGTCAGGACGAGGAAAGACATAATCAGTATCACGACACTTCTCTAACTTTAGATCTTGGACAAGATCGTAGGCCTTCCCAACCAGAGGAAGAGCGCGTCTCTCACCGTTCTTGGTATTTTCTAACCTGATGACATTTCTTTCGAAATCAATTTGACGCCACTCCAATGTCAATATCTCGTTTTTACGTGCCCCTGTTGAGAGAGCCACCACTACAATGGTATAGAGAATCGGATTAGGACATTGCTCGCAGGCCTCCAGCAACCGCTCCCTTTCATCATCGGAGAGGAAGCGAGCTCGGCCTCGTGGCTCGGCCGGCTTCGCCACTTTTTTGACTGGATTAACTTCAAGCCAGCCCCATTCATTGATAGCTGTAGAATAAACAACCGACAGGCTAGCCATATATCTAGCAACCGTAGCTGGACCCTTGGTTTTTTTTGGCGCACCATTATCATCTAGTAGTGGTCTTCCATTAGAGTCACAGGTTGGCTCATTGAGCAGCAGGTTCCGACAGTGTGAAATCTCTTTAGACGTAACTTTCAAAAGCAGGTAGTTACCGAGCTTCTGCTTCCACCAGTTCAAATGCAGCGTTACAGCCTGCTGAGACTGCTTTCGTGTATGCCTAACTGGAACAATTTCGGCCAGGTAGTCATCAACCATTTTTGCAAAGGTGATCGCCTTTTTATCCGAGGATAAATAATGCCTGTTTTCTTCAATAGCGGATTCAACTGAGCGTTCCCAACGCTTAGCATCAGTTAACCGCTTAAATGTCGCAGTCTGCGTGGGCGAGCCTTTCTTTCTGATGACGACCTTGTATCTTATGTCACCATTTTTTGTTTGACGTTTCGTTATTTCTGCCAATAATCAACACCATAAAAGTTTCTCTTCTATAACTCTTATGGCATTTAACTCCAGTGTGAGCAAGCAAAAAACGCACATAAAATGGTGTAGAAATGGTGTAATAAGCAATAATTATGGACATACTTTATGGTAGTCACCGGGAATTGGCATTATGCTAAATAGTTGATATCATTAACAACAACAATCACCATCTTCTGCAGTAATGGTAGGGGAATGACTGTTAATCATTGGGTCGCAGGTTCGAGTCCTGCCATCGGAGCCAAATTTCGAAGCATCACATATAAAATGGTGTAGAAATGGTGTAACGGGCTTTTCCCGTTACACCATTTTTTATGTCATCAAACTCGTGGTCATTGGCAGTGTTCCAGTCCATAAGATAATTGGTAGATGCATATATCAATTATGAGAAACAAACTATGGGAACGAGCTACTTTGAGGAACACTGCTTTTCGGTAAAAGAAATCGTTGTAAGATATTCCGCTTTCAGCGAATCAACGATCCGCTGGTGGATTTTCCAAGCCGATATTCCATGACCTGCGCCACAGTGCCGCCAGCTACGGCCATGAATGGCGCAAGCCAACTGGAGATTGCCGAAGTGCTGGGCGGGCCACAAGACGCTCCAGATGGTGAAAAGCTACTCCCACCTGTCAGAGGACCACACCCGAAGCGTGGTGGAGAAAATGGCCGGGAAGATCTTCGAGCCGGAGGACTAGGAGGCAAGAACCGCCTCCCTAGGCCCCTGAATTTTCGATATTTTCAGCGATTTGCGCTGGCGCCAGCAATAGGCTAAAATTTTCCTGTCCGAACTTTTCTCTTTTTTCTTTTCTTTTTTTGGAAAAAGCGAGGGCAAAAGGCTGATCGACTACAAAGATCTCCGGACCGTAAAACAGCTGGCAGACGAGGCGCCGTTTGTGACCGAGAGTAAGATCAGGTGGTGGATTTTCCACGCAGAAAGCAACGGATTTGACGCTGCGATGATCAAAATCGGGGGGCGGGTTTACATCGATAAAGCCGCCTTCAACAAATGGCTTGAAAGCCACCGCGTGGCCGCCTAAAAACAGCATCGCTGTTTAGACCAAAGTCCTTCGGACACTAAAACCCCGCCTTCGGGCGGGGTTTTCTTAGTTATACATTCTGCTCAGCATCGACTTGACGTAGTTGCTCCCACTATCTTTCATGAAAAAGACGTGCATTTCTTCAAGCTCGTCAATGGTCTTACCCCAATTCAATTTCCCAAATCTGGTTGGAGTTACGATAAAGCTATTCAAAACTACGTCCTCACTGGCCAATCGTTCTTGGATGTCCTTGATTACTCGATAGAACTCTATCTTTTTATGGCCAGGGCCCTCATGCTGGAGGCCATGCGGCTCAACAAAACCAAGATGCTGCTTGCCATCCTTTACCAGCCAGAGAAGAAAGTCTGGATAGAAATTGCCAGCCTCAAAGAAGCCTACGCCTCTACCACGGCTCTCGTTTCGGAGCAGAAAGAGATCTACGCCGTCTCTATGAAGCTTTTCTTTCTCAGCTTCAACGTATTCACGGAGGTCATCAAGAAATTGAAATTCACTCTCGTTTAATGAAACCGGGGCGATCTGAATTTTACTGCCTTTGGCAACATGCAGAACGGGCTCGTATAAGTGGGTTCCGAAAAGACAGGCCCTCAAATCCCCGGCTTTGAGAATGCCAGCCTTCCGTGCGGTAATTTCCTTTGTCAGACTTTGAATATCATTGATTAGTGCAGCTTCGCTGGCATCGACGATTAGCTGATACTCATCAGTATCTGGAAGACTGCCGTCTCCAGGCTCAATCTCGCGCAATTCAAGACGAGGCTCTATGAAGGCTGCCTTGCGAAAGTTGTAGTATTCCTCCACAAATTTCTGCATCAGCTCAGCGGCCATCTCCTGCCAGAGCGCAACGTTTGAAAACTCGGAGAAGCCCATCTTTCCCGACGGAACCACAACCGTGTACCAGGTGCGATCAGATAAGAGATCTTTGATCATTGGTTGAGAGATATTCAAATTATGCCAAGTCCGCTCGCGCTTAAATTTCTCGAGGCGAAAGAACAACTCATCGTAGTCCAAAAAGCTTAGATGAGCGTCATCAAATACCGTGGCCTCTTTGTATCCGAGCGTTGTCCCCTTTTTTGACTCAAGAGACTGTATTCTCGGATACCAATCGATCGTCACACCCTTCTGCCGAATTTTATCTGGCACCATCGACAGCGCAGGAACTGCGCCGTCGCGCTTAAAATCATACTCCCTACCATCGGTTCGCTTCTTGCGAGGACGCAGCATCTTGAGACGCTGGCCGAAGTCGTAAGTGACCGTCAACGGAACGGTGAAGACCTGCTTTTGATCGTTTCGGGGCAGCTCTTCCTCTTCAAGGAACTTGCGGAAGCGCTCCATAAAGTCAGCTTCAATTCCAAAGACGTTCAGCGTCTCCACGTACTGAATGAGCTCCGGTTGATGAGTGGGCGTCGCAAATCCGCTACGCTGGAGCGACCAATCGTATCCCTTGAGGCGCACACCACGCCCGAAAAGTTGGATGATCTGAGCCCCTTCGCTCTTGCCTACATGCATCAGGCCGAGCGTACTCACACGCCAGCAGTCCCAGCCTTCGACAAAGCGTTTTGAACCAATGAGAAGGTTCACCGAAGAACTGGACTTGTTGATGTGCCCAAACATCGTTTCCGCAAATTCGGATTCCAGCACCGCCACGTTTTCGAATTCTTGGTCAGCAATGTGGCTTGCGAGCCCAGACGCGTCGCCAACGTTGATAAGGCCGAACGGCTCTTCAGCCTGCCCGACGCGCAGCATAATTTCATTGTCGTCACCCTTGATCCGAGCAATCGACAATTCTCCCCCAGCTTTGTTCTGAAACAGCTTGTCCAAAATGTCGCGGAACAGGTCAGCTGCCTCCAAGCCCTCGCGATGCATAAGCTGCTGGAGATAGACGAAGCCGCCCGCAAAAATGTCGCCGCCGTTTTCGTCGAGCAGACCAGTCTGATCTGCATTTCCTGTTAGGATGCGATTGATCTCAGCAGCCGAAGACGCTTCGTTCTTCAGAAATTTCGCGATGAAGGCGAGGATCTTGCCGACATCGGAAACAGTTGCCTTTTCGACTTTCGATCCGGTCGCCTTGGTGACACTTGAGCCGACGAAGACCCAGAGCGGCTTCTCAATGTTATAGGGCGCATAGATGGCCTGATTATCCTCGTAGAGCTTCAGCTGCTGATAGAAACTCAACAGGCAAGCCGTCAGGTAGGAGAATTCTAGCTCGGCAAATGTGCGAGGCAGGTTGAAGATGCGGTAGTCCTTGCCGTAACCATCCTCATAGAAATAGCGGTAGGAGTAGTCGAACAGGATCGTCTTGGCATACGAAGCTTCAATGTCAGGGCGTTTGGCGGCCGAGACAGCCTCCTTCAGCGTCGCTGAATACTCGAAAACAAAGCCCTTTTCGGAAAGCCGCGCTCGGTTTGCGAACCAGCCTCGTTCGTCCTGGCTACCCATGCCACGATGCGCCTCATCAACGAGCAGAAGGTTCTGGTCGCCAAGGTTTCGTGTTGCGATAACGTTGGGGCCGTCCGTATCACCCAGCTTGGTGACTTCGGTGTAGTCCACTTGTCGAAGGCCGTTCTTGCCAGACGAAAGCAGATCGCCGGTATCGGTTAGAAGTCGCGATGCGGAGATATTGCTCCCTCGCATCTCTCCGGCGTGCTGGAGCGATAGCCCCTCGTTCGGTGTGATGAGGACGGTGCGGGTTAGGTCATGCTTGAAGCTCGACTTCGAAGCATAGTGCCTGAATTGCAGGAAATTGACGTGCATGAGCAGCGTCTTCCCAGAACCCGTGGCGTTCTGAAGGCATAGCTTGTTTAGGTCGGCGAGCTCGTAGGGTGTGATCCCCGTCTCATATCCCGCGTCGGTCCAGTATTTGTTGAAGTCGGCGACATAGGCGTTGAGCGAGTCCAGCAACGCATCGCGATCCGTGAAAAAACGGTCGAGATAAATTTCGGCAAACAGCAACGAGAGCCATTGATAATACTTCCACACGATCGGGCGATCACGCTTCTCGTTGATGGCAAGCGTGTGGCTTACGATGTTGTGCTCATAGCGTAGCAGGTCTGCCTGCGTGATCTGCGCGGTATCCTGTAGATGCAGGTCAAGCGCCTTGTAGAAGTGATGCAGGTTTTCCGGCGTCATGCCTTCCGGCGCATCCTTTACCGTCTTCGCCAACGGCTGAATGGGGCGCAAAGTGTGCTTTCCGTCCTTATGGTCTTTCAAAGGATCAAAGCCGAAGAGGCTCACAATCCATTGGTTGAGAACCAGTTTGTGCCCGAAGGGCAGTTGCTTGGGCTTTGCGCCCTTCTTTCGTCCTGCCATCGATTAACCCTCCACGTCCCACATTGCCTGATGGAACGCTTCCTCGATGAGGCGGACTTTCCACGTTTCCTCTTCCTGACGCAGGTTGGGCAAATTGTTCGAACCGTTGACGTAGATCGTGTCGAACTCCGTATCCTGGGCTGAGAGGCGGTACTTCCTGAACCACTCGTCCAGCATCAAGTTGTCCTGCTCAAGGTCGCCCGTCAGCTTGCGCCAAACGACAAGAGCGCGCTCACGATCGCTTTGGTCGCCGGGTGTGCGAAGCGTATATCCTTCAATCTTGCGGAAGCGCCATGCACCGTCCTCAGTTTCCTTCAAACTTCCGTCGACTATTAAGCGGGTGCTCGTGTCGCCCGGAAGTTCGGCATCCTCTTCTCGCTTGAACGCGGCATCATAGCCACGCCAACGGTCTATGTGCTCGACATGCAGACCGATCAGCCAGTTGAAAGTCTCGACAAGGTCAACGGGTTTCTCGATATACTCATCCGAGCCGGGCGTCTTAATTTTCATCTTGTAGCCGGTCGGGTTGTCAAACCATTCGATGTTTAGGAGCGACGGACTGTCCTTGGTTTCGAAATCGAGCCAGTAGCGGAGCATGAATTCGCGGCCGAACTCACCCTCCATTTCGGGCAGGGGCCTTGAGTCGTCCAATGCCAAATTGTTCAAAGCATCTTCATAGGTTTCTAGTCGAATGTATTTTATCGCTTGGCTGATTCCGTCACGAGCAAGGGGCTTGCCATTCTTCCAATCAGATGAATACAGCGCCTTAAGTGCGCGAGGCAGAGTAACTTTGTCGAAGTAGTCTCCCATTTCAACAATAGTGTATTTCCATGAAGCTTCATCATGGTGCCGCAACACATCGATTACTGCATGCGCGGTCGTACCTGAACCACCAAAATAATCTAAGACGTGCGAGCGCAAATTCCCGTAAGTCTGCATCCAAAGACCATCGACCATTGTATACAACGACTTCGGGTAATCGAATTCACTCCCAAGCCCCATGGCATTGAGAAGGTTTGTTCCATTAGTACCAGCGTTATATCGCTTATCAGTCCAATTACTGAAGAGCGTTTCCCGTTTCCCCGTATGGTCAATTGCTTGGTAAACTGTGCCGGACTCAGAGGCGAAAAGTTCTCCATTTTCAGCGCGGCGCTTTCCAGTCTCGTAACTGGAGCGCCAAACCCGCTCCTCGCCTCGCGAATTTATGGGATAAATCCTGACTAGACCGTGCGGCGTGCGTTCAGTAGGATACGTACCATCGAGTGGCACGGGCTCTTCGGCGCCAACGATCTCTCTAGTTTCCGGATTTTGGAGTAGCGCGTAGAAGCTCTTCCAGCGGCCGTATCGAAAGTTGTTCACTGCTGAGCCACTGCGCATGAAGCTCCGGTCTTCTGTGTCATCTTCCTTTGGCGCTCCTAGATACTGTGGGGCTGTAGCCGGAGAAGCCAGAAGATAGTACTCGTGTGTACGTGAGAGCCGCCCCCCTGATCCTTGCGGATGATGGTTTACTACAACCGTAGAGTGCTCAAGGCTAGGAAACTCAGTCCTAAGCATCGTAGCGAGCCTAACATGTTCGTAATCGTCAATCGCCGCACCAAATGAAAATTCATCGGCCCATAATTGAGGAACAATTTCCGTGCCATTTTTTATAAGGCTTAGCCAAGACGAGTGCTTAAAGTCATTCTTGTAAGCAATCTCAGAGTGGACAGTGTTATAAGGCGGATCAATATATATCGCATTGACCGATTTGCGATACTTCTCAGATAGCAGACGGAGGGCTTGTGAATTTTCAGAATGGACCATCGTCCCTTCGACGCTTTCATCCAAACCATCAATGCGAGAAAGTAGGTTGTCCCGAAACTCAGAAGGAAACAGCCCGGTGTCTATGGGAAGATATTTGTTTTGCTGAAGAAAATCAGGATTGAGTGGGACGGCATATCCGTCCAAATCCTCAATCGCGAATAGTTTAACCCACTCCTTCCGTTGTAGATCATTGGCAGCAATTTCCGAATGAAATTCTTCAGGCACCCGATCGAGCGTGATGCAGTATTGTGTTTCAACAACAAATTTCTTCTTCAGCCATAATCGCTTTTGAAACTCCTCCAGCTGCCTGAGAAATTCAATGAGATGCTGGGCGATGCGCCGCAACACCTTGACCTTCGCAAGGTAGGTTTCAACGCGAGGGGCATCAGCGGCCTCGATGTCATCGAGTCGCATGACCTCATTCTTGATGTAGAAGTCGAGCTCACGCTTCAGGAAGCCTCCGAGATCCTTGTGGATGAAATAATCCATCGTGTTCCGACCGGTATATTGAGCCAGATATTTTGCGAGAAGCGTTCGGTCCTTCTCCGCCTCAGTCGGCGCGGGCGTTAGTAGAGCCTTCACATAGTCTTCAGCCTGGTCAATTTGTGGCAGTGCCGCTTCCACGGTTTCAACGGCTTCGGCGAGGCGCTTTTTGCGCCAAGTGCCGTCCTGCCCCGTTTTCTGTGGATCGGCGCGATATTCGAACTGGATCACCAATTCTGGTGCTCCGGTCTCGCCGATCTCAACCTTCACAGGTTCGTCACCGTGAATGATGAAATATCGCTCGTCTTGCTCTGATGCTTTGACGTTGTTGTGCTCGCCTTCGGAGGCCGACACAACACGGCAATGCACCTTCAGGGGCTTTTCGCCAAACAGCTCGCCGTGATGCTTCTTGAATTCCTTCGCCTGCGTTGGATCGAAGGTGAAATTCGTCAGATATTCGGATGTCTTGATGTAGTACTGGTCACGGTTGGCCCAGTGGAGATATACCTCGCGCCCATCGTAAGGCACAGCGTAAGGGGCGGCCTTGCCATCGGTTTCACGCGCGAAATAGCGGCGGGACATAAAATCGCCGCTGTCATAGTAGCGCTCAAAAAAGCGGTAGAGATGGTCGTAAACGTCGCCTTCATTGCTGCCGCTGTCCTTCGCAGCATCCCAGGCGGCCTTGGCCTTCTTCACCGGCTCAGTGGCGTCAGGATCGGGTGCACCATAGTCAACAGCTTGTTTGCGTGCAGCGTCATAGGCTGCCTTGGCTTCCGCGATGCGGGCATCGTCAGCTTCGCCAAATGCTTCGCGAATGATCCCAAGAAGGTCTTCTTCCAGAAACTTCGATACCTGCCCTGCTTTAGCGTGCATGATGCGATAGAAGCCGAAGTCCAGATCCGGTTGGTCGAGCTGAAATAGCTCTTTGAGGAGCGCAATTAATCTGGTTCGTTGCTTTTCTACTTGGCTCATTTCCTCTTCTCCACTAATTTATCGTCCACTTAATGGTGAACAGCTCTTCCAGTTCTACATCTTCTTTCAGACGCGCTTCTATCTCGGCGATCATCTCATCCCGCCGCTGGAAAATTTCATCCTCGACTTCAAAAATACGCTGCCGCAGCCTGCGCTTCTTTTTCTCCAGCCCCTGAATACTCTTCTGCAGCTGGTGTGCGGCTGCCGGGTCTGGCGCGGTTCGAGCTTCTCGTTTAAGCTCCTTTACCTTGTTCTTGACGTCAACAAGTTCCTTTTCGGCGGCCGTGACCTTGTCGTCAGCCCATTTGTCGAGCTTTTGAGTCTCTTCCGAGAGCCAAGCAGAGCGCTGCTCTCTAAAGCCACTGAGAATCCGCTCTTTCTCCCGGTGAAGTCCGTCTTCAACCGCAGACGGGCGTAAGGCGTCTTCGGCAACCCGCTTTATGCACGGAAGCTCAAACAATCTTTTTGCGGCCAGCTCCGGAAGAACATCGCCAGACGTTGTGACTCCAGAGTAGACTGTATGGTCCTGACTGTCTATTCCAGAAATTGAAACCTTTGCAACAGTCAATACGCCAGAAATGCCCACGAAGGGCTCAATGGCTGTTGCCTTTTGTTTCCATGAAGAATAGTCAAAGAGCAGGTGAGCACCGTCAAACTTTCTCTCCAGCGCTCGTGAAACCGCATATTGCGCAAGAGGATGGCCAAGGCGATAGCGATGTCCATCAATGGCTTTTTTGGTCAGATGATAGTTGCCTCTTGGCACAGCAATTCCATGAGGTGCCTGGTTCAATATGAACTGCAAATAGGCATCATCAAACGTGGCTATGTCTTGAAACTCATACTTGGTCAAAGACCAAAGCATGCGCTCGTATCGATTTACATAGTCACGGGCTTCATCAAGGTTGATTTTGAGTCGGTCATGAACTTCCGCATCGAAATTCTCAAGCAACTTCCGCCGAGTGTCCTGCATCGTTTCATCAATACGCTCCGACATTTCCTCCTGAAGGGCCTTGAATGCAGTCTCGATCTCGTCGGATGAGCGACAATTCTGATAGATTTCGTTGACGCGTTTCTCGAACTCAACACCTGACTCTACCGCGCCTAGCACCTCATCACTTGCACCGAAAACACCTGAGAACAACTGGAACTTCTCCGCAAGAAGTTCGTAAACGCGCTGGTCTGCTGCATTGTTCTTATTCAAAAAGTTGATAACGACAACGTCATGCTTCTGGCCGTAACGATGACATCGGCCAATCCGCTGCTCTATTCGCTGGGGATTCCAGGGCAGGTCGTAGTTCACCACGATAGAGCAGAACTGAAGGTTTATGCCTTCTGCTGCTGCTTCAGTAGCAATCATAATTTCCGCATGATTGCGGAAGCGATCTACAAGTGCAGCGCGCATGTCGGCAGTCCGAGAGCCAGTCACTTTGTCGGAGTCTTTATTTGCCTCACGCCACTCTTCGTAGATCTTTTTCGAACCCGCATCAGCATTGGAGCCGTTGAAGAGTACGATTTTGCCTTCATAGCCCTGAGCTTCTAGCAGATCATTCAAGTAGTCCTGGGTCCGACGGGACTCAGTGAAGATGATTACTTTTTTTGGGGCGTCTAGTTCAGCCGCTTTCCTGAACCCTGCCTCAAGAGCTTGAAGCAGTGCTGCTCCCTTGGCATTTTCGGAAATTGAAACCGCTAGATCACGGAAAGCCCGCAGATCGTTAATTTCTGCGGTAATGGCCTCTATATCCTCGTTGGTCAACAGCTCTTGCTCAAGTCCGTCGTCTTCCCACTCCTCGATTTCTTCTTCCAATGCATCTATATCGTCGGAGATTTGCTCTTCGTCGACCTCGAGCATGTCAAGGTTATCTCGTAGCTCTGAGTCTTCCTTTAGTTTCCGATCAAGCTTTCTTGCAAGGCTATCCAGTGCTCCGGCAATGGCGAAGGTGCTAGATGCCAATAGCTTTCGCATTATCAGCGTCATCAAAGTGCGCTGACTGCTCGGCAAGGCATTCAAGGATGGCCGCCTTAGGTAGTCAGACACCATCTCATAGAGAATTTGTTCCTCTTCTGTTGGTGTGAACTCCTGGGTAATTGGGATTCTGTTGGTGTAGCGGATATACTCCAGAACCTGGCGCCGGAGCGTACGATGACAAATAGGCTTCAGTCTTGCCTTTAACTCTGAAAACTGTCTGTCGCCGACGAGTCGAGCATACTGCGCCTTGAAGCTTTTGGCGTCTCCAAAGGCAAAATCGTCGATGATGCTTACGAGACCGTAGAGCTCCATCAAGGAGTTCTGAAGGGGCGTCGCTGTGAGCAAAACCTTTGGTGTATTCGAAAGAGCCTCTTTGAGAGCTTTTCCGATTTTATTGTCGGTTCGATAGACGTTACGAAGTCTATGCGCTTCATCGATCACCGCCAGATCCCATGGAACCATCATGATCTCATCCGCATGACGGGCAGCGAATTGAAAGGAACAGATCACAATCGATTTCTGCTCAAACGGACGGGACTTGCCTTTTTTGATAAGGGCGTTGTAATTCTTCGCTTCGAGTATCGTGGTCGGGAGAAAGAACTTCTCTTCAATTTCCTGAGACCACTGTTTTCTAAGGTTCGCAGGACCGATGATGAGAATACGTCGCTTTCCTTCGGTCCACTTTTGTGACAAAAGGAGTCCTGCCTCAATAGTTTTGCCCAACCCAACCTCATCGGCAAGGATTGCTCCCTTGGAAAAAGGGGATTTGAATGCAAAAAGAGCTGCCTCGACCTGATGAGGGTTCAGGTCTACCTGAGCATCCAGGAGTGTACTGGCGAGCTTTTCAGAATCTGATGCTGAATGCCGACGGCTAAGCTCATGCGCAAAGAGTTTTGCGTGGTACTCAGTCGTCATGCCCGCCCTTTCCTTCATTTTGTTTTGCTTTTTCGCTAATCCACTTGTCAATATCGGCGTGCCGAAAACGCCAGCTGCCACCCACCTTAAAACCGGGAATTTCCCCCTTTGCGACAAGGGCGTAGGCTGTTTTTTCTTTAAGCCTCAGATACGCGGCCAGCTCTTTGATGGTCCAAATGTCGTCTGCCACGAACACTCTCTGGGTCATTTCGTCAATGGAAAATACAGGAATTTATGGAACTTTCCAAGCAATTTCAGACTTTTTGGGCATAACCAGGTTCAACACAGCCATCATGGCCATAATTCACAGAAACCGGTAAACAAGCCCTTTCCCGTACAGTTTTTCCATTAATACCCACCTCCAGAAACCTATAAATGAACCAATTTGGAGGCTTGAGCCATGGGTATCTTCCGCTTCACCACACTCGCCCTGTACGGGGCGGCCATTTTCACCTGGAAATTTCTGCCGGCAGTTGGCGCGCTGATCGGTTTTCTGCTGTTCGCCCCGCCCGAGTGGTTCGGCGGCGTAATGGCTGCCCTACTTGCCTTTGCCGGCCATCTTACCAAACAGGCAGCTGGTTTCATATGGCGCCGGCCAGACAGCCACGGATCCGCCCGATTCGCCGATCTTGACGATGTCCGCCATGGCCGCCTGCTCCGCCGAAAAGGCCAGATTCTGGGCAGGAAGGCTGGCCGGATGCTCCGATACAGCGGCGACGGCCACCTCCTGACCTTCGCCCCTACCCGCAGCGGTAAGGGTGTTGGGTGCGTCATCCCCAACCTGCTGGACTACCGGGGCTCCGTAGTTGTGACAGACATCAAGGGGGAGAATAGCGCCATTACCGGCGCCTGGCGCCGGACGCTGGGCCCAGTCCATGAGGTGGCGCCCCTTGGCGGGGCTACCGGGCCAGCGGCCACCTTCAATCCGGTCGATTTCATCCGTGCCGGGACCATGTACGAGGTGGACGACGCTCGGCTGGTCGCCGAGATGCTGGTTGTCCCTGAGCACGCCCAGGCCAACCACTGGGAGCGAGAGGCCCGGACGCTGATTACCGGCCTGCTCCTCCACATGCGCTATCACCGGGACGCCCGAGAACAGAATCTGGGCACCCTGCGAGACCTGCTGATGGTGGATGCGGAGGAGTTCGAGCTGACACTGGCGAAAATGGCCACCAGCCATCACCCGAACGCCGCCCGGATAGCGCAGG
>Ga0102929_1001731_pt1 | contig 12987 bp, 8 predicted proteins | sample SalPonR1_B_D2_MG_FD_78510 | JGI IMG/M metagenome (GOLD analysis project Ga0102929, IMG submission 78510) | Salt pond soil microbial communities from South San Francisco under conditions of wetland restoration - Salt Pond MetaG R1_B_D2_MG | ecosystem: Environmental > Aquatic > Marine > Intertidal... | reverse complement strand
CGGGGCGGCATCCCCGGCGCGGCCGAAACGGTAACCCAGGTGAATTCCATATACCCAGGGATCGACCTCTACGGTGCCGATGTCGCTGCCGCTGAGCGCCGCATCGAAGTCGATGTCGATCCAGCGCACTACGGCGTTGATGAACCACCGGTCCGTGAGCTGGAAATCGGCGCCGAGCTGGGCGGCGAGCCCCAGAGAGTCGTCCAGGTCGACCGCCGGCGGCCCGTCGCCCGTAACGATCGTATAATTGAGGCCTGCGCCGACGTACGGCCGGAAGCGGGCATCGGGCAGGAAATGGTACTGCAGGCTGAGCGTCGGCGGCAGGTGTTCGACATAGCCGCCCAGCACCCGGTTGCCCGCGTCCTCGACGTAGAAGCCGTGATTCCATTCGTTGGAAGCCAGCAGTTCCACCCCCCAGTGTTCCCGGAGCATGTACGTGATGTCGAAGGTGAACTGCTCGTCGTCGTCGACCTGGAGTTTCACGCCGGGAGATAACGTGAGATTGTCGTCTTTTGGCGCGATCTGGCTCCAGCCGGCGCGGAACAGCCAGTCGCCTTCCTCGGCAACGGCGAATGGCGGCGCGGCAAAGCACAACAATGGCGCGGCCAGAAGGCCGGTCCGTAGCAACTTCATGATCGGGTTCCTCTCGGTTATTTTCTTGTTGCGGCGAATCCCGGCACACCCCTGCACTCGGACCGCAACTCGTTTTGACTTCCGGCCGGCATTCGCAGCGCACGGCCCGGAGTGCGCGCAAGGTACGGACCTGGCGCGAGAACGACAACTGTCAGAACGCGCAGTCACGGCGGCAACCGGCGTGTTTGCCGAATCGGTGTCGAAGTGTGCGCCGGAGACTGTGCCGGGGCGGTCAGTGGGCGGTGGGCACGGGCTCGCTACTGGATTCGATAACGGAGCGCCAGATTGATCAGCTCGGCGGTGGTAGCCGCGCCGAGTTTCTCCATGGCCCGGTACTTGTGGAATGCAACGGTGCGCGGAGTGATGCCGAGCCGCGAGGCGACTTGTGGCATGGTTTGGCCCGCCGCGATGTAGCGCACCACTTCGCGTTCCCGCGGAGTGAGGCTCTCGACCGGGGAACGCGGGACCCGCCTGAGCTCGCGGGGATCGCCTCCGGCGATTCGGTCCGAGAGGAAACGCCCGCCCGCGGCTGCTCTCCGGATTGCCTGCACCAGCTCGTTTGCCGTATTACTCTTCAGGACGTAACCGCAGGCACCCATCCGGAAGGCTTCCGCGGCGAGCGCCTCGTCCTCGTGCATGGTGAGGAAGATCAGACGCAGATCGGGATTCAGCTCCAGCGCCGTGCGCGCCGCCTCCATGCCGTTCATACCGGGCATGGAGATATCGGCCACCGCCACGTCGACGGGCTCCTCCGCAATCACCCGCACCATCTCGTCTCCCGAAGCGACGGCTGCGACGAGATCGAATTGTCCCTCGAGCATGTTACGGCAGGCCTGCAGCAGCAGCGTGTGATCGTCCGCAAGCAGTACCCGTATGCGCTTCATGGTGTCTGCGGCGATGCGGGGTCCGCCATACCCTGCGCTAGCGGGATACGGGCGGTGATCGAAGTGCCGTCGGTGCTGCTGCGTATCTGCAGAGTCCCGCCGATGAGATTCAGCCGCTCTTTCATACTGGTCAGTCCTATGCCGGGAGCAAGGGCCGTATTCTGCGGCGTTCCGCCGCGGCCATTATCGCGGACGCAGAGACTGAGGTCATCACGGTCCGCAGTCATCGTGATACGCACGGCCGTGGCGCCGCTGTGCTTGACCACGTTTTGCAAACATTCCTGGGTGACGCGGTAGAGGACGATGGCCACGGGTTCCGTCACATTCCCCGGCCAGTTCTGCTCCTCCACGGTAACCTCGATGCCCGCGCGCTCTGCCGTCCCGGCAGCCAGGTCCTCCAGCGCGGCGGGCAGTCCGGCCGTGCCGATCTGGGGAGGCCGCAGACGCCTCGCCACGGCATGGATTTCCGAGCCGATGCCCCGGACTTCATCGGCCAGCTGGCGCAGTAGCCCGGTGCTTTCTCTGCCACCCCCGGCCGACAGGGCCGCGCCATCCAGGCCAATCGCGAGCAGCGCGACACGCTGATTCACACCGTCATGCAATTCCCGCGCGATACGGCTGCGCTCGTCTTCCTGGGAAACCATGAGGTCGGCAGAGAGCTCCCGCATGCTGTCTTCGGCCCGCCGCCGCCGGCCACGCTCCAGGAATAATACGACGAGGAGCGCCGACTGCAGCAATAACACCGCGACAGCCAGAATCACCTGGTCCCGGTAGGCGTCCCACAACCCGGGAGGGCGAAACAGCACCCGGGCACCCGACGGCAGGGACCGACCCTCGACGCCCCAACGCTTCAGCTGCCGATAGTCCAGCACGACGTCAGCGCTCCGCGCCGGGTAGGCGTGCGGGATCATTGCACCCGGACGCCGAAGCACCTCCATCACCTTGTCGGCCGCCGCGCTGCCGTAGGCAGCCGGATCGATCATCGCGCCGCCAACCACGCCATGACCGAGATAGGAGCGGCTGAGGGCGAAAATAGGCCGATTCGCCGCTCCGGCCAAGGCATCCAGTACGTCGCGGGAGCCCAGCCCGACAGCGTTCGCGTCGCCGTAGACCCCGCTGAAAAGAATGACCGTGTCACGGTCCAGAGAAGCCAGCTCCTCGCGCAGACCCGCCACGGTGGAGGACTGCGGCTCGGCGAACGCCGGTCCTTCCGTGGCGGAAGCCAACTTCTCGCGAACGATTGCACCCACGGGATCCCGGAATCTCTCGCCGCCCACCATCAGAATGCGGCGGGTGGCCGGGAAGAGCGCTTTTGCCGCCTCCACTGTCGCAATGGCGTCCGGCCGCCACAACAAGGCGCTTACCCCGGACTCACGAGGCAGCGCACGGGCCAGCTCCGGTGGCGCCGCGACGACGACCAGCGGGACGCGGCCCCATATCTTTTCACGATAGCGCAGGAGGGTCTCGACCGGGACACCGGCGGAAGCAACGATGGCGTCAACCGGTTTGCTTGCGTACTTCTGGCGCAGCCAGCGTTCGTGACCCGTCGAGTAATCGACATCGGGGAATCGCGCCAGATCCGCACTCTCGCCGTAGATCGCGACGGACCGGCCACTGATATCCGTGATTTGCCGACGAAAGTGCACTTCGAACTCGCGCCAGAAAGGCCGCCCGCGATCGAGAGCTTCGATGACGACGATGTTGGTCACGGGAGTACCGGATGCCGGCTCGGCCGACCAGACCGGGCGGATCAGGAGAAGGCCGATCAGCAACAACGAGAGCCGTGGAATCTGACCCATCGCTCAGCCGGCAACGGTATGGGTCAGATTGCCGATACCCTCGATGGCGAGTTCGATCTTGTCGCCCGGTCCGAGCCAGCGGCCGTTCTCCATCGCGCAGCCGCCGGGCATGGTGCCCAGGCCGAACACTTCGCCGGGATGCAGCCGCTCGGCGCGGGAGACGTGCATCAGTACCTCCGCCGGGCCGTGCTGCAGGTTGGCATTGCAGCTCTCGACAATGCGCTCGCCGTTGATGCGCACCTCCCCCTTCACGGTGTCGACGTGCGGCAGAATGTCGTCCGCCGTCGCCACGCTCGCCGAAAGCGCGTTGACGAAGTGCTTGCACTTCTGCGGCCCGAAGCCGCTCTTCATCTCGTCCAGCTGCACGTCACGCGCGCTGAAGTCGTTCAGGATCAGGAAGCCGCCGATGGCCGCCTCCGCCTCTTCCCGCGTCGCATTCAGCAGCGGCTTCGTGATGACGAAGGCGAGCTCCAGCTCGTAGTCCAGCGCGTCGGTGTAGTCAGGCCAGTCGATGGTGGAGCCGTCGGTCACCACGTTCAGGTGATTGGTCAGGTAATACACCGGCTGGCGGTACCAGAGCGGTTTCGGCTTCAGTGCCGGGAAGGTCCTGCCGGTTAGCTTCTCGTAGCTATTCACCACCTTCAGGAGCCCGGGCTTGAAGCGCCGCAGATAACCGCGCGCTGCCTCCACGGCATGAGCCTCGGACAGCATGAAGTCCCGCAGCGAGGCCGGGCGGAAAGGCAGAAGGGGTTCTGCATCTGCCGGCAGGGCCTGCCACTCACCGCGGGCCAGGGCCTGTTCTGTGCGCACCCTCAGCTGCGGCCAGCCGTCGAGCAGGGCGAGCATGTCGCCCGGCGCGTCGGGCACGAGGTCGCCGACCGGGACCCAGGTGCCGTCCTTCGCCGCGGCGGCGATGACCTCGGCGTCGTCGGTGTGGAAACGGGCGAATCGCATGCGGCCGATTATCACGCCCGAAACGCTAAAGACAAAGCCCGGCGAGGGTAGTTTCCCTGATTCCCGGGCCGCCCCGGCCGTGCCAGAGTCTGGGTGCAGAGGACAGGCACCATGGCACGGCGGAACAGGCTGAGCACGCTCCAGCACGCGGTCCGGCCGCGGGTGTTGCTGCGTTACGGCGGACTGCTCGCGGCTACCGTCGGCCTGCTCACTCTCGTTCCGGCCGCCGCCGCCCTCGCCGGCGGTGAATACGAGAGCGCCGCGGCGCTCGGCATCGTCGGCCTCGCCCTGAGCGCGGGCGGTTTCCTCTGCCACCGCATCCGGGCGCCGGCCGGCATCCAGCCCAACGAGTCGCTGGTGCTGGTGGCCGGCGCCTTCGTGCTGACGCCGGCGGCGATGATCTGGCCGTTCACCACCTGGGGCCTGACCCCCGCGGACGCCTGGTTCGAGGCCGTCTCGGCCGTGACGACCACGGGCCTGACCACACTGCCCGCGCCTGCCGGTGAGCCCTGGCCGCTGCTGCTGACCCGCTCCTGGATGCAGTGGTACGGCGGCCTCGGGTTCGCGGCGTTGTGCGTGGCGCTGCTCGTACCCCGGGGCATCGCGGCCCGCCGCCTGCTGGAGCCAACCGGTGCCCGGGAATCCGACATCCCGTCGATGATCTGGCACGCACGCCGGCTGATGATGATCTACGCCGTGCTGACGCTTGTGGGCTGGCTCGCACTCTGGGGCGCCGAGGGGCGGCCCTTCGTCGCCTTCGTCCACGTGCTCTCGGGCGTGTCGACCGGCGGCTTCTCGACCATGGACCGCAGTCTCGCCGGTTTCGGCGGCAGCGGGTCCGCCTGGGTGCTGAGCCTGATCACGCTGCTCGCCGCCGTCAGCCTGCCTCTTTACCTGCGGGCCGTCCGGGGCGAGTGGCGGGGACTGCTGGGAGATGCCGAACTGCGCGCGCTCGTGCTCGCGGTACTGGCGGTCGGCGCAGCACTGAGCCTTATCCTCGCGGCAACCGGGCTGGACACGTCCACGGCTGTGCAGCAGGGCTTCCTGCTGGGCGTCTCGGCCCAGACCACCTCCGGTTTCACCCCGGTAGACCCGGCCACGCTGCCGGATGCGGCCAAGTGGACGTCCATCGTCAGTATGGCGCTGGGCGGTAGCGTGGGCTCCACCGCCGGCGGCATTAAGCTGCTGCGCCTGCTCATCGTGCTGCAGGTGATCCAGCTGCTCGTGCAGCGCATGGCGCTGCCGCCCCACGCCGTCGCGGAGGCCCGGCTGGGCGGGAGGCGGGTGGAGGCGGGCGAGATCCTGCACATCCTGGCGGTGCCGACGATGTTCCTGATCGTGGTCGTGGCCTCGGTGATCCCGTTCCTGCTGCACGGCTACGCGCCGCTGGACGCCCTGTTCGAGGTGGTCTCGGCCACCGGCACCGTGGGCCTCAGCACCGGCATCACCTCCAGCGATCTGCCCGGCCTGCTGAAGGGGGTGCTCGCCTTCGACATGCTGGCCGGCCGCATGGAATTCATCGCCATCCTGGTCGTGCTCGCGCCGCACACGTGGATCGGCAGGAGGTACACGACACGATGAGAGCCGTATTCGTAGGAGCGAGCCCGGCGACGCTGGCCGCCGTCCGGGTATTGCTCGAGCGCAACCACGAGGTGGTGCTCGTCGAGCAGGACCGGGAGGTCATCGATTCACTGGATGAACTCGACTGCGGCGTGCTGCACGGCGACGGTAGCCGCCCGGCCATCCTGAAGGAAGCCGACCCGGAAAACACCGACTTCCTGTTCTGCCTCACCACCAACGACCAGACCAACATCATCGCCAGCCTGGTCGGCCGGTCGCTCGGATTCTCACGGGTGGTCACCCGAATCGAGAACGAGGAATTCGAGCACGTCTGCCTCGAACTCGGGCTGGTGGATACCATCGTGCCGGAGGCCACCGTGGCCCGGCACCTCGCGGACATGATGGAGGGCCGTGATCCTCTGGAACTCTCGGCCGCGCTGGGAGCGGACGCAAGGCTGATTTCCTTCGTCCTCGGCGAAGACGAGGGTGGAAGCGTCGAGAGACTGGAACTGCCCGGCGACAGCCGGGTCATCTGCCTTTACCGCGGCGAGGAGCTGATCTTCACGAAACCCGAACTCGAGCTGAAGAAGGGGGACAAGGTAGTGGTGCTTGCCCGCACGGATAACGCCGATGAGCTGCGGGACCGGCGCTCGAAGGGATAGACACCGTCAATCGGGTGGCCGTGACAACTGTCAGATCTGACGGCATCGCCATGCCACCACAACAGGCATACTGGTCGTTTTGGTGTCGGCTGTGAGCCTCTTCAGCGTGGCGCAGGAGTGAAATGTGATCGCACGGTGGTTGATGATACTCCTTTTCCCGATACTGCTGGCGGCAGGGTGCACGACGGGAGGGCAGGAAGAAAACACGATGGAGACTATCAGCGGCAGAGTCATCTACCTGGAGCGTATTGCCCTGCCGCCGGGCGCGATCGTTACCGTAGAGCTGCGGGACGTGTCCATCGCGGATGCAGCGGCCAAGACGCTGGCCTCGACTCGCTTCGAGGCGGAGGGCGGCCCACCGTATCCTTTCGAGCTGAGTTTCGATGCCGGCGCCATCGATGAGCGTCATACCTATGCCCTGAAGGCGACGATCAGCCTTGGCGACCGACTTTTGTTCATCACCGATACGCACCATCCGGCGTTCACCGGGGGGACGCACGAACTGCGCGTTCGCAGTGTCGGCGGATCCGTCGGGGAATCCATCGGCGAACCCACTGGCGAACAGACCGCAGTCCCTGCGTCGACACTGAGCGGCGGGGACTGGTTGCTGGTCAGCCTCGGAGACGAGCGTGTGGCGCCTCTGTCGGACGGGAGTCGCCCGTACCTCCATTTCGCGACCGCCGGGCGGGCTTATGGCTTCGGCGGCTGCAATAGATTCACCGGCCGCTGGCGGTGAGCCGGCGTACCCGCACCCGGATACGATCCGGCACCTCGATTTCATGCGACGGCAAGCCTCTCGACAAAGGTGGAGAGGTCGAACAGAGTCGCAGACCTGACGGAAGCCATGAAATGCAACGGAAGCCCCGACAGTGCATCCTCTCGATGTGTCTCTCCCTGTCTCTGGCCGCTGTGTCCTGGCCGGCGACGACGCATGCGTTCGACTGGCCACAGGAGATCAGCGCCGAAGAAGGCACCATCGTCGTATACCAGCCGCAGCCGGAGGCGCTCGAGGGCAACACGCTCCGCGGCCGCGCTGCCATGGCGCTGGAATTGAAGGGCGGCGACGATCCGATCTTCGGGGCATTCTGGTTCACGTCGGCCATCGACACAGACCGGGTCGCAGGCACAGCGCTCATACGCGACGTCAGGGTGACGGACGTGCGCTGGCCCGACTCCCGGGACGCCGATGAACAGCGATTCACGGCCGTCGTCGAGGCGGCGGCACCGACCGCCGGCTTCCGGATCTCGCTCGATGCACTGACCGCAAGTCTGGAGACTGCGCAGATCGAGCAAACCAGCATCGAAAATCTCAAGAATGATCCGCCGGTCATCGTGTTCCGTGAGGAACTCGCCGTGCTGCTGCTCTACGATGGCGAGCCAAAATACTCGGATATAGAAAAGAGCCCGTACGAGCGTGTCCTGAATGTGCCGATGGCTGTCGTCCGGAAAAAGGGCAGCAAGGACCACTGGCTGTCCAGCGGCAAGTTCTGGTACGAGGCGGACGACCCGATGGGCCCGTGGAAGCCGACCGACTCACCGCCGCGGGATCTCGTTCAGGCGATGCCGGCTGCAGACACCGACGAAGCGCAACCGGACACGCCGCCGGCCATTGTCGCGGCAAAGGTCCCCACGGAGCTGATCGTCAGCGACGGCGAACCCGACTGGCAATCGCTGCCGGGCAACGAACTGCTTTACGTGCAGAACACGGGATCGCCCTGGCTCAGGGAACTCTCGACTAACAACATGTACCTCTTGCTGTCCGGCCGCTGGTTTCGATCCAGATCCCAGGACGGTCCGTGGACATTCGTTCGCTCCGATGAGTTGCCGTCGAGCTTCCTCGATATCCCGCCCGCCTCGGAAATCGGCGGACTGCGGACGTCCGTCGCCGGCACGGTCGAGGCCGAGGAAGCCGTCCTGGACCAGTACATACCCCAGACGGCGGCCATCAAGCGGGATGAGGCCAGTCTGACGGTCGAGTACGACGGCGAGCCGAAGTTCGAAGCGATTAGCGGCACGAAGGTGTCCTACGCCGTCAATACCGGCGCGCAGGTGCTGGCGATAAACGGGCGGTATTACGCCGTCGATGCCGGTGTCTGGTTCACTTCGGCCTCCGCGACCGGGCCGTGGGCGGTGGCCGATTCGGTTCCGCGTGAGGAGATCGACAACATCCCGCCGAGTTCTCCCGTCTACAACACGACCAACGTCCACATTTACGAGTCCACGCCGGAGGTCGTGTACGTGGGCTATACACCGGGCTACCTGTGGTCGTTCCCCTATCACGGGGTGCCCGTTTACGGCACCGGCTGGCGTTATCCGCCGTATTACGGAGGCTGGTACTACCCGCGTCCGCCGACCTGGGGATTCAATGTCGGCTACAACCCGTGGACCGGCTGGAACTTCGGCATGAGCTGGTCCAACGGTTTCTTCCGCTTCGGCATGAGCTGGGGCGGCGGCTATGGTGGCTCGTACTACCGGCCCTGGCGGTGCTGTAACGGCTGGTACGGCGGCGGCCACCGCGGACCCACGATCATCAACACGGGTGATATCAATATCGGCAACAACATCAATGTCGGCAACCGCATGGCTGTGCGAAACAAGCTGGCTGATTCCAGGCTGCCCCGTGACCGTTCGCGCGACAATCTCTACAAGCGGCCGGAGAATCTGCGGCGCAACGCCGACCGCGCGGCCACCATATCGAACCTCAGGATGGCTCGCCCCGCGACCGGCAAGGCCAACAACGTATTCACCGACCGTGATGGTAATGTGGCCCAGCGTGTACCGGATGGCTGGAAGACGCGCGAGAACGGTGCGTGGTCGAAGGACACGATTCCGGCGGGCACACCGGGAAAGCGACCCTCCTCGAGGCCGTCGCCTGGTCCGCTGACACCCGCGGTACCGCCCGCCACGCGGCCGTCGGGGCCGACTTCCCGACCGGTGACGCGGCCCGCACCGCGGCCGTCGGGGCCCGCTTCCCGACCGGCGACGCGGCCCATGCCGCAGAACTTCAATCGCGCGCAATTCGATCGGGCCCATATGGCCCGGCAGAGTGGCATGAACCGACAGATGGCCAGACCGCAGCGCCCACGCTGACGACATAGGCCAGCTACATTCACGTATCAGCCGGGCCTGTACCGCATCACCGTCGAGACGGTGGATCTTCGGGGTTCATGCCCTGACGAAGTTGGTTTGCCCGGCCCGCGAACAGGCTGAACGGAGCAAATCCATGTTTGGTATACAGTGCAATCGGGTCTTCGTCATCGCCCTTGCCATATGCGTGCCCATCGGCGCATGGGGTGTAGTGATGCCCGAGCAGATGGTCTCGGCCGTCCTCGGATTCACCTCCTTCTTCATGGCCGGCGCGAGCTGGTGGTGGCTGCTGATGTGCACGGCCTTTGTCATCCTGGCCGCATTCCTCGCCCTGGGGCCGTACGGTTCCATCCGGCTGGGTGCCGACGACGAGAGGCCGGAGTTCTCGACGGGGTCGTGGCTGGCGATGCTGTTCGCCGGCGGCATGGGAGCGGGGCTTCTGTTCTGGGGCGTTGCAGAACCGATCACCCATTTCGCCGGGCCACCGGATGCCGTCGGCGGCACACCTGAGGCTGCGCGCCGGGCGATGGTCATCACCAATCTCCATTGGGGGCTGCACGCCTGGTCGATCTATGGCGTCTGTGCGCTGGTTATCGCTTACTTCACCTTCAGGAAGGGGCGGCCGCCTATGATTTCGGCGCCGCTACGTGCGCTGCTCGGGAAAGAGGAGACACCGCTCGCGACGGCGGCCGACGTACTGGGCGTCATCGCGGTCGTCTTCGGGCTGGCCGGCTCGCTCGCGATGGGGGCCTTGCAGGTTCGCTCCGGACTCGGCTCGATATTCGGCGCGCCGCAATCGGCGCTGGTCTCGATACTGGTTCTTGGCGCGCTCTATCTCGCCTACATGGCCTCCACCCTGACCGGTGTCGAAAAGGGCATGCGTATCCTGTCCAACCTGAACATGGTCATCGCGCTGGCGATCATGGCGTTCATCCTGGTTGCCGGACCGACACGCTTCATCCTCGAGAGTTTCGTCGACACGGTCGGCAGCTACGGCTCCGGACTCGTGCAGATGGCTTTCCGTCTGTTCCCCTACGAGAATCTCACCGAGTGGTCGGCCAACTGGACCCTGACCTACCTCATCTGGTGGCTCGCCTGGGGACCGTTCGTCGGCGTCTTCATCGCACGTATCTCCCGGGGCCGTACGATCCGCGAGTTCTGCGCCGGCGTCATCGTGCTGCCCACGGTGTTCTCCATCCTGTGGTTCTGCGTCTTCGGCGGTGCCGGGATCTACATCGAGCTGTTCGGACCGGGCGGCCTGTCCGGTCTGGTGGCGGAGAACGTATCCGACGCCCTGTTCGCGTTCCTCGACTATTTTCCTCTCAGCATCCTCCTGAGCTATCTCACGATGGTGCTCATATTCATCTTCCTGGTGACCTCCGCAGACAGCGGCACATTCGTTCTGTCGATGATGACGACCCAGGGCGAACTCAATCCTCCCGGCTCGTCCAAGGTCGTCTGGGGAACGCTGGTGGCGGTGATCACGGGGGCCACCCTGATGTCCGAGTCGGTCGACGTGGCGCGCGCCATGGCCACCCTGGGGGCGATTCCGTTCTCGGCCATTCTCGTCCTGCAGATCCTCGGCTTCCTGCGCGCGCTGGGAAGCGAAAGGCCGCGAACGCAACCCGAGCCACCGGCTGCGCCAGCGCGGGGGAGCGCGACATGAGGACCATCGCCCTGCTGACGCTGCTGTGCCTGACCGCCGCCTGCAGCGATGACCCGATCGTGGTGGGTTCCAAAGTGCCGGCCCAGGACCGGATCATGGCAGAGATGTTTGCTCTGCTGATCGAACAAGAAGGCCTTCCCGTCGAGCGCCGTCTCGGTCTCGGGGAAAGTTACGAAAACTTCGAGGCGCTGCGCAGCGGCGTCATCGACGTCTATCCGGAATATACGGGCACTGGTCTGGCCTTGCTGGGCCGTCCGGCTCTCGCCTACCCGCCGGCGGCGCTGGAGGTAGTACGCGAAGATTTCGCCGAACTGGGAATGGTTTTTCTGGACGGCCTGGGATTCGAATCGACGTTCGAGCTGGTGGTGAGGCGCGATACCGCCGCACGCTACCGGCTGGAAGGCGTATCGGACCTGCGTGCGGTCGCACCGCAGCTGCGACTTGGGGTGGAGGCGGATTTCGCCGAGCGTCCGCGCGACGGCCTGCAGCCGTTTCTCGACCGATTCGGTCTCGAATTCGAGGCTGTCGACATCGTCGATGCCGGGGTGCGTCCCGATCTCTACGGCAGGCTCATACAACGGGGAATAGACGTAGCGGTGGGCTTCTCGACAGATCCCGAGATCGGCGATTACGGCCTCATGTCGATAGCCGTCCGTCAACCGTTCTTCCCCGCCTACGAGGCGGCGCCTCTGGTCAGCGAGAACACGCTCGCCGGGCAGCCGCGGGTTGGCGCCGCCCTGGCCAGACTCGGCGGAAAGATCGACGAAGAGATGATGAGGCGGCTGGTACGCAAGGTCCAGGTCCTCGGTCACCGCCCCCGGGCGGTCGCCGCCGAAGCGCTGGCGGAGCTGGGGCTGATAGAGGGCGACGAGGTCAAACCGAGAAGCCGGTTGGCGATCGCCGCCAATCCGGCGGAACTCGGCGGCCGCACCGCAAATACGGTGCTGCGCGCCGTGCGCGAGGCCGTACCGGGACGGGAGATCTCTTTCCGGCCTGCTCTGCGCCCGGTCGATCTGGTCATCGGCGGTGACGCCAGACTGGCACTCGTGCCGGGTATCAGTCATTTCGAGGTGGAGGGCGGCGTCTTTCGCAATGAGGCCATCGAGACGATCGCTGCAATCGACTCCTCCTACGTCTATGCCCTGGCGCTCAGGGACGGCCCGTCGAGACTGATGGACGCGGAGGTGATTGCGACCGGGCCCAGGGGGTCCGCCTCCTACAAGATCGCCACGGTCATAGGGCAGCATTCGGATCCCTCTCCCGTAATCGTTCCGCTGGAGACCCGCAGCCCCGAAGAGGCCATGCGCACGCTCGCAGCCGGCAAGGCGTCGGCCATTCTGATCGTGGGCGAACGCTGGCGTGAGGATATCGTGCGACTGCTGCGCGACAGTGGGCAGCTGCAACTCATCGACGCCGTGGACTGGTGGGAAGGACCGGCGCGCCTCGCGCTGCCATTCCTGCGCGAAGCCATATTGTCGCGGGAAGCCGAGAACGGTTCGCGGCCGGCGGTACGCACGCTCGCCATGCAGAATACTTTGATAGGTCCGGCCGGTTCCGGCGAGCCGGTGCTCGGCCAGTCCGGACCGAGCACCTATTCCGACGAACTCTATCCCGTATCCGACCGCGTCGTTCTCGCCATCAATGCCGCCCTCGGCCCGCATCCGGACGTGGGTCCGCATCTGCGGCGGGCGGCTGCCCTGAAACCGAAGATCCGCCCGATCACCCGATCGCTGAACCCGGAT
>Ga0102929_1001730_pt1 | contig 12988 bp, 16 predicted proteins | sample SalPonR1_B_D2_MG_FD_78510 | JGI IMG/M metagenome (GOLD analysis project Ga0102929, IMG submission 78510) | Salt pond soil microbial communities from South San Francisco under conditions of wetland restoration - Salt Pond MetaG R1_B_D2_MG | ecosystem: Environmental > Aquatic > Marine > Intertidal... | reverse complement strand
GCGCTTGACGGCGAACTCGTTGATCTGCAGCCCCCGCTGCGCTATCGCTACCAACCAGCGGCCCTGAAGGTCGTAACCCAGCAAACCCAGGCTGAGGCGCCCTGAGTTTGCATGACAACCCCTGTTTCTCATGCCGAGAGAATTTTCCATATCCGGTCAGGACCGTTCTCCGTAGGGAGGGTCGATTTGACATTCCTTGCCAGGCTGTTAGCCTTTTAGTCACAGAACGATCGATTTTTTTTCCCGGGAAAGGAGAGCCCTGTTATGCGAAATCTGCTTGCCAAAGGAGTGGTTTTTCTGGTCATCGCCATGCCGGCAGTTCTCGCCGGACCGGCCCTGGCTGCCGACCAGCAGGAGGGTCCCGCACAAAACCCCAGTGCGCAGTTGCAAAAAGAGCATGACATCACCCTGAAAATGCTTGATGCCGCCCGCCAGGAAGCGGCCTTGATCCGCGAGACCGGCTCCCTGAATGTGCAGCGCATCCTCAAGATGCACGATTTTTTCAGCAATTTCGTCGACAAATGCCACCATGCCAAGGAAGAGCGTTTTTATTTTCCCGCCGCGAAATTTTACGATGGCAGGACCATAGAAAATCTGACCGCGGAACTGGTCAACGAACACAACTATGGCCGTACGCTGCTGCAGGAAGTGGCCTATATGCTGGAGCAGAAACAAAATGCCGACCCGGCTCTCGTCGCCGACCGGCTCGACCGCTATGCGGAAATGATCCGCGCCCACATCGGCAAGGAGAACCAGATTCTCTATCAACAGGCCGACCTCAGGCTGCCTATGGCAGAAAAGGCCGGCATGATGCAAGGCTTTGCCCGCATCGAGAAACAGGAACTGGGTGAGGGCTTCCATGACAAATACCATGCCTTGGCCATGGAGGTCCTCAAGTAGGACAGCTTGCTTGGAGCCTGTTACAGTCGCAAGCAGAAACAGACAACAACCAACCAGGGAGAAAGAAAATGGCGATCAAAAAACATGGCTCGGCTCAGTGGCAGGGCGGATTGAAAGATGGCAGAGGCACCATTTCCACTGAAAGCGGCGCTCTCGACGAATATCCCTATGGCTTTGCCCAGCGCTTCGAAGGCGTCAAGGGCAGTAATCCGGAAGAGCTGATCGGCGCGGCCCATGCCGCCTGTTTTTCCATGGCTCTTTCGAAAATCCTCGGTGAAGCAGGCTTTGCCGCCGAATACATCAAGACTTCGGCCGAAGTGACTCTGGACAAGGTCGGCGGCGGCTTCGCCGTGACCGGCAGCCAACTGACCATGCAGGCCAAGGTCCCGGAAATCGACGAGAGTCAGTTCCGGACATTCGCCGAGCAGGCGAAGGAAGGCTGTCCGATCAGCAAGCTGCTGGATGCCGAAATCACCCTGCAGGCAGTCCTCCAGTAATGCACTGCTCTCTGCAGCGGACCACATCAGGCCGGGGGCACTCCGCAGTGGGTGTCCCCGTTGGGCTTGGAACTTGGCTGACATCCAGACCGACCCCAGCAAAGGCGCAGCTGAACGTCAATATCTCCAACATCCCCACAAGTTGGCCATCATGCCCTACCTGCAACTGGATGTGAACGGACCCTTTCCAGCCGAGACCAAAGAGCGGTTGGCAAAGCAGTTATGTGAAACTTATGCGCGGTTGATGACCATGGATATCCGCCGCATCAGTGTTGCCATCCGGGAGCTGGGAGGGGGCGGGCCCTGGCGGATGATCGACGGTGAGCCGGAGCCGGCGGCAGTGCTGATGTGCGATATCCGCCGTGGTCGATCCGCGCAACAGCGGCTGGAACTGGCCAGGGCGCTCTGCAGGGACTGCGCTGACATTCTCGGCCTGGACCCGAACCGGCTGAACGTCGAGTTTACTCAGCATGCTGGCGACGAGATGTATCATCCGACTCTTGGCGGCTGGAGTCCCGAGTGGCAGGATAGCAAAGAAATAGCCGAGGAATGATGAAGAGGATTACTGGCATTGGGGAAAATGGTAAAATAGGAAGGTACTTGCGGATCGGAACCTTTTACCAGCCCAGATCAAGGAGATCGGCATGCCACACCCGGATGACAAGCAGCAGGATCGGCTCATCGCCACCATGCGCAGAGAAGAAAGCGAGCGCCAGGCCGGCTACCGCGAGCGGGCTCTCAAGCTGTTCCCGCACGTCTGCGCCCGTTGCAGCCGCGAGTTCGAGGGCAAAAAGCTGCGCGAGTTGACCGTCCACCACAAAGATCACAATCACGACTACAACCCGCCCGACGGCAGCAACTGGGAACTGCTCTGCGTTTACTGCCACGACCATGAGCACACGCGCGGCATTCAGGAACAGCGCAGCACCGAAACGGGCGGAGACCGGGAGGACACTCCCGGCCTGGCTCACTCTCCCTTCGCCGCACTCGGGGAAAAGTTCAGGAATTCGAAATAAGAGGCATCCCCGATCGGAAGACCGCTTCCGGAACGTTTTCCTGCCGACCTGCCTTGAGAGCGATCTTCTTACCAGCACTTACCGGTTCCAGGCCGCCGGGTCCTGCCGGTAAACAGCCTGAAGTTCCTGATAGAGACCGGGATGATGGGCCTTGAGGCGCACCGGCTGTTCGAAAAAGACCTCGGTCGCCACGGCGAAAAATTCCGTCACGCTTTCGGTTCCGTAGGGATCGAGCACCTGGGGCCGACCGCGCCGCCGCTGGCGGCGCATTCGGTGGTATTCGCTCCGCCATAAATCGGTCCAGTCCCGACAGCCCTCCCTCGGCCAGCGCAGAACGGCGCCCGCACTGATGCCCTCCTCGAAATCGACCTGGTGCGCAAATTCGTGCAGGATGACATTGAGGCCCGCCCCGTAATCCGCACCCAATCCTTCCAGGCTGTCGGCGGCAAAGACGATGGTGCCGATATCCCAGGATTCTCCCAGCCGTTCCTCCAGGACTTCGGTCACCACACCGTGGGTGTCGACATAGGAGACTGGCGCCGCAAAGCTGGAAGGATAGATCAGGACAGTGCCGAGCAGCGGATAGCATTGATTCGAACGATGCAGAAGCAGCAGGCTGGCGTAGGCGGCGACGACAACCCGAAGCCGGTCGGTGACCGCCTGACCGCCGCAGCCCTCAAAAACTTTTTCTGCCAGAAAAACCTGGATGTGTGCGCGCAGCGCCTCAAGGTCCCTGTCCGGCAGGCGACGATAAAAGCCGAACCTCTGTCGCAGAAGTTCTTCCCAACTGGAGGGGAAAGGCTCCCGGCGCAGGCGGCGCCGCTGCCAGTCGCGGATCAGGCCCATCTTACTGCCCCGCCTGTTTAATCAAAAAAGGGAAATGGCACGAGATCAAACCTCATTCTTGTGAAACACATCGAAGAAAACCACGCTGTTATCGCTGATCTCATCACATTTCTCGCAACGATCCTCGAGCTTTCGGCTTTTTTTGTGGCAGAGTGCACACCATTCGTAGATCAGGCGGTAGTCGCGCCGGCCGACGTATTTCTTGAACCGGCTGTGATGAGCTCCGCGCATGCGACCGTCGGCGTCCTCCGGATTCCGCAGCAGACGCTGAACGACTTTCATGATGCGCTCGAAGCCGTTCGGGTCCTGCTTTTTGATGCGGCCGAGCTTTGCTTCGAAACAGAGGGTCGGATGATAGCTGTAGGGGCTGGTTGTGGACATATCTGCCTTGCTGTTGAAATAGAAATCCGGGGCACAGGGAAGGCTGCGCCCCGCTTGCAGATGGCCGGCAGAGATCAGAACTCGAAGCTTTCGCCGGGCTGCAGAACAACGACCTTGGTCGAAGTTTCCCGCTCGACCTGTTCTTTCCAGGCCTTGACGTCCTGGTTGAGCAGATCGAAGGTGTTGTAGTGAATTGGCACCACCGTCTTCGGCTGCAGCATTTTCACAGCCCGCAAGGCATCGGCCGGCCCCATGGTGAAATTATCGCCGATGGGGACCACCGCGACCTCCAGGCCCTCCTCGCCGATCAGCCGCATGTCGCCGAACAGGCCGGTATCCTGGGCCATGTAGATCTTCTTGCCGTCGTTGGTGCTCAGCAGGAATCCGGCGGGGTTGCCGCCGTCCGAGCCGTCCGGCAGCTGGGAGCCGTGCAGAGCCAGGGTCAGCTTCAGGTAGCCGAAGGGATGCTTGAAGCCGCCGCCGATATGCTGACCGTGGGTTTTCGCCACGCCCTGCTTGTCGAACCAGGTGGCGATCTCATGGTTGCTGACGACCATGGCGCCGGTCCGCTCGGCGATGGCTACGGCATCGCCGACATGGTCGCCATGGCCGTGGCTGACCAGGATGAAGTCGGCCGCTACCTCTTCCGCTTTGGCCGAGGCCGCGGGGTTGTCGGTGAAGAAAGGGTCGATCACCAGCTTGTAGCCATCGGTTTCGAGGCCGAGGGTGGCATGGCCATACCAGGTAAAGGTGTTCATGAGCAGCATCCTCCTTTCAGGGTTTCCCACATTATAACAAAGGGCGAAAGGCTTGGAAGGTCCCCCCTGGTTTGTCCCTCACCCACCGGTTCAAATCAGCTTTCCCGCCAAATGCCGGGCTTTTTTGCGGGTCCGGTCGGAAACCTGCGGCTGCGGGTGCAGGGCAACCTGACCGACGAACAACAGGCCGACCGGGTCGGCCCCCAGAATCCGGGCCAGGGTTTTCAGCTGCCGCCGGGTGCCGAACGACCAGCGGCCGAGCAGGCCGGGGGCAGCACAGGAGGAGACCAGCACCGCCCTTTTCGGGACCGCCTCCGCTGTACGCATTTTTGGGCATTTGCTCCCCCATGGCCAGTCCGCGTAGACCACCAGCCGCTCCACGAAGCGCATGAAGAGGGCGGTGGCCGAACCGAAATTGGTCGGCGTCGCGAAAATGTAACTGTCGCTTTTTTCGATTTTCCCGATCAGTTCGGCCATGCCGTCATGAATGACGCAGGTCCCATGAACCTTCCCCGACGGCTGGGTGCAGATCCGGCAGTTGGTGCAGAATTCAATGGGATGGCTGCGCAGCACCACCACCTCGACTTCGGCGCCCGCCTCAACCAGGGTTTCAGCCATGACGTTCACCACCTGATCGGTGAAACCGCCTGACCGGTAGGAACCATTGATCACCAGAGTTCTGGACATGGACCGTCGTCGCCTCCTTCTGCCTGTAACTCGTGTCCATCCGGAAACTCCGGATGAACACAGTGAAGTTTTCGAGCTGGAAACGAGGAATTTTTCGTCATGGCAAGGAAATCAAGGGCTTGCGCGGAGGCGTACATCGGTACGCCGCACAAGCAAGTTCGCAGATTGACGCAGCCATGGCGGAAAAGAACCGTTTCCGGATGAAAACTAACTATGGTTTGCCATCCAGGTAAAGTCAATCGCCTTGAAAACGTCGGTCGACTCTTGACTCCCTCTCTTCAGAAGCATAAACTTCGGCGAACTTTTCGCAAAAAGTATCTGCCACCAAGGAGGATCGAGCAATGAATGGCTGTCCCTGCGGCAGCGGCCGCGACTATCCGGTCTGCTGCGAACCGGTGATTCGCGGCAAGCAGCCGGCTGAAACTGCCGAACAATTGATGCGGGCCCGTTATACGGCGCACGTCAAGGTGGAGATCGACTTTCTCTATGCAAGCACCCACCCGGACCACCGCGAAGGCTACGACCATAAAGGGACCCGCGCCTGGGCAGAGAAATCGGAATGGTATGGCCTGGAAATTCTCGGCACCACGGCCGGCGGACCGAAAGACAAGCAGGGCGAGGTCGAATTCATCGCCCGCTTCCGCGACAAGGAGGGTGTGCGCCGTCATCACGAGCGTGGCCAGTTCGAAAAAAAACGGGGCCGCTGGCTGTTCACCGAAGGGGAAATGGTCAAGCCGAAACCCCTGAACGTGACCAAGATCGGCCGAAACGACCCCTGCCCCTGCGACAGTGGCCGCAAATATAAAAAGTGCTGCGGTATCTAGCCGGAGTGCCCACAGCCCCATGCAACAAGGGACAGAGCCCTGCCTTGCCGGGCCTTACCTCAACTCAAAATTCGTAATTCAGCCCCAGGATCCAGGAATAGTCTGTCTTCTCGATGGTCTCGAGGTCCGGGTCGCTGTCGTGTTCGATGATACTGCGCAGCTGCAGGGCCCAACCGAAGGCGATCGGCGAGGTGACGGCCGCTTCGTTGCGCAGGGAATAGTCGCCACCGTTCTCGAGGCTCGGGTAGAGGGTCAGGTTCTCGGTGAACTTGATGCCGGTGCTGAAAGTATAGGCAAAACGGGCAGCCAGCCGCGCGGTAACCCAGGCCTGGTCTTCCCCCTGATCGCGGTCCTCATTGTAATAAGCCAGGCCGGCTTCGAAAGCCAGGGCCTTGACATCATCGTCCCAGACCTGATAGCCGACCCCGGGTCCGATCACCGTGCGCAGGCTGAGGTCTTTGAAGCGGTCGTAGAGGAATTCGTTGTTCAGGTATCCGTATAACTGGCGGGTGAAAAAGAAATCGTACTTGAAGCGGCCGAACATATTACGTTCGGTGACGGCCTCATCTTCTTCCGCATAATTGGCGACCAGGCCGACGGTAAAGCGATGCTTGCGGCTCTGGATGACGGTATCGACGGCCGCGCTGAGCGCGTTCCGGTCGGTGTTGCCGCTCTGGCGATTGCCGCCCAGGGTGATGCTGCCGTCGAGAGATACGGCGCCTTCCGCCGGCGGGTTGATCGCCTGGACATTGCCCATATTCACCTTGCCGCCCGTGATCATTTCGCCGCTGATCATAAACTGCCCCGGCTCCTCGGCAGGCAGAAGTCGCCCCTTGATGATCTCCGCGGAACCGAATTTGACCGTGACCGGCTGGTCGGTTTCAATGGAGGCCACCTCAGACCAGGGGAGACTCAGCTCCTGGTCGGCATAGGCGGTCTCCACATGCAGGCTGCCGTCCTTGAGCGCGACGACCTGCCCGGTCAGCCGATCGCCGTTGTTCATGATAACCACATCGGCAGGCACCTCTTTGGCGGTAAGAATGAAGAGCAAAACGATGGTGAGCGACAGAACAATACGTGGCAGCGACACAGACTCCTCCCGATGAAAAAGATGAAAAAGCACGCAGAACTTACGAACAAGTCAACTCAGGTACTACGTTACCAGAGGATTTTCGCCGGACAAGGCACGACCCGCCCGGAGGCGAATAAGGAGAAAAGATCGCCGTGTCCATCTCGGCCGATTATCCAGGGAAACATTCAACGGTCCGAAAAGCTCCAGCGGTACTCGTCCAGATCAAGCCGCTGGCGATCGTCAAAGGCAACGCCTTCCTTGCCCAGCAGCAGTTTCTGAACCCACGCGCCCTCTCCGGAGCTGCGCGGACTGATCTGCCCCCGGCTGTTGACCACCCGATGCCAGGGAACCTGGCTGTCGCCAGGCAGCGCAGCCATGGAAAAACCGACCGTGCGTGCCGAACAGCCGGCCAGACGGCCGATCTGACCGTAGGTGACCACATGCCCGGAGGGAACCTGGCTGACCAGCGCGTAAATGCGTGCATAAAGCGACAGCGTACTCGATTCCGGCCGGGACATGATCAGTGCTTCCTATTTGCCGATATCCTCATTCCAAAGTTCCGGCTGCTCGCGGATAAAACCCACCATCAGGTCCCGACATTCGCGGTTGTCGCTCATCATCAATTCCACACCTCTTGCCCTGAGATGGGCTTCTGGCCCCTTAAAGGTCCGGTTCTCGCCGATCACCACTTTCGGGATACCGTAAAGCAAAATCGCCCCGCTGCACATGTCGCACGGCGAGAGGGTCGTATAGAGCACAGTCCGCCGATATTCCGCGGCGGACAGCCGTCCGGCATTTTCCAGGCAATCCATTTCCGCATGGAGAATGGCGCTCCCCCGCTGGACGCGTCGGTTGTGACCGCGGCCGACAATTTCCCCATCCAGGACCAGTACCGAGCCGATGGGAATGCCGCCTTCAGCCAACCCCTGGCGAGCCTCTGCAAGTGCAGCCTGCATGAAATCATCCATTTCAGGATTCCTTACTAAAAAACGAGGAGAAAAGAGTCGGCTCCATCAAACGCGGATCAGGCAGGGCATCCAGCCGCATTGACTTTCGTCGTGTAGATGCTAACGTCGAAGACGAAAGGAGACCATCATGTCCGATAAGCCCGAGTTGATCAGCTTCAAACTTTGACCCTTCGTGCAGAGGGCGGTCGTCCTGCTGAATGAAAAAGGGGTCGCGTTCGATGTCACCTACATTGACCTGAAGCACAAACCTCAGTGGTTCCTGCGCATTTCTCCGCTCGGCAAGGTCCCCGCTTTGCGCGTCGGGCAAACCGTCTTGTTCGAATCGGCGGCGATCTGCGAATATCTCGATGAAGTCCACCCGCCGTCACTGCATCCGGCCGAACCGCTGCAGCGGGCGGTCAACCGCGGCTGGTTTGCGGCCGCCGACAAACTGTTCGGCAGCCTGCACCGCCTGACCAGGGCGACGGCAGCCGTGGATTACGAACAGGCGCGGCAGAAGGTCCGCGAGCTGCTGCTGCGCCTTGAGGAACCGCTTCCGGAAGAAGAAGGGCCTTTCTTCAACGGTACAAATTTCGCGCTGGTGGATGCTGCCTTCGCGCCGGCCTTCATGCGCATCGCTCTGCTGGAGAACCTGCAGCCCATGGGTTTGCTGGAACAAATGCCCAGGGTGCGGCGCTGGAGCGAAGCCCTGCTCGCCCGGGAATCCGTGACCAAATCCGTGGTGCCCGAATTCGCCGATCTACTCCACGATCAACTGGCCGCGGCCGGCAGCATTCTCGCCCGCCAACCCTGAGGCTGCAGACCCCGAGCGGGCCGGCCCGGTGATTTATTTGCGGTCCCGGAAGAACCCGATCAGGAACTCGGCGTCTTTGGGTGACAGATTGTACTTGAAAATGGCTTCCTGGACCAAGGCCTGGACCGGCTGGCCGGGATCTTCCTGAAGTCGTTCGGAAGCCCACCTGACCGCTCGCCGCAGATCCTCTCCCTTCGGCAACAGGTCGTGCATGATAACCTCGTCTCCTGGCAACGGCTGTCTTGCCCCGCGCGCTGCACGTTCATTCAGCCTGATTTCCATGGCAGTGTAGCATGGACCACCCCGGGTTTGCCTATCGATATCCTTCCGCCTGCAGCGAGAACAGATAAGCATACTGGCCGTTCTGCGCCATCAACTTTGCGTGACTGCCCTGCTCGACAATGCTTCCCCGGTCGAGGACGACAATCTGGTCGGCCATGCGCACGGTCGAGAAGCGATGCGAGATGAGAATCGTCATCTTGCCGCGGCTGAGGTCCCGGAAATGCTCGAAAACTGCGGCCTCGGCCGCGGCGTCCATGGTCGCGGTCGGCTCGTCGAGCACCAGAATGTCGGCCCTGTCCCGCATGAAAGCCCGCGCCAGGGCGATCTTCTGCCACTGCCCCCCGGAGAGCTCCCGGCCGTCCTTGAACCACTTGCCGAGCTGGGTGTCGTACTGACGGGGCAGTTGGGTGATGAATTCGTGAGCCATGCCTTTGGCCGCCGCGTCCCGCCAGCGCTGGCGGTCCTCGAAATGATCGACGTCGCCGGCACCGATGTTTTCGCCGACCGGAAACTGGTAGCGGCCGAAGTCCTGGAAAATGACGCCGATCCGTCGACGCAGGGCATCGCCGTCCCATTTTTGGAGATCGAGCCCGTCGAGAAGAATGTGGCCTTCATCCGGATGATAAAGGCGGGTCAGCAGTTTGATCAGGGTGGTCTTGCCGGAGCCGTTCTCGCCGACCAGGGCCAGGCTGTCACCCGGCCGCAGGTGCAGGCTGATCTGCCGCAAGGCCGGCCTCTCGCTGCCGGCATAGGTGAAGCTGACCTCTTCGAAGCGCACGCCGTCGCCGGGCCGGGGGCCGGCCTGCCGTTCACCCTGCCGGCCGGGTACCGGCTGTTCGAGATATTCATAGAGATTCGACAGGTAGAGATTGTCCTCGTACATGCCGCTGATGGCCGACAGGCTGGCCGACACCGCCGACTGGCCCTGCTTGAACAGCAGCAGGTACATGGTCATCTCGCCAAGGCTGATCCGGCCCTGGATCGCCGCCAGGGCAATCCAGGCATAGGCACCGTAGAAGGCGGCGGTGCCGAGCAGGCCCAGCGCGAAGCCCCAGCTGTCGCGGCGCAGGGTCAGCCGCCGGTCTTCCGCATACAACTTCTCGAAAATCGCCCGGTAGCGCTGCAGCAGTTTCGGGCCGAGCCGGAACAGCTTGACCTCCTTGGCGTAGTCTTCCCGGGCCAGCACCGTCTCCAGGTACATCTGCATGCGGGTCTCCGGAGAGCGCCAGCGGAACAGCCGGAATTTGTCGCCGGAGAACTTGGCTTCGGCCAGGAATTCCGGGATACCGCCGGCGACCAGGATCAACACGGTCCAGGGTGAGAACTGCACCAGCAGCACGCCGTAACTGACCAGGGAGATGCCGTTCTGGACCAGGCCGAAGGTGCGCGTCACCAGGCTCAACGGGCGGGTCGAGGCCTCGCGGCGAGCGCGGGTCAATTTGTCGTAGAATTCCGAATCCTCGAAATGGGCGAGCCGGAGGGTCAGCGCCTTCTCCAGAATCATCCGGTTGATCCGCTGTCCCATCAGGGCCCGCAGCAGCGCCTGGCAGGTGGCAATACCGCGCTGGCTGCCGGCGATCAGGGCAACCACCCCCGCCTCGGCGGCCACCAGCAGCAAAACGCTGGTGGTGGCGGCGCTGCCGGTCTGCTGGTACTGCGCCATGGCCGCCACCACGCCGTCCACGATCAGCTGACCGAGCCAGGCCACCACCGCGGGCAGCACGCCGGCGACCAGGGTCAGGGCCGCAAACACCAGCGCCAGACGGCGGCTGGTCGTCCAGACCAGCCCCAGGGCACGTCGGCTGTAGCGGAAGACGTCAAGAAAACGGCGTGGCGGCGGATTGTGGTCGGTGGCCAAAGGCGGATATTTCAAGGCGCTTCCTGCGAATTGATGGTTGGTGATGGACTTTAGCCCGCATCTGCCAGAATGAGTGTGAAGCCCATTCTAGCAGAGAACCATACCACCCGGATATCTGGCAGGGGGAAAGAGGATCGCAGCTTTTGGGAGGAGCGCCGTGGAAGACTCCTTGACGAACTCCCGGCAACGGAAAGAAAGCGGGCTGGCGCCAAAAATGGCGCCAGCCCGAACAGATCCTTGACAAGAGGAGAGGAACCGAAACGCCGTCAGCCGGGCTTGTCAGTCAGGCAGTCTTCCCGCCAGATGCACTGGAATTCCGGACACTTGAACCGCCATTCGGCACCGAAGCATTGCGGGTTGCCTTCCGCGCTCTGAATGGCCCGGATCAGCACGCCTTTGCGCATTTTGGAGGCACCCTTGATATCGAATTTTCTTGCCCGCTCGCGAATTTCCGCAACTTTCATGGACAGACTCCCTTCGGGATGAAACGTCGGCGTTGCCAGTCACAGGCCTTTTGCCTATGCAGGAAATTTACCGCATTTCGGCCGGGAGTCAATTTTCTGCCGAAGAAAATTCGGCCGTTTCGACTGCAGTCCCCGCCTGCCGATGATCGCGGGCGATCAGCATGTAGATGGAAGGGATCACGAACAGGGTGAACAGGGTGCCGATCGCCATGCCGCCGACCAGCACCAGGCCGATGGAGTTGCGGGCCTCGGCCCCGGCGCCGGTGACCAGCACCAACGGGAAATGGCCGGCGATAGTGGCGGCGGTTGTCATCAGGACCGGTCGCAGACGGGTCATCGCCGCTTCCCGCACCGCCTCGAGCTTGGCCCGGCCCCGCTCCTGGAGCTTGTTGGCGAACTCGACGATCAGGATGCCGTTCTTCGAAACCAGACCGACCAGGGTGACCAATCCGACCTGCGAATAGATATTGAGGGTGGTGGTCCAGCCGTTGGTCCAGAAAGACACGCTCGGATCGGGTATCTTGAGAAAAGCGAAAACCAGGGCGCCGAACAGGGCCAGCGGCACCGAGCCGGCGAGAATGACGAACGGATCGCGGAAGCTGTTGAATTGGGCGGCAAGCACCAGAAAGATCAGAATCACGGCCAGAGAGAAGGCCGGCAGGAAGGTATTGCCTTCTTCTCGCAGCTGGCGCGATTCCCCTGTGTAATCGACGACATAGCCCTGCGGCAGGATTTTTGCCGCCTCGGTTTCCAGAAAAGTCAGCGCCTCGTCAAGCGGACGGACCGCGACGCCGCTCAGTTTGACCGCGTTGAGCTGCTGGAAGCGATTGAGCGAGCGCGGCACCACCTTGTCCTGCAACGAGGCGATGGTTGCCAGCGGGATCAGCCGGCCGTTCGGGCCGGTGATGTAGATGTCCCGGAGCTGATCCGGGTTCAGGCGGCCGACCCGCTGAATCTGGGGGATAACCTTGTAGCTGCGGCCGTCAATGTCGAAGCGGTTGACGAAATTGCCGCCCACCATGGAACTGACATCGGCGCCGACTTGTTGCAGATCGAGCCCCAGATCGGCGGCCTTGTCCCGATCAATGATGAATTCCGTCTGTGGTTGATCGATCTTGACGTCGATAATCGGCGGAAAGGCGAACATGCCGCTCTGCATAGCCTTCCTTTGCAGCTGCTGAACCAGCTCCAGGATCTGGCCGGTTTCGGCCGTCGATGCGACCACGAATTCCACGGGAAAGGATCCGCCGCCGGGCAGCGCCGGCGGAGTCACCGGGAAGATGCGAACTCCCGGGATATTGTGCAGTCCCTGCTGCACCTCCGGCATGATTTCAAAAATGGTGCGCTCGCGCTCGCCCCAGGGTGCGGTGACCATGCCGGCAAAGCCGGAGCTGGGGTTGGTCACCTGGAAAGAAAAGCGGGTTTCCGGGACATCGAAGTAGACCCGGTTGACGGCCTCGGCAAACAGACTGGTCTGGTCGAGGGTGGCATTGGCGGATGCGTCCAGGATGCCGAAAATAACCCCCTGATCTTCGGTCGGCGCCAATTCCTTGGCCGACATCATGTACATCGGGATGCTGAGCAGGCTGATCACGACCCAGACCAGGTAAACGGCGGGCCGGGCCCGCAGGGTGCCGTCAAG
>Ga0102929_1001726_pt1 | contig 12991 bp, 9 predicted proteins | sample SalPonR1_B_D2_MG_FD_78510 | JGI IMG/M metagenome (GOLD analysis project Ga0102929, IMG submission 78510) | Salt pond soil microbial communities from South San Francisco under conditions of wetland restoration - Salt Pond MetaG R1_B_D2_MG | ecosystem: Environmental > Aquatic > Marine > Intertidal... | reverse complement strand
CCTCCAGCGCGCGGGCGACCTCGCGTTCGATGGTCTCGAGCTGCCCGCGGGTGCAGAGCGGCCCCATCTCGGTGTCCTCGGCCATCGGATCGCCGATGCGGATACCGGCCGCAACCCGTTCCATCCGGGCGATGAAATCGTCGGCCACGTCCTCGTGCACGATGAGGCGCGAGCCGGCGACGCAGCTCTGGCCCGACGCCCCGAAGATCCCCGCCACGGCACCGTTGACGGCGCTTTCGATATCCGCGTCCCCGAACACGATGAAGGGCGATTTGCCGCCCAGTTCCAGGCTCACCTCGGCAAAGTTGCTGGCCGCGTTCATCAGCACATGGCGTGCCGCCACCGGACCGCCGGTAAAGGATATGCGTGCAACCAGCGGATGGCTGGTCAGGGTTCTGCCGCAGGGCTCGCCATGGCCGGTCACGATGTTCACCACGCCATCGGGGATCCCCGCCTCTGCAAGAAGCCTGCCGAATTCGAGGATCACCGCCGGAGCATGCTCCGACGTCTTGAGCACCACGGAATTGCCGGCCGCCAGGGCCGGGCCGATCTTGACCGCCGTCAGGAAGAGCTGGCTGTTCCAGGGCACCACCGCGGCGATCACGCCAAGCGGCTCGCGGTTGGTGAAAACGAACATGTCGGGCTTGTCGACGGGCAGGGTATCGCCCGCGATCTTGTCCGCCGCCCCGGCAAAAAAGTGATAGAACTCGCTGATATACTTCGCCTGCCAGCGGGTTTCGCGGAACATCTTGCCAGTGTCGCGGGTCTCGACCTCGCCCAGATGCTCGGACTGGTCGGCAAGAAGATCGGCAAGACGACGCAGGCACTGGCCGCGCTCGGTGGCGCTCATCTTGGCCCATGGCCCCTCGTAACAGGCCCTGTGCGCCGCGCGCACCGCGCGGTCCACATCCTCGGCGCCGGCTTCGGGGACAGTCGCCCAGGCCTCGCCCGTGGCCGGGTTCAAACTCGGGAAAGTCGCCCCGCCGGAGGCGTCTACCCATTCACCATCGATCAGCATCTTGTAATCGTGCACCATTCGCCCTCCGAGCTTTCCGCGACCCAACGATCAGCCATATGCCCCCACATGCGGCTTTTCCGGGCCTGCGCAGCCATCCGTGGCAACCGACGTCACCGAGGTCGCGATCCCGCGCAGGGCGCTTATGCAGTTTCCCCGCGGCGCCAGTCCGCGGACTTCCCGAACATCCTGTCCGTGCGGTGTTGCTGATCCGTCGGGACGCCGCGGAACGCTGCCACAGAATTTCAATTCCTGAAAACGAATTTTTTTGCTGTAACGGTTCGGGAATTCCGAATTCTTGCCCGGCTGTGCATCATCTCGATTCTGATCTTCCCGGAAATCTCTGGGACCGACGGCCCTGCCCCGCCCTCGAACAAGACGGACACGATCCGATCCACGGGGACCGACCGGTTCAAGCCTCGGGAGGCGAAACCGGGGCGGCGATTCTTCGGCGGGCCGAGTTCGGGACATCCCGACATCGCGGTTTCGCCGCATCAGCGCGGTATGCTGGCCGGAATACCGGAAACACGCCGGGTGCCCACCTGCCGGATTCCGCGCCAATCCAGTCCCGGCCGCAACGCTTCGCTTGAGATACGCGCAGGCGCGTTCTAGAGTTTTTGCAGTCGGGATCGGCGGGCTTCGGACCATTTGTTCCTTCACGCGCGTGCTGCCATGCGCAGATGCCCTGCCAGCCATTGAACGGAGGTGGATTTTGAAGTTTGCACTTGGGGGAATCGCCGCGAGTCTTCATCGCGGCGCCATCTTGATGGTCATGGCCTTGCCGGCCCTTGCCCTGGCTTCGGAAGCAAGGCCCGACCGGGCCGACATCTTGCGAAAGCAGATGGCACAGTTCGAGGCCGTCGTACCGAAGACATCCGTCGAACTGCAACCTTTCCGTAAAGAAATGACGGCGACCGGGCCGGAGGGGTTGCAACTCACCCTGACCTCGATGAATCCCGCAAACGATTGGTGGTACCTGCTTGAAGTCGAGCCCGCGGACTCGTGGCGCGACCGTGCCGCGGCATACCATATCGAGAACGCGGATCCGCACAAGTGGCGCATCACCCTGAGTGGTGGCGACAATCCCGAACTTGTCTTCCGCAGCGACAGCAGCCGACACGCCTGTCGTCCATGGGAGGAAAAGCCCGCGGAACTGGAAAAGGCGGAGGCGACCGGCCTGCCCTACGCGCCGATCTGCGGCGGCCGCGCCTATCTGCGCAACAGGGTCTCTGGGTCGCGTACAAGCCGCGAGGCTGTGGCCGAATTCCTGCGCGACAACGTGGTGTTCGGAGACAGCATCGTGAACATGATCAAGGGGGCCTTTTACGAGGATGCGTTCATGCAGTCGGGGCCGCTTCTGGACGGGGCCGAAGGCGGTGATGTCGCCGGTTCGCTGGGGCGCGCGAAGCTGGCCAGCCACCCCGTGATGCAGGCCTATTTCGGCTGGGATCTGGAAGGGACATCGAACGGCCGTATGGAGGCCGGAAGCTGGTACGCCATCAAGGACGCCCCCGGCATCTATGCCAGTGCAATGCAGCCGGGCATGATCCACCCCGACATCCTCAACCGGAGGGGCGAGACCAACTACCTCGATTCCGTCGAGCGACGGGCGGATGTCTACCTCGTGGCCTTTGATCTCGCCGAGTTCGATATCGGCTACGAGGTCGGGACCGACCACCCCCGCCTGGGCTGGTCATCCCGCCCACGCGGGGCCGGACGCAACTGGAACATTCCCGGTCCCGACGGCATAGACAGGTCTGACCCGCTGGTGCGGACCGGGATGCTGAGCCCGTCACTGACCGAGCGGGTGGCGGCCACGTTTACCGGCGGTTTCAAACGCGATCACGGTGCCTTCAAGTTCAGCAATTACGCGACGTTCAATCATGGCCACCACTACGGCTTCATGACCAAGGGGGTGATCCTAAGCAAGCTGCAACCCAATCTTTCGACCCTCTTCCTGATGGAGGATGGCAGCATCCACATGCGCACATGGACCGAGGCGGACCGCAAGCTTCTGCCGAAACTCCGTTTCGCCCGGCAGAACGGCGTTCCCCTGATCGCGCCCGATCCCGAAACCGGCGAGGGCGTGCCGGGGCGGTTCGTGCGCAGCTGGGGCGGTGGCAACTGGTCGGGTTCGGCCAACGCGGATCTTCGGACCCTGCGCGCGGGCGCCTGCATGAAGGACGTTTCGGGACGGCAGTTCCTGATTTACGCCTATTTCTCCACCGCCACGCCCTCGGCCATGGCACGCACCTTCCAGGCCTATGGCTGCCGCTACGCGATGCTTCTGGACATGAACTCGCAGGAGCACACCTACATGGCACTCTACACACAGACAAACGGCGGGCTTCGGGCACGCCATCTGGTCAGCCGGATGTCCGCGGTCGATGGCCGCCGCCGTGATGGCACCCCCATCCCGCGTTTCATCGGCTATTCCGACAACAGGGATTTTTTCTACCTGCTTCGCAAATGACGGGAGATAGAGTATGTTGAAACTTGCTACAGCCGGGCTGGCCCTTGGCACGATGCTGACCTTCGCCGGGATCGCCACCGCGCAAAGCCTGAAAGCCAACAACGAGGCGATGTTCCGGGAGATGCAGGCGGCACGCGGGCTGAGCAATGCGGAAATGTCGAAAATACGGCGCATATTCGCGGGATCGCGCTTTATCGGGCAGGGCAACCCGGCGGTGACGCGGCATCCGATGAGCCGCCAACAACTGGAGGCGAAACTTGGCACCGATCCGAAACGCTACTATCGCAATCCCGGGTTCGAACGTATCTGCGGCGAGAGATACATGGCTCCGCTTTACGATCCGGCCACCGAATCGCCCGGCGACGCCGAGGTCTGCGTGGACATGTTCGAGTATCCCAACGTGCCCGGCATGTACCCGGTGACATGGGTGCGCGCCAAGGAAGCGGCCGAGCTTTGCTGGGCGGAAGGCAAACGCATGGGTGACGCCCACGAATGGGAGGGCGCCGCGCATGGGGCGCTGGCCGAGCCGGATTATTTCTTCGGCATGAGCGTGCAGGCGGCCCGGGCCCGCCACAATGCAAAATACCAGTCGTCGGCCCGTTACAGCATTGGCAAACAATGGCGGCGCGGGGTTTGCGCCACGGGCAGTCACAAGTCCGGCAGCTGCAATGGCGGCAGTTTCACGGGATGCGGATCAAACACCTATCCGGCCGGCAGCTTCCCGGGATGCAAGAGCCCCTTCGGCGTCTACGATCTTGACGGCAATGCCGCCGAACACATGAATCTTCCCCGGTCCCCGGCCGAGATGGCCAGCCGTGGCAGCCGCAAACTGGGCGTGACCGAGATGAAGGGAAGCTGGTTCATCTGGGACACTGTCCGCGCGCATACCCACTGGAGCCGCTGGCGCGCGCCCTACTGGCATGGAAGCCGGGTGATGGCCGGGCACAGCCATCGCAACTATCACCTGGGGTTCCGTTGTTTCAAGGACGTACGCTAACACGGAGGGCCAAGCCGGAAACGCGAAACGGCGGCCCGCGGCCGCCGTTGACTTTCGTGATGCCCGCCGTTCAAGGCGGGTGGTCAGTTGCCGGCCAATGATGCCATCAGGAGGCGCGGACCACGGATCGGACCCTCCCTGCTGACAAGCGGCGAATAGGCCGGGTCCGACATCAGCTGACGCAGATCCACCGCACGCCCGTCAAGATACGCCGTTCGGCTGACCAGACGGATACCGTGGCTGTAATCGGCATAGGCTGCGCCGTGTACGGTGCTGAGCGGCTGGATAGGCTTGCCGCCGGGCCGGTGCCAGCCATAGATCGCCACGCGGCTTGGATTGCGTGTGATACGGTTGGTCAGCACGAGATCCTTCTTGTGCCCCGAGATCAGCGCCGCCGCCCCGGCTCCGGCACGCCTGCGCTGACCCTCGACGGTGGCATTGTGCTTTACCAGATAATCGGTCGACGTCATCTGCGGGCCCGGCGTCATCGGACGGGGCGTCAGACGCAGATCGGCGGCACGATAGATGAGATCGACCATCTGCGCCGTCGGCAAAAGCATGTCGAACCGTTCCGCGATACGGGTGGCGGCGCGCAGCCCGAGCGGCACCCTTACAAAATCGCGGTTACCGCCAAGCGCAAGGTAATCCGGCGTGACACAGAGTGTCAGGGTCGCGCGGGTGCCGTCACGCAGACGCCCGGTGACACTGACCGGAGCGAGACGGCGCATCGTGTCGGGAATGTTGCCGGACAGGATCTGCCCGGTCACATGCCGGTCACGTACGGTGCCGCCGACCGACGCAAGCTGTGCCATGAACGCTGTGCCATCCGGGGCGTTTCCGGACCGGCGGGGCATGTCGCGGGTAAGACGGCGCGGACAGTTGCCCACGCCCTGCGCCAATTGCAGGGTTGGATCATGCAGCACCGGCGGTGGCGCAGTATCCGGGGCGCCATCACCGGCCCCGGGCGCCGTGGCCGCGGTGACAACATCCTCCGCCGGTTCGGGGGCACTGACCGTGACCGCGGTGTTCAGGCTTTCCGGACGCAGGCGCGGGCGCAGCGACGTGCCGAGCCCGGCCCGCCGTTCCTGGCCATCTCCCACTTCGGCCACGGGGGCCTCGACCGGGGACGGCGCGGCGTGCGCACCGTCGGAAGCAGCCGGGGCATCAAGCCGGGCCAAAAGCGTCTCCGGCACCAGGGTTTCCGGCCGCAGACGCGGCCGCGGACCGTCAAAGGTGAACCGGTCGGGCCGCGCGGGCGGAACCACAGGCGGAGCCCCCGCATGAAGCCGCGGCGGGTAGAAGGACCGGGTCGCATTTCCAGCCACCGGTGCGTCGGGGCGCGGCGCGGCCATGTCCGGGCGCGATGCCTGCGAGCGCCGGATGGGCATGACCTGCGGCAGATCGGGGGACTCCCCGGCGCGCAGCGTGCCGGCGATCCGCGGAGCAGCAGGCGCCAGCACCGCAACGGGCCGCGGTTTCGCGAGCTGCATGTTTGGGGAGTTGAGTCCAATGACGAAGCCGCATCCCGCCAGTGCCAGACCTGCCCCGACGAGAATGGCGCGCGGTGCAACCGATACGGTGTTTGCGCGGATCCGGGCGGCACGGGTCGCGCCTTTGATGTCTGCGATGATTCTCATGACTGTCCCTCTATGAGTGAACACTTAACTTCACAATAAGGCAACGTCGCTCGTGAGCGGGTAACAGCCGCAATGGCGGGAAACCGCCGTTCCAAGCGGATCCGGAGGCACGTCGCGTGTTGGCGGACGGTGCCTGGCACCGCCGCCCCCGCCGCCGCCATGCACCCTTGCCGCACGGGTCGTGGCGAATTGGCGAATCGGCTTTCCACGCAGCGCCAGACACGGCAGACTGCGCACGAATCTGAACCAGGCGGGGGATTTCAATGCGTTTCCGGACACGAATTTCTTCGACGGTCCTGTTCTGTCTCGGCGTGACGGCGCTGCCGGCGGTGGCCAGCGTTTCGATCGTTGACGCGGACAAACGCTGCCGGGAGGCCGCAGGTCCACCGGACGCCGGCACTCCCGTCAGCCGTGAGGCACTCGATGCCTATCTCGGCGCCTTGAGCGATGCGCGCGCTGCCTGCGAGGAGGCGATCAAGCTTGATCCGCCGGCACCGGACGCGCTGTTCCAGGTCGGCGTGATCCGGCAACGCACCGGCAAGCACGGCGAGGCCGTGGATCTGTTCGATCGCGCCGCGCAATCCGGCGTGGCGGCCGCGCATACCAAGCTTGGTGACTATTACAATTTCGGAATTGGCAGGATTGAGGAGGATCTGGACCGTGCCATTGCCGAATATCGCAAGGCGGCCGAACAGGGCGATGCTGCCGGGATGACAACGCTTGCGATCATGTACCGCCTCGGGCGCGGCGTGGAACAGGACAATGCAAAGGCCCTGGACCTGCTGCGCGCAGCTTCGGATCAGGGCTATCATTTCGCGCAGGTGCGCCTTGCGGAAGTGATGCTCGACCCCGAGGGCATCCCCGCAGAGGAGGCCGAGGCTCTCGGATTGCCGGCCCCCGATCAGGCCACCCGCCTTCTGGGCCGCGCCGCGATACAGGGCAATCTATCGGCCGCGGTGGATCTGGCCGCGCTTTACGCCAACGACGAGAACGGTGTCGCGCCCAACCCGAACCTTCACGCGCTCTGGACCCGCCGTGCCGCGAAAGCCGGGATGCCCTCGGCGATCAGGACACTTGGCGTCATGTACGAGCAGGGCCATGGTGTGGATTACGACCCGGCCAAGGCCGCGGCGTTCTATGTCGAGGCCCTTGAAACCGGCAAAGTCGACATCGAGGGGCTGCGCGATGTCAAGGGGTTGCCGCGGCAACGCTGGGACCGCACGACCGCGATCGAATTCCAGAAAATCCTGATCGACCGCGGGCTTTACCGCGGAGCTCTGGACGGTATCGTGGGGTTCGGCACCAAGGCCGGAGCGCGCAAGCTGGCCGGCGACTGAAGGCCCCGTGTCTCAGATGCTGAGTTTTTTGAAGATCGCTTCCGGGATGTTGCGGATCACCAGCATGACAACCGCCCATACACCCTTGACGTAAATCACGTTGCGCCGCTTCTCGGCGGCGCGCGCGACCGCCACGGCAAGCGTTTCGGGGTCCGTGGTGAGTTTCTCGGGCAGGTCCAGCCCCTCGGTCATTCGGGTGGCAACGAACCCCGGCAGCACCGTAAGGACATGCACGCCCCGCCCCGCCAAACGGTTGCGCAGCCCCGAAAGGAATGCGGTGAATCCGGCTTTCGCGGCACCGTAGACATAATTCGTGGCCCGCCCGCGATCCCCCGCGACGGAGCTTATACCGATCAACGTGCCGCTGCCGCGCGTCTCGAACAGGTTGGCGAGAAGCGCAAGGATGTTGGCCGGACCCTCGAAATTCGATCGCATCACAAGGGTTGCGGCGGCGGGATCGCGCTGGCTTTCGGCCTGATCACCCATGTAGCCCACTGCGCACACGGCGATCTGCGGCAGGGCCGGCAACCCGTCGAGGAAGGCTTCGTGCGTGTCCGGCGCCAGAACATCGAAATCGTGCAGGGTGACGGTGACACCGTAGCGCAATTCCATGTCGGTCTTTTCCTGCGACAGGCTTTGGGCATTGCGCGCTGCAAGTTGCACCGTGTGGCCCAGATCGGCGTAACGGTGGGCAATGGCGAGGCCGATATCCGATCGGCCCCCCAGAATCAGGACGGGTTGGTCGGTCAAATCTGCACCCTTTCGGATTGGCGTGATGAAAATTCCCGTGCAAGCCCGGTGTCTTGCCGCATCGCCCGGAAGGCTGCGGCCCGCGGATCGGCGCTGTGCAGGGTGTCGGGTTTCAGGCGGCCATCCTTGGCAAGATAGAAGCGGCCACCATGCGTAACGGTTATCTCGTCGAGCCGCTCCATCATCGCGAGGCTGCGACGAGAGACGGGGAAATCCAGCGCCAGCGTGTACCCTTCCATCGGGAAGGAGAACCGGCTTTCCTGAGTACCGAAGCGTTTGAGCACCGACAGGAACGCGCCCTGCCCGGCTGCGGCCACGGCATCTAGCAGGGCGCTCAGCCCCGCATACGATTCCGCCAGCGGCAGCACGCACTGAAACTGCACGAAGCCGCGCCGCCCGTAGATGCGGTTCCAGCCGAGAATCGAATCGAGCGGATAGAAGAAAGGATCCCATCCCACAAGGCCGGTGCCGGCCTTGCGGCAGCCGTTCCGGTAATAAAGCGCGTTGAAAGCCCGCATCGCGGCACGGTTGAGCACGAACCCCGGCAGATCGGCCGGCACGGATCGAGCCCGGCGCGCAGGCGGCCCATGCGGGCGGCGGGCAGCGCGTGGCGGCAACTCATCGAGCGCGGCATGCTCGCCCAGCATCACCAGCGATCGGCCCTGACGCGCGCCCGTGGACAGGCAATCTATCCATGCCACCGAATAGGTGGCGTCCTGCGCGGTCTCGAAGGTGTCCATCGTTGCCGCCAATGTCGGTGCGGGAAGTGTGCGCTGCCGGATCCAGCCCGTCTCCACTGCGGTGAGGCGGACCGCGGCTCGTACTATCAGACCGGTCAGACCCATCCCGCCAACCGTCCATTCGAACAGCGCCTCGCCGGGAGCTGTGCGGCGCATCTCTCCGCCGGGGCCGATTACCTCGATCCAGTCCACGAAATTTCCGAAACTGCCATCGCAATGATGGTTCTTGCCATGCACGTCCGCGGCGATCATGCCACCGATGGTGACGAACTTGGTCCCCGGCGTGACCGGCGGGAACCAGCCGCGCGGCAGAAAGGTGCGAATCACGTCTCCAAGGATCACTCCGGCCTCGGTGATCAGCTGTCCGGTCTCGGGATCGAAGGCGATCATGCGGTTGAAATGGCGCATCGAGATGGTGTTGGACGCGTTCATCGCGCTGTCGCCATAGGCACGTCCGTTGCCCCGCGCGATCCCCGGCCCGGCGTCCAGACACGCGCACAGGTCCGCCGCATCGCGCGGCGCGCTCAGGCGGCAATCGGCAACCGGATAACGCCCCCAGCCCGACAGTTTCACGGCGTCACCCCGCCAAGGCGGTCATCGGTAAAAACGTAGCGCCGGTCGAGGTTGTATTTCACCACGTAGCCCACCGTCAGGCCGAGGACCGCGCCGGCCTCGCGCATCGGGTCGCTGCGCCAGATCCACCAGAACAGGGTCTCCGTCCCCCAGAAGATGCAGGTGGTGACCACGCCCATTGCGGTATAAAGCGCGAATTTGCGACCATGCGTGGCCAACCCGGTGGAAAGGTCGAGGAAGATCCAGCGCTTGTCGAGGATGTACTTGATCAGCAAACCGGCGATGGTGCCCGCCCCGATCGCCAGCGCCAATGCCATGCCGGGCGAAATCGGGCCGGACAGGGCAAGCACCATGCGCTGCACCGCGAGGTTTGCAAGCGTGGCAATCACCGCGAAGGCCGCGTAGCGCAGGATCAGGGTGCGGCGGCTCATGTCAACGCCGCCCCGACCGCACAGGCGATCACCAGAAGGATGCAGATCTGGCTGGTCCGGTCCTTGACCGCGTAAACCACGGGATCGTCATCCATGCCGCCGCGATGCGTGACCATGACCATGTTGCTGATCCAGTAGAGCAGCACCAGGCAAATTCCCCACAGGACCGAGGGACGGCTGTAGATCTCCTGCACCGCAGGGGAATTGAGATACAGCGCCATCACCAGCACCGAAACATAGCCAGCTGCCGTGGCCATCTGTGCCACAAGTGTCAGGTCGTCGGCGTGATAGCCCCTTCCGGCTGCTGAAAGTTGTCCGCGCACCGCGCTGTCGACCAGTTCCGCCTGCCGTTTCACCGCTGCCAGCGACAAAAAGAAGAAGATCGCGAAGGCGAGGATCCAGACCGAGAGTGGCAGGCCCGTGGCCACCGCCCCGGCAAGGATGCGAGTGGTATACAGCACGGCCAGGGTGCAGATATCTGCCACCACCAGCCGCTTGAGCCATAGCGAATAAAGCGTCGTGAGAATGAAGTATCCCAGCATCACCAGAACAAAGAGCGGCCCGAGCGTCAGCGCCACCGCCAACCCCGCAAAAAGCAGCGCCGGCGCCATCGCCGTGCCAAGCCGGATCGGCAGCGCCCCTGACGCCAGGGGCCGCCGGCATTTGCGCGGATGGGCGCGATCGGCCGTCAGGTCCAGCAGATCGTTGAGGATGTAAACGCAGGACGCCACCAGACAAAAGGACAGGAAGGCCAATGCGCTCTGCAGCGCGACGGAGGTCGAGAAATGATGCCCGGCCAGCATCGGCATGAAGACCAGAATGTTCTTGAGCCATTGATGCGGGCGCAAGGCCCGCAGGATCGCCCAGGCCCCGCCCTCCGGCGCCGGCAAATGCTCGATCCGCCCGCCAAGCCCGTCGACCTGTCGGCGCAGCCCGCGTCCTGCACCGGCTGTAACGGCCCGTCCGGCGTTCTTCCAGACGGGCAGGTCGGCACGGCTGTCGCCGATATAGGCATATCCTTTGGTGCCATACCGCTCGGTCAGGAACCGGGATTTGGCCGACCCCTTGAGATTGCGCTGCCCGTCGGATCCGTGCGCCTCGTCGAAAAGGCCCAGATGCGCCGCCACCTTCTGAACGAGCCCGTCATCGGCGGCACTTACAAGAACCACACGGCCCCCTGCACTGCGCCAGTTCCGCGCGTAATCCAGCACCGCACCGTTATAGGGCAGTGCCGCCGGGTCGTGATCGGCGGCTGCCGCCAGCCGCCGCTTCAGCGCCGCCCGTCCGGTGGCGAGAGCCCGCAACGCCGCGAACGGGGTGCGCCAATCCCGCCCGAGTGCCGACCAGAAGCTTTCGAACAGCATGTCGGAATGGATCAGCGTACCGTCCAGGTCAACGACCAGCACGCGGCATTTTCCCAGATCGTCTTTCAAAACAGCCCCTGCCCCGGTCCTTCGATACGCCCCGCCGGATAACCTAGCACGCCGGACACAGGGCCGGAAGCCACGCGCTCCCCGCATGACCAAATTGCCACGCCGCCCGAATCAGGCTTCGCCATCGCGCAACGCTTCTGTCGCGGCGCGGTCCACCTCCTGCTCCGAGCCGGGCTGCAGAACAACGCGGAAAAGCGCGCGCGCCTCGTCGGTGTCGTAGCGGCCAAGCCGCACATCGCGGGCCACCAGTCCGGGATCGCGGGCAAACGGATTGCCATAGCCGCCTCCGCCCGGCGTCGCGACCCGTACCCTGTCGCCGGGCGCGATCGGAATGTCCTGCTCCTTGGACAGGTGCGCGGGCGTGTAGGGGGCACCGCCGCGGATCACCGTCACCTCGTTCACCGCCCCGTCGGCACCGCCCAGCACACCCTGAGGCCCGGTGCGCCCGTGATCCATCACGAAGCTCGCCAGCGCATGACCGCGGCGCAGTTCCACCTCGTATTCAAGCCCGAACCCACCGCGATACCGACCCGCGCCGCCCGATCCCTCGCGCAGCGCGTAGCGGTGATAGAGCACCGGGAACGCCTGTTCCATGATCTCCACCGGCGGGGCCTTGGAGATGCCGATGGTGGAACACCCGTTGCTGAGCCCGTCGCCACCCGCGTTGCCGCCATAACCGCCACCGGACAGTTGATACATGACGAAATCGCGGGTCCGAGCCGGGTCGTGTCCGCCGAGGGCGAAGTTTCCGCTCGTTCCCGCGGGTGCGGCGGTGACGCGATCGGGCAACGCTTCCACCAGGGCCACGAAGACCGCCTCGGCGATGCGCTGTGACACTTCGGCGGCGCAGCCCGAAACCGGGCGCGGATACTGCGCGTCGAGGAAGGTGCCCTCGATCCCGGTCACGCCCAGCGGCTCGAACGCGCCGGCGCTGATCGGCACCTCGGGAAAGATATGGCGCATGGCAAGGTAGACCGAGCTGAGCGTCGTCGCCCGGACCGAGTTCATTGGCCCCGCGCAGGGCGGGCTGGAGCCGGTGAAATCGAACTCCAGGTCATCGCCCGCGCGGCTGACCGAAAGGCGGATCTCCAGCGGTTCGTTGACCACCCCGTCGCTGTCGATCCAGGCCGAGGCGCGGTGCGGTCCCTCCGGGATTCGCGCGATGAAACTGCGCATCTGTGCCGCCGCGCGCCGGCGCAGTTCACCAATCGCCTCGGTCACGGTGTCATCGCCGTAGCGGTCGAGCAGCGCATCGAGCCGCGCCGCCCCCATCTCCAGCGCCGCCGCCTGTGCCTTGACGTCGCCGATGCGTTGATCCGCGACGCGGATATTGGAACAGATGATGGCGTATATTTCCTCGTCCATCTCGCCGCGCTTGAACAGTTTCACCGGCGGCAGGCGCAACCCCTCCTGCTCCACCGCGGTGGCGGACGCGGAAAAGCCCCCTGGCACCGCGCCACCGGTATCCGGCCAGTGCCCGGTATTGCTGAGCCAGCACCAGAGCCGCCCGCCCCGGTAGAAGGGCCGGGCAAAACGCACGTCCATCAGGTGTGTGCCCCCCAGATAGGGATCGTTGACGATATAAATGTCCCCCGGCTCGGGCGG
>Ga0102929_1001725_pt1 | contig 12995 bp, 20 predicted proteins | sample SalPonR1_B_D2_MG_FD_78510 | JGI IMG/M metagenome (GOLD analysis project Ga0102929, IMG submission 78510) | Salt pond soil microbial communities from South San Francisco under conditions of wetland restoration - Salt Pond MetaG R1_B_D2_MG | ecosystem: Environmental > Aquatic > Marine > Intertidal... | reverse complement strand
TGACCGACGCGGAGGCCCGTACGGCGGCGCAGCAGTTTGTATCGGTCGTCAACACCGTGGAGCCGATGGCGGAACGGGAGTGCAGGGCCCGCACGCGCGGGCTTGATTGCGATTTCAGAATTGTCGTGGACGATCGCCCCGGCCGCCCGCCCAATGCCTTTCAAACACTCGATGAATCCGGCCGCCCGATCCTGGCCTTTACGCTTCCGCTGATTGCGGATGTGCGCAACCCCGATGAGCTCGCTTTCATAATGAGTCATGAGGCCGCTCATCACATCGAGGGGCACATCGCCCGACAGCAGCGCACCGCGCTGGCTGTGGGTCTGGGGACCGCAATCGTGGCCTCGGTTCTGGGAGGGGATACAGGCATCGTGAATCAGGCCGGTGACACCGGTGCCCGAATCGGATCGCGGATCTACTCCAAGGATTTCGAGCTCGAGGCCGATTCGCTGGGGACCATCATCGCCAAGCGCGCAGGATACGATCCGGTACGCGGGGCTGCCTATTTCACCCGTATTCCCGATCCGGGCAACAGGTTTCTGGGAACCCATCCGCCCAATGCGCAGCGTATAGAAACGGTGCGCCGCGTTGCTGCCGGCCTGTGATGCGGCAGCTTATGGGGGTCGTCAGTGACCGTGGTTCCAGATACGCGGTTTCGGGTGGAGAGGTGACTGACAATTCACGCATCGAGGATTTCCTCAAAGAGCTGAAGCGCAAGAAGAAATTTGCGCGCGCCTCGCATAACTCATGGGCGGCCGTGCTGTCCGATGGACCATCGTTGCGGGCCGACGACGGAGAAACCGGTGCGTCAATGCTGATCCTTCAAATGCTGGAGCGGGCGGCGCTTTCGGACCATATCGTCGTTGTCACACGCTGGTATGGCGGAAAGCATCTTGGCGGGGATCGATTTCGCCACGTGCAGGCCTGTGTTCGCGCCTATCTCGCGGACTTGCCGGTTTGATGCAGGTCAATGCCTCGTTCGGTCCCCCGAATTATCCTTCCGGACAGGCAACGACCGCAAAGCGGCGGCACAAGGGGAGATACGAGATGTCCGACACGAAGACTTTCAAGCGCCATGCCGGTCTGGTGGACCAAATGGCGAATACGCTTGGTCTGGATCTTGAAGAGGCGATGTTCGAGGGACGGATGGACACGGAGGATGTCAGCGATGCGGTTTTGTCCTGCACAGGCTGCGCGCATCCCGATGAATGCGAGAATTGGCTGAACAAACAGACAGGTTCTGGCGGGCCGGCCGTGCCGCCGCAGGGGTGCCGAAACGCCGATCTCTTCGAACGGCTCATGCATGGCGGACATGCCTGAGCACCGTTGGCGGAGGTAGAGTGATGAAACCTTTGGGAAATGAGCGGCGGCATTACTGGCTTCTCAAGCGGATGGCCCAGACGACGGGCGCTGATCCGGTCTCGGCGCGGGCCAATGGATATCTCGACTGCGCTGATTGGTCCCGAATGGTTCAGAGATGTCGCGGCTGCGCATGGAGGGATTCCTGCGATCGGTGGCTTTCCGAAACCACGGCTGCACCGGTCGCGCCCAAGCCTTGCCGCAACCGCGCTGCCTTGGCCGTAATGAAGCTGGACGCGCAATTGTCGGCGGCGGCGCCGGTTTCCTAGTTGGGTGCCCGTCCTTTGCGGCGCAGGTGACGTTTGTATATCAACGGCGCGAGAACCTGTTCGTAACAGATTTCGGCCAATTGCCTGATGATGGGCAGGCCGACTATACGCGCCAACCACTGATAACGCGGCATCTCGGACCAAAGTATCAGGAAAGCAGGGATTCCGGAATGGAGCTGCCCCCCGCGGGCGACATACAGGCGTTTCGCGGCCGTGTCCGCATCAAGCCCCCAATCCGCGAGTTCAGGGGCATTCAGGTCGTCAAAACGGATCGACAGCTTATTGCGATCACTGTAACGCCTGTAATGCCCGATTTCTGCCGAGCAGACCGGGCAATCGCCGTTATATAGAACGCGTGTTTCAGCCATGAGCGGCAGGTAGCGCGCCCGTCTTTCACGGCAATGGTTACGGGTGTCGAGGCCCTCAGGGTGCGGCGGGCAAGGCGCCGGAGATACCGAGAAAAAAGCACGCCGATGCGGTGAGCGTGAAGCCATGCCAGATTGCGTTCGAAAAGCGAAGTCTTTCGCGGATATAGAACGCGATCCCGGCGGTATAAAGAAACCCGCCGGCGATCATGAAGGCCAGGCTGAACCCCGGCAAGACAGCGGTGAGCGGGATGAAAAGCACCACCCCGATCCAGCCAAGGGCTAGGTAGGGTGCCCAGCTGGTTGTCATGTTTCCACGTTTTTTCAACAACTTCACAGTCGCACCGAAGATGGCGAGAACCCAGACACAGGCCAGCACAACGTATCCGAAGGCGGTGCCCAGAATAACGCTCAAGGGTGTGAAAGTACTGGCAATTTTCAAATAGATGGCCGCGTGGTCGAGGCGGCGCAAATAAGGCCGGGCGGGCGTATGCGCCGCAAGGTGATAGGCCGCAGAGGCCCCGAGCATGACCAGAAGTCCCGCCGCATAGACGATCACGGCGGTCAGAAGCGGCCCGTTCAGATCCAGAGAGACAACCGTGAAGAGCAGGCAAATCCCTGTAACCGCCGCAAGAAATCCGATCACTTGGATTGTGCCGTCGGCGATGCGTTCGGCCCGTGTATAGGCTGGATAACTCATTCTGTGCGGATCCTTTCCAGGGTCGTGAAAGTATGCCCTGTTTGAGTTTACCAGAGAATTCCCGTCCTGGCGGCCCTTCCGTTGCGGCATGATATCATGATCTGTGGAGTTTTGATGATTTTGTTCATTTTAAACGGGGTACGACAGCATATCCCGGGACAGAAATGATCAGATGCACGGTTTTGTTCAAGTTACAGCCATGGAAGGGCCGTCAAGGCCATTGGACCCGCTCAGTCCCGTTCCACGCTTCTGTCCAAGATCACAAGCCTCGAGAGTATTGAGAAAATGTAATCATACCGGGCGCTTGCCCATCGTCGTTTTACTAAAAACATTGACATTACAGATATTTACACGTATAGGTTGTGACTTGCTGGAAGGCTGGACCCGGTCTTCCACCACGGAGGGCACAAGGAGCAATTCACCACATGGGGCATTGAGCACGCATGGTTTTGATCACCCCCGATGAGGGGCCCTCGGGCCTGACGACCTCGGTAACTTCCCTCGAGCGCCAACTCAGCGACATGAGGGCCGATCTTGAGGCACTTCAGGACCGGATAAGGGCCGGCGAATTCGAGGATCTGAAGAATCCCTCGCGGGCCATATCGGATATCCGGCAATGGCTGCGCATCGCAATCGAAGCGGAGGCACAAATTGAAAGACGTCAAAAAGAGCAAAAGGGTATCGTCCACGAATGGGCCCTTGATTTCGACACCGCCCGAACTTCTATCGGGAGCCGCCTGGATCGTCTCAGAAGGGCCAGAAGTGCAGGCCGAGTTCCTTGACAACCTGGAGGACGGCGAGCTTCTGGCGCTTCCCTACCTTTTCGAGTTCTGGGCGCTGGATCACCAGTTGCCCCCGGTCGGGGACTGGCGCACCTGGGTGGTGATGGGCGGGCGTGGCGCCGGCAAGACCCGCGCCGGGGCGGAATGGGTGCGCATGCGGATGGAGGGTTCTCGCCCTCTGGATCGGGGGCCGGCGCGGCGCATGGCGCTGGTGGGCGAGACGATAGACCAGGTGCGCGAGGTGATGGTCTTCGGCGAAAGCGGCATCATGGCCTGCAGCCCGCCCGACAGGCGCCCCGAATGGCAGGCGACGCGCAAGCGGCTCATCTGGCCCAACGGGGCCACAGCGCAGGCGTTTTCGGCACATGAGCCCGAGGGGCTGCGGGGACCGCAATTCGATGCCGCCTGGGTTGACGAGCTGGCCAAGTGGAAGAAGGCGCGTGAGACCTGGGACATGCTGCAATTCGCACTGCGGTTGGGCGAGGAACCGCGTGTCTGCGTCACCACCACGCCCCGCAACGTTGGCGTGCTCAAGGAGCTTCTGGAAACCCCGACCACAGTGGTGACGAGCGCGCCTACGGAAGCCAACCGTGCCTTCCTGGCAGAAAGCTTCCTTGACGAGGTGCGGGCACGCTATGCCGGCACGCGGCTGGGCCGGCAGGAACTTGACGGCATACTGGTGGACGAGGCTGAGGATGCACTCTGGACGCCCGCTGCGCTGGACGGGGTCCGGCTTGCCGCGGCGCCGGAGCTGGACCGGATCGTCGTGGCCGTGGACCCGCCGGTGAGCGGCAACCAGGGCTCCGACGCTTGCGGGATCGTGGTGGTCGGGGCCGCGACGCGCGGCCCGGTGCAGGACTGGCGGGCCTGCGTCCTGGCTGATCTCAGCGTCAGCGCCGCATCGCCGGCGCGCTGGGCCGCCGCTGCCATAGGGGCCATGGAGACATGGGGTGCTGAGCGGCTCGTGGCCGAGGTCAACCAGGGTGGCGACCTTGTGGAAACGGTGATCCGGCAGGTGGATCCTCTGGTGCCCCTGCGCAAGGTCCATGCAAGCCGCGGCAAGGCCGCCCGGGCCGAGCCGGTGGCGGCGCTCTATGAGCAGGGGCGGGTGAGCCATCTGTGCGGGCTCTCGGCGCTAGAGGACCAGATGTGTGCCATGACGGCGCGCGGGTTCGAGGGTCGTGGCAGCCCCGACCGGGTGGATGCGCTTGTCTGGGCGCTGCATGAGTTGATGATCGGACCGGCGGCGAAATGGCGCCACCCACGGGTGCGGGCGGTATGAGTCGTCCACATGCGGCCCTCGCGTCTTACGATTGTCCTTCTTCTGGCCGGAACTATCCCGGGGTGAATTGCCGCGGCCTGTCCGCGGCAAGAGGGGCAGCCCCTCGGCACGGCCCCGAAAACGGGGTGAACCTCCCCGGAGATGCAGCGCTCGGGCTGATACGGATTTTGTAAACCTTTTGCGGTCTTTTGAGTTTCGACGCGGGGCAGGAAACGCCCGGCACCAGCAAGCAGAACCCAAGGAGACACCCAGAGATGATCATGGATTTCTTCCGGCAGGGCGGCACGGGGGCAGTGGCGCCCGAACAGAAGGCCAGCGCCACCGGGCCGCTGATGGCCTGGCACGGGGCCGGCCGCGCGGCCTGGAGCCCGCGAGACGCGGTGTCGCTTGCGCGGACGGGTTTCGCCGGGAACCCGGTCGGTTTTCGCTGCGTGAAACTGGTGGCCGAGGCCGCGGCCTCGTTGCCGCTCGTGCTGGAGGACGATGCGCAGCGTTTTGCCGGACACCCGGTAATCGGGTTGCTGGACCGTCCCAACCCGGCGCAGGGCCGGGCCGAGATGCTGGAGGCGCTCTACGCACAGCTCCTTCTTACCGGCAACGCTTATGTCGAGGCGGTGGGCGCGTCCGGCTCGGTGCCGCGGGAGCTGCATGTCCTGCGTTCGGACCGGATCCGGGTGGTGCCGGGGCAGGATGGCTGGCCGGTGGCCTACGAGTACCGGGTTGGCGGGCGCACCCATCGCTTCGATGTGTCCGAAGCGGTGCCGGGGGTTTGCCACCTGCGAAATTTCCATCCCCAGGACGATCATTACGGGCTCGCCCCGATGCAGGCGGCCGCGCAGGCGGTGGACGTTCACAACGCCGCGAGCCGCTGGTCCAAGGCGCTTCTGGACAACGCGGCGCGGCCCTCGGGCGCGATCGTATATCGTGGTGCCGAAGGGCAGTCGGGGCTGAGCACGGATCAGTATGACCGTCTCGTGAGCGAGATGGAGTCCCATCATCAGGGGCCGCGGAATGCCGGTCGGCCGATGCTTCTGGAAGGCGGGCTTGACTGGAAGCCGATGGGTTTTTCGCCGTCAGACATGGAATTCCAGAAAACCAAGGAGGCGGCGGCGCGCGAGATTGCGCTGGCATTCGGGGTCCCGCCGATGTTGCTGGGCGTGCCGGGGGATGCCACCTATGCCAACTACCAGGAGGCCAACCGCGCGTTCTTTCGCCTTACCGTCCTGCCGTTGGCGGCGCGCGTGGCGGCGGCTCTGGTGCACTGGCTCGGCGCGTTCACCGGAGAACGGTTGCGCCTGAAGCCCGATCTCGACCAGGTGCCGGCGCTGTCGGCGGAGCGTGAATCCCAATGGAAGCGTGTCGCGACGGCAGATTTCCTGACTGCGACGGAAAAACGCGAGATGCTGGGCCTGCCACCGATGCCGGCAGAAGGGACGACGGGAGCGGAGTCTGCCGATGGCTGAGCCGGGTGAGCCGCGGGTGCGCTACGGGTTCGAGGCGTTCGACTGTGCGCCGGCCCTGCGGCTGGAGGCGCATGAGCGGGTGGCCAAGCTGCAATTCGAGGCGCTGGCACAGAGGCTGGCGAAAATCGAGGAGATGATGGAACGGCTTGAGAAACGGCTGTGGCTGGCGGTGTTCGGCATGGTCGGCGCGATCCTGGCGCAGGCGTTCCAGCCGCTTCTGGCGGCAATGCCCTGATCGACGGGCCGAATGACGGGAAATGACGTGCCGGGCCGAAGCCCGGCCTGCGGAAGGATGGAAACGCATGGATATGCAGACGCGACTTGAAACCAAGTTCTGCCGTTTCGGCGAGGAGGCGCTCAGCGTCACGGATGGCACGCTTATCGAGGGATACGCCAGTCATTTCGGCGCCCCTGATCACGGTGGCGACATCGTGGCCAAGGGCGCTTATGTGGCCTCGCTCAGGCGGCTCAAGCAGGAAGGCCGTCAGGTCAAGATGCTCTGGCAACACGACCCGGCCCAGCCGATCGGTGTCTGGGACGCGGTGCGCGAGGATGCGCGCGGCCTTTATGTCAAGGGCCGGCTTCTGGAAAAGGTGGGCCGGGGGCGCGAGGCCGCGGCGCTGATCGCGGCGGGCGCCATTGATGGGCTGAGTATCGGTTACCGGACCGTCAGGGCGGGCAGGAACGACAAGGGCCGTCGGCTCTTGCAGGAACTGGAGCTATGGGAGGTGTCGCTGGTGACATTCCCGATGCTGCCCAGTGCGCGGGTGGCGGCCAAGGGTGAGGACCCGTCCGGTGACTGCCTGCGTGAATTGGCGGCGGCCTTTGCCGAGGCCCGCCGGGAGATGGCGCGGATGACCTGACAACACACGCGTCGCGAACACCCAAAGCAGGAACAGGAACAAGCGATGAGCAAGACCGAGATCACGTCTCGGGTCGGGGAGGATGTTTCTCCGGCCGCCGAGGTGAAATCCACTGTGACGGATTTTATTAGAGAAGTCAAGGGCTTCCAGTCCGATATCACTAACCGAATGAAACAGCAGGAAGAGAAAATGACCATGTTTGAACGCACGTCCATCACGGCTGCGCGCCCCGCACTGGCCGTCGAGGCCGAGACCGGCGCCCCGCATCGCAAGGCTTTCGGCGCTTATCTGCGCTCGGGTGACGATGACGGGTTGCGGGGGCTTGAACTGGAGGGCAAGGCGCTGTCCAGTTCGATGGCGGCCGATGGCGGCTACCTTGTGGATCCGCAGACCTCCGAGATGATCCGCTCGACCCTGAGCGACACCGCTTCCGTGCGTGCCATAGCGAATGTCGTGGCGGTCGAAGCTACCAGTTTCGACGTGCTGATCGACCATTCCGAGATGGGCCACGGCTGGGCGAGCGAGGCAGGCGCGGTGCCCGAGACGGACACGCCGCTGATCGACCGGATCACCATTCCGCTGCACGAGCTGAGCGCGTTGCCGAAGGCAAGCCAGCGGCTTCTGGACGACAGCGCCTTCGACATCGAGAACTGGCTGGCCGGACGCATCGCTGACAAGTTCGCGCGGGCCGAGGCCGCGGCTTTTGTATCCGGGGACGGCAGTGACAAGCCGATGGGTTTCCTCAGCCATCCGGCGGTGGATGACGGGGTTTGGGCATGGGGCAACCTTGGTTATGTAACCACTGGTGCGGACGGAGATTTCGATGGCCCGGACGCGATAATCGACCTGGTTTACGCCCTGGGCGCGGAATACCGGGCAAACGCGAGTTTCGTGATGAATTCGCGCACTGCGGGCACGATCCGCAAATTCAAGGATGCCGATGGGCGGTTCCTTTGGTCCGATGGCATGGCTGCCGGCGAGCCGGCGCGCCTGATGGGATACCCGGTGCTGATCGCCGAAGACATGCCCGATATCGCCAGCGACGCGATGGCGGTGGCCTTCGGGGATTTCTCCGCCGGGTACACCGTGGCCGAGCGCCCGGACCTGAGGGTTCTGCGCGATCCGTTCAGTGCCAAGCCGCATGTCCTTTTCTATGCCACAAAGCGTGTGGGCGGTGATGTGAGCGATTTCGCGGCGATCAAGTTGTTGAAATTCGCCACCTCTTAAGGGGGTGAGCGGGTGGGCCGGCGGCCTGGAATGGCTGCCGGTCCGGGTGCGCGCCGCCACCACGACAATGTGCTGTCCAGCTGCTCCCCTCCGTCCGGGCAGTGCTGGCGGCGCGTGCCTCAACCCAAGGAGGGAGCCGAATGTTTCGGAGTAATTCCATGATGTTAATCGAAGAAACCACGGTGCCCCAGGCGGCGCTGCCGCTGGCGGAATTCAAGGCGCATCTGCGGCTGGGAACCGGGTTTTCCGACGGTGACCTTCAGGACGCGGTGCTGGAAAGTTTCCTGCGTGCTGCGCTTGCGGCGATCGAGGCGCGCACCGGCAAGGTGCTGATCGTGAGGGATTTCTCCTGGACGCTGACGGAGTGGCGCGATCGTGCCGGGCAGGCCCTGCCGGTGGCACCCGTCACAATGATCCTTTCGCTGAGGCTGCTCGACCGGAACGACGAGGAAGAGGTGATCGAGCCGTCGTTCTACAAGCTGGAGCCCGACATGCAGCGTCCGTGGCTGCGTCCCACCGGGACTTGCCTGCCGGGCATGCCACCTGGAGGGCGGGCCGAGCTTCGCTTTACCGCCGGGTACGGAACCGGCTGGGGCGATCTGCCGGCCGACCTGGGGCAGGCGATGCTGTTGCTGGCGGCGCATTATCACGAATACCGCCACGAGATGGCTCTCGGCGGCGGCTGCATGCCTTTCGGGGTGACGAGCCTGATCGAGCGCTACCGGACCGTGCGCCTGTTTGGCGGGGGGGCGGTTTGATGGGGGCACCGCGGCTCAACCGAAGGCTGGTTCTTGAGGCAAGATCCGACGCGCCCGACGGCGCCGGCGGCTTTGCACCGGTCTGGGTGCCCCTGGGCACGCTTTGGGCGGATGTGGATGCGCGCACGGGCCGTGACCGGGCGGGCGAGGAGGCGGCGCTTTCCAACATGACCCACCGGATCTTGGTGCGCGCGGCCCCACATGGCGCGCCGTCACGGCCCGAGCCGGGGCAGCGGTTGCGCGACGGGTCGCGGGCCTTCGTCATCATGGCGGTGGCCGAGCGGGATGCCCGGGCACGCTACCTGATCTGCTTTGCCGAAGAGGAGGTGTCGCTATGAGTTACGCAAGCACTGCGGCGCTTCAGGCGGCCGTTTATCAGAGGTTGATGGAGGATGCGACGCTTTCGGCGCTGGCTGGCGGGGCGATCTATGACGCGGTGCCACCCGGCCCGCTGTCGGATCTTTATGTGACGCTGGGTGCGGAGGATGTGCGCGACCGCTCGGACGGCACCGGCGCGGGTGCGTTGCACCGGTTCACGGTTTCAGTGGTCACCGGCGCGGCGGGGTTCCAGGCTGCCAAAGCGGTTGCGGCGGCGATCAGCGACGCGCTGGCGGGCGCTGATCTGGGCCTCGCAAGAGGGCGGCTCGTGGCGATCTGGTTTCAGAGGGCACGTGCCCGGCGCGAGGGCGTGGGCAACCTGCGCCGGATCGACCTGACATTCCGCGCCCGCGTGGACGACGCAGGCTAAACTTTCAAATTCGGAGACAAGACGATGGCAGTGCAGAACGGCAAGGACCTTCTGGTCAAGGTGGATCTGACCAATGATGGTCAATTCCAGACGGTGGCGGGCCTCCGGGCAACGCGGATCAGTTTCAATGCTGAAAGTGTGGATGTAACCAGCCTGGAAAGTGATGGCGGCTGGCGCGAATTGCTGGCCGGGGCGGGCGTGAAATCCGCGGCGATCAGCGGATCCGGCGTTTTCCGGGACGCCGCCAGCGACGAGCGTGCGCGCCAGATTTTCTTCGATGGTGAAACGCCGGACTTCCAGGTGGTGATTCCCGATTTCGGCATCGTGGAGGGGCCCTTCCAGGTCACAGCGATCGAATATGCCGGCGCTCATGATGGTGAGGCGACCTACGAGTTGTCGATGGCCTCGGCCGGGCGGCTGAGCTTTTCGGCGCTGTGATCATGGCAAACCCGTGGACCGGAGAGGTGGCGCTGGACATAGACGGTGAGCGCAGGGTGCTGAAGCTGACCCTGGGCGCGCTGGCGGAACTGGAGGCTGAGCTGGAGACCGGCACCCTGGTGGAACTGGTGGAGCGGTTCGAGAGTGGTGCCTTTTCCACGCGGGACGTTCTGGGGTTGATCGTGGCGGGCCTGCGGGGCGGTGGTTGGCAGGGCGGCGCATCCGATCTGGTGTCCGCAGATATCGCGGGCGGGCCCGTCGGTGCCGCCCGTGCGGCGGCGGAGTTGCTCGCCCGGGCCTTCATGCTGCCGGCAGAGACGGGCCCGAAATGAGCGGCTTCGACTGGCCAGCTCTGATGCAGGCGGGGATTCGTGGCCTTGCCCTGCGTCCAAGGGATTTCTGGGCATTGACCCCGGCGGAACTGCGGCTGTTGCTGGGGCGATCGGGGCCAGAGGCGCCACTGGCGCGGGCGCGGCTTGACGAACTGCTGCGGGCTTACCCGGACAAGAAGGGAGATCAAGGCGATGGATGATCTGGACCGGTTGGACGATCTGGATGCACAAGTTTCGGCACTGGACGAGAATTTCGGTGCGGCGGCGGGCATGGCGGCGGCTTTTAACGGTGAGATGGCGCGGGTTCGCGCCTCCTTTGCCGGCACCGGGCGCGATGTGGCGACCCTTGAAAGAGGCATGAGCCGGGGGCTGAAACGCGCCATCGACGGGGCGGTTCTGCGCGGCGACAGCCTTTCCCAGACACTGGACACGCTGGCCAACTCGATGATCAGCACCGCGTTCAATGCCGCGGTACGCCCTGTCACCGACCATGTCGGCGGGCTTTTGGCACAGGGGGTTGGCGGGTTGGTGAGCGGGCTTTTCCCGTTCGGGAAGGGTGCCAGCTTTGCCCAAGGGCGGGTGCAGCCCTTTGCCAGCGGCGGTGTCGTCAGCGGGCCGGTCACCTTTCCGATGCGTGGCGGCACCGGATTGATGGGCGAGGCGGGTCCCGAGGCGATCATGCCGCTTGCGCGCGGGTCCGACGGAAAACTCGGCGTGCGCGGCGAAGGCGGCGGCGCGGTGCACGTGGTGATGAACGTCACCACCCCCGATGCCGAGGGGTTCCGCCGCAGCCAGAGCCAGATCGCCGCGCAGCTTGGCCGCGCCATAGGACATGGGCGGCGCAACCGCTGAGGTATCAAAGGGGAGAGAGACGATGGCTTTTCACGAGGTTAGATTTCCTGCCAGCCTGAGCTTCGGCTCGATGGGCGGACCGGAGCGCCACACCGATGTGGTGACACTGGCCAACGGGTACGAGGAACGCAACACGCCCTGGGCACATTCGCGGCGCCGCTTCGACGCCGGGGTCGCAATGCGTTCGCTGGACGATATCGAGACGTTGATCGCATTTTTCGAGGCGCGGCGCGGGCAGATGCATGGATTTCGCTGGAAGGACTGGACAGATTTCAAGTCCGGGCGTGCCGGGGCCTTGCCCGATTTCCGCGATCAGGTGATCGCGACAGGTGATGACGTGACCGCCGAATTCCGGTTGACGAAGACCTATCACTCAGGCGGGCAGAGTTACGCGCGGCCCATTCACAAGCCGGTACGTGGCACCGTGAGGATCGGTCTTTCCGGGGACGAGCAGCAGGACGAGATCCATTACAGCGTGGATGAGGTCACCGGCATCATCCGTTTCCGGCATCCGCCCAATGCCGGGTTGGAGATCACAGCGGGGTTCGAGTTCGACGTGCCCGTGCGTTTCGACACCGACCGTATCCAGACCAGCCTTGCCAGCTTCCAGGCCGGCGAGGTGCCCAGCGTGCCGGTGGTGGAGATCCGGGCATGAGCGGCTTTGACGCGGACCTGCTGGCCCACCTCAAGGGCGGAACCACGACCACTTGCCGTTGCTGGTCGGTCAGGCGGCGCGATGGTGTGGTCATGGGGTTCACCGATCATGACCGGGATATGAGCTTCGACGGGATCACTTTCCGTGCCGAAACCGGCCTCAGCGCGCTGGCGGTTCAGCAGGGCACTGGCCTTGCCGTGGACAACACGGAAGCACTGGGCGCATTGAGTGATGTCGCGATCCGCGAGGCGGATATCGTGGCGGGGCGCTTCGACGGGGCCGAGGTGCGCGCCTGGATCGTGAACTGGGACGCAGTGCGTCAAAGGCAGTTGCTGTTCACCGGGACGATCGGCGAGCTGCGCCGCGCGGGCGGCGCCTTCGAGGCAGAGTTGCGGGGGCTGGCCGAGGCGCTGAGCCGGCCGGTGGGACGGGTCTATCAAAAGCCCTGCACCGCGGTTCTTGGCGATGGCGATTGCCGCTTCGACCTTGAAACGCCGGGCTACGCGACTGAACGGGATGTTCAAACGGTGGAAGAGGGCCGGATCTTCGGTTTTGGCGGGTTGCCAGGGTTCGATCCGGACTGGTTCCGGCACGGGCGGCTGGAGATGCTTTCGGGCGCGGCCAAAGGCCTTACAGGGCTGATCAAGCGCGACCGCGAGGCAGACAGCGCGCGGGTTATCGAACTGTGGCACCCGCTGCGGGTGGCAGTGGCGCCGGGCGACAGGCTGCGGCTTGAGGCGGGCTGCGACAAGCGTGTGGAGACTTGCCGGATCAAATTCGACAATCTTCTGAACTTTCAAGGTTTCCCCGACATTCCCGGCGACGACTGGACGATCACCGACCCGGCAAAAGCGGCACGACTGGACGGTGGGAGCCGACGGTCATGAACGTGCAGGGCGAGC
>Ga0102929_1001723_pt1 | contig 13011 bp, 8 predicted proteins | sample SalPonR1_B_D2_MG_FD_78510 | JGI IMG/M metagenome (GOLD analysis project Ga0102929, IMG submission 78510) | Salt pond soil microbial communities from South San Francisco under conditions of wetland restoration - Salt Pond MetaG R1_B_D2_MG | ecosystem: Environmental > Aquatic > Marine > Intertidal... | reverse complement strand
CGTGAACGCCCCGAGGAAGCCGACGAGCACCGCCGCCCGCACCGCCGGGCTCGGCTCCCACCGCGGCGCTCCCTCCGGCGTCAGGGCCAGCGCGAGCACCGCGCCGATCGCGACGCACCCGAGGACATTCACCGCGAGCGTGCCCCACGGCCAATCGCCGCCGAGGCGTCCGGCCGCGGCGGAGACGAGATACCGCCCCACGGCGCCGCCGGCCCCGCCGATCGCCACCCCCGCCAGCACGCCCGCGCTCATGGTCGCCGTCGCCATGCGCGATGCCGTGATGGTCGCCGACATGTCCGAGGCGCAGAACGTCAAGAAGGCGGTCAAGGTGCTCAAGGACCGCGGCGCCAAGCAGGCACAGCATTTCCCCGTCGACCACCGCCCCTGGGGCTGGTTCGAGACGCTGATCCTCGCCGACCGTTTTCAGGTCAAGCGAATCCACGTGAACCCGGGTGCCGCGCTGTCCCTGCAAAGCCATCACCACCGTTCCGAACACTGGATCGTGGTGCAGGGCACTGCAAAGGTGACGGTAGACGAGGATGTGAAGCTGCTGACAGAGAACCAGTCGGTCTACATCCCGCTGGGCGCCGTTCACCGGATGGAAAACCCCGGCAAGGTGCCCATGGTGCTGATCGAGGTGCAGACCGGATCCTACCTGGGAGAGGATGACATCATCCGCTACGAGGACGTCTACGCCCGCAGTTGAACGGCGCCCGGCCGGGTCTGCGCCACCGCCAGACCGCCCGCCGGGCCATGATGTCTAACGGATGCCAGAGAAACCACTCTGCCCGTTGCGCGGGTGCGACGGCAAGGACCCGACCCGGCGTCCGGCAGGCAATGCCGAAGATGTATCCCTGTCGTTGCGCTCACCCCGGCAGCGGGATCGGTCCGTGCGTCTCCACCGTGACCGGCCGGGGAAAGCGCACCGTCTCGAGCGCATCGGGGCCATGCGGCAGCAGCGCACCACCGCCTCGCGCCAGCCCGGCGTCATCCCTGCCCCCTCAGAACCAGCGGCCAATCGCCAGCAGGCCCGTGGAATAGGCCACCCGTGCCCCGGACAGCCCCCAGACAGAGAAATGCACACCTGTATCCGACGGTGTTCCGGTGCTGGCGAAATGCGCCGTCTGCACCTGTCCGGTGGCCTGCACCATGGGCGTCGTGCCCGGCAGGAACGCGGCCGGAAAGGCCCAGAGCACCTGCCCCGCGCTGCTGGAACTGGCCGTCTGCCAGCAAATCTGCGTGCCATCCGCCAGCCGCAGGTAATCACCGCCCGCGTTGCTGCCGCGTTCCAGCACGGCACCCGCGGGCGCACCGCCGGTCTGCGCCACGGTGCCCAGCAGATTGCCCGGCCCATAGGCGTAATCGGCGCGGGCCAGCTTGCCCGTTCCGGTATCAGTGGGCGCGCTCTGCACCGCCGTGCTCGTAACCGTGCCGCTGGCCCCGTCAAAGCTCAGCGCCGTGGACCAGACCGCGCCATCCGCGCTGACCTTGATGGCAAGATCATCCGTACCGGTAGTGCCCAGCTCGGCCCGGCCCGACCATCCGGTCTGGAACAGCAAGCTGGCGGTATCGTCAGCCGCGGCCTTGTTGATCTTGAGCTGATGGCCCGCGCCCTCATGTGTCAGAAGCGTGGCCTCTGCCACGTTGCAGAGCCGGTTGGTGGTATCCGCCGTGCCGTTCACGCCAAGGATCGACGCCTCCAGCACGCCGGCCCCGGTCTGCCAGACCGTCCCGTCATGGCGGATCAGCGTGTCTTCGCTCAGCACACGCGCAGTCCAGCCCGCCACCGGTGCCTGAAAGACCCAGGCGTTCATGTCCCAGAGCGCGATCTCACCCGCATGACCGGCCCAGGCACCGGTGGCGCCGAAAGGCACCAGGTAGCGGGCCCCCTCAGCGGGACTGGCCGGGGGATCGATCACATCGCGGGCGATGACCGCAAGCTGCACCGCCACATCGAGCCGCGCCAGCGCCTCGTTATGGGTGACGTGTTTCTGGGCCTGCGCGGGGAGCAAATAGGGCAGCGACAGGACCGCCGAGACATCCGACATGGGGTTTACCTCCTCGAAGCGTCGCGCTCAGAGCTAGGCAGGCAGTGTTAACGCGGCTTTAAGACAGCGTTCGGCGCATCGCCGGCCGCCGACCCTCGGCAGGGCCTGGGGCAAGACCCGGATTCACAATGGCCGGAAGTTTGCCGGACCCGGGACGGCAGATCCGACGCGGGCGCGATCCGGGGGACACACGCGCGAGACGCATCTCCACAGTGCCACCATCGTCGCAAAGCGTCGCACCCTGTTTGAACGAGCGGCCGGAAGCCGCGGTCATATGACCCGGATCGCCCCGCGAGGCGCCTGTTGCGTGTTGAGGGTCAGACCTCCAGCATTCCCGCGCCGAGCACCGTGTCAAGGAACACCACCTGCACCCCCTCGTCTTCAAATACCGCGTTCCCGTTCTGCTGCGTCACATGCGTCATGGCCTCTGCCGAATCCGCGTAGCCGAAGCCCGTCAGGTCCACCGTGTCCCAGGCCTCAAAATCCGTAACCGTCTTGCTGCCGTCGTCGTCGGGGCCAAACACGAAGGTATCCGCCCAGAGACCACCCGACAGAAGATCATTTCCCGCCCCGGGCGTCAGCACGTCGTCCGGCCCGGCCCCCGCCATGAAGGCGCGCAGATCCGCCGCCGTGCCCTGCACGAATTCATTCGACTGCACGAAACGTTCCACCACCGTCTCGCGCGATGTGCCGCTCCCCAGCACAGAAGTCCATACATCGAAGCCGCCGGCATCCGGCGCCCGGTCCAGCACGTTGTTATACAACAGCGTCACGAAATCGGCGTTGCTCGTCGTGCCATAGGTGGCCTGAAACTCGGGCGACCCCATGAAGGCCGACACCACATCCGCAAAAGACTTGCCCTCGGCCAGCTGCTCCACCCATATGGCCAGCCCCTGTTCATCAGGTTCCCTGTCCAGCACCGCTCGATACAATCTGTAGACCTCGTCGGCCCATGCCGTCGGATCATGGGCCAGTTCGAACGCCTCCAGGTCGGCAGCGGTCGAATTGCGGTGCTCAAGGCTTTCGGAAAACCTCAGGACCACCTCTTCGCGCGGCAATCCGCGACCAAGGGCCCCGACCCAATTCGAAAAACCGCCCGCATCCGGCGCGCGGCCCAAGACGTTGTCATAGAGCAGCGTGACAAACTGGCTGTCCGTCAGGGCGCCATAAGTCTTCTGGAACTCGGCCGAAGCGACGAAGCTGGTTGTCACTTCCTGCAACGTGCGCCCGCCGGAGCCGATGAGCGCGGCCCAGCCTAAGTGCCCGCCGGCGTCAGGCTCACGCCCCAGAACCGCGGAATAAAGCCGGTAGACCTGGGCCGAGACATCGCTGCCATACAGCCCGCGGCCCTCGCTCAGCAGCACGTCGTCACCCGCCAGACCCGTCAGGCTGTCGGCCCCGCCGGTGCCCTTCAGCAGATCACTGCCCGACGTCCCCAGAAAGAATGTCCCCGATGTATCGGCCGGGTCCTTGTTCGGATCGTTGACAAAGAAATCCGCAACCGCCACGCGCTGATCGGTGAATTGCAACCACTCGATCCCGGTCAGCTTTGCCTGGACTCCGCCCCCGGTCAGAAACGCCCCCGCGGAGAGCTCGGACACGCTGGCCTGCGCACGGGTCATCGAAAGGACCACCGTATCCTCGCCGGTGCCACCCTCAACCTGCTTGACCCCGGCGCCCAGATGAATCTCGTCGTTGCCGCCCTGCCCGTCTATCGTATCGGCGCCCGCGCCGCTGATCAGCGTGTCGGCCCCGCCACCACCGGCGATATGATCGTCGCCCCCCTGTCCGGTCAGTCTGTCCGCCCCGTCCTTGCCCGCCAGATCCAGATCCGCCAGCCCTCCGGTCGTCGCAAAATTCTGCGTCAGAAGCGCGCTCGAGAGGCTGCCCGCGCTCCCGTAGCTCAATGGCCCGACCATAAGGCCAAGCCCGATCAGTTCCAGTTTCGGATCCATCAGATTGGCGTAGTGGGAGGGGCTATTCATCAGGTTCTTGTGCAGCCGGTCGACCTCGTCATAGAGGCTCGCGGCCCCGTCGACCGTGACCGCGGCAATGTTTTCCGCACTGCGCCAGCTGCCGGAGAGATCCATGTCCGCGTCCAGTATCCGCTGGGTGTGCGTACTGCCTCCGGCACCGGTATGACTGAAGGTATCGGCCTCCGACATCCAGATGCTATGCTCGTCGGCCGAAGTATTGAGGTTCAGTTCCATAAGCAGTGGCGCCAGCCCTTTGGCACCACGATCGGCGTTGATCAGATCGAGCATGTACCGCTCGAATTCATTCGCAACTTCGGTCGCAACTATGGTCATGCCCGTTCTCTTCTTGTTTGTTTTGCCCCCAGTCCTTCTGCCTGCCGATCTGGGCAACGCAAAGGCGAAAATAAGCAATCAGGCGGTTTTTTGCCTTGTATTCTAGGGGTTTCACGCACCTTATTAAGGTAAATGTATCCTTGAGACCCTCCGGCATCTTGGTCTTGAAACGGGTCACCCGTCAGCCCCTGCGCGGCAAGATCCGCGTTCTCCATCACCTGCCGCAGAGCCGTGGACAGAGGCCGCGTTCAAGAGGAACCCATTGAAATTCAGCGCATACCGTGGCTCAGGGCCGGTTCCCGTGGCGGGGTCCGCCCCCGTCCGCGACAAGGAGGCGGCATACCGCCCGAAGCCCCTCCGGCAGGCTGTCGCGACCACCGGCGACAAGGCCGCTCCGGGCTCGGCACGTTAACGCCGACGCCCCGGCCAATCATCGCCATCGTCCCCCGTGACCCTGCGGCGCCGACCGTCTACAACCGCTCCGACCCCGACCGGAGACGCACCCGACCATGCCCCCCTGCCCTGCCCTGCCCCGGGTCACGATCCTGCTGGCCAGTTGTCAGGGCGCCACGCATCTGGCCCAGCAGCTCGACAGTTTCATCGCGCAGGATCACGACGACTGGGCGCTCTGGATATCGGACGACGGGTCGACCGACGGCACGCCGGACATCGTCTCGGCGTTTCGCGCCGCGCATCCGGGGCGCGACATCCGGCTGCTGCCCGGACCCTGCCGGGGACCGGCGGCGAATTTCCTGTCGCTGCTGTGCCATCCGGACCTGCCCGAGGGGCCTGTCGCGCTCTCGGATCAGGATGACATCTGGTATCCGCACAAGCTGTCCCATGCGCTGCGAGCCTTGGAGGGCATTGCCGGGCCCGCCGTCTACAGCGCCCAAAGCCGCCACATCGCCGAGGATGGCACCCCCCTGGGTGGCAGCCGGGTGCATGGCGGGATGCCGTCCTTCGGCAATGCACTGGTGCAGAATCGGGTGGCGGGACATTGCGCCACGCTGAACCCCGCGGCGCTGCGTCTGGTCCGGGCAGCGGGGCCGGTCGACGTCCCCTTCCACGACTGGTGGCTCTATCTGCTGATCTCGGGGGCCGGAGGACGGGTGCGTGTGTCCGACGAGGCGGTGCTGGATTACCGCCAGCATCGCGGTAATGTGCTGGGTCCGCATCGCGGGATGCTGGCGGGGCTGACGCGGGCAGCGAAGGTCCTGGGGCCGGTCTATGCCGGCTGGCAGGCGGCAAATCACGCCGCACTGAAGACGGCCATGCCGCATCTGACGACTGAGGCCCGTGCGTTGCTGGCGGCACTGGAGGCCGCGCCGCGCCGGGGCATCGGGCGGGCGCGGGCACAGGCCCGGCTGGGGATCGCACGGGACCGCACCTCGGCCACGGCATTTCTGCGGCTGGCGGCAGCGCTGGGGCGGGTCTGATGGCCCCGGCCGGGCAAATGCCGGGAAGCCCCGCGCCATAGGTGCATGCGTGACAGCTCCCCACGGGACCGCCGCCGCCAGCCGCAGGAATGCCATCCTTGATCCGGGCCAAAGCGCATGGCGATATCCCGGAGAGTGAGGCCTGGCAGGGGATGGACGTTTCACGTTCAGGGCGGAACGCTCCGGACCTGACATCCCCGAAAGCGGCGATTGCAGAACACGAAACAGGGCACAGCCCCTGCTCCCGCCGACAAGCAGACCGCGGAGGTCATATCTATCCCTCCGTCCGGAATGGCCGCCATGTTTCGCGCGCGAAACGCTCGCGGCCGGCCTTCATCGCGGATCGGGCAGGGATATCGCCGGGACCCGGCCGCCGCGGATCACACGGCCGCCGCACGGCGCATGTTGTCTTCGTGATGCGCGATGCCCTCTTCGAGATCCTCGTAGTAATAGGCCTGCCCGTCCTCCAGGACGAGCCCGCTGTCGCAGAGCAGCCGGATCTGCCCCATCGCATGGCTGCAGACCACCGCCCCCGCGTTTCTCAGCCGCGCCTTGAACAACCGGTCCGAGCTTTCGCGAAAGGCCACATCGCCCACGGCGGTGATCTCGTCCACCAGATATATGTCGAAAGAGATCCCCATCGACACGCCAAAGGCCAGCCGCGAGCGCATGCCCGAGGAATAGCTGCGCAGCGGCAGGCGAAAGTGCATCCCCAGCCCGGCGAATTCCTCGACGAACTGCGCGAGTTCCTCGGTATCCACACCGTAGATCCGCGCGATGAAGCTGCAATTCTGCAACCCCGTCAGATCCGGATGAAAGGACCCGGCAAAGCCCACCGGCCAGGACACCAGCCCCTTTGTCCTGATCCGTCCCCGGGTCGGCTCCGTCGCCCCCGAGATCATCCTCAACAACGTCGACTTCCCCGCCCCGTTGCGCCCCAGCAGCCCCACCGAACGCCCCGTCGGCACGACAACATTCATGTTCTCGACGACCGTCTTTTCACGGCCATCGATCACATAGCGCTTGGTGACGTTTTCGAATCTGATCATTGTCTCATACTCGTGCAGGTCCGGAGAGACGCCCTGCCCTAACGCCGGTCCTTGAGCGCATAGACCACCAGCACCAGGGTCGACCAGACCAGGAAGATAAACAGCACCGACAGACCCAGCAGCGTGAACCGCTCCGGGAAGCGGGCGCTTTCGGCCTTGGTCGGACGCACGTAGGCGGCCAGGTAGCGACTCTGGCGGCGGGCCTCCGCAAGGCTGCCATCATAGGTGGCCAGCGCCGAGGTATAGCTCTGCTCGGCGAATTCGCGGTCGACCACGAGGCGTTCATATTCTCCGAAGAGATTGGCATAGACATCGGTGTCGCCGTTGCCGTCCCCCGCAAGGCCCAGCTTGCGCCGTTCCGCGTCGATGCGGTCGCGGATCACGTCGATCCGGCGCTGCCCCTGGGTCAGGCGCGGATCGTCGTCTCGGGTGGAATTGGCCAGCAGGTCGAACTCGATCAGCGCATCCGCCAACTGCGCCTCAAGCTTGCCCAGAAGGCCCGCCTGGGTCTGCAGATCCACCGAAGGATCCACCAGTTGGTGCTTGTTGCGGAACCGGGTCACCCCCTCGCGCGCCTCCTTGAGGCGTTCGAGCGCGGTGTTCAGCTCTTCGCGGGCGTAGCGGATCGCGTCTTCGCGCGCGATCGCCGACAGCGAATTGATCATCTCCGAGGAATGATCGAACAGCGTCTGTGCGATCAGCTGGGCATCCTCCGCCTCGAAGGCCAGAACCCGCACCTCGATCAGTCCGGCACCGTCGTCGTAGTAGATCTGGACCATCCGGTCCCAATGGGCGACCAGATCCTCGATCGTGCCCTCGGGATCGAAGGCGAAGACGGGATCGCCCTCCGGCTTGGACCAGAGCGCCCGCAAGTCGATTTCGGAGTCGATGTCGGCGACCAGCTTCTGGCTTTGGAGGAATTCATAGAGAATATCGGTATCCGACGAGGACGACCCCGACATCGCCGTGATGCCGCCCAGCAGTTCCAGCGCCGAGCTGCTTTCTTCGGTGCGCACGGAAAACGCCACCGTCGAGGCGTATTGATCCGCGGCACGCAGCCAGAGATAGCCCGCCACGACAAGGGCGGGCAGCAGGACACCGACCACAAGGCTCGCCAGAACGCCCCAGTGGCGGCGTTTCAGCCGCGCCCCCGAGGCCATGCGAGGCGCCCCGGACCCCGGTCGTCCCCCGCCCGCGGGACCGACCGGGGTGCGCGGTGGACCGGGCGCGATCGAGGGATCGGGCTTGACCGGTCCGCCGACCCCCGGTTGCGGCGCGTTGGGGCCCGGTCCGGGCTTCGGATGCAGGGGGGAAACGACGCCCTTGCCGCCGGACCCGACGGGCGCGGAATCCTTGGGGGGGCGGGGTGGGGGTATTTGTGTCAAGGGAAATGGCCGATTTTTTTCAAGTGGCTCCTGCTGCCCCATTGCTACATAATCAATGCGGTGGTTTCCAGCCCGGATAGCGCTCCGGCGAAAGGCCGCCCAAGCGTGTCACATTATCGACGGACCACTTCTTGACCGATTTTCCCGTACCCCAACGCCCACGCATCCGTTCCGGCTTGCCGCGCTTTGCCACATATCGCACGATCATGGCGCTGATCCTGCGCGAGATGAGCACCTCCTACGGCCGGTCTCCGGGCGGCTACGCCTGGGCGATTCTGGAGCCTGCGGCAGGCATCGCGCTGCTGACGGCGATCTTTTCGGTGGGTTTCCGCTCACCACCGCTGGGGATCAGTTTCGCGATGTTCTACGCCACGGGCATGCTGCCCTTCATGATGTTCAGCGACATCAGCGGCAAACTAGGCCAGGCCATGAACTATTCGAAACAACTTCTCAGCTATCCGCGGGTGACCTTCATCGATGCGCTTCTCGCGCGGTTTCTGCTGAACGTGATGACGCAGCTTCTGGTCAGCTACATCGTGTTCGGGGTGATCCTGCTGTTCTCCGAGACGCGGGTGGTGATGGACGGCGCCGTGATCGCCAAGGGATACGGGCTGATGGCGCTGCTGGGTCTGGGGGTGGGAACCTTCAACTGTTTCATGATGCTGCGATTTCCGATCTATCAGCGGTTCTGGTCCATCCTGATGCGGCCCATGTTCATCATGTCGTGCATCTTCTTCATGTTCGAAACCATCCCCCTGCCCTACCGTGACTGGCTGTGGTACAATCCGCTGGTGCATCTGGTGGGGCTGATGCGGCATGGATTCTTTCCGAACTACGAGGCCACCTACGTCTCGGAGACCTATGTGGTAATATTTTCGCTGGTGGCCCTTGTGCTGGGGCTGATGCTGCTCCGGCGCGACCACAAGAACGCGCTTGAAATGTGAGCCGGGGACAGCCACGCCATCCCAACAAAGTCCACCGCGGACCCCGCGCGATCTGCCCCCACAGGCCTCTTCCAGCCGGCGTCCTGAACATGAGGCGCCCGGTCATGCCCCATTCGGACTGCGGTCCGAGGCCGCCTTTGCGCAACAAGGCGTGTGCGGATCGCTTGCGACATGGCGCTATGTCACGCTCTGGCCAGACGACGATCCACATGCTCCGAAGATGTTTCGCGCGCGAAACAGGCTGTCCGCGACGCGCGCCGCGATCGGGCCCCGTCCTTCGGGCGGGCAAAGACCCGGCGCGGCAGATCGCCAGCGCGACGCTCCCCGTCAGGGGTCAGACGAAGGGCAGCCGCCTGCGCCGCAAATCCGTGTCGAAGGCGATCAGATGTTCCAGTGCCTGCGCCACGGCCACATCCCAGGCATGCACCGAGGCGCGGGTGGACAGCACCGGCGGCAGCTTGGGGACCGCTTTGCCCGCGGCCGCGGCCGCGGCGCCCACACCGCTCACCAGCACCCGGTATAGCTGCGCCAGCTCCTCGGGATCATCCAGTCTCGAACGGCCCTGCAGGATCCGCTCATGATAGGGTTCCTCCGAGGTCCAGCGGGGATCGGCGGCGCGGATCGCGCGGGCCCGGTCCTCCGGCACCAGCGCGAAGAGCAGGTCGATATCCGCCCGCAGCGCCTCACGCAGCTGGAACAGATGGCGCGGCAGGACCGCCCAGAGGCGGGGACCATCCTCCATCTTGCACCAGCGCTGAAAAATGAACTCTGCGGCGTTGTCATGCGCATTGCTCCGATAGCGCCGGTTGCGCATCAGAAAGCCTAGCATGGCAGGTGGCAGTGACACGTTGCGCTGTGCGGGTCGGGGCAGGGCGACACCCTCGGTTTCCTCGAACTCCGCCAGCACATCACCCGAGAACCCCAGCCGGAGCCGCGTGTTGGGCAGGGCCGCCCACCGGGTCAGCATGGCCCCCAGAGAGTAGGGCATTTCCGTCCTCTCCACCCAGGCCTGGAAAGGCCGCCCGGACCAGACACCCCATTGCCAATAGGCCGCGTTCAGCCAGTCGATCGGCGGGCGGACAAAGGCGCAGATCTCGACCGGGGCGCCCGCATCTTGCGTGAACCAGTGCGGCAGGGCCTCGGCGAAGGCGTCCGCCTGTCCGATCCACCCCTCGTTCGAGACCACCGGCACAGCGCGACCTGCCTTGCGCCGCACATGATCAAGCGCAGAAAAAAGCGCCGTCTCGTTCTCTGCTGTTGTGCTTGGCCAACTGACATAACCATGCACCGAACGTCTGGCGGCGCTGCGCAGCATCCGCCCCGAGAGCAGGCTCCAGTCATCGCTGCGGGCGCGCAGCCCGGTATAGGCCAGCGTCTCGCCCGCCTTGGTGGTCAGCCTGGGCGCCTCGCTCAGCGCCGCCTGCAGCGCCGAGCTGCCGCATTTCGGCGCTCCGACGTGCAGGATGATGGATCGCTCCGTGCTCATATCTTCGGGTCGCTCATGTTCTCCTGCCGCGCCACTGCAGAACAGCTTGCGTGATTTGCGCCACATCCTCTGCCGCTGCAAGCGGCAGCAGCGCGCCTGGGGCGCCCCGGGCCATCGCCGTGCGCACCGCATCCCCCTGCGCTCCGAGGTCGAACACCATGACCGGCAGCCCGGTGGCCAGCGCCTCGTGGGTGGTGAATGAAAACGTCTCCGGCCAAACCGAGGGGATCAGCCAGCAGGTGATTCCATAGCGCGCCACCAGCTCCGGCAGATCCTCGACCGCATAGCGCCCGTGCATCAACGCGGGCCGGTGCAGACGATACCCCGGGTCGATCTCCCCCAACAGCACAAGGCCGGGGTCCTGCGGCGTCAGGTGGCGGCTCAGGCGCTCCACGACGCCGGCGCCCTTGTGGGGCGCGAGATTGCCAAGGATGCCGATGACCGGCGGACCGGCGGGACAGGGCACCCGCGGGACGGGCGCGGGCAGCTCATGCGGCGCAACCACGGTGGGCGCGCCGGGGTAGGCCTGCCGCACCAGCCCGGCAGAGGCCTGCGAAAAGCAGGTCACCTGATCCGCGGCATAAAGCAGCCGACCCCAATCGGCCCGCCAGCGCGACAAGGGCACCCCAGCGCCATCGGGACGACGCGTAGCATGGCGCGGAGAGGCGGTCTGCGGATCGGGCAGGCCTTTCCAGCGCTCGCCCGCCTCCAGCAGCGAGGCTGTCGGCGACAGCGGGAAATAATCGTGGATCAGCACTTCGAGCCCGTCGCGGGGCCCGCGCAGCGACATCATCAGATCGGGCAGGGTGATCGGGTCCGGATCGCCCACCCCGCAGGCATAGATCAACCGCCGCCGGGTCACCGGCGCCAGCAGCTGTCCGATCAGGTCGGCACTGCCGGTGCCGCCCGCTGTCACACCTGCGGTGCCATCGGGCCGCGCGCGCCAGAGTTCCACCGTGAAACGAAAGACCCCACCGACGCGGATCACCAGCGCCGCGCCGCCTTGTGCGAGATCTGCGACGAGGCGGCGCTGCAGATCGACTTCGGCACCACCGCCCATGGAATGCGCCATGTAGACGGGCAGGGGGCCGGGGCGGGTCGCCTCGATTTCGGCCAGGCCAAGCGCGATCCTTGCAGTCACCAGAGGATCGCGGCGGAGGAACCCGTGCACCTCCGCGTCAAAGCGCGGATAGCGACGGGTGAGCAGCGCGCTGTTGCGGACGATCAGCGCGCGCTTGCGTTCGGACCCAAAGCTTTTCCCGCCCATATGTGCAACAAAGAGATCCGGCACATAGACATGTATCAAACCGACCGCGGCGGTTTTCTGGCACCAGTCCACTTCTTCGCCGTAGCCCGGTGCAAAGGCGTCGTCAAAGGCCGGCTCCAGGACCAGCGCTCTTGGCGCAAGCGCCATGCAGAACCCCACGCCAGAGGGCGCGGCGACCCGGACCCGCCCGTCCAGCGTCGCGGCAGTGCGGTCCACCAGCGCTGCCACCTCGGGCGTGATATCCCGCGCCCGTCCCGGTTCGGGGACCGAGCCGAGTTCGGCATCGTTCGACAGCGGCGTGACGGACCCCACGCGCGGATCCTCCCAGATCGGGCGCAGCAGTCGGGACGCCCAGCCCTCGGGCAGAAAGGCATCGGTGTTCAGCAGCACCACCGGGTCGTCGGGCCAGTCCCGTGCCGCCGCCAGCCCCCGATTGGCGGCCCCGACAAAACCGAGGTTTTCAGGCATCTCCAGCAGCAACGCCTGCGGATGCCGCGCAGTCCAGTCACGCAGGACAGGCAGAACCTCCGGGTCGGGCGAGGCATCGTCGACGATCACGATCCGCCAGGGAATGTCGGTATGCCGGGCCACGCGGTCCAGCGCCTCGCGGGTCAGGTCCAGCCCGTCATGGACCGGCATGATCAGCGTGACGGCAGCCTCCGCGGGCGGGCACGCCTTGACCAGACCGCGAAAGAGATCGGCGGTCAGGGCCACAGGGGCAGGACCGGACAAATCCAGCAATTGCTTTACCCGGGCGCGGGCGGCGGGGTCCCGATGGCGCGCCCAGCGGAGCGCGGAAGGCAGGGCGCCGATCCCGGCCGCCAGAAACCCCGGGACAAGGCGCAGCCGGGCGCAACGCGGGCAGGGTGCATCCTGAGGCAGATGGTATGCGGCGTAGATATCAAACAGCCGCCGGACGCGATGCAGCACGGGATCCCCCTTGAGAGTCCCACCTTGAGACTGGGTGCCTATGAACCACAGATCGCGGGGCGCTCCAATGCCCGGCAGGGCAGTTTCGCGCGGGATGTTTCGCGCGCGAAACATCCCGCGGCCCCCGAAAGGCAGGGCATCCGATACCCGCCCTCCG
>Ga0102929_1001722_pt1 | contig 13014 bp, 14 predicted proteins | sample SalPonR1_B_D2_MG_FD_78510 | JGI IMG/M metagenome (GOLD analysis project Ga0102929, IMG submission 78510) | Salt pond soil microbial communities from South San Francisco under conditions of wetland restoration - Salt Pond MetaG R1_B_D2_MG | ecosystem: Environmental > Aquatic > Marine > Intertidal... | reverse complement strand
CTTTCTCTTTTTCTTGCCGAAAATCCTTATGGCGTCCTTACGAAAAAAACGCAACAAAAAAGGCTAGCCAAATTAACGGCTAACCTTTTGATTTTATTGGCACGCGATGCAGGATTCGAACCTGCGACCTCTGCCTCCGGAGGGCAGCGCTCTATCCAGCTGAGCTAATCGCGCGCAGGGAGTGATTTATATCCTATCTGGAATCGGTTTGCAATGGCAAATCATTGCTGCTGACCGGCAACAGACCGGGCATTGCCAGGTCTGTTGCCGTCTTTTCGAGCCGAACCGGTCGGCTTTACGGTTTTTCCTCTTCTTCGTAGGTCCTGCGTATCAGGAAGAAAAGGATTCCGGCCACTACCAACAGGGCGATGGCCACGCTGCCCCAGAACTTTCTCTGGCCCAGATCGGACTCGACCGCGGCAATCTCTTCGCGCAGTTTGTCCAGACCCTCGAGGACCGGTCCGGTCTGTTCCCGAATCCGTTCGATCTTGACTGTATGAAAAGCGCGATGGAAACGATTGCGCAAACTGAACAGCTGCCCCTGCTGCTCATCGACGTTCGTGCCGAGTTCGCTCAGGCGCTCCAATTCCCCTTCCAGGGATTTGATCCGAGCATCCGTGTCGGCCAGAATTTCCTTGATTTTTTCCGCCCGCCCGTAATCGTGACAGCGCGTGCAGCTGTCACGGTTGATCAGGTCGAGCTTGGCGACTTCAACGGCGTGACTGTTATGACAGGTGACACACTGGGCGCCGCCCGCCTCCAGAGCTTGGCCGTGGGCGCTTTTCTGGTAGTCCTCGAGGACCCCGACGTGGCATTTCCCGCAGAATTCCGGGATCTCGGCATGCTCGGGAACCCCCACAAAGCCGCGTTCCGGGCTCATCGCCATGGCGAAATCGGTAGGATCGCCGCCGTGGCAGTCATGGCAGCTGATGCCATTGCGGTCGTGGACGCTGCCTCGCCAGGCCTGGACCGGGGCGCCGAGAGACCCTTCCAGGCCGGCATGACATTGAATGCAGACCGTTTCCTCTGCCTGCTGGGCCGCAGCCTCAGGGACCGGCAAGACGCACGTCAGGGTAGTGAAAAGACCTAGACACAGGACGAAAAGACGCATCATGAGTAGTGCCCCCAAATGGAAATGCCCACGAACAAAAGAATGCCGAGCACGAAACAGGTCAGGAAGATCGGACGTTTTGCCGGCCGGCGCTCGGCCCCACGGTCAATGAACGGCAACAGGGCCAGGAAGGTCATGAATATGATCTGAACCCCCAGCCCGATGATTTCACTGGGGAAAATCTTCAGCGTCTGGTAGGCCCAGAGAAAGTACCATTCCGGCTTGATCCCCGGCGGGGTAACGAAAGGATCCGCCGGCTCGAAAGCCGACGGCGGGAAGAACAGCCCGGGTGCGTAGAACACGATGGCCAGCATGAAGGCCAGGAAAAAGCAGATGACGGCGGCGTCCTTGACTACGTAATTGGGAAAGAAAGGGGTCCCGCCGGGATGCTCTTCATGTTCGAAAAACGGCAGCAGCTCTTCCTGCTGGTACTCTTCTCCGAAAGGCGGCGTCGAAATACCCCGTCGCTTCACGCAGAACAGATGGAAACCGATCAAAGCCAGCAGGACCAGCGGCAGCCCCACCACATGCAGGGCGAAAAAGCGTCCGAGAGTCAAGTTGTTGACCGTTTCACCGCCGCGCAGAAACTCGACCAGCAGATCGCCGACTACGGGAATGGCACCCGGGACGTCGGTCGCGACCGTGGTGGCCCAGAAGGATAGCTGGCTCCAGGGCAGCAGGTAGCCGGTCAGGCAAAGAATCAGCGCCAGGTTGAACAGAATAAAGCCAGACAACCAGGTCAGTTCCCGCCGGCCCTTGTAGGCGGCCATAAAAAGCACCGACAACATATGCAGCAGCAGGGCGATGATGATGACGTTGGCGCCCACCGCATGCAGCATGCGAAACAACCAGCCGAAAGCAACGTCGTCCGTGATGTACTGGACGCTTTGAAAGGCCTTTTCGGCATCGGGCACATAGTAGATCAGCAGCAGGATTCCGGTCAGGATCTGCACGATGAAAAGAGTCAGAACGACGGAACCGAGCGTGTACCAGATGTTCACACGCCGCGGCAGGAGATACCCGGCCAGCTCTCTTTGGTAAATCTCCCGCACTCCCAGGCGGACGTCGAAGAAATCGATCAGTGCTTTCAGAGGAGACATGTTAACTCCTATCCGACCAGAATCTGGTCGCCCTCCAGGGTCACAGGCAAGGTTTCCAGGGCCTCGGGGGGAGGTCCGCTGATCACGGTACCGTCGGCGGCAAACCGGCCGGCATGGCAGGGGCAGAGAAACAGGTCTTCCTCTTCCTGCCATTGGACGATGCAGCCGAGGTGGGTGCAGACGGCGGACAAAGCGACAAATTCTCCCGGCGAGGGCTGTAAAACAACTGCAGGACGGCCCCTGTACTGAAACATGTGTACGGAGCCGGGGGCGACTTCTCCCCGATTGATCGTCACCTGGTCGGAAGCGTCGCCACCGCCCGGCGGTGCAAGAAAACGCAGAAGGGGCCAGCCTGCGGCCGCGGCCAGCAGAACCCCGACCCCTCCCGCCAGGATCTGCAGGAATTTACGCCGCTGTTTGGGCGCCATAAGATCTTGTTCCATAAAATCTCCTGTGGTCCAGCGAACCTGGCGGCTGACCTCTGCCGGCAAGACCGCCCATTAAGTTGGTCAGTATAGCAAAAAACAGCCCTCTTACGAGCACCGACATCCTCTGTTGTCGCCCACCCTCCGCTGGCAACGGCAAAGCAGAAGTGATGTCGCCGGACGGCCTAATCGCGGATTTGCGCATAAACCGGCAGGCGCAGGTCATAGGTATTTTCTCCCTGCAGCTGGAGGATCACATAACCGCTGAAGCGATTCTGACCGGGCTTCGGCTTGAGGGCAATCTTGATCTTGCCGGAACCGAGGGCCGGCAGTTGTTCAGGAAACCGGGCCTTCAGTTGCGGACTGGTGGTTTGTATCGAAACCCTCTGCAGGTTTTCAGCGACCCGACTGGTCAGGGTCACAGTCCTTTCGACCGGATGTTCCGGTTGAACCGGGCCGAAATTGACCTGCCGCGGCGCCAGACCGAACAGTTCCAGCACCTCGCCCTTGACCGTCATTTTCTGAACCGGAATCTGCGGGTCGTTGCTGTAAAGATAAATGGTCTTGTCGACCTTGCCACGGAACCTGGCGCTGTCGAAATTGGTCTTCAATTCCCCCTGTTGTCCGGACTGGAGGACATCCGATGAAACCAGCGCTGCGGTGCAGCCGCAGGAACTCCGGACCTTGCTGATGACCAGAGGCTCGTCGCCGATGTTGCGGAACTGGAAGGTATGCCGGACGTCCTGTCCCTGGGGTACTGGTCCGAACTCGAAAACCGGCTCATCGACGACCAGCTTCGGCGCTGCCGACGCCCAGACTGCCGTCAACCAAACCAGGCATACCGCCAGACCGAAAGATCGCTTCTTCATCGTCCCACCAGTTCTCCGGATTTCCCCTTGTCAAGGTCCTGAAACCCGGGAATTATAACATACCTGGTGCAGCCTTGGGCAAAAAGGTCGTTCAGGCGAAAAAATTGACACAAAACAGGTGCTTTGCTATAGAATGTTCGCTGGAATTTCCACCATTGGATGATACATGAACGACCCCTCCATGACCATACTCTATTCCCGGGAGCAAATCGCTGAACGGATCGCTTATCTGGCCGGGCAGATCGACCGGGACTACGAGGGGAAAAATCTCGTCATGGTCGGCGTCCTCAAGGGCTCTTTCCTGTTCATCGCCGACCTCATCCGGGAGGTCAAGACAACCTCCATCGTCGATTTCGTACGCATTGCCAGCTACGGCTCGGAAACCCGCTCCTCGGGTATTATCGAATTTCGCAAGGATCTCGAATTGTCCATCAAGGGCAAGGATGTCCTGATCGTCGAAGACATCGTCGACAGCGGCCAGACCCTGGAAGCCCTCTGCGAAAAACTGCGCCAACGCGAACCGGCCAGTCTGCGCGTCTGTACCCTGGTTGACAAGCAGGCTCCTCGCATCACGGATGTTCGTGTCGATTATGTCGGTTTTACCCTGGATGACGGTTTTATCATCGGGTATGGTTTGGACTGGAACGAACGCTACCGGAATCTGGCTGATATTTTTCTGGTAGAAACAGACTGAGGGAGAAACTGAATGATTATTCAGTGCGAGCAATGCCAAACCCGTTTTCGGCTCGCGGATGAAAAGCTCAAGCCGACCGGAACCAAAGTACGCTGTTCCAAGTGCAAACATGTTTTCACCGTCATGCCCCCGGAACCCGAACCGCCGGAAGAAACCGTTGATTTCGATGCCATGAACATGGAAGCCGTTGCCGAGCCGCCAGATGCGGGCGCAGCGGGGACCACGCCGGAGAAGACACCGGAGCAGGTTGCGGTGGAGACGGAAGCCGACCGAAAAGGCGAGGCCGCCGCGGAGCCCGGGCTCCAACCAGCGGAGTCCGAACTGGACTTCAGCGGCCTGCAGCAGGAGACGAACTCAACAGCAGGAGGCGGTCACGAGTTGGCCGATGATTTCTCGTTTGCGGCTCCCGAATCGGAGGAGGAATCTCGCGAATCGGACTTTGCCGGGGAAGCGGAAGACGAGGATGCCGGCAGCGAAACCGGTGAACCGACCGCAGATGATTTGGCAGCATTCGAATTCGGAGATTTGCCTGCCGAATCGGATCAGGAAAAACCTGCAGAGAAAACCGCCGAAGACTTCCGTTTTGAAGACGTCGAATCTGAGCGCGAAACCGGAGGCGAGCGGCCGCCGGACGAGACCTCCGCAAGCGAGGACTTTTCTTTTGGCGAGGCGGAGGATGATACGGGCGAGCTGCAATTGGACATGCCGGGCCCCGCCGAGCCGACAGGGGAAACAGAAGAATTCGGCATGGGCGACGATATTGCCGAATTCTCATTCGATGAAGAACCCTCTCTGAAGGAAGATGAAACCGACCAGTGGCGGGAGGACGCCGTTGCCGGTGAAGAAAGTTTCGAGTTCGATGAACCCGATTTTAGCCAGACCGCCGGACAGGACGGTCTGGAAGAGGAGAGTTTCGCCTTCGATGAGCCCGATTTCGACGCGGCAGCCGGAGAGGGTGACGCCGAAAAGGAGAGCTTTGCTTTCGAGGAACCAGCTCCCGAGGCCCGGGGAAGAGGAGAAGAATCAGCGGGTAACGGCCTCCAGTTTGGAGAAATCGACCTGCAGGGCGAAGATGAAACAGAAGGCCAGACGCTGGAAGCAACCGGCGATTTCACCGGAGCGAGTTTTTCGGAAGACCGCTCTGGCGGCGAAGAGCCTGAAACCAGGCCCGCGCCGCGCCAAGGGCGAGCCTCCGAGCGGGAAGACGACGCAAGGCCCCTGGCAGCCCCCCCGGCCAAGCGCAAGGGTCCGTTTTCGAAAGTCCTGTTGCTGCTTTTTCTGCTGCTGCTCGCGCTTGGAGGCGCAGCCGGCTATTTTTACCTGCAGGACGGCGGCCTGAACTTCAACCGTATCCTGGAGCGTTTTACCGGTCAGGCGCCACCTCCAGCCGCCGAACACAAAATCAGCATCAACATCACCGACACCAGCTACATCAGCAACCGCCATGCCGGGCAGTTGCTGGCTGTGGAGGGCAAAGTGGTCAACAACTACCCGACGCCCCGGTCGGCCATCACCGTCAAGGGCGTCCTGTTGGACAGTGCAGGCAAACCGCTCTACCAGCAGACTGTTTTCTGCGGCAACCCTCTGGACGAAGAGACCTTGCGGCAAACGCCATACGCCAAAATCGAGGAGGCCATGAACAATCAGTTCGGCGACAGCCTGGCGAATATGGATGTTGCTCCCGGCGCGGCGATTCCCTTCACCATCGTTTTCCGCAACCTGCCGGAGGACATTGCCAGCATCAACGTCGAAGTCGTGGGTTCGAAGCCGGGCAGCAGCTAAGGCCTGACGGTCCCGGCCAAACGCAAAAGGGCGCCGCATCGGTCGATGCGGCGCCTTTTTTTTGCTCGTGAGTGCAGCCCCTGGATCAGGGAGCCTCGATGGCATCCACCGGGCAGGAGTCGACGCAAGCACCACAGTCAGTGCAGGTTGCGGGATCGATCACATGCTTTTCGCCCTGCTCGCTGATGGCATCGACCGGGCAGGTGTCTACGCAGGCCGCGCAGTTGATGCATTCGTCATTAATTGTGTAGGCCATGGGATATACCTCCTCAGCAAATTTGGTTTTTTGAGCTTGATTGGCCTCAAACTCGCGGGGGATTTTACACGATCCGCAAGCCTCTGTCCAGACTAAACCTTCCCCTTTCAGGTGTCGATAAAAGCCTTGCATTTTGTTGAACCTTCCTTTACCCTTTCACAACTCGTTTTCAGCCTGTAACCCCCTGATAACGCTGAAATAGCTTTTTCTCCAGGACTTTTCGGAACAAACAGATAAAACACTTTTTGTTATAATCACACCTGAGATTTTTCGACTTTGTGAAACATCAGGAGAATATTTTATGGACATTCTGGCACTGAACTGCGGCAGTTCCTCGGTAAAATACCAACTTTATGACTGGCAGAAGAAGCAGGTGATCGCCAAAGGGATGGTCGAACGGGTCACGATCGGGGATTCTTTCATTATTCACGAAGTTCCTGGTCGCGAAACCTACCGGGAAGAATACGAATGCCCGGACCACAAGGTCGCGATACACCTGATCATAAAAATTTTGGCCGACGCCAGGTACGGGGTCGTGGATACGATTGATCAGATTTCAGCCGTCGGCCACCGCGTGGTTCACGGCGGGGAGAAGTTTACCTGTTCGGTCCGGATCGACGACGCTGTTCTCGATGCCATCAAGGACGTCCAGCATCTGGCACCCCTGCACAACCCGCCGAACATTGCCGGCATCGAAGCCGCCCAGTCCGTTTTGCCCGACGTCCCCCACATCGGCATTTTCGATACGGCTTTCCATCAGACCATGCCGAAGCATGCCTATACCTATCCTCTGCCCTACGAATGGTACGAGAACCACGGCATCCGGCGCTACGGATTTCACGGCACCAGCCATCTCTACGTCTCCAAACGGGCTGCCGTCATGCTCGGCAAGGCCCCCAAAGACTGCAACATCATCACCATGCATATCGGCAACGGCGTCTCCCACTCCGCCATAAAGAACGGCGTATCTGTTGATACGTCCATGGGCCTGACGCCCCTCGAAGGCGCCGTCATGGGTACCCGCTGCGGCGATATCGACCCCGCCATACCGGCCTTCATCATGGAGAAGGAAGACCTGAGCGCCCGGGAGATCGACAGCATCCTCAACAAAAAATCAGGCGTTCTCGGCATCACCGGTCAATACACCGACCGTCGGGATGTCATCGAGAGTGCGGAAGAAGGGGATGAACGCTGTCAGCTGGCACTGGATGTGGAAGCCTACCGGTTGAAAAAGTATATCGGTTCTTATACCGCCGCCCTGGGCGGGGTTGACGCGGTCGTTTTTACAGCCGGCGTCGGCGAAATGGGCTGGATGATTCGCGAAAAAGCACTCGAAGGCCTGGAATGCATCGGCATCATCCTCGACAAAGAGAAGAACCGCAACACCATGACCCGCAAAAAGGAAACGGTGATCACCACGCCGGATTCGCCGGTCAAGGTTTTCGTCATCCCGACCGACGAGGAACTGGTCTTCACTGAAGACGTGGTCGCCATTCTCGAAGAGACTTACACGAACCACATGAATTTCCAGTATTCCTTCAGTGGCAAGGATTTCCAGAGGAAATAACAGATTCCGAGCAAAAGGCGATGAGACTACCGCCTGGTTTGACAAAAAGACCAGGATATTCGGGGCCGGGATATTATCCCGGCTTTTTTTTGCATGAAAAAAGGCCGGTGAAATTCACCGACCCATAGAAAAATCAAAGGATTTACAGCCCAGCGCGGAAGTTTATCCTTGCGCCTGCACGGCAGTTATGGCGGCAACACTGACGATATCGTCAACCGAGCAACCCCGCGACAGGTCGTTGACGGGTTTGGCCAGCCCTTGGACAATGGGTCCGACCGCTTCGGCGCCGGCCACCCGCTCGACCAGCTTGTAGGCAATGTTGCCGGCATCAAGGTCGGGGAAAATCAGTGTGTTGGCCTTGCCGGCAACGCTTGAACCGGGAGCTTTCTTGTCACCGACTTTCGGCAACAGGGCTGCATCAGCCTGCAGTTCGCCATCGATCTGCAGATCGGGGGCCAGGCCTTTGGCAATGCTCAGAGCCTCGAGCACCTTGTCGCAATCGGCGTGGCTGGCGCTGCCCTTGGTCGAGAAGGAGAGCATGGCGACCCGGGCGTCCACGCCGAGAAAGCTTCGGCAGCTGGCAGCGGTCGACACTGCGATTTCGGCAAGAGCCTGGGCATTGGGATTCGGATTGACCGCACAATCGGCGAAGCAGAGCACGCCGTTTTCACCAAAATCGGGATTTTGGGTAACCATCAGGAACACCGAGGAAACCGTCTTCATGCCGCCGGCGGTGCCGATCACCTGAAAGGCGGCCCGCAGGACGTCGCCGGTGGTATTATAGGCCCCCGCCACCATGCCGCCGGCATCACCTTTGCGAACCATCATGGCGCCGAAAAAGAGGTTGTCTTCCCCTGTCAGAGTGGCGCGCGCCTGCTCGGCGGTCATACCCTTTTTCTCCCGCAGCCTGGCCAGCTCGGCGCTGTAATCCTCCAGCAGGTCGGATTGGGCAGGGCTGACCACATCCACGCCTGCCAGGGAAACACCCAATTCACCGGCCTTGGCCCGAATCACTGCTGGATCCCCGAGCAGCACAGGCTTGGCCAGCTGATCCTGGGCGATTTTTTCAGCTGCCTGGATCATGCGATCGTCATAACTTTCAGGCAGAACCACGGTCTGAACCTCCTGACGCGCTTTTGCCTTGATCTGCTCAACAAGATTCATAGGTCTCTCTCCTCACACAAAACAAAGTTTTAAAAAATCAAGTTTATACCCGAACCCGCCAAGCGGGTCAAGCGGTTTGCCTCCGTCAGGGATCGCTCTGTCTTCGGAATCCAGGGTGGTGACGGGCCAGGCAAGTACGTTATAATACCGAATTGTTCAGGGGCACATATTGAATGGATTTGCATCGCCGCCAAAATCGCCTGCTGCTTGCCTGCATCCTGCTGTCGCTGCTGCTGCACATGCTGCTGTTGCTAACGCCGAAAACCGACTATTTTCAGCCGCCCGCCCCTGAGGAACCGGTCTACGTAGAGGTTCGCCCCACGCCGCAACCGGATCGGGCCCGGCCACGCGAACTGGACATCCCCGTGCGCGAGGACCTGGAGAAACCACGCGAGGCGCCCGCCGAACGGCTGGGGCCGACCGATCAGGTGGTGGAGGAAGAACAGGCGCCCGAGGGCGAGGATGACATGGATGTGACCGCCCGTCCCCCGGCTCCCAAGCCGGTCCCGGCCCCACCGCCGGAACCGGCAACGGCACCAGCTGAAAAACCGGCTCCGCCGCAAGAGGAAAAACCTGCGGCCGAACAGGCCGAGGCGGTGACAGAACAACCACCCAGCCGGGAGACACCCGAGGGACAGCGCCCGAAAACCGAACCGGCGGCGCCAACCAAATCGCTGCCAAAACCAGAGATCCCTGCGTTGACCAAACCATTGCCGGACCTCGAACAGCTGACCCGGATCTCCCCCGAGGCATTGGCCAGCATCGAAAGTGACTGGCGCCGCAAATACCGGGAAAATATCGCCCCGGGCGATACCGTCTGGCTGGACACGGAACAGGACCTGCTCAACTCGTTCATGCGCCGGTTCCGGGACAACATTTATCTGGTTTGGGATTACCCGGCGGAAGCCCTGCGCCAGATGCAGCAGGGCACGTTACTGCTGCGCATCACGGTCAATCGCCAGGGAGATGTCAAAGATGTTGAGCTTCTGGAGAGCTCCGGCTATCCCCTGCTGGACCGGGAAGCGATGGATTCGGTCAGGCAGGGCGCAACCTACGGCCCGCTGCCCCGGGCCTATCCCCATGAGATGCTCAAGATCATGGCGTTTTTTCAATACGGCATCGGCGACACCATCCAGTATCGCCGAAGGGTTTATTGACAGGCCGGCAGGCGATCCCCGTCGCCCGGGCCGTTCACTCGAATCGGAAGGCCAGGCTCCAGCATGAACGTGAAAATTCTGACCATGGGCGGCACCATCGACAAGGTCTATTTCGATGCCAGGAGCAGCTTCCAAGTCGGCGAATCCAACGTCGACCGCCTGCTGAAAGAAGTCAATGTCGGCTTCGATTACCGGATGGAATCCCTGTTCAAAAAAGACAGCCTGGACCTGACCGAGGCTGACCGCCAACAGGCCTTGGCGAAAGTCCGGTCCGAGCCCTGCGACAGGATTCTGATCACCCACGGCACCGACACCATGATCGAAACGGCCAGGTGCCTGCAGGCGGTGACCGGCAAGACCATCGTGCTTACCGGCGCCATGCAGCCGCTGCTGTTCAAGGACAGCGACGCCGTTTTCAATATCGGCTTCGCCCTGGGAGTGTTGCTGAGCCGGTCGCCCGGGGTCTATATCGCCATGAACGGCGGTATCTTTCTACCTGATGAAGTGCACAAGAACCGTGAAATGGGAATGTTCCAGAAAGCCGCCGGATAAAGAACTGCGGCAAACGCATCAGCAACCCAGAGGAGGGAAGCGATGAGCGATCTGATCATGGAAAAACCGTCCTGTAGAACCTTGGCAACCCAAGCCTGTCCCACAGTCAAGACCCTGCTTGAACCGCAGGAGAAAGACCTGGGCGGCTTCAGCGTGCGGCGGCTGTTGCCGACGCGGGAACTGCGGGCGGTCGGTCCTTTTGTCTTCTTCGACCACCTCGGCCCGGCAGAGTTTCCCGCCGGCCGGGGCATCGACGTTCGTCCCCATCCGCATATCGGGCTGGCGACCGTCACTTATGTGTTCGAAGGCGAGATCCTGCATCGCGACAGCCTGGGCAACGTTCAAGCAATTCGGCCCCAGGCCATCAACTGGATGACTGCCGGCCGCGGCATCGTGCATTCCGAGCGGACCCCGCCGGAGGTCCGCCGCAGCGCGCACACCCTGCACGCCCTGCAACTCTGGGTCGCCCTGCCCGAAGCCCGGGAAAGGATGGCGCCCTCTTTCCGACATTACGGTGCCGACGCCCTGCCGCTGCTGGAAGAAAAGGGGCGCTCCATGCGGGTGCTGATCGGCGAGGCCTTCGGTGCCCGGTCACAGGTCGAAACGGTCTCGCCGACCGTCTCTATCGAAGCGACTCTCCAGCGAGGTGCCGCGATTCCGGTCCCGGACCAGGTCGAGGAGCGGGCCGTTTACGTGGTTTCGGGCCGGGTTTCGGCTCGAGGCACGCAGCTGCCGGCTCATACCATGGCGGTGTTCGACCAGAGCCCCCGCATCATCCTGAAAGCGGAGGAAGACAGTCGCCTGGTCATCATCGGCGGCGCGCCGGTGGGCAAACGCACCATCTGGTGGAACCTGGTGGCCAGTCGGCAGGAGTTGATCGAGGAGGCCAAGGAAAAATGGCGGCAAGGGGAATTTCCGGACGTTCCAGGCGAGACGGAATTCATTCCCCTGCCTGAATGAGATAGCCATTTCAGGCCCGGAGGTATCTGATTGCCTGGTCGAGGTCAGTAAAAATCTGCAGCCTCAGCAAACCGTCCGCCTGCACCGGAGAACTTCCCTGTCCAGTTGCGCAGGCGAGCAGCTCAAGAGCCGAGGTCCTTGCCGGGCCATTCCTGCACGGAACAAACGGCGGCTTCGACAAATGAGTCGAGTGCCGGTTTTACGGGGGTGAAGAACAAATGGGCCTGGCAAGCACAGTCGCTGCAGCCGAATCCGGCCAGGGGCCGGACCCCCTGGAGGTTCTTCATGGTCTCAGCCCAGCCGTGTTCCAAATGAATTGGCGCGTGACTGTACCAGACTGCTTGCGGAGTCGTATATTCCCGCAGATAATCGATGTGCCAGCGTTTCGCTTTAAGTTGCCGCCAGTGTCTCAAGACCCTCGCGGCAACGCCCCCCGGCCCGAAAGCGCTGCCGACATAAAGATAATAGCCCGGCTGCATTGCCAGATCGCCCCACCGTCCAATGGCAATGTGCCGACGTGAGCGACTTCTCAGAACGAGGATGTAGGTTCCGGGTTTGGATAACATGAGGGAGGCATCGATCAGCGGATCAAAATAGGCAACAAGCTTCTTTCTGGAGTCACACAAAGAGGTTTGCCCATGCCAGGATGAGCACTTTGCTTCATCAAAATGGTCTGAAAAACGGCCATCTGCCCGGGGTCCGCCAGCAAACCGGCTTCAGCCTAGGAATGTTCGACCGATTGCCGTTTGTTGTCCAGCATGGAGCCGTAGACCATGGCCAGGGTTCCGGCAACGGCGACAGGCAGCCAGCCGAGAAACGCATAGCCGAGAGGAATGTGGGTCAGGACCAGGCCCATCATGATCAACAGGACGGGGGCGATGACGATCAGAAAAAGATAGACGCTGAAAATCCAAAGTCTTTTTAACATTGTCTGTCTCCTTGTCACTTCGCGGCACGCCAGTGTTGCATCTGCTTTCAATCTAGCACCATCGCTTCGCTCCTGTCCAATACCCCTCATGTTCCTTCTGCTCGAGCCGGACTTACCTGGTCGCTGTCAATGACCGTCAGGCCGAGAATTGATGAAATTTTCCGCCACCGGAAATCGGAAACAAAAGCCCGCCAGAAAGGGATCTGGCGGGCTTTTGCGGTCTCAGCAACGGTTTTCCCGGCGCAATGTTAATTGTCTTTGCCCGCCACCCACCTGAGTGTGGGCTTGCGGGCGGCGGTCGTCTCGTCCAACCGCCGCACCCGGGTCAGGCGCGGCGCCTCGTGCAATATCTCCGGCTGGTCACGGGCTTCGGCGGCGATGGCCTGCATCGCCTCGCAGAACTCGTCGAGCACTTCCTTGCTCTCGGTCTCGGTCGGCTCGATCATGAT
>Ga0102929_1001718_pt1 | contig 13019 bp, 9 predicted proteins | sample SalPonR1_B_D2_MG_FD_78510 | JGI IMG/M metagenome (GOLD analysis project Ga0102929, IMG submission 78510) | Salt pond soil microbial communities from South San Francisco under conditions of wetland restoration - Salt Pond MetaG R1_B_D2_MG | ecosystem: Environmental > Aquatic > Marine > Intertidal... | reverse complement strand
GGTCGTTTCCTCCAGGATCGCCTGGGCGGCGCGCAGAACGCGATCGTCTTCGCCCTCCGAAAACACGATCCGGCGCGCGGCCGTGGCGGCCGCGTCGAAGACCGGGCGCATCAGCAATGCGGATTTGTAGACGCTGGCGTCAAGGTCGGCCTTGTAGGCGTCGATGTCCTCAAGCGGCCGTGCCGCGACACCGGTTTCCATCGCCGCTCGCGCCACCGCAGTCGAAACGACACCGGAGAGCCGCGGATCGAACGGCTTGGGGATCAGGTAATCGGCCCCGAAAGTCAGTTGTTCGCCCTTGTAAATCGTCGCCGCCTCGGCGCTGGTGGTGGTGCGGGCGAGTTCCGCGATACCCTCGACGCAGGCCACCTGCATGGCGTCGTTGATTTCGCTCGCGCCAACATCCAGCGCCCCCCGAAATATGAACGGAAAGCAAAGTACATTGTTGACCTGATTGGGAAAATCGCTTCGCCCGGTGGCAATGATCGCGGTCGGGGCGACATCGCGGGCAACGTCCGGCATGATTTCAGGGGTCGGATTGGCCAGCGCGAAGATGATCGGGCGATCCGACATCTTGGCCAACATTTCCGGTTTCAGGACATTCGGACCCGACAATCCCAGGAACAGGTCGGCCCCTTCGATCACCTGGTCGAGCGTACGCAGGTCAGTGTCCTGTGCGAAGGCTTCCTTTTGCGGTGTCATGTCCTCGGAACGGCCCTTGTAGACAAGACCGTGAACATCGCAGAGCCAGACGTTCTCGCGCTTGACGCCCAATTTGAGCAACAGGTTGAGACAGGCTATCCCGGCCGCCCCGCCGCCGGTCGAGACGATGCGGATATCCTCGAACCGCTTGCCGGCGACATGAAGGGCATTGGTAGCCGCCGCCCCCACGACGATCGCCGTGCCGTGCTGATCGTCGTGGAAAACCGGAATGTTCATCCGTTCCCGGCACAGCTTCTCGACGATGAAGCAATCAGGCGCCTTGATGTCCTCAAGGTTGATGGCACCGAATGTCGGCCCGAGCGCACAGACGATATCGGCCAACTTCTCGGGATCGGGCTCATCCACCTCGATGTCGAAGCAATCTATGTTGGCGAACTTCTTGAAGAGGACCGCCTTGCCCTCCATCACCGGCTTTGACGCGAGCGCGCCGATGTTGCCAAGGCCCAGAACCGCGGAGCCGTTGGTTATCACCGCAACGAGGTTGCCACGCGCCGTGTAGCGGCTGGCGTTCTTTTCGTCCTTGCTGATCTCCAGGCAAGCCTCCGCCACGCCTGGCGAGTACGCGCGCGACAGGTCGCGCCCGTTGGCAAGTGGCTTGGTCGCGCGGATCTCCAGTTTGCCGGGCTTGGGGTGCGCGTGATAATCCAGCGCCGCCTGACGCAGCGTTTCCTTGTGGCTGTCGCTCATGTCCCTCTCCCTCGTGGCGCCGTTTTGTTCGCGGCGTCCCGGAGCACCCTGATTGCAGCGCAACGGGGCCCCCGAAGCACCAGCTTGCATCTTGGAAACGCAGGGCGCAATCTTGAATATCGAAGGGGATCAGAACAGCGGAGGAAAGATGGACCTTCTGGATGCAGCTCGGCAGGTGCGTGAAAATGCCCATGCCCCGTATTCCGGTTTCAAGGTCGGCGCGGCGCTCCGCGCGGACTCGGGCCGGATCTTTGTCGGGTGCAATGTCGAGAACGCCGCCTATCCTGAAGGCACCTGTGCCGAGGCCGGGGCGATTGCGGCGATGGTCGCCGGCGGTGAAACCGGCTTGTCCGAGATCGTCGTGGTAGCAGCGGGCGAGGTTCCGGTCTCGCCCTGCGGCGGTTGCCGGCAGAAGCTGTCGGAATTCGGCACCGGCGACCTGCGGATCATCATGGCCACACTCGGCGGGACTCGCCGGGACACGACGCTGGCCGCCTTGCTGCCCGGCGCATTCGGCGCGGCGGACATGGATACGGCCTGACGGCATGGATGCAAGATCGATCATTTCCGCCCTGCGGGACGGGCGCCCCCCCTCGCGCGAGGAGCTGGCATGGTTCGCCCGCGGGCTTGCCGATGGCAGTGTCAGCGATTCCCAGGCCGGGGCCTTTGCAATGTGCGTGCTTCTCAAGGGACTTTGCGACGAAGGCCGGGTCGGGCTGACACTTGCGATGCGTGACAGTGGCGCGCGTCTCGACTGGGATCTCGGCGGTCCGGTCATCGACAAGCATTCCACCGGCGGGATCGGCGATTGCGTGAGCCTTGTCCTGGCGCCGGCGCTGGCCGCATGCGGGGCCTATGTGCCGATGATCTCGGGGCGTGGCCTTGGCCACACGGGCGGCACTCTGGACAAGCTGGAAGCAATTCCCGGGCTGCGCACGGATGTGGGCGAGGGAAAACTGAGGCGTCTTGTTGCGGAAAACGGCTGTGCGATCGTCGGGGCAAGCACGCGCATCGCTCCTGCTGATCGTCGGCTCTATGCGGTGCGCGATGTCACCGGAACAGTCGAAAGCCTTGATCTGATCACCGCGTCGATCCTTTCCAAGAAGCTGGCAGCGGGTCTTTCCGGCCTGGTCCTTGATGTGAAGACGGGCAGTGGTGCCTTCATGAAGAGCGTCGAGGACGCCCGCCGCCTCGCAGCGGCGCTGACCGGGACGGCCAGGGGTGCCGGATGTCCGGCCGAAGCTCTTGTTTCGGACATGAACCAGCCACTTGCCCCGGCTGTCGGAAACGCCCTTGAGGTCGCGGCGGCAATGCGGGTGCTCACCGGCAGTGCCGACGGCGCGTTGCGTGATCTGAGTGTCGAACTTGGCGCCATGGCGCTGTGCGGCGCCGGTTTGGCGGACGGACCGGAAGAGGGCAGGGCCGCGATCGGAGAAGTGATCGCGGACGGGAAAGCGGCCGAGTGTTTCGGACGCATGGTCGCCGCTCTCGGTGGGCCAACGCGGTTCATCCAGGACTGGGCCCGCTTTCTGCCCGAAGCCACCGTCATACGCGAGATGCCGGCACAGCGGGACGGGTATATTGCGGCAATTGACGGCACCCAAATGGGGTTGGCGGTGATCGGTCTTGGCGGCGGACGGCAGGTCGAGGGGGATCCCATCGACCCGTCGGTCGGCCTGAGCGATGTGCTGCCGCTGGGAACTCATGTCACGCGGGGGCAGCCGCTGCTGCGGATACACGCCGCGCGCGTCGGGCAGGCCGATCGCGCAGAGGCGCAGTTAGGCGCGACCATCCGCATCGACAAGACACCGCCCGAATTGCCGCCGCTGGTGCATGAAAGGATGCGCTGATGCCGCGGGCCTTCGTGGTCGTGATGGATTCCGTCGGGATAGGCGGGGCCCCGGACGCGGCGGATTATTTCAACGGCAGATGGCCGGATACCGGCGCCAACACGCTGGCCCACATCGCCTTTGCCTGTGCCGGCGGGCGGGCCGAAACCGGGCGCAGCGGGCCACTGGATCTGCCCAACCTCGACGCGCTTGGCCTTGGGGCGGCGGTTGAACTGGCGTCGGGCGTTGCCGCGCCCGGTCTGGGTCGGGCGCCACACGGGATTTGGGGCGCGGCCACGGAAAGCTCCAGAGGAAAGGACACGCCATCGGGGCATTGGGAACTGGCCGGCCTTCCCGTGACATGGGACTGGCATGTCTTTCCCCAAAAGGCCCCGGTCTTTCCGTCCGACGTGGTTGAGGGCGTCTGCGCCGCGGCGGGCACGACAGGAATACTCGGCAATTGCCGGGCGTCCGGAACCGAGATCATATCCAGGCTGGGTGCCGAACATCTGCGGACAGGCTGGCCGATCTGCTACACTTCCGCTGACAGTGTTTTCCAGGTCGCCGCACATGAGGAGGCTTTCGGCCTTGATCGATTGCTGAACCTGTGCCGCGCGATCGCCCCAAGTCTGCACGAGATGAAGGTTGGCCGGGTCATCGCGCGTCCCTTCACCGGAAGCGCGCCCCGCGGTTTCGAAAGGACGGGCAACCGGCGCGATTTCGGCATGCCGCCACCCGGTCCAACACTTCTTTCACGGGTGCAGCAGGCCGGTGGCGCAGTCCATGCCATCGGGAAGACCGGCGATATATTCTCGATGCAGGGGGTCAGCGATTCGCGGACCGGACCTGATTCGCAACTTCTGGAACACCTCGCCGCGGCAGTGGACGACGCGCAGGACCACAGCCTTACTTTCGCCAATTTCGTGGAGTTCGACAGCCATTACGGACACCGCAGGGACGTTGCCGGTTATGCTGCCGCCCTGGAGCGGTTCGATGCCGGCCTCGGGGCAATCCTGCCGCGTCTGCGGCCGCATGACATGATGCTGCTGACAGCTGATCACGGCAACGACCCCACATGGCCGGGCACGGACCACACACGCGAAAGGGTGCCGGTTCTGATTGCCGGGTGCGGGGGTGGCAGCCTGGGGCAGATCGGGTTCAGCGATGTCGCGCGCGAAGTTGGTCATCATCTGGGATTGGATGGCGCCGTCTGATCGGATCTGTTGCCGGACCGCGGGGCATACGCGGTTTGCCTGCACCGGAAACTGGCATAAGGATACCCGCAGACAATCCGCGCCGTCCAGCGACCGCGCCGAGAATACCGGAGGGGCCATGAAAGACCATCTGACGATCGTTCAGCATCCGCTTGTTCAACACAAGCTCACGCTCATGCGTGAGAAGAGCACGTCGACGGCGGTTTTCCGACAATTACTTCGGGAAATCAGCCAGTTGTTGGCATATGAGGTCACTTATGCCCTCCCCATGACGACCCAAAGGATCGAAACGCCGCTGCAGGAAATGGATGCCCCCGTACTGGCGGGGCGCAAGCTGGCGCTGATCTCGATTCTCCGGGCGGGCAACGGTCTGCTGGATGGCATGCTTGAGCTGATTCCCTCGGCGCGCGTCGGGTTTGTCGGCCTTTACAGGGACGAGGAGACGCTCAAGCCGGTGCAGTATTACTTCAAGGTGCCCGAACTTCTGGCGGAGCGGCTGGTGATCGTGGTCGATCCGATGCTGGCCACCGGCAACTCCTCGGCGGCGGCGGTCGATCTTCTCAAGAAGTCGGGCGCGCGTGACATTCGTTTCCTTTGTCTGCTGGCCGCCCCGGAAGGCGTGGCCCGGATGAAAGAGGCACATCCGGATGTGCCGATCGTTACCGCAGCGCTGGACGAAAGGCTGAACGATGTAGGGTACATCCTTCCCGGGCTGGGGGATGCGGGGGACCGGATGTTCGGGACCAAGTGACATCGCGGTCGGTGGATCGGCTAACCTATTTACTTGAAAACGGAATCGAGTCACTCTCTCGCCATATTCCTGTGGGGGAAAAGATGAGATTGAACAGAGTTATCGCGACTGCTGTGATCGCGGCATCCTGTGGTGTCGGAAGCGCTCAGGCCAAGTCACTTGCCGAAACCGACGCGCCGGCCGAGTTTCCGCCGTCATCATTCACCGGGCGCCAATACGTGGATAGCGAAGGTTGCGTCTTCGTGCGCGCCGGCATCGACGGCAACGTCACATGGGTGCCGCGCGTGTCCCGCAACCGCGAGGTCGTATGCGGGTTCCAGCCGACCTTCGCGAATGCCGGAACGGCCGCGCCGAAGCCTCCGGAGAAGACGGTGACGGCGGCTGTCCCGAAGACGCCTGAACGCAAGGCCAAGACGGCGACGGCAAAAGTGCAGCCGAAGCCTGTCAAGCCGGCCGCGACGGCGCCGAAGGTGGTCAAGAAGAGGCCCGCAAAGAAAGTGGTCAAGCCGGCGCCGGCACCGGGCAAGGTGCGCAAGGTCGTCGGGCGCACGGGCGAGTGCCCGGGCGGCAGTGCCCTGTCGCGCCAGTATCTGAACTCCGATCCAGGGCCATATTCGGTGCGCTGCGGCCCACAGACCGCCCCCCATGTGACGACAGCCGGTGGTCGACGCGGCACAACCGGCGTTGCGGTTGGGCGCGGGCAATACGTGGCGCCCAAGCATGTCTATGAAACGCAGGTGGCAAGCACCGACGGCATCACGATGCCCGAAGGATACAAACGCGTGTGGATGGACGGACGCCTGAACCCGCGCCGGACGCACCAGACCTTTGCCGGCAAGGACAGCATGGATCTCGTCTGGACCGAGACCGTGCCGCGCAAGCTGATCGTGCGGGAGACAGGGCGTGTGGTCACCCGCGATTACCCGGGGCTGGACTATCCCTATACCAGCTATGATGCGCAGCGCCTTGCCAACGCCACCATTTCGACCAAGGGCAAGACCCCTGCCAAGGCCGGTACAACCGCCAAGCCCAAGGTGAAATCCACGGTTTCCACCCGGTCCGCGCCTGCGGAGGTCGCGGAAAGGGCCAGCCATCGTTACATCCAGGCCGGTCTTTACGATGGCCGTGCCGAGGCGAAGCGTGCGGCTCAAAGGGTGGCACGGGCGGGCCTGCCCGCGCGATTGGGCAAGCTGACGCGCGGCGGGAATTCGTACAGTCTTGTCCTGGCGGGGCCATTCCGGACGCAAGCCGAACTTACCGCGGCGATGGCCAGGGTCCGGGGCGCTGGATTTAACCGCCCGGTGCTTCGGAAATAATTTTGACGAGCGGCCTCTTAACGCGTGTTGCATTCAACCGGAAACGGTCCAGAGACGGGCACGCGTCCGCTAGGGTGGGTGCGGAACGCACCCGCCTTGGGGCGGGCGGGTGCGACGGGCGTGGGGTTCCGTTCCGGCTCAACGCACTCTGGCCGCCCGTTTTTCAAACCTCGCATATGGCCTGAAGCCTTAGCCAGTCCGCATCTCTCAGGACGGGCGCTGGTGCGCTCGCGGCGAACGGGTCCGCCTCGATCAGGGCGATGGTGCTTTCGCCGGATATGTCGCGGGCGTAGGCATACGGGGTCGAACGAACCGACCATTCAGCGAACCCTCTGAGCAAGGCCGCGTCGGACAAAGGCGCCGGAGACTGTTTGAGTATATGCTCCGCATGGGCCTGCAATGCCGCGGTGCTCAATGTACCTGTCGTCAGGAGCCGCAGGCTTGACCAGAGTCCACGTTCTGCGAGGAGCCTGTCAAGCGGATCCCGCATCCGTGTGCGCAACCGTTCGGCGATCACGTATCCGGCAACGATATCGGGCTCTTCATGATCCTCGACAAGGGCACGGTTGATCAGGATCGTCCCGCCGGGGAGGTGGACGGTATCCTCCACCCCGTCGCGCACCACGATCAGCCGGCCCTCATGACCTGCAGCGGGCAGGCGCTCGGCGAGACGGTCCAATGCCTGCGGTCCACCCGAGGAGCGGCAGGGCGGGCCGGTCACGCTCTGGATGCGGGCAAACAGGGCTTCCCCGATTTCGGAGCGCTTGACCTCGGGTACGACGGCAAGCGCGTGATCCCGCACCGCACCGGGAAGCCAGAACACCGCGAGAGCGATCAGCGCCATTGCCGCCAAAAGCAGCGATACAAGACGCAAGCGCCCGGGATGCGGACGTTTCCGGTCGATCGCGCTGCGGAGTTTTTCGATTGCCGAGATCATCTGTTCTTCGCTCTCGGCCAGCTCCAGGGTTTCGCCGGGATCTCCGTCCGGATGATAAATGGCAGGGGTCCGCCCCGGATTGGCGCGTTCGATCGCGGCAAGTGACCAGTGAGCAAGCGCGCGATCCTGCAAATCGGTGATCACGAGGGTCGCGTCACCCACCGATACGATCACGTCGCTGCGCTGCGCATCCCGGGATGCACGCCACAGGCCCGACGCTTCGAGCCTCTGGTATTCGCTGAGTGCTGTCATTCGGGTGTGGGCCTGCTCTGCCTCTTGGTGGCAACGATAGCATGCCTGCACGAGCAACGGCAATCGCGTTGACGGATGGCTTCGTACCGCGCCGATCCGCGGGCGCGCGTCACACCCCCTTTGCGATCTGGCGAAGTTCGAATTTCTGGATTTTTCCTGTCGATGTCTTCGGCAATTCCTGGAACACAACGTTCTTTGGCGTCTTGAACCCGGCAAGATGCCCGCGTGCATGGGCGATGAGTTCCTCGCCAGACACTTCTGAACCATCCTTGACCTCGACGAAGGCACAGGGCACCTCTCCCCATTTATCGTCCGGCTTTGCCACCACGGCACACAAAAGCACGGCCGGGTGCATCATCAGAACCCCTTCGATTTCCACCGAACTTATGTTCTCGCCGCCCGATATGATGATGTCCTTGGCCCGGTCGGCGATCTGAAGGTAGCCGTCGGGATGCTGGACCGCGATGTCGCCGGAGTGAAAATATCCACCCTTGAAGGCCTTGGCCGTGGCCTCCGGGTTTTTCAGGTAGCCCTTCATGACCGAATTGCCGCGGATCATGATCTCGCCCTGGGTGTGCCCGTCCATCGGTGTCTGGGACATGGACTCGGGGTCCATTGCGGTTATCTCTTCCATCATGGGCATTGCTACGCCGGTGCGGGCCTTGATCGCGTATCGTTCGTCATCGGATCGGTCGTCCCAGCGGTCATGCCAGAGACATTCCGTGACATGGCCATAAGTTTCGGTCAGCCCGTAGACCTGCGTGACCGCAAAACCAAGCGGCTCGATCGCGCGCAGGGTCGCGGCCGGCGGCGGGGCGCCCGCGGTGAAGACGTTCACCACGTGGTCAAAATCACGCCGGTCTCTTTCAGGTGCGTTTACTATGGCGTTGAGAACGATCGGCGCGGCACCGAAATGGGTTGCGCCCTCGTCGGCGATGGCATCGTAAATTGCGGCGGCCGTGATATCGCGACAGCATATTATGGTTCCACCCAGAACCGGCATCATCCAGGAGTGGTTCCAGCCATTGCAGTGGAACAGCGGCACGATGGTCAGGTATCGCGGGTGGCGCGTCAGCTCCCAACTCACGACTGTGCCCATCGTCATCAGGTAAGCGCCCCGGTGATGGCATACCACGCCCTTGGGCCGGCCCGTGGTTCCGGAGGTGTAGTTAAGCGAGATGCTTTCCCATTCGTCTTCGGGCATGATCCAGGTGAAGCCGGGATCGCCCGAAGCGAGCAGGTCCTCGTATTCCGTGTAATGCCCGTGGGCATGGACCCCGGCCTGATCGTCGGCCACTTCGATCACCGTGGGCGCCGGGCCTTCCATCTGCTCCAGCGCCTCGGCGGCGGTCGGCAGGAATTGCGGATCGACCAGAAGCACCTTCGCCTCGCCGTGATCGAGGATGTAGGCGATGGTCCCGGCCTCCAGCCGCGTGTTGATCGTGTTCAGGACCGCACCGCAAGCAGGCACGCCGAAATGGGCCTCGGCCTGTGCGGGGATGTTGGGCAGGATCGTCGCCACCACGTCCCCCGGCGCCACGCCCAGTTTCGCAAGGGCGGATGCAAGGCGCGTGCAGCGCTCGTGATATTCCGCGTATGTCTTGCGGAACGATTTGTAGACCACGGCCTCGTATTCGGGATAGATCTGCGCGGCACGACGCAGATGCGACAGCGGGGTAAGTGGAGCATAGTTGGCAAGGGTCCTGTCCAATCCCGTTTCATCTTTCATCCAGCCCATCGGATCCTCCCTGATTCTTGCCCTGACGGTGCAATTTCGCGTTCGGCAGACAATATTGAGTTTGTGAATCCGGTCAAACCCAATTGTCAGACATTTAACGGCTCGTTGACAGGGGGCGGCGCAAGGATTCGCCCTATGGCAGATGCGCGGGGTGACCTATGCTGACGCCATGATCATTTCGCCCGGCCGCCGTTACATCTTCGTGCATGTGCCAAAGACGGGCGGCACCTCCCTGGCGCTTGCGCTGGAGAGCCGCGCCATGGCCGATGATATCCTGATCGGGGACACGCCCAAGGCACGCCGGCGCCGCAGGCGGCTTGAAGGGCTATCCCCCGCGGGACGGCTGTGGAAGCATTCCACCCTGTCGGACATCGACGGCGTGATCAGCCGCGAGGCCATGGAACGCAGCTTTGTCTTCACTCTGGTTCGCAATCCCTGGGACCGGGTCGTGAGCTATTATCATTGGCTGCGGACGCAGTGTTTCGACCATCCCGCGGTCCATCTCGCGCGGGATCTCGAATTCAGTGCCTTCCTGAACACGCCGATGATCCGCCATTCCCTGCGGGCCTGGCCCTATGAGCGCTACGTGACGGATGCACGGGGTGTGGACCGATGCAGCGTCTATATCCGGATCGAAGAATTTTCTCGGGATGCCCTTCCCCTGTGGGATCACCTCGGGTTTCGGCTTTGCCTGCCGCATGAAAACCGGTCGGAGCGTGCCGTGGATTATCGCCGCTACTACAGCGATGACGACCGGGCCCTGGTCGGCGGGCTCATGTCACATGACATCGACCGTTTCGGTTACAGCTTCTGAAAATGTCGCCCGCGCCCCGGTTCAGGGCGCGGACATTGCACGTGCGACGGCCCGCATGCCCGGCCGCTCAGGCGGCCTTGTCGTCCTCCGGCCGGAAACGCCCGTAGAAACTCTGGTTCTTTTTCCCCATCTCGCGCAAAAGGTCCGGCGCCTCGAAGCGCGGGCCAAAGCGTTCCGCGAGTTGGTCGCACCGTTCGGTGGCATAGGGCGCCCCGATGATATCGAGCCAGCCAAACGGCCCCCCGGACCACGGCGCGAAGCCCCAGCCGAGGATCGCACCCACGTCGCCCTCGCGGATATCTTCAAGCACGCCGTCCTCGAACGCGCGGACGGCTTCGAGCACCTGCGCGAACATCAGGCGATGCTGCACCTCGGTGAGCTCGGGCTGTTTTTCCGCGCGCGGGTATCTTTCCCTGAGGCCCGGCCAGTATCCCTGCCTTTTCCCCTTCTCGTCGTAGTCGAAGAACCCGGCACCCGCCTTGCGGCCCAGACGGCCCTCGCCCTCCATCCAGAATATAACCTCGTCCACGGCCTGGTCAGGGTAGTCGTCTCCCATGGCGGCCCTGGTGGCGCGGGCGATCCTGGCGCCCAGATCAATCGAGGTCTCGTCGACGAGCTGCAGCGGACCCACCGGAAAGCCCAGCTGCCGCGCCGCGTTGTCGATGAGCGGCGGCGCCACACCCTCGGCCACCATGCGGATGCCCTCGTTGATGTAGGGGATGATGCAGCGGTTGGCGTAGAAGAACCGCGCGTCGTTGACCGCGATCGGCGTCTTGCGGATCTGGCGCACGTAATCCAGCGCCTTGGCCACCGCGCGGTCGCCGGTCTTTCGGCCCTTGATGATCTCCACCAGCATCATCTTCTCCACGGGCGAGAAGAAGTGGATGCCGATGAACTGCGCGGGATCGTCACTGGCCTTGGCCAGTTCCGTGATCGGCAGGGTCGAGGTGTTGGTGGCGAAGATCACGTCGCTGCCCGCCGCATCGAGCGCACGCCTGGTGACCCCGGCCTTCACTTCGGGATCCTCGAAAACCGCCTCGATGATCAGGTCACACCCCTCGAGTGCGGCATGATCGGTTGTCGCGGTGATCCGCTCAAGCGTGGCGGCCTTCTTCTCCTCGGTGGCCTTGCCACGCTTTATGCCCTTGTCAATGTAATCGGCGGTGTAGGATTTGCCCTTGTCCGCGGCCGCCTGCTCCTGGTCGATCAACACGACCTCCATCCCCGCCTGAGCGGAGACGAGCGCGATGCCCGCCCCCATCATGCCGGCGCCCAGCACGCCGACCTTCGCGACCTTCTGGTCCGGCTGGTCGGGGCGGTTTGCGCCCTTTTCCAGCGCCTCCTTGTTGACAAAGAGTGACCGGATCATGGCACTCGAGGAGGGGTCCATCAGCACGTTGGTGAACCACCGGGCCTCGATCTTCAGGGCGGTGTCGAACGGCACCAGGGCACCTTCGTAAACGGCGCTGAGCAAAGCCTTGGCCGCGGGAAACGCGCCCTGGGTGCGGCCGTTGACCATGGCCGAGGCGCCGACGAAGGTCATGAATCCCTCGGGGTGGTAGGGCGCGCCGCCGGGCATCTTGTAGCCCTTCTCGTCCCAGGGCTTGACGACCTTCGGCTCCGAGAGGACCCATTCGCGCGCCTTCTCGATCAATTCGTCGGCGGGCACGACCTCGTCCACGACGCCCGCGGATTTCGCCTTCTTCGGATCGTTGAGCTTGCCTTCCAACAGGAGAGGCGAGGCTCCCATCGCGCCCAGTTTGCGCGTAAGCCGTGTGGTGCCGCCCGCGCCGGGAAAGATGCCGACCATGATCTCGGGCAGGCCGATCTTGGCCTTCGGGTTGTCGGCCGCGAAAATGCGGTGGCAGGCGAGCGGGATTTCCAGCCCGATGCCGAGCGCGGTGCCGGGCAGGGCGGCGGCGATGGGCTTGCCGCCCTTGTTCTTGTCGTCCATGCCTGCGCGCTCGATCTTGCGCAGGATGCGGTGCATATCCATCAGCCCCTCGAAGAGTCCCTTGGCCGGGGAGTCGCCCGCCATCTCCTTCATCCGGGCGATGATGTTGAGGTCCATGCCCCCGGCAAAGCTGTCCTGCTTGCCCGAGGTCAGGACGATGCCCTTGACATCGTCGTCGGCCAGGGCGTCATCCACCAGCGCCTCCAGGTCGTCGAACCCCTGCTGGTTCATCACGTTCATGGACTTGCCCTGCGTGTCCCAGGTGATGATCGTGACGCCGTCGGCGTGCTTTTCCATGGTGAAATCGGTCATGTGTTTCGTCTCCCCTTACACGCGTTCGATGATCGTGGCGGCGCCCATGCCCGAGGCGACGCAGAGCGTGGCGAGCCCGGTGCCCTTGCCGCTGCGCTCCAGCTCATCGAGAAGCGTGCCGATGATGATCGCGCCGGTGGCGCCCAGCGGGTGGCCCATGGCGATGGCCCCGCCATTGACGTTGACCTTCGAATGATCGACGTCGAAGGCCTGCATGAAGCGCAGCACGACCGAGGAGAACGCCTCGTTCACCTCGAAAAGGTCGATATCCGAGATTGCCATGCCGCTGTCGCGGAGTGCCTTGTCGGTGGCGGGCACGGGCCCGGTGAGCATGATGGTGGGATCGGTGCCGATCTTGGTGGTCTGGCGGATGCGCGCGCGGGGCGTCAGGCCCCATGTCTCGCCGAACGCCTTGGAGCCGACGAGCACGCCCGCGGCCCCGTCCACGATACCGCTGGAGTTGCCGGCGTGGTGGATGTGGGTGATCGCCTC
>Ga0102929_1001717_pt1 | contig 13026 bp, 14 predicted proteins | sample SalPonR1_B_D2_MG_FD_78510 | JGI IMG/M metagenome (GOLD analysis project Ga0102929, IMG submission 78510) | Salt pond soil microbial communities from South San Francisco under conditions of wetland restoration - Salt Pond MetaG R1_B_D2_MG | ecosystem: Environmental > Aquatic > Marine > Intertidal... | reverse complement strand
GATCCATCAAAAATTTCCGGATTTGAATTTTTACATTGCCGGCCGGAATGCACCCGATTGGCTGATGCGCTATTTTAATGCGCCTAATATTGTTTTTAAAGGTGAAATACCGGACGCTTACCAGTTCATGAATTCAAAATCGATAATGGTTGTACCCCTGTTTTCGGGCAGTGGAATGCGAATTAAAATTATTGAAGGAATGGCCCTCGGGAAACCAATTGTTACCACTCCAATCGGTAATGAAGGTATCTCAACAACTTCGGGCGAAAATATTCTGATTGCCAACGATGAAATTGAATTTGTGAATGAAATCGGGCGACTGGTAAACGACCAGGAACTTTACGACAGGATTAGTCGTAACGCCATTGAGTATATACACGAAAAATTTGATAACTTAGCCCTTGCCGGTGCTTTGGTCCGGTTTTATAAAGAGCATACCGAATGATTTTGAAGCTATTTTTCTGGCTGCTTTTATTTCTTCTTTTTTACACCTTCGTGGGGTATGCATTGGTTTTGTATGTAGCGGTTCAATTGAGAAAACTCTTTCTCGGCAAAAAGAAAAAAAGTACAAATGATTACGAGCCCGAAGTGTGCCTTTTTGTAACCGCTTACAATGAAAAAGATTATGTTGAACAGAAAGTGGAAAATTCGTTTCAGCTCGATTATCCAAAAAATAAAGTGCAGTATATTTGGGTAACTGACGGCTCAGACGACGGAACACCCGAAATACTAAAAAATTACAGTAACCTTGAAGTTTACCATCAGCCCGAACGTCGTGGGAAAATGAATGCCATGAACCGCGGGATGCAATTTGTGAAGGCACCTATTGTAATTTTTTCCGATACCAATACACTTCTAAGTAAAAATACTGTTCGCAGTATTGTGGCAGAGTTTGCCAACCCGAAAACCGGTTGCGTGGCCGGCGAAAAACGCATTATTGAGAAACCATCAGATGCTGCAGCAGCTGCCGGAGAAGGGTTGTACTGGAAATTTGAATCGTGGGTAAAAAAACTGGATGCAGAATTAAATTCGGCTGTGGGAGCAGTGGGCGAGCTTTTTGCCATCAGAACGGAGCTTTTCGAAGAAGTGGAAACGGATACCATTCTCGATGATTTTATTATTTCGTTGCGCATAGCACTGCGCGGCTACAAAATTTCATACACACCTGATGCCTACGCAGAAGAAACGGCTTCATTAAATGTTAAAGAAGAATTAAAACGGAAAATCCGGATTGCCGCCGGAGGAATCCAGGCGCTTTTCAGGTTAAAACCGCTGCTGAACCCTTTCCGGTTTGGAGTATTGTCCTGGCAGTATGTGTCGCATAAAGTGCTGCGCTGGACCATCGCACCTCTTTCGTTGTTTTTACTTTTCGTATTCAATGCTTTTATCGTTTGGCAAAATAATGCATGGAGTCAGCCTGATTTTTACACCCTGTTTTTCTGGTTTCAGGTGTTGTGTTATTTGCTGGCAGCTATAGGGTGGTATTTCGAAAACCGGAAAATCAGGTTTAAATTACTTTTTATTCCCTACTACTTTTTATCCATTAATTATGCCGCATTAAGAGGAATTTTAAGATACTTCAGAGGAGGTCAGCCCGCAGGATGGGAAAAATCAAAAAGAGCATAAGTTTATAATTTTTCAGTGTTATTTTTAATCTGTCCGGCGACAGATATCATTCTTTTCTCGATATTTTATTGTAATTTTGCAGCTGATTTAAAGAAGATATTCCATGACTGATGATATTAAACTGAATACAATTCCCGAAGCAGTTGCTGCTATTAAGAAAGGCGAACTGGTAATTGTAGTAGATGATGAAGACCGCGAAAATGAAGGTGATTTTATTTTTGCCTCCGAATTAATTACTCCCGAAGTTATTAATTTCATGACCATTCACGGGCGTGGTTTAATTTGCGTTTCCCTCACCGAAAAACGCTGCAATGAGCTCGATCTGGATTTAATGGTTGGGCAGAATACTTCGTACCACGAAACCCAATTCACGGTTTCAGTTGATGGCATCCACCCCGATGTTACTACCGGTATTTCGGCCAGCGACAGGGCAACTACCATTAAAATGCTGGTGGACAGAAATACCAAACCAGCCGAACTTGCACGGCCGGGGCATATTTTCCCGCTAAAAGCAAAAGACCGGGGCGTTCTGCGGAGGAGTGGCCACACCGAGGCGGCGGTTGATCTTACCCGCCTGGCAGGCCTTTATCCATCCGGAGTTTTGGTTGAAATAATGAACGAGGACGGAACCATGGCACGCCTGCCCGAACTCATGAAACTGGCCCGAAAATTCAATTTGAAAATCGTATCGATAAAAGACCTGATTTCGTTCCTTTTTCAAAGTGAAAGTTTAATTGACAGGGGCGAAAAAGTCAAACTTCCCACGCAATTTGGCGAGTTTTCGATTATTCCATTTCGGCAGAAATCGAACGGCGCCGAGCATGTGGCACTGATAAAAGGCGAATGGGATGTAAATGAGCCAATTATGGTCAGAGTGCATTCTTCATGCATGACCGGTGATATTTTTGGCTCACTGCGTTGCGAGTGTGGCGACCAGTTGCATAAATCAATGGAGATGATCGACAAAGCCGGGAAAGGGGTAATTGTTTACATGATGCAGGAAGGCCGCGGAATTGGTTTGCTGAATAAAATAGCAGCCTACAAGTTGCAGGATCAGGGAATGGATACCATTGATGCCAATATTCACCTGGGATTTAAAGCCGATGAACGCGATTATGGCGTAGGCGCACAAATTCTGCGTAACCTGGGGGTTACCAAAATGCGCCTGCTTACCAATAACCCGGTGAAACGTGTTGGCATAGAAGGTTTCGGGCTTGAAGTTGTGGACACACTGCCCATTGAAATTGAGCCCAATGAGCATAACCAGAGATACCTGAAGACAAAACGCGACCGAATGGGGCATCACCTGCGTCATTTCAATTACGACCAGTAGAAATTGTCTCTTCTTTTAAAAAAAACTTCTGGAATTTTTTCAAAAGTTGGTTTTTGCTTTGATTATATTTTGCAAATAATATTAGTTTTGTTTCGCGAAGTAATAATCAATGTAATTTATTCTAAGTTTTTAAACCATCAGAATTATGACCCGGAATTTAGCCGTGATTTTAGCCCTGTTTTTTATTGTGCTGACCTCCTGTAAACAAACCGAAAAACCAGTTGAACAGCCCAATATTTTGTTTATAATGACTGATGATCATTCTTTCCAGACCATCAGTGCCTACAGCGATAAACTGATTGAAACGCCCAACCTCGACCGGATTGCCGATGAGGGAGTTATTTTTACGAACGGTTTTGTGGGGAACTCCATTTGTGCACCAAGCCGCGCTACATTGCTCACCGGAAAACACACGCATGTAAATGGGCAAATCAACAACCGGGTTACATTCGACGGTTCACAGGTAACTTTTCCAAAGTTGTTGCAACAAGCGGGCTACCAAACGGCCATGATTGGAAAATGGCACCTCAAAAGTGCCCCAACAGGTTTCGATTACTGGAATATCCTGCCGGGGCAAGGCGAATATTATAATCCGGATTTTATTGAAATGGGTGAGAGGAAACAAGTTGAAGGTTACTGCACCACACTAACCACCGATTTTGCAGTTGACTGGCTCGATGGAAGAGACAGTGAAAAGCCGTTTTGCCTCTTGCTTCACCACAAAGCACCACACCGCACATGGCAGCCCGATACAATTCATTTCGATGAGTTTAGAAATAAAACCTATCCGGTACCGGATAACTTTTTTGATGATTATGAAGGCCGGACAGCAGCGGCAGAACAAAAACTGAGCATCCGGGAAAACGATATGGATATTCGTTACGACCTTAAAATGCAGGATGAGCGAATTGAATCGCGCTTCCCGGGAATGGATCACACGGCCCGGATGAACGAAAAACAAAAAAAGGCATGGGAAGCCCATTACAATCCGATTAAAGAGGATTATCTTGAACGAAACCTGCAGGGCAAAGAACTGGATATTTGGAAGTACCAGCGCTACATGCAGGATTACCTGGCCTGCATTCGTTCGGTTGACGAAAATGTGGGCAGGGTGCTCGATTATCTCGAAGAAAACGGACTGGATGAGAATACACTGGTGGTTTACACGTCCGACCAGGGGTTTTACATGGGAGAGCACGGCTGGTTCGATAAACGGTTTATGTACGAAGAATCACTGCGCACTCCATTGCTCATGCGGCTCCCCCGTGGATACTCTGCAAAAGGAGAGGTGACAGAAATGGTTCAGAATATAGATTACGCACCCACTTTTCTCGATTTTGCAGGTGTGGAGATCCCTTCCGAAATTCAGGGAAAATCAATGAAACCACTTCTTGCAAATGAGAAAAATGTTGAATGGCGCGACGGCATTTATTACCATTACTACGAATTTCCGAATGAACACATGGTGAAACGTCATTACGGCATCCGGACCGACAAGTATAAACTCATTCATTTTTACAACGATATTGATGAATGGGAATTTTACGACCTGGCAACCGACCCGGATGAGATGAATAATTTGATTGATTCGCAGGAACATGCCGCGCTCATCGACAGCCTGAAAACTGAGCTTGTCAAACTTCAGGAGAAATACAATGATACAGATCGTTCAACTTATTAATATAGGGTATTAAATATTCCTTTGGAATATGTTTCTAAAAAAATATCGTGAAGTTTGATTTAATCAAACTGTTTTTTATTCAGGAAATTAGATTGGTTTTGGCCAATTATAACTCAAATTCAAATTTTATTCCCTGAAAAAAGTTCCATCTTCCTCTTCTTCATTTACATCAAGTTCAATCCCTTCGGGATCGGTATTTTCAATTTCAACTGCTTTTTTCTCTTGTTCCAGTTCTTTTTTCAACTTTTCGGTTGTTTTGTTCTGCTTTTTATTCTCTTTTTTAAGCTTCCAGATTCTTGGATAAAAGTAGAGTGCAGAGATGATATATCCCAACAGAATACATGAAAGCAGCACCAATACCAGCGGTGCATTGGGAATTTCCCAGAAAAAAGCGGTTATGGTAATTTCGAATGAATTTTGAAGTGTAAAAATGACCAGTAAAATGGCCAGAATAAGGATGATGATTATAACTGCGCTCATTTCAAAATTATTTTTACCGAATATAAAAAAAGGATAGCAGACTTATGCTATCCTTAATTAAAAAGTTTTATACAATTTTATTTAATGAATTGTGCGGAACATTCTGCGCAGGCGAATTTTTTGCAGCAGTGAACGGTCTTTGTCGAGCGAAAGCCAGATAAAACTTGCTTTCCCCACCACGTGGTCTTCCGGAACAAACCCCCAGTAGCGCGAGTCGGCCGAGTTGTGCCTGTTGTCGCCCATCATCCAGTAATAATCCATTTCAAAAGTATAGCTGGTTGTTTCTTCACCATTAATATAAATGGTACCGTTTTTTACTTCCAGGTCGTTGTTCTCGTACACATCAATAACGCGTTCGTAAAGCGGAAGATTGTCGGGTGTTAGCTGAACGGTTTCGCCTTTTGCCGGAATGGTAAGCGGCCCGAAATTATCCACATTCCAGGGAAAATTTTCGTCGCCGGGAAAAACGGCTGGTTCCCAGTCTCCTGCTTCTTCCACAATTTTTTCAACCGAAGTCACATTGGAAAAATTTTTCAGTTTTTCCACATTCTCATCGGTAAGCGGGAAAACATACCGTTCGCTTGAAAAAACGGTTCGGTCGTCTTCGGCAATATGGAGGCGATCCAGGGCTTTCGGGTTGATTGATGTCCCGTTTGTACGCACGATGTAGTTGTGTTGAACCCCGTCAAAATGTTTTTGTGGTTTTCCGTTAACGGTAACCTGGCCGCGTACCATCTGAATTTCATCTCCCGGGATACCAATGCAGCGTTTAATGTAGTTTTCGCGTTTATCAACCGGGCGGGCCACAACTTCGCCAAAACTGCGTGTGTCGTTCCAAACCCGATCTCGTCCGTAGGTGCGAATTAACTGGTAATAACTCTGATTTTGAACATTAAGCGCCACTGTGTCGCCTTCGGGGAAATGGAAAACTACTACATCATTGTTTTTTACATCGCCAAAACCTGCCAGCCGTTTGTAGGGCTGCTTGATCCACTCTACATACGATTTTTTGGTGCGGGTCAATGGAAGCGTGTTGTGAACAAACGGAAACGACAGCGGGGTGTTTGGCGTTTTGGGGCCATACGCCACTTTACTCACAAAAAGGTAATCGCCCACAAGCAATGATTTTTCCATTGAAGAAGTTGGAATGGTGTAGGCTTCAATAAAAAACATGCGGATAAAAGTAGCGGCAATAACAGCAAAAATTATGGCATCAACCCATTCAACAACTTTTGTTTGCTTTCCTCCCGGCGGGTTTTTTTTCTTCCAGAATGCCCAGTGGACTTTTTCGGTGATGTAAATATCGAAAATAACGCCAAGGCCCAGTAACCACCAGAAATTTCCGAGCCAGATTACCCAAAGGGTGTACAGTGTACCAACGCTAATGAATTTGAACCATTTGTTGGTAAGAATTTCTTTTATCATTAAAATATTTTTAAAGTTTCAACATGTCTTTCATGGAAAGGATTCCTTTGTTTTCATTGCTGTATTCAGCAGCCAGAACCGCCCCAAGAGCAAATCCTTTTCGGCTTTTGGCGCTGTGGGTAATTTCTATGTAATCTACATCCGAATCGTATTTAATGGTATGAATTCCGGGAACCTCACCCTCTCTTTCCGATTTTATAGGGAGTTCGTTTTCTGAATCAGCTTTTTCTTTCGACCATCGTTTTATTTCGGGCAAAATTTCAATCATATCTTCGGCAAGGCTGATGGCAGTTCCGCTGGGGGCATCCAGTTTTTGGGTGTGATGCACTTCGGTCATTTCGGCTTTGTATTCCTGGCGGGAAGCCATCAGGCGGGCAAGTTGCCTGTTTAGTTCGAAAAACAGGTTTACACCTACCGAAAAATTGCTGCCATAAAAAAATGTGCCATTGGTTTCGCGGCATTTTTCATGAACCTCGTTTTTGCGATCGAGCCAGCCGGTGGTTCCGCTGATTACCGGAATTCCGGCTTCAAAACACTTGAAGTAGTTTTCCACTGCCGAATCAGGAATAGTAAATTCAATAGCAGTATCGCATTTGCGTAGGTTATCAACTGTCAGGTCATTTTGGTTGTCTATATCAATAATGAGCTCAATCTCATGCCCGCGAGAACGGGCAATTTTTTCGATCTCTTTCCCCATTTTTCCGTAACCTATCAGTGCTAATTTCATAATATCTGAATTTTGACATTTAAATAATCTGACAAAGATAAAATATTACACTAATGTAGCCAGCCTGGTCTGAAACTTAAAATAATTTCGACCAACAAGGCAGGGGGAGAGGTGAAAGCAAAATAGAAGGTCCGTTTGAAAAATTGATAGGGAATTCGCTCTAATGTCCAAATTTTAAAACCCAATATTCAAAACTCAAATAAATTTCAATTCTTGTTGGAAAAATACTTTCAAGCTTAATGCTCTGTTAAATAGTGTTTTAATAAAAAAAATAAATTTTTTTCAAAAAAATCACTACTTTGTATTGCATAGTTCTATTTTTTGTCATTATATTTGTATAGCAAATAACAATGCAAAAAACAGTAATAGTTTTAAAAAAGTTCTATATAAAGTGTAACGAAATAAAAATCGCAGCGTCTTAATAACGAAATTTAAAAAACAGAAAAACAAATTTAACAGGAGGATGAGTCATGAAAACAAAAATTGAATCACAGGAAAGCAAAAAAGTTCAGCACGTAACTTTAACAATGGCATTAATTTCTGTTAGCTTATTCATAATGAGTGTAGCAGCAAATGGCCAGGAAAGTATGAAATCTTACTATGCATCGAACGAAGCAGATTACACTGCCTTTTTGATGAACGAAGCCCGACCGGTTTCGGTTAAAGAAGCCAACTATAACGCTACTGCGTCGTATTCTGCTTTTTTGGAAACTGAAAGTGAAAATCCGCTGGAAGTTGAAGAATGGATGGTAGATGAAAACAATTTTGGCACATTTATTTCACTGGAAGCTGAAACTGATGAACCTTTGGAACTGGAAGAGTGGATGACTGACGAAGCCAGGTTTTACATCACGTTTGAAATAGCTGATGAAGCTGATGATGTGCTGAAAGTTGAGGACTGGATGCTGAACAGCAACCTGTTTTAAAATGATGCAACTTATCAGGTCAGTAATAATTTAAGCAGCGGTATTTCTACCGGGTAACACCAGGAATTCAACAAATTAAAATTCAAATCAAATGAAAATTGAAAATGCAAAAGCACAGATGAGGAAGGGAGTACTGGAATACTGTATTCTCCTGGTCCTGAACGGCGAGCCGCTTTATGCCAGCAGCATAATAAAAGGATTGAAAGATGCAAAAATGATTGTAGTTGAAGGCACGCTTTACCCGCTGCTCACCCGTTTGAAAAACGACGGTTTGCTGGCCTACCGCTGGGAAGAATCGACCCAGGGACCACCCCGCAAATATTACGAACTTACTGAAAAAGGCCGGCAATTTCTGACAGAGCTGGAAGGCTCGTGGACAGAATTATCGGATGCAGTGAATAAAGTAAAACAGATGAGAGCCTGAAATTTTAAAAACAATTTTTAACTTGTAAAAAAACAACCTGAGATGAAAAAGACATTCACAATTAATTTAAGCGGCAGAGTTTTTCATATTGAAGAAGATGCCTACAACGTGTTGCAAAAATACCTGGTCAACCTCCAGAATTATTTTGGCAAAGAAGAAGAAGGAAAAGAGATTACATCGGATATTGAAGCCCGGATTGCCGAAATTTTCAGTCAGAAAACTGAGGATGGAAAAAATGCGGTAACCCTTGAGTGTGTAACTGAAGTTATTGAAACAATGGGAACACCCGAATTTTTTGAAGAAGAAATTGGAGCTGAAGAGCCGTTGGCCGGACAAAAGAAACCTAAAAGAAGGCTTTATCGTCACCCTGATCAAAAAGTTTTGGGCGGAGTTTGCGGTGGAATTGCCGTGTATTTAAACATGGATGTTGTGCTTGTTCGCATCATTTTTGTATTGCTGGCTTTTGTAACTACCGGAGCGGCTGTGCTGGCCTATTTAATACTTTGGATTGCAGTGCCCAAAGCCGTTACCACCGCGCAACGCCTCGAAATGATGGGAGAGGAAGTAACCGTGAAAAACATCGAAAAATTTATTAAAGATGAAGTGGATTCGGTAAAAGAAAGTTATAACAAGTACACCAAAACAGAAACTTTCAAAACTAAAAATGAAAGTACTACTTCATAAAATGTGCAGGTTTTTCGGGGCAAAATCAGGCAACAGAAATCAGATTCAAAAACCGCGATTACCCGATGGTGATTTCGTTAACTACATCAACCACTCCGGCGGTGTTAATGGCCTGATCGAGAATTTCATTTCTGATTGACTCCGTGGTCACCGAGCCGCTCACGTAAATTACCCCATTTTCAACTTCAACAAACAGTGAATCTTCCACAATCAGCGGATTCCGCTCCAGTGCTCTTTTTAGGTCCTTTTCAATGTTGGCATCTGAACGGACTGATGACGGCTTAACTTTAATGTTATTCGCCACATCCACAACTCCTTTGGTGGCATGGATCATTTTTTCGGCTTTGGTTTTTTCCCACGAACGCGAAACCGTTCCCGATAAAGAAACAACGCCTTTGTCGGTTTCTACCCGAATGTTTACCGGGTTAATGTCGCTGTTCCATTTCAGTATATTCTGGATGTTTTCAGTAATTTCAAAATCGTTGGGAATATTCTGCTCGGCTTCAAATTTTACGGTGAGCAAATTGTCGATTTCGTAGTTTCCGGCCACCGACATGGCTTCGCGTGCAGCGTCTATTTTTGAGCTGTAGCTGGGTACAGTTCCGGTTAATATCACTTTTTTGTTCTTAATTTCTACCTGAACTTTGTTGGCATCTATGGCATCGTTCCATGCGAGCTGTTCAACAATGTTTTTCTTAATTACTTCATTCGATTGTGGTTTCATACACTCTGTTTTTGTTGTTTTTTTTGAAAAATCGGCCGGAATTACATGTTTCTGACATCGAGAAAAGAACCGCTTTCGTATGCCAGTGTCTTCTCAATTCCCCGGGCCACAATTTTTGCCGCTTTGTCGGGAGGTGGCATTTTTTCAGTCCCTTTGGCTGATTGTAGTTTTTGAACCACCGGGAATTTTTCCTGTTCTTCCAGGCTGTAAATGTAATCCTGCATGTTGGTGTCGATAAGCCCCGGCGCCAGTGCACAAAAATGCGTTTTTGTAAACTCTTTTGCATAAAGGTCGATGAGCATGTTGAGTGTGGCTTTGGACAGCGAATAGGCATTCCAGCCGCGTGCTCCGCTAACTGCAGCTCCCGATGAAATGGCAACAATCTGGTCAACTTCTTTTCCCTGGTTGAAAAGTGCTTCAATCAGTATTTTATTGGCCCACACATTCACATCCATTGTTTTTTTGATTTCTTCGAGTGGGGTGTCTTTCAGATCTTTTATTTCGTTTAAAATTCCGGCATTTAAAATTACCAGGTCAAGTTTATCAATATCTTTCAGAAAAGAGTACAGGTTGGTCTCCACTTCCCTGAACATGGTTAAATCCTGGGGCAGAAGATTAAAGTTGGGATTGCTTTTTAAACTACTGTTTACTTTTCGGCTAATCCCGTAAACCTTGTGGCCTTGCTCCAGGTAGTAACCTGCCAATCCAAAACCAAGGCCCGAACTTGTTCCTGTAATCAGTATGTTCATTTTAAATGCTGTTTTGTTGAGTTCGAAATTATGAAATTCATTATGAAATCAAATTCTCATTATTCATAGTTAACGAAAAATTCTGGCTGAATTGATAATGGAATAAAGCCCGTAAGCCAGGGCGTAAAATCCAATTAAGATGGTAACAATGCGCGTGCTTTCAAACGGATTGAGAACAATTAAGATTCCGCTTAAAAGCGACAAAATGCTCAAAATTAAAACAAAAATATTTGAAAACGGGGGCAGCATTTTTTTTAGATAGATTGTTAAAAAATAGAGGCCGGTTATTAGGGCCCAAATTCCAATAATGGTAATAAAAACAGTAGCTACCAGCTTGGGGCGCGCTAAAATTACAATGGCAATTATAATTCCCACAAGGCCTTCAATTAGTACCAGGTACCAATTGTTGTTTGCCTTTTTCCCCCGTATGGCGCCCACTGTTAATGAAATACCGCCTATTAAAATTGAAATGGCAAAATAGATGCCCAGTGCAGCAATTGTTATTCCGGGAAAAAATAAAGTAACCAGCCCGAAAATGATAGCCAGGATACCATTTAAACTAATCAAATAATGTCTTAATTGCTTTTTCATTTTTTGTTTCAATTTAAGAAGAAATATCTGAACATTGCTGTTTTAGCTTAAATTTATAAGACTGATTAAAGCTGCCGCTTTTTTTATTCTGTTTTTGCCCGTTGAAAGCCCCGGCGTTAATTCATTGTTTTAGCCAGTGTTTGCAGAAATTCTTTTACCTGGGTTACATTTTTCAACCTGAATTTGGCTGCTGTAGGTTTTCCGTGCTCACCAACCAAAATGCCAATCCCAAAATCTTCAATGGCTTCAAAACCGTCTTCATCGGTAATGTCGTCGCCAATGTAAATCGGAATAAATTTGTTTTTATTGGCAGCTCCCAATTTGTCCAAAATCCAGCGCAATGCTTTTCCTTTATGCCAGTCCACATCCGGTTTTACCTCAATAATTTTTTTGCCTTCGCCGGTTTTAAATTCCGGAAATTTTTCAACAATTTCTTTCACTTTCCCGATTATGGCCGGCACATTTTCTTCTTTCGCATTGCGGTAGTGCACACCAATGGCGTAGCGTTTTCTGTCAATCTGAATTCCACTGTCAATAGCCGGAAACACTTCCTGCATGAGCTTTTCAATTTTATCGAGTTGAGGGATTATCTCTCCGGTTTTTTCGTGTTCGTTGTACAACCCATCTGCCCCGGAAATACGAAAGCCATGACTTCCTGCATAGATGAGGTTGCCGATTCCTACCTTATTTTTCAGGTCGTCCATATCGCGGCCGCTTACCACGGCAACCTTAAATTTTTTCGCACATTCCTGCAAAACGGTTTTCATCTCGTCAGAAATGATGGCATCTTCAGGGCGATTCACAATAGGCGTGAGTGTGCCGTCATAATCCAGAAACAGCACAGGCTCTTTTTGTCCGAGCAGCTTTTTAATTTCATTTTCCTGTAAATTCATTTTTAATTATTTTAAAACCCAGTCTCTGGCTTCAACAGTTTCGCTATGTGAGAAGAATTCGATTTCGCCTGAAATAAAAGGACTGGCAAGTTCGGTCCAGAGTTTATGCCAGCTGGTTTCTCCTACTACCGCGATTTTGCTAATGTCATCAAAATGCTTAAAATATGTTTTTACATCTTCCATAAATGCCTTGGGTTCAATGCCTCCAATGTTGTTAATCTGGATGTAAAGTTTTACTTTACCGTACTCCTTCACAGTTTTTTCAATCAATGGAGTAATTTTGTCATAGTCCTTTTTTTCAATTTTACCATTAATACTAACGGCTATTAAATCTTTGTTTGTTAAATCAAGTACTTTAAACATGTTGTTAAATTTTTTGTTTTTTATAAATCCATAATATAGTTTGTTCATTCACAATATGCGAACTATACTATTCATTTTATTAGAGGAAAAGAGTATGCCAAAGGCACGGGAATGATTTGTTGGCTGAAAAACAGGCAGCTATATTATTTTAAAATTATCAGTGCTGTTTTAATGTGTGGACTTGCTACCCAGTTGTGGGGAGGAATTCAACATACTAAATAAAAGAAGCCATCCGGTTAAGGACAGCTTCTTCAATAAAATCTATTTGGAATGCTATTTTATGAAAGCATTTCTTTTACCTGTTTGTACACATTTTCGCCGTTAAAGCCCAGTTTTTCATCCAGCACTTTGTAGGGAGCAGAAAATCCGAATGTTTCCATTCCCCAAATCGAACCATTTT
>Ga0102929_1001714_pt1 | contig 13034 bp, 7 predicted proteins | sample SalPonR1_B_D2_MG_FD_78510 | JGI IMG/M metagenome (GOLD analysis project Ga0102929, IMG submission 78510) | Salt pond soil microbial communities from South San Francisco under conditions of wetland restoration - Salt Pond MetaG R1_B_D2_MG | ecosystem: Environmental > Aquatic > Marine > Intertidal... | reverse complement strand
GTTGTATTGCGACGATGCAGACTCAGGAACACGCCTTGCAAATGCCCGGTTTATTTCCTTAACTGAAAGTTTAATCAGCAGTTTCCGCGAAAAATCGAGACTGCTTTCGGACCACCTTTCGCCAGTCGATACACGCATTCAAAATTATATTAACGACTATTTAAAAGATGTTGAATGCGACAAACCCTATCGGTTGCCCGGTTCAACATTCGTTCTCAACCAGCCCGGAATGGCACGCGAAGTGAGTCTCCCGCCCAACGGAAATTCCTTTAAAAACGAACTGGTCAGCTCGTTCCGGATTAAGCAGGGAATTTTAAACAACCCGGCTGCTGACAAGCGCACCACCAAAGGAACTTTTCACATTGTGGAAGGTGGACTCCCGGTGGCACCCGACAAGAAAGAAGTACCCAAAATTGCTTTCGCCCACATGCTTCACAGTGCGCTTAATCCACCCGAAGAATTAACAATTCTGCCATTTACAGCCAATCAAAAAGAAAAAGCCAAAACCATGGTATCTTTGTTGCTTCGCCCGGTAGTTTGCCCCGAAGTAAAAGGCTGGATGAGCGAGAAAAGCATGGAAATCCGGTTTTTTGCGCCGGGAAGCCTGGTGAGTAATCTCGATTTTGTTGAATCCATTTTCGGCAATGCCGGCGACCACAACCTTGCAGTTAATGATGCAGCACTGGATATTGAACACTGGACCGGACATACCGGATGCATAATACTGGCCCCGCAACTCACAAAACTTAAAAAGAAAGATGTTGGGCTGCCACACTTCGATGATGCTACTGAAAGGCAGCGCAAAGATGGCATGTACTGGAAAGATGAAAATGAACTGTATAACGATGGAGGTGCATTTAAAGTTACCTGCCGCGACGAGCATGGTGTGGTAGTCACGCTAATAGCAGACAACTACTTCGGCTATTCGAAAAAAGAAATTAAAACCCAAATCGGTTACTCTGCCAATTTGTATGGCCTTGCCGAAGAAGAACACGCGGGTGGCGCCATTGCTTTTTCGCGCGGAAATATGGGCGACAATATTTACGGTGAGCCATTTTCCGGGAAATTCGATAACAATTACTCTTTTGAGGAAGTGAAAAAGCTGCTTGACGGAAAAATTGATGTCATGCCCGAAAATTATGCCATCGACAAAAAATATCCCGATATTATTTACATTCACGAGCATGCTGATATCGATATTGAAAAAGGAACAGTGTCGTGGATGCATAACAGGAAAGAGCAAAGCTTAAAGCTTTCTCCCTACAAAACCTATGTTCACCCAACCGGCCATAAATTCCGGCTGGTAAAGCATCCGGAGCAGCAACTGTGGAGAATTATCGACACTGCTCCCGAAGGTATTTTCTGCCATAAGCCAAGTACGGTTTCCGGTGGCGGAAAATCGGAGATTTCAAAGTCGATGCAAAATGCCATTAAATATGGTCCGTTCTACATTCAGGATCTGGATAAAGATTACGAAATGGTTGATAAACTAATCAACTACGATTACTCCAACCGCTGGAAAAATATTCATCCCAATGCCAAATCACGGCCATTTTTAAGTCCGCACCGCACATTGGGCTCAGCCGTAAAATTGCTCACTCCTTCCGATTTGTATAACGAGGAGTATAACAATTTTCTGGAAAGCATCCCTGTTCATATCAGAACACTTGCCCTTTACATTAAGAGGATGTACCGCACACACCAGGACAAAGGTTCGTGGAAAGACTTTTTAAATGTTGAAATTGTAAACGGACGCGACGGAAACGCCCTCCGCTACAAGCACAACAAAATTATGGCAAGTTATGTGCGTATTGGATTTAATCCGGAAGGGAAATGGTATCTGCACAAATTACGTTCTGATTTTATCCCGAGCCAAAAAATCCAGACTGAAGATGACATTACAGCCTCAATAACGGTTCCGGCAAGTCAGCTTAACAATTTAAATCCGGAGTACACCAACAAAAGTGTAAAACTGACAACAAATTGTGAAAGCTACCTTTTCCAACGGCCCGACGAGGCAATAATCAGAGGGTACGACAAGGAGGCAGAAGCCGATATTGTTGAAAAAAATACATTCCTCACCAACTATGAGCCATTAACCCGCGAAGACGCCAGGAACCTGTATGAAAATTCCATTCATTTTGATGAATACACCCAACCGGTAAAGGATTTAATCATTAAAGTAATGGACAGCCCAAAAGAGGGCTATTTTGTGGCACCGTCGCACACTCGCGTGGTAAAAGGTGTGCCTACCAACAACCCCCGGTATTTGCAACGCAACAGGTTTAAAAACGAGAACCAGGATTCTTACCTTGCCGAAACCGGTGCCCGGCTGTTTCGCAAAGTAGCACCCGACCAACCGGTCCATTTTCCGGTTAACGCAATTTTGCCCGGCCGAAGAAACAATCCGGCCGACAAAGAAAAAGGAATTCGTTCGTTAAGTGTTTATAATCCTATTCACTACCAGGAAATACCTGAGCTGTTCATGGATTTTATTTGCAGCCTTACCGGCAAATCGCCCTCCACAACAGGAGCAGGCTCTGAAGGTGCGCTCACCAAAGGCCCTTTTAATATGCTGGTTCCCACAAGCGATTTAAACAACGCATTGCTTTCTTACATCCTGTCAGAATACCAGGGTTTTACCTCAGCTGCGGGTTATGTGGGCCAGAAAAACCGGTTCGATCATGACATCAGTATCCTCATCCCGGAAATATGGGCACGCCTTGAACCTGAAGACAGAGACGCAAAAAAACTCATTCAGAACAAATGCCTCGACAAGCTGGAAGATTTTGATTATGAAGGAGAAAAAATACTTGCCAGCCGATTGGGTTATCGCATTAACCAAAATTTTGCTTTCCGCTGCATGAACCGGCTTTTTGACGAGCCACTGGCCGTTTTCAACGAAGACATGTTAAAACCGGAACTTCAGGATATGGAAGTTTATATTGATGGCATTAAAAATATTGTTGAAGCCCAGAAAAAAGTCGCTTTGAAATACTTTGAAGACGGCAGCGTTGAAGCCGCTATTCCTCCGCTGAAAATACTGCTTCATGTTATGGCATACGGGCACTACAACGGGAAAGACCTGAGCGACAAGGAGCTCCGAAAAGAATTCGACAGAGACTACGTGCTTGAAACCGAATGGTACCAAGAGAGGCTGAAATTGAAACAGCAAAAAGAAGCTGCATTTTTGAAAAATCAACTTCAATATTTGGAGGAGTTCAAACAGAATCCGTCCAACAATTCACTGGTCGATAAAATGCAGATTAATTCACGTATCGAAAAAGCAATGCAAAAGTTAGCTTATGTGGAATCGGAAAAATATATTGCCGACCTTACCGGTACAATTGGCGCCGATCCGCTGTTCACAAAAAAGAAATGATAAAAAAAAACGGTCGGTTGAAAAATCAGCCGGCCGTTCTACAAAGCTAACTATTAGGTAGTTTACAAGTTCACAAGTACTTTATAAAAATTAAATTTGTCCCGCTTTTCGGGGTCGAATTGATAATAGGCAACTGCAATACGGCAGATATCCTGAATTGTCTGGTATATTTCGATTACCTCTTTTTGTCCGTAAGTTCCTATCTCATTTTCACTTTCAAGCATTTTGAAACAGTCTTTGAAATCGTTGATCTGGGTGGCCGTCTCCAGTATTTTTTCAAAAAGTGAATCGGGCGCTCCTCTGTTTACAATTCTCTTACGGGTATTTTCATCGAGGTTTTTGGCAAAAGTGGTTAAAAATTTAAACAGACTCAGGTGATCGCCATTTTTGGCATCACTGAAATAATCAGAGTAGCCAAGTTTTTTAAACGTATCTTTCTGAAACTGTTTATCGTCTTTGAAATCGACCTTAATTGAAGCACGCAAAATTTTAAGGCTTTGCAGTCCGGCGACCAATACTTCATGCCAATCGCGGTATTTTTTTTCGTAAATACTATCGAGGTTTTCCTTGTAGTATTTTTCAATGGTATCTTCAATCCACACATTTAAAGAGGTCGCAAATTCAAGGTCCCATTCATTGCGAATGCGCGATAATTCATAAATATTTTCTTTAAATGATTTAGCGATTTTCTGGCAGGCCAAAATTGTTGCAGTGCTGGTAAGACAAGAAGTTTCAGTTTCCATTGTATCGGTTTTTTAGTTTACAATATGTACAAATCTACCAACTTATACGCAAAATCCCCTGATGTGTGTCGCAAAATATTGAATGTTTTACAGTTATGTTATGAAACTATGTTACAAAACAATGTTCTGAAAAACGTTTAAAATAAAAAAACAAAAAAATCAATCTTCAACAGGCTCTGAAAAAGCAAGATAGACCTAAAAAACCATTGGAGTTTGATAAAAATATAACCAATGCACTATAACTATTGATTTTATCACCACCTCTTTTCGGTCAGGGAATCTATGGAAACGGGAAGTAATTTTTTCTTTCCTATTCTTCCTTTTTCGTTTGTGGTAAAATTATATTCAGCATAATTCCAACCAGCGCTGCCAAACCTATCCCGGCCAGAGAAAATGTTCCGTATTGAATAATGGCACCACCAATTCCAACGGTTAAAACCACTGAGACAATAACCTGGTTGCGTGTTTCGGCCATGTTGGTTTTCGATTCAACAAGCGATTTAATCCCAATGGATGCAATCATTCCGAACAACAGCAACATAATTCCGCCCAATACCGCTTCCGGAATGGTTTTCAAAAAACCACTGATTTTCCCCACAAAAGCAAACAGAATGGCCGTTACAGCTGCGATACGCAAAACAAACGGATTGGTAATTTTTGTGAGCGTGATGGCACCGGTTACTTCCGAATAGGTGGTATTTGGTACGCCACCAAAAAAACCGGCAACAGCAGTCGCTATCCCGTCGCCGAGCAGCGTACGGTTCAAGCCGGGTTTTTCAATAAAATTTTTATTGCAAACACCGCCAATGGCATACATATCGCCCACATGTTCAATAATGGGGGCAATGGCCACCGGAATCATGTATAAAATGGCCTGCCAGTTAAACTGAGGCATTGTAAACTCCGGCAGAGTCAGCCAGGCAGCTTCACTAACAGGAGTGTAATCTATTTTACCCAACACAGCGGCCAACACGTAACCAACCACTATTGCAATAAATACCGGAATCAGTTTGGCCAGGCCTTTCCCAAAAATAACCACCACAATGGCAGTAAACAAAGCAATAACTGCCAACACCCAGTCGGTTTTGGCCATATCCACTGCAGTTGATGCCAGCGACAACCCAATTATAATAATAACCGGACCAACAACTACTGAAGGGAACAGCCGCTCAATGAACTTAATTCCACGGATTTTTACCAACACTGATACCAAACCGTAAACCACGCCCACTGCAATTATCCCTGAAAGCGTTCCGGCCCAGCCATACAACTTTGTAGCTTCTATTAATGGCGCAATAAACGCGAAACTGCTGCCTAAAAATACCGGTATCCGCCCGCGGGTAATTAAATGAAATATCAACGTGCCAATGCCGGCTGTAAAAAGTGCTACCGAAGGGTCGATACCCACCAGCAAAGGCACAAGAACTGTGGCCCCGAAAGCCACAAATAAAAACTGAACACCTAAAACTGAATTTTTCAGCGTGAGCTGTCCACGGAAGGATTGTTTATCCATTTCTGATAGTTTTTTTGAAAATTTGTGCAAGAATACACTTTTCTTCTATTTTTTTCAAAAAAAGATATCAGAATAAAATTCACAATACAGAACATTAGTGCTGTTAAGCAGAAAGTTACTGCCCGAAACCTTGAAAAGTTTCACGTAAAAAAAATCCGATTCAATAAAATGAAACGGATTTTTTTCAGAAATGTATTCTTGTTCTACTTTAAAAATCAGCGGGAAAATCATTCAACAATTCAGCAGGAAGATCATTTATGGGTTTAATTTTAACCGATTTGACAAAAAGTTCGGCACCTTCGGATTGCAACTGTATTTTACCTCTCGTTAGCGGCTTAACAGTTCCATCCTCCTCAACAGTGCCTGTATTGGTATTCCCCATAACTATTTCGCCGTTCACCACGTGTACTGCTGTGTTACCTACGGCATATAAATCAACGGTATTCCATTCGCCCAAGGGCTTTTCGGCATCCACCCTTTTCTGGATACCCTGCCCGTTATGCTCGGTGCTGAATTTTTTCACTTCACCGTTTTCAGAATAACGGAATCCATTTTCCACTTCTTCTACCGAAGTTTCGCAATAAGTATTATTCATCAGATAAGTATCGCCCAGCCGGTCGTGCATCAGCTGGCATTCTATGTTGGTCATCCAGGTTTCGAAGGCCGCACCAAAATCTCCAAAACTGTGGTAGAGCAATCCGCTGTTTCGGGTGGCATGCACTTCGTCGCCCCATTTAAAAACGAGCTGCAGGTGGTAATTTGCAAAAGTGTCGCGGGTAGCCAGCGAGCCGTTAATTTCACCCGAAATCCGGATGAGCTTTTCGCCGTTCTCCTCAACAACCGAAAACACTTTTTCAACGGTGGCTGCCTGTGCCAGGCTGTCTTGCCCGTCGAGCGCCGAGCCAAGGTATTTGTCCCAGTTATCAAGGTTTTCGCCGTTAAAAAGGGGTTGCCAGGGCTCTTCAGTCTGGCACGAAGAGAACCACACCAGAGATGTAGCTAGAAAGTAGAATAAATATTTTTTCATGAAAAAGTTGGTAAATGGTTTTAAAAATGAATATAAAAAAACTGCCCTGCTTAATAAGGGCAGCTTTAAAAATATGATTTATTTTTCAATTAAACAGCTTCTTTTTCGGCTAGTTGCTTAGCCCGCTCAAGAATTTTCGTATCGTCGAGAAGAACAATACCTCCGTTTGGACCAGGTTCCATGTGTATTCCAACAGCTTTGCCACTGGTATAGTTTGCTCCTCCAAAATAATTCCTGACGGTTTCTTCGGTAAGGTCAAATTCCTGAGCCATTTTTTTGATAGAACCGTCAGGTAAGCTGTCTTTAATTTTACGCAGCTCGTTAAATGTGATTTTACGCTCCATAATGCTAAAATTTTATTTTGTTGTTTACTCCTATTATTAAAAAACGTCTGAACCTGTAAAATTAAAATTAATAATTAAATAATACATAGTTCAGCGTTAAGTTATTTCGCGTTTTTCAACCTGGTTATTTTTACGTTTTCGAACAGCAAAAAGTTTGCATTTGCAAAATCCTGAAATTGAGCAAAAAGAGACTATCTGACTATAGGTCAAGAAGAAAACAGCTGAATGTTAATTAACCTTTTTTAAGAATTGGCGTTCAATTATTTTCCAGGCAATCGTAAATTGCCTGGTGCATTGCAGGACGAATGTTCAGGTTGAATAGCTCCGCGTTGTTCCGGGTTGGATGTACCCTGTTCGACATAAACAGAAAGAGCAGTTCGTTATTGGGATCAGCCCAGGCAAATGTGCCTGTGTAGCCACTGTGCCCAAAACTGTTTTTACTGGCATCAACTGCCGGATAGGCATTTTTCAGCCTTTTTTTATGGTTGTCAATGTATGGTTTATCAAAACCCAATCCACGCCGGTTATCATTTTCAGGATACTGAACTCGGGTAAACTCATTAACGGTTTCTTCAGAAATAAAACGTTTGCCACCATAATACCCTTTTTGCAAATACATTTGAAAAATTTTAGCCAAATCGGTGGTGGTACCAAACAGACCTGCATTCCCCGAAACGCCACCCATCATGGCTGCGCCTTCGTCGTGCACAAAACCGCGTAATTTCTCATTCCTGAAAAAATCATCATTTTCGGTGGGAACAATACGTTTTAACGGAAATTGAAGGTAAGGATTATAAGTTACCGTGTAGGCTCCCAAAGGGTCAAAAAAGTTTGTTTTCAAATATGTTTCGTAAGGTTCACCTGTAAGGTTTGAAATCATGTCAGGAAAAAGGTAAAAGCTCAAACCGGAATAAACATATCGTTTCCGGGGCAATAACTTTGAGGTTCGGATAGTATCAAACATCGTTTCCCTGAAATTCCGGTTCATATACAAGTGTTCTGAAACCCGCACATCAAATTCTTCAGTAGGGTGCGATTTAAAAACTTCATCGCTAAGGTTTCCATCATCATTCAGGGCCATTTGCCAGTAGGCAATCCAGGATGCCAACCGAGCCTGGTGTGCTAAAATTTCGCGAAAGGAAATCCCGTCTTTATTTGTCCCTTTAAAATCGGGCCAGTAATAGCTAAAAGCTTCATCCAAATTAATTTTCCCTTCATCTCGCAGTTTCATAATCGGTGGCAGCGGCCCGGTAACTTTGGTTATCGAAGCCCAGTCATAAATATTCGAAGGCTCCACTTTCTGTTCTTTTTCGTAAGTATGGAAACCGTAACATTCATGAAAAATCACATTCCCCTCTTTGGCAATTAAAACCTGGCAGCCGGGGTAAGCTTTGGAATCAATCCCCAGCCGGGCAATGGAGTCAATTTTACGACGAAGAAGAGCTGAATTAATTCCCACTTCTTCCGGTATAGAAAAAGCCAGGGATTTGTTTTTTGGCATTGAAATCCCGTCCTTCAGCTTAAACCGGTTATCAACGGTTACAGGCAATCGCCCGGTAGCATTAAAGGCACCAAAAACAAGTTGTGCGGCCAGTTGCTGTGTTAACAGATTATTCTGATAAGCTAAAATTAAGCCGCCAGACTGATGAATATTTTCAAAATGTTTCAAAGCGTAGGCATTGCCGAAAAAAACGGTAATTGTTTTATTTTCCCTGACAAGTTCGGCCACCGCATTTCGCTGAATCCGGGTGGTGCCATAAGCCCCTGACGGAAAAATATTTACCCCCTGGATTCCGGCAATAATCAAATCGTAATTATCCAGTTCGCTGCGAAGGCTGACCAGTTCCCTCTCCGAATCACTCTTGCTGAGTGTAAAATGATCTGCCTTCACGTACTTGTCCACCATCTTCTGAAAAGGTGATTTTGTAGAGGCTCCAATCATTACCGTGGCAATTTTTTGGTTTCCCAAATCCTGTACAGGCAATCTGTCATTATTTACCAGCACAGTTAACGCTCCCTTTATTAACTTGCGGTTGGTAACCTCGTAATAGGGTGAATTTAGTCTTGAAGTAAGCCCTTTGGTATTTACAGGTTCGGAAATATGCAGTCCCGCCCAGCGTTTTAAAGCCAAAACCCGGCGACACTTCAGGTTTATTTCATCCAACGTAATTTCCCCTTTCGCCACCGCCAGCTTCACTGAACTAATAGCTTTTTCAATGTCGGGTACAAATTCTACCATGTCATTGCCCGCCTTCAAAGCTTCCAGTTCGGCATTTCCTTTTCCGGTTTGAACACCTTTCATATTTATGGCATCGGTAACCACGAGGCCGGAAAAGCCAATTTCATCGCGTAGATACCCGTTAACTATTTTTTCTGAAAGCGACGAAGGTGTCCCTGAATTGTCGAGGGCAGGCACATCAAGATGGGCTGTCATTATTCCTGAAATTCCTCTTTCGGTAAGGTACCTGAAAGGAAAACTTTCTATTTCATCGATACGTGCTTTCGGATGTCCAATTACGGGCAATTCCTTGTGCGAATCGGTGTGGGTATCGCCATGCCCCGGAAAATGTTTGGCCACCGGAACAACACCGGCTTCCTGCATTCCGCTGGCCACATACCAGGCTTTTTGCGAAACATCAATTTTATCTTCGCCAAACGACCGAAAATTAATTACCGGATTTTGAGGATTGGTGCTGACATCGGCCACAGGCGCAAAATTCATGTGAATACCCATTTCTTTCAGCTGGTAGCCAAAGTCGCGCCCCATCTGTTTGATAAATGTTGAATCCTGAACAGCTCCCAGCGCCTGGGCGTAGGGATATTTCACCGTACTATCAATGCGCATGGAAAGCCCCCACTCACCGTCAACTGCCACCAGCAATGGAACTGTTACTTTTTCCTGAAAATTATTTATCCAGCGTGCTGTTTTTACCGGGTCTCCCTGCATAATTAAAATTCCCCCGGGCTGATTTTTGCTTATCAGCTGTTCCATTTGCGCCCTGGCTGATTCATCTTGCCGTGGATATACAGTAACCATCATTAATTGGGCAATTTTTTCATCCAGCGTCATTGCTTCCAGTTTTTCATTTACCCAATGGTCATTAACCAGTTGCAAAAACGGAGGGTCAGCAGCTTTAAGCGAGTGAATACCTGTAAAAAATACGATGAAAAGGAGTAGTATTCTGGTTCTCATTCTATTTTCGTCTGAATTAGTAAAACTATATTAAAAATGCATGTTCATTAAGAATAAAATCCTGTTAATCAATTCACTAAAATCAACCAGCAAATTAAATTTTTCCTAATGAAGCAAGCATCAAAAATATCCTAAATTTAAAAAATAACCAATTCATTCCCCTGCTTTTTAAAAATCTCATTTTACTTCCTACTTTTGTACCCATGAAACGGGTAGTTGTAGGACTTTCAGGTGGCGTTGATTCAAGTGTTGCTGCGTATTTACTCAAACAGCAAGGCTACGATTTAACGGCACTGTTTATGGTAAACTGGCACGAACGTGTGGGCGCTGTTACAAGTGCCTGCACCTGGGAAGAAGATGCCCTGATTGCTAAAATGGTCGCCAAAAAACTGGAGATCCCGTTTCACATTGTGGATTTAAGTAAAGACTACAAAAAACGGGTGGTTGATTATATGTTTGCTGAATACCAGGCAGGCCGCACTCCCAACCCCGATGTACTTTGCAACCGCGAAATTAAATTCGACACATTTCTGAAAGAAGCCCTGAAATTTGATGCCGATTATGTGGCAACCGGACATTATTGCCAAAAAGGAGAAACAGAAATTAACGGGGAAAAAATTTATAAACTGATTGCAGGGAAAGACACCAACAAAGATCAGAGTTACTTTCTCTGTCAGCTCAACCAGGAGCAGCTGTCAAAATCGTTGTTCCCCATTGGGCACCTTACCAAACCAGAAGTAAGAGAAATTGCCCGGGAGCAAAAACTCCCCACCGCCGGCCGCAAAGATTCACAGGGCATTTGTTTTGTCGGGAAAGTGGATTTACCCACTTTCTTGCAACAGCAGCTAAAACCCAAAACCGGCAATGTGATTGAAGTACCGGCAAAATTCATAGCGAAGAAAAAGCAAGTTGAAATTTCGGAAGAAAACTACCGCAAAATTTGTTTTCCTTTTCCCTACAAACCCTGGAATGGCAAAGTAATTGGCGAACACCAGGGAGCTCATTTTTATACCATCGGGCAGCGAAAAGGGCTGAATATTGGAGGCCATCAGGAACCGCTTTTTGTACTTGGTACCGATGTGCAGCGAAACATTGTTTACGTGGGCGAAGGGAAAGAACACCCCGGACTGTTTCGGCCGGGACTTTTTATTGAAGCGGACGATATCCACTGGATTCGCCCGGGTTTTCACATGAAGCCCGGCGATAAAAAAGATTTCGATATTCGCATTCGTTACAGGCAGCCGCTCGAAAAAGGTACCATGCACATGAAAGAGGAAGGTGCCTACATTCTTTTTGAAAAAGAACAGCGAGGCATTACTTCAGGGCAATTTGCAGCCTGGTACCTTAACGATGAATTAATTGGCTCAGGAGTGATAAAATGAAGGCAATCGGACTGCAAGAGTTTTGTTTTGAAAAAATAACCAGGGACTTCGGACTTCAATCTTACTACTTTATATTAATTTCGCACAAAATTTGGAAACTATGATAAAATCGATGACCGGATTTGGCAGGGCTGAATTCGAGGTAAACAATAAAAAAATCACCCTTGAAATTAAGTCGCTTAACAGCAAACAGATTGACATAAACACACGTATCCCTTCGCTCTACCGCGAGAAAGAGATTGAGATCCGAAAAGAGCTCTCGGAAAAACTGGTACGCGGAAAAATCGACCTCACCATTTACCTGGAAAATCATGGTGAGGAATCGAACTCAAAAATTAACGAGCCCATTCTGAAAAGCTATTTCGGGCATCTCAAAAAAATTAACGACGACCTTAAATTATTAACCGACAACTCCACATTGCATGCAGCACTCAGGCTTCCCGATGTGGTTAAAACCGAATACGAGACACTCGATGAAGAAGAGTGGCAGGTAATTCTCAAAAATATTCGCGAAGCAATACAACAAATAATTGAATTCCGCCTTCAGGAAGGCAAAGCGTTGGAAAACGATATCTCGGAAAACGTAAATTCCATTAGCGAACTACTGCAAAAAATTGGTCCGTTTGAAACGCAGCGCATTGAAACAGTTAAAAGCAGGTTAAACGATAGCCTCGGCAAATCGAACATGACCGAAAATGTGGATAAAAACCGGTTTGAACAGGAACTGATTTATTACCTCGACAAGATGGACATGAACGAAGAAAAAGTGCGGCTGGAAAACCATTGCAGCTATTTTCTCGAAACACTGAACCAGAATTCGCAATCAGCAAACGGCAAAAAACTGGCTTTTATCTCGCAGGAAATGGGCCGCGAAATCAACACCATTGGCTCCAAAGCTTACGAAAGCAACATCCAGCGGGTGGTGGTGGAAATGAAAGATCATTTGGAGCGGATTAAGGAGCAATTACTGAATGTGCTTTAATATGAAAGGCAAACTCATCATATTCTCAGCGCCCTCGGGTGCCGGCAAAACAACAATTGTTAAACACTTGCTCCAGCAAGATTTCGACCTGAATTTTTCGGTTTCGGCAACCAGCCGCGAACCGCGAGAAGGCGAAACACACGGCAAAGACTATTATTTTATTCCGGAAAATGAATTCAAAAAGAAAATTGAAAACAATGAGTTCCTGGAATGGGAAGAAGTGTATACCGGCATCTTTTACGGTACGCTGAAGAGTGAAGTGGAACGAATAAGAAACGCCGGTGAAAATGTGATTTTCGATGTAGATGTGGTGGGCGGATTGAATATTAAAAAATATTACGGCAGCGAAGCAATGGCAGTGTTTGTACAACCGCCTTCGGTGGAGGAACTAAAAAAACGGCTCAGAAACCGCTCCACAGAATCGGAAGAAAAAATTAAAATGCGTGTTGCCAAAGCCGAAAAAGAACT
>Ga0102929_1001711_pt1 | contig 13040 bp, 6 predicted proteins | sample SalPonR1_B_D2_MG_FD_78510 | JGI IMG/M metagenome (GOLD analysis project Ga0102929, IMG submission 78510) | Salt pond soil microbial communities from South San Francisco under conditions of wetland restoration - Salt Pond MetaG R1_B_D2_MG | ecosystem: Environmental > Aquatic > Marine > Intertidal... | reverse complement strand
TCGTGACAGGCGACCAGGTGGTCGCCGACACGCCGCAGTTCGGGCGTCTCCCGGGCGCAGCGCTCCACCGCGATCGGGCAGCGGGTGCGGAAGGCGCAGCCCGAGGGCGGATCCACGGGTGACGGCAACTCGCCCTCGAGCGGCGCGTGCGGCTTGTTGCGCTCCTTCTGGGGGTCCGGGATCGGCACTGCGCGGATCAGGGCGCGCGTGTAAGGATGCGCCGGATTTTCGTACAGCGCGATGCGATCGGCGACCTCCGCGACCCGACCGAGGTACATGACCATGATGCGGTGGCTGATGTGGCGCACCACGGCGAGATCGTGCGCGATGAATACCAGCGAGAGGTTCATCTCCGCCTGCAGGTCCATCAGCAGGTTGACGATCTGGGCCTGGATGGACACGTCCAGCGCGCTGACCGGCTCATCGCAGATCACCAGTTTCGGCTCCAGCACCAGTGCGCGCGCGATGCCGATGCGCTGGCACTGGCCGCCCGAGAACTCGTGCGGATAGCGGTTCACGTGTTCCGGCCCGAGCCCGACCCGTTCCAGCATGGCCGCCACCTTGCGCCGCACCTCCGGCCGCGGCATCCGCGGATAATGGGTGCGCAGCGGTTCGGCCACGATGTCCCCCACCGTCATGCGCGGGTTCAGAGACGCCAGCGGGTCCTGGAAGATCACCTGCATGTCGCGCCGGTAAGCGCGCATGGCTTTCTTGTCTTTGCCGGTGATGTCCTCGCCGAGCAGGACGACGCGGCCATCCGTGGGCGTGACCAGGCCGAGCACCGCCCGCGCCAGGGTCGACTTGCCGCAGCCCGACTCGCCGACCACGCCCAGCGTCTCGCCCGGGTGGAGTTCCAGGTTCACGCCGTTGACGGCCTTGAGCACGCGCGAGCGCGCGAACAGCGTTTCCGGCGCCAGCTTGAAATGGACATGCAGGCCCTCGGTCTTGAGCAGCAACGGCGCAGTGCGGTCCGGCTCACGGCGGGCGGGCACGGATTCGGCGGCCTCCGCGATGCCCGTCGCCGGCTCCACCTCGCCGAAGGTCGCGTCGCTGGTATCGACGGAAGCGAGCCTGCGGATCTCTGCCTGGTCCAGTCGCGGCACGGCCGCGAGCAGCTTCCGGGTGTAGGGGTGCTGCGGCTGGTAGAAGATGCGGTCGACCGGTCCCGATTCCTGTTCCACGCCGTTGTGCATCACCAGCACGCGATCGCACAGGCCCGCAACGACGCCCAGGTCATGCGTGATGAGGATGATCGCCGTGCCGAAATCACGGCGCACATCGCGCATCAACTCGAGGATCTGCGCCTGCACCGTGACGTCCAGGGCGGTGGTCGGTTCATCGGCGATCAACAGGTCCGGCCGGCAGAGCATCGCCGAGGCGATCATGACCCGCTGGCGCATGCCGCCGGAGAACTCGTGAGGGTACATGTCGATACGCTTGGCGGCTTCCGGGATGTGCACGGCCTCGAGCAATTCGATGCAACGGGTGCGCGCCGCTTTCCTGCCAATCTTCTCGTGATGCACCAGCACCTGCGCCATCTGGTCGAAGACGGTCATGAAAGGGTTCAGCGAGGTCATCGGATCCTGGAAAATCATGCCGATGCGCCGGCCGCGTATCGTCCGCAGCATGGGAACGGGCATGCCGATCAGCTCGGTGCCGTCGAAACGCGCGGAACCGTCGGCATGGCCGTTAGAGGCCAGCAGGCCGATCAGGCTCATCATCGACTGGCTTTTGCCCGAGCCGGACTCTCCCACGATTCCCAGTGTCTCGCTCTGCTCCAGCGAGAAGCCGAGGTCGCGCACCGCGTGCACCTCGCCGTCGGGCGTGCGGAAACGCACATTGAGCTTGTCCACCTCGAGCAGCGCCATCAGCGGTCCTTGGGGTCGAGCGCGTCGCGCAGGCCGTCGCCCACGAAGTTGAAACAGAACAGCGTCAGCGCCAGGAAGAACGCCGGGAAGACCAGCATCCAGGGTGCCGTGCCCATTTCCTGCGCGCCCTCGTTCACCAGCGCGCCCCAGGAAGTCATGGGTTCCTGCACGCCCAGCCCCAGGAAGCTCAGAAAACTCTCCACCAGGATCACCTGCGGGATGGTCAGCGTGACGTAGACCACCACCACGCCGAGCAGGTTGGGCACGATGTGGCGGCGAATGATATTGAAGGTGGCCACGCCCTGCGCCTCGGCCGCCTCGATAAACTCCTTGTGCTTCAGCGACAGAGTCTGGCCGCGCACGATGCGCGCCATGTCCAGCCAGTTGATCGCGCCGATGGCGACGAAGATGAGAATGATGTTGCGCCCGAAGAAGACCATCAGCAGGATCACGAAGAACATGAAAGGCATGGCGTAGAGAATATCCACGATGCGCATCATGACGTGGTCCACCCGGCCGCCCAGGTAGCCGGCCGTGGCGCCCCAGCTGATGCCGATGAGCAGGCTGACCAGTGTCGCGACCACGCCGATCAGCAGCGAGATGCGCCCGCCGTACAGCGTGCGCACGAACAGGTCGCGCCCCAGCGCGTCCGTGCCGAAGAAATGCCGGCTGGCCAGGTCGGGACCGATGGAGACATTGTCCCAGTCCGTCTGGTCGTAGTCCCAGGGCGACAGCCAGGGACCCACGATGACCATCAGCGCCATGAACAGTATGAGCGCCCCGGCGACCACGGCAGCGCGGTTCCGACGCAGAACGTTCCAGGCGTCGACCCACAGGCTGCGCCCCTTGACCGGCGGCGGCGCGCCGTCCGCCGGCGGAACGGCAAGGGTGCGCGCCCTCACGAGTATTTCACCTTGGGATCCAGCCAGGCATAGACCAGGTCCACGAAAAGGTTGAACAGGATGATCAGCGCCCCGTAGAACACCACCACGCCCATCACCAGCGTGTAGTCACGATTCAGCGCGCCCTGGACGAAATAGCGTCCCAGGCCGGGTACGCCGAAGATCTGCTCGATGACCACCGAGCCGGTGATGACCGCGGCGGTGGCCGGCCCCAGGTAGGATACGACGGGCAGCAGGGCCGGCTTCAGGGCGTGTCGCAGGATCACGGTTCGCTCGGGCAATCCCTGGGCGCGGGCGGTGCGCACGAAGTTGCTGCGCAACACCTCGATCATGCTGCCGCGGGTGAGGCGGGCAATGTACGCAACCTGCGGCAGCGCCAGCGAGATGACCGGCAGGATGATATAGCGCAGGCTGCCGTCGCCGATACCGCCGGCCGGCAGCCAGCCGAGGTAGACGGCGAAGAACAGGATCAGCAGCGGCGCCATCACGAAATTGGGGATGGAGATGCCGGTCATCGAGACCGCCATCACGGCGTGGTCGGTGCGCGAGTTCTGGCGCAAGGCCGCAATCGTGCCTGCAGACACGCCCACCAGCAGCGCCAGCAGCATCGCCGACCCGCCCAGCTTCAGCGACACCGGGAAGCCGGCCGCGATCAGCTCCGTGACGGTGTAGTCCTTGTACTGGAAAGACGGTCCGAAATCGCCGCGCGCCAGGTTCAGCACATAGCGGCCGAACTGCTGGTAAAGAGGCTCGTCCAGGTGGTAAGCCGCCCGCAGGTTGGCCTCGATCTCGGGCGGCAGCGCCTTCTCCGCGTCGAAGGGACCGCCGGGCGCCGCGCGGATCATGAAAAACGCGATCGCGATCAGGATGAACAGCGTCGGGATCGCGCCGAGGAAACGGCTCAGCGAGTAGCGCAGCACGGCCGCCTCCCGCCGGAATTCCCGCCGACTGCGTCCCGGGTGTCCATCAGTGCTTCAGGATCTCGAGGTCTTTGGTGTAAATGAAGTCCTGGATGTGCGGGCGGTAATTGCCGACCCAGGGCTTCACCAGGCGCTTGGTCACATAGAAATACACCGGGATGACAGGCATTTCTTCCAGCAGGAGCCCCTCGGCCTGGCGCATGATCCGGGCGCGGCGCTGCAGGTCGGTCTCCTGCGACGATGCTTCCAGCAGCTGGTCGTAGCGCTCGTTGTCCCAGCCCGAGTCGTTCAGCCCGCTCTCGGAATGCAGAATCTCGAGGAAGTTGTAAGCATCGTTATAGTCGCCGATCCAGCCGGCCCGGAAAACCTGCGTGGTCTGCTTGGTGCGGCGGGTCTCCAGGTACACCTTCCACTCCTCGTTGACCAGCTCGGTATCGATCCCGAGCGTCTCCTGCCACATGGAAGAGATCGCGACCGCGATGGTGCGATGGTTCTCATGCGTGTTGTAGAGAATCTGCAGCTCGAGCGGGTTGTCGCGCGAGTAACCCGCGGCCTCGTAGAGCCGGCGCGCCTCGGCCACCCGCTCTTCCTGGGTCCAGTTCGCCCACTCCGGAACCACCTGCTCGTAGTTGGCCACCCCCGGCACGTAGCCGTAAGCCGGGATTTCGCCGGCGGTGGTGACCTGGCGGGTCAGGATTTCCCGGTCGATGGCCAGGTAGAGCGCGTGGCGCAGCGCCACATTGTCCTTGAAAGGCGGCCGCGTGACGTTCAGCCCGTAGTAGTAAACGCCCAGGTACTCGCTGATCACCAGCTCGTCGGCGAGGTTGCTGCGAATCCATGCCAGCTGGCGGAACGGCAGGTCGTAGGTCATGTCCAGCGCGCCCGCGCGGTAGCGCTGCAGCTCGGTCGACTGGTTCTCGATGGGGTAGTACCAGACCTCGTCGATGGTGGTGTTCTCGTTGCCCCAGTAGTAAGGATTGCGCTCCAGCACGATGTGCGACTGCATCACCCAGTCGCGCAGCCGATAGGCGCCGTTCGACACCAGCCGCCCGGGCCTCGCCCACCGGTCCCCGTAGCGTTCCACGGTCGGCCTGTGCACGGGATAGCTGGCCGAGTGGGTCAGCACGCCGAGGAAATAAGGGGTGGGCCCATTGAGGCGAATCTCCAGCGTGAGATCGTCGATGGCGCGCACGCCCAGCGCCTCTGGAGGCATCTCGCCGGCGATGATCGCCTCGGCATTCAGGATCGGCCGCAGCATGATGCTGTAGTTGGACAAGGTCGCCGGATCCACAGAGCGACGCAACCCGTAGACGAAGTCGTGCGCCGTGACCGGGTCGCCGTTGGACCAGCGGGCGTTGTCGCGCATGTGGAAGATATACACCAGCCCGTCGTCGCTGACGGTCCAGGAACTGGCCGCGCCCGGCTCGATGCCGCCGTCGGGCGAGTCGTTCGTCAGGCCTTCATACAGGTCTCGCTGCAGGTTGGACTCCGGCACGCCCTCGCTCTTGTGGGGATCCAGCGACTGGGGCTCGGCGCCGTTGCCGCGATGCAGCACCTGGCGTTGGGCCAGCTCCGTGCCGGACTCGCCGCCGATCTGCTCATTGTTCGCGCGGTCCGCCCGCATCCCCGTATCCCCGCAGCCGGCGGCCAGGGAGGTCAGGAGGACGAAGACAGGCAGCCATCGGTAAGGGGTCATCGGACTCAGTATTACGGTTTTGCCAGCTGCGGGAAGGTATCATATCCGAGAGCCTGCCTCGCGGCCGGCGCCGCACCGACGAAGGCTTTGACGGGCTGCTCGCCCGCCTCGAGGCGCTATGAGCGTTTTTTGAACCACCCGCGACCGGAGCAGGAAAATGAGCAAGGGACAGGACAGGAAAAAGGAAAGCAAGAAGAAGCCCGCCAAGACGCCGGCGGAGAAACGCGCCGATAAGCGGGCGAAGAAAGGTCATTAAGACACAGCTGCTCCTCTGTCGGAAAAGCAGGGTCAGGCAGAAGCAAGCGCGACCGCGCGTTGGCGGAGCGCGCCGCTGCGCAGCGCGCTCCGCGCCGGCATCCTATACTTGAAGAATTATCCTGCCGCCACCCGTCCCGGGAATGGCGCACCACGGTGCCGTGCTTGCAAAGCATTTGCGTGAGCCAAAGGGCGCCTTGAGAACCAAGGAGGCGACATGCCGGCATTGCTAGCGCCGCGCATTTACAACCTGTTCCCCCTGCTGGCCGGCCCGATGTCCGGCTGGGCAGATCACTTGCCCCGGATCGCCGCCATGCGATTCGACTGGGTGTACCTGAACCCGTTCCACTATCCCGGGTTCTCGGGAAGTCTTTACGCCATCCAGGATTTCGATCGCCTCCACCCGGTGGTGGCGGGCGACGACGAAGAACCGTGGGATTCTCGTCTCGCGGATTTCTGCAAAGCCGCCGAGGCGCACGGCATTCGCGTGATGGTCGATCTCGTCATCAATCATGCCGCGAGGGACGGGCGACTCGTCCACGAGTTCCCGGAATGGTTCCGACGCCACCCCGATGGCGAGATCGCCAGTCCCGGCGCGCTCGACCCCTCCGACCCGCATGGCATGGTCACCTGGCACGATCTCGCGGCCATCGACTACGGGCAGGCGGAGCACCGCGAAGCGCAACTGGCGCTCTGGAGCGCCCTGGTCCAGCGTTACCTCGCTTGCGGGGTGAGCGGGTTCCGCTGCGATGCCGCCTACCAGGTACCGGCCGATTTCTGGCGGGAGCTGATCGCGGCCGCGCGTTCCGGCACCGGCGCGCCGGTGTTCGCGGCGGAAACACTGGGCTGTCCGCCGGAGGATAGCGAGGCGCTCGCACCGGCGGGCTTCGACCTCATGTTCAACAGCGCCAAGTGGTGGGATTTCCGCGAGCCCTGGTTGCTCGACCAGTACCAGCGGCTGCGCACCGCGGCCCCCAGCGTCGCGTTTCCCGAGAGCCACGACACGCCTCGGTTGATCAGCGAGCTCGGCGACATGAACCCTGAACAGGCCGCCGCTCACTACACCTTCCAATACGACTGGACGGCCTGTTTCTCCGCGGGCGTCATGATGCCGATGGGCTACGAATACGGTTTTTCCCAGGCGCTGGACGTCAAGGACAGCCGGCCCGGCCAATGGGAGGCGCAGCGGGCCAATGCACCTTTCGACCTGAGCGAGCACATCGCCGCGATCAACGGCTTCAAGGAGGAACAGCCCCTGTTCGGCGCAGAAGTGCCGCAACACCGCATCAACGGGCCCGATGCGCGACCCGTACTCCTGCATCGTCGCTGGAAGGACGACGAGGCGGTCCTGCTCATCAATCCGGATTCCCGGCGGCCGGTCGCCATCGACCCGGGTGTCGTCGCGCAGGCCACAGGCACGGCTGCATGGCGGGACGTCACGCCCGGCAGGAAAGCCGACGCCGTGCAGGCCGGGGTCTCCCTGGAGTTGCCGCCGTGCAGCGTACGGGTCTGGCAGCGGGGCCCCGAAGCCTCGCGAGCAGCGCGGCGGCCGGGCCGCGCCGCCCAGCTCGATCACCTGCAGGCGCTGGCTGCCGACCGCATCGCCATAGAAACGCTGCGGCCCGAGATCGACGGTGGGCGCTTTCCCGTCAAGCGCATCATTGGAAGCCGCGTCGAGATCGAGGCCGACATCTTCGGCGACGGGCATGAAGTGCTAGGCGCAGCAGTGCAGTACCGGCCGCTGGGTAGCCGCGCGTGGCTTGAGGCGCCCCTCGTCCAGGCAGAAAACGATCGCTGGCACGGCGCGTTCACGGTCGACCGGCTGGGCCGGTTCGAATACACCGTGATCGCCTGGCGCGACCGCTTCCGGACCTGGCGGGAAGAGGTCACCAAGAAAGTCGATTCGGGCCAGGACGTGACGCTGGAGACCCGCGAAGGCGCGGCGCTACTCGAAGACGCCGCCGACGCCGGGAAGGACCCGGCAGCGCGATACCTGCGCCACCGGGTGGCCGCAATCAAGGCCGTGGGATCGAGCAGCGAACGATTTTCCCTGCTGATGGAAGAAAGCCTGCTGCGGCTGGTGGACCGGGTGGGACCGCGCACCGATCTTTCGACCTACCCCCGTCGCCTCGAGGTCGACGTGGACCGCCCGGCCGCGGCTTTCGCCGCATGGTACGAGATGTTCCCGCGCTCCCAGTCCCCCGAGCCGGGACGCCATGGGACTTTCCGCGACGTGATCAGGCGTCTTCCCTACGTGCGCGAACTGGGCTTCGATGTGCTGTACTTCACGCCCATCCACCCGATCGGCCACACGCACCGCAAGGGCCGCAACAACACGCTCTTGGCGGGCCCGGACGATCCGGGCAGCGTGTACGCCATCGGCAGCGAGGAAGGTGGGCACACCGCCATCCACCCGGAACTGGGCAGCCTGGAAGATTTCCGTGCGCTGGTGCAGGCCGCCGGCGAGCACGGGCTCGAAATCGCCCTGGACATCGCCGTGCAATGCTCGCCCGACCATCCCTGGTTGCAGGCGCATCCCGAATGGTTCGACTGGCGGCCCGACGGCACGATCAAGTACGCCGAGAATCCGCCCAAGAAGTACCAGGACATCGTCAATGTCCACTTCTATCGCGACGCCATCCCCGGCCTGTGGTTCGAACTCAAGCAGACCTTCGAGTTCTGGATCGAACAGGGCGTGAAGACCTTCCGCGTGGACAACCCGCACACCAAGCCGTTTCCTTTCTGGGAATGGCTCATCGAAGAGATCAGGCGCGTTCATCCCGACGTGATCTTTCTCTCCGAAGCGTTTACGCGCCCGAAGGTCATGCTTCGGCTGGCCAAGCTGGGCTTCACACAGTCATACACCTACTTCACCTGGCGCAACAGCAAGGCCGGCATGACGGCTTACCTCGAGGAACTCTCCCGGGGCACGGCGCGGGAAGTCTTCCGGCCGCATTTCTTCACCAACACGCCTGACATCAACCCCCCGGTGCTCCATGGCAACGAGCGGCCCGCGTTCGAAATGCGGCTGGCGCTCGCCGCGACGCTTTCGGGGCTGTACGGCATCTACAATGGCTTCGAGATCTGCGAGGCCACGCCCCTGCCCGGCAAGGACGAGTATCTCGACAGCGAGAAATACGAGATCCGGCACTGGGAGATGGACCGTCCGGGGAACATCCAGCCGCTGATCCGGCGGCTCAACGCCATCCGCCGCGAGAATCCCGCGCTCTGGACGCACGACAACGTGCAATTTCTCAACGCCTGGAATGATCAGCTGCTGTACTACTTCAAGGCGACGCCCGAGCGGGACAACTGCCTGCTGGTGATGGTGAACATGGATCATCGCCATGCGCAGGAAGCCCACTTCGAATTGCCGTTGTGGGAGTTCGGCTTGCCCGATGACGCCAGCGTGGAAGTCGAGAGTCTGCTCGACGACCGGCGCTTCAGCTGGCACGGCAAAGTGCAGCACATCCGTATCGATCCTGCCGATTCTCCTGTCAGGATCTGGCGCTTGCGACCGCCGCAGTCCCAGTGATTCCGCTTGAGCATGCAAGCCACAAGCAAGCAAAGAGAGACCCAATGATCGATCGATCGCTCCCGGACTGGTACAAGGACGCCGTCATCTACCAGTTGCACATCAAGGCTTTTTTCGATTCGAACAACGACGGCATCGGGGATATAGAAGGCCTCGTGCAGAAACTCGACTACGTGAAGTCGCTGGGCGTGACCGCCATCTGGCTGCTGCCCTTCTATCCGTCGCCGCTGCGCGACGACGGCTATGACATCGCGGATTACCGGACGGTGAACGAGTCCTACGGCACGATGCGCGATTTTCGCCGGCTGGTGCGCGAGTGCCATCGGCGCGGCCTGCGCGTCATCACCGAGCTGGTCATCAACCACACCTCGGACCAGCACCCCTGGTTCCAGCGCGCCCGCGCGGCCAAAAAAGGCAGCGCGTGGAGAGACTTCTACGTCTGGAGCGATACAGATGATCGCTACGAAGGCACGCGCATCATCTTCGTCGACAGCGAAGCATCAAACTGGACCTGGGACCCGGTCGCGGAACAGTACTACTGGCACCGCTTCTACCACCACCAGCCGGATTTGAATTTTGACAACCCTCGCGTCCTCGAGGCCATTCTCGGCGTGCTGCACTTCTGGCTGAAGGCCGGCGTCGACGGCCTGCGCCTGGACGCCGTGCCGTACCTCATCGAACGGGAGGGAACGAACAACGAGAACCTTCCGGAAACCCACGACGTTCTCAGGAAAATCCGCGCCGAGGTGGATGCCCATTATCCCGACCGGATGCTGCTCGCGGAAGCCAACCAGTGGCCGGAGGATACCGCCGAGTATTTCGGGGCGGGCGACGAATGCCACATGGCATTCCATTTCCCGCTGATGCCGCGCATGTACATGGCGCTGGCCATGGAGGACCGGCACCCGGTGACCGATATCCTGCGGCAGACGCCCGATATTCCGGAGGGCTGCCAATGGGCGGTGTTCCTGCGCAACCACGACGAGCTGACGCTCGAAATGGTCACCGACGACGAGCGCGATTACCTCTGGGAAGTCTACGCGGCCGAGCGAAGAATGCGCATCAACCTGGGCATCCGCCGCCGCCTGGCACCCCTGATGGAGCGCGACCGCCGCAAGATCGAGCTCATGAACGGACTGCTGCTGTCGATGCCCGGAACGCCGGTGCTGTACTACGGCGACGAACTCGGCATGGGCGACAACTTCTTCCTCGGTGATCGCGACGGCGTGCGCACTCCCATGCAATGGACGCCGGACCGCAACGGCGGATTCTCCCGCGCACATCCCCAGCGCCTTTACCTGCCCGTCATCCAGGATCCGCTTTACGGCTACCAGGCGATCAACGTGGAAAGCCAGGAAGCGGACTCCAGCTCGCTGCTGAACTGGACCAAGCGGCTGCTGCAGGTCCGGGGGCAGTTCAAGGCCTTCGGTCGCGGCACGCTGGAGTTCCTTTATCCCGGAAACCGCAAGATCTTCGCCTACCTGCGACACCACGAGGAAGAGACCGTGCTGTGCGTAGTCAACCTGGCGCGCACGGCCCAGGCCGTGGAACTCGACCTCGGCCGTTTCAGCGGGCGGGTGCCGATCGAGCTCGCGGGACGCACCCCCTTCCCGCCAATCGGCGAGCTGCCCTACCTGCTGACCCTGCCCGCCTATGGCTTCCTCTGGTTCACGCTGGTCGAGCGCGCCGATGCGCCCCGCTGGCACGTGGATGCGCCGGAGCCCATGCCCAGCTTCCCGACGCTGGTGCTGCGCAAGTCGCTGGACGAAATTGCGGAAAACAACAACCGCAAGATGCTGGAAGAGGAGATTTTGCCGGACTACCTGCCGAAGCACCGCTGGTTTGCCGGCAAGGACCGGCGCATAGACACGGTAGAAATCGAGCGCATGCTGCGCGTTCCCGCCGGCACCGACGGCGATCCCTGGCTGCTGGCCCTGCTCGCCGTGCGGCAGAATGAGCAGGTGGTGCGTTACCAGTTGCCGCTGGCGGTGGACTGGCGCGAGTCGATGCTCAAAACCGGCTCCCCGCTATTGCCCTGGACACTCGCCAAGACGCGCCGCTTCCGCTACGTGGGCGCATTGCACGACGCGACCATGGATGACGGCTTCGCGCGCCGCCTGGCCGCACTTATGAGCGCCGGCGACACCTCCGACGAGGGGCTTCGCGCGCGTGCGTGGGGCGACCTGGCGGAGATGTCCCTCGGCGACGAGGCCGCGGTCCAGCGCTTCGGCGTGGAACAGTCCAACTCCTCGGTGATCATCGGCGAGCAGGTGGCGCTGAAGGTCTATCGCAAGATCGCCACCGGCGTGCATCCCGAACTGGAGATCGCGCAGTACCTCAGCCACGAGGCGGGCTATGCCAACACGCCGGCGCTGCTGGGCAGCCTCGAGTACATGGACGACGCCGGGGAACCGGCCTTGCTCGCCATCGCCCAGCAGTACCTTTTCAACCAGGGCGACGGCTGGCAGGTCATGGTCGAGTACCTCGACCGGGAACTGGAAATGCGCGCCCTGACGCGAAGCGGGGAGTCGGGGGAAGCCGCCGGCGCGCTGGCCGACAGCCACGAGCAGAACCTCGCGCTGGTGGAGCGCCTGGGCCAGCGGATCGCCGAAATGCACCGTGCGTTTGCGCGGCCCACCGAACGGCCCGCCTTCACCCCGGAGACGGCCGGCGGCGAGGAGCTGGACGAATGGGTCGGCCACGCGCTGCGCCAGGTGGACGACGCCCTCGGCTCGCTCGAGCGCAATCGTGCCGCCCTGGAAGGCCGGGCCGCCGCTCAGGCCGACGCCGTTTTGCAGGCTCGCACGCTTGCCGAGGCGCGCATCCGGGCCGCCGGCGAACTCGACGCGGGCGTCCTCATGACGCGCTTGCACGGTGATCTGCACCTCGGCCAGGTGCTGGTCGTCGAAAGGGATTTCTACGTCATCGATTTCGAGGGAGAACCGGCCCGCGACCTGGCCGCGCGTCGCAACAAGTCGTCAGCGCTGAGAGACGTGGCGGGCATGCTGCGCTCCTTCGATTACGCTGCATGGTCTGCCGCTTACAAGCTGATGGAACGACGGCCCGATGCGACCGACACGATCCTCGCGGACGCACTGGCGTGGCGCGACCAGGCCGTAACCCGCTTCCTCGACGGGTACCGGGAACACCTTGGCGATTGCGACGTCTGGCCAGGCAGCGAAGAGGACGGCTGGCGCCTCCTCGACCTGTTCCTGCTGGAAAAAGCCTTTTACGAGCTCGGCTACGAACTCGCCAACCGCCCGCAGTGGCTCGATATTCCGCTGGCTGGCATCGTTACGCTGCTGAATTCCAGGCGAGGTGCCTAGGACATGGACACGACAGGAAACGAGAATTCGCTCCAGGCGGCCATCGAGGCGATCGTGACGGGCGTGCACGGCGATCCTTTTGCGGTGCTCGGTCCCCACCGTGAGGCGGATCAGCGCGTGGTGCGGGCTTTCCTGCCGACGGCCTCGCGCGCCTGGGTGGCTGCGCGCGGAGAACCCGGGAGCGCGGCCGAAATGACAAAACTCCACCCGTCGGGTTTTTTCGCCGGACCGATGCCCGCAAAAGCCGGTACGGACTATGTGCTGCGCCTGGAGACCGTCGGCGAGACGTTCACGACGGAGGACCCGTATCGGTTCGGGACCGTGCTCGGCGAACTCGACGTCTACCTGCTCGCCGCGGGCGATCACCGCCAGCTTTACGGAATCATGGGCGCGCATCCGCGCGAGATCGACGGCGTCGCGGGCACCGCGTTCGTCGTGTGGGCGCCGAACGCGCGCCGCGTTTCGGTGGTCGGGGACTTCAACCACTGGGACGGGCGCGTGCATCCCATGCGTCATCGCCAGGAGGCCGGCGCCTGGG
>Ga0102929_1001709_pt1 | contig 13044 bp, 8 predicted proteins | sample SalPonR1_B_D2_MG_FD_78510 | JGI IMG/M metagenome (GOLD analysis project Ga0102929, IMG submission 78510) | Salt pond soil microbial communities from South San Francisco under conditions of wetland restoration - Salt Pond MetaG R1_B_D2_MG | ecosystem: Environmental > Aquatic > Marine > Intertidal... | reverse complement strand
TATCGCGGGTGGTTTCGCCGTCACGCAGCGCATGCTGCAGATGTTCCGCAAGTAGGAGACAGACATGCCACAGGGAATCGTCACCGTCGCCTACATCGGCGCCACCATCCTCTTCATCCTCGCACTGGGCGGCCTCTCCCACCAGGAAACGGCACGGCGGGGCAACTACTACGGCATGACGGGCATGGCCATCGCCCTGCTCGCCACCATCTTCGGCATCGTCACGGACAACCACGTACTGCTGGTGGTGGCGCTCGCCATCGGCGGCACCATCGGCCTGCTGGTGGCACGGCGGGTGCAGATGACCCAGATGCCGGAACTGGTCGCCATCCTGCACAGCCTCGTGGGCCTGGCCGCCGTGTGCGTCGGCTTCGTCAACTTCGCCGACCCCTCGGTGCACTTCACCGGTGTCGAGAAGACCATCCACGACGTGGAGACCTATCTCGGCATCCTCATCGGTGCCGTCACCTTCTCCGGCTCGGTGATCGCCTTCGGCAAGCTCTCGGGCCGCATCGGCGGCAACCCGATGCTGCTGCCCGCGCGCCACTGGCTGAACCTGGGCCTCCTGATCGGGGCCGTCTGGTTCGGTGCCGAGTTCGTCCAGCAGTCGGCGGCGGGCGCTGGCCTGTGGCCCCTCGTGTTCATGACGCTCATCGCGCTCGCTTTCGGCGTGCACATGGTGATGGCCATCGGCGGTGCAGACATGCCCGTGGTGGTCTCCATGCTCAACAGCTACTCCGGCTGGGCCGCGGCGGCCACCGGCTTCATGCTCAGCAACGATCTGCTCATCGTCACCGGCGCGCTGGTGGGCTCGAGCGGCGCGATCCTGTCCTACATCATGTGCCGGGCCATGAACCGGAAGTTCCTGAACGTGATCGCCGGCGGTTTCGGTACCGGCGGCGGCGGCGCGGCCGCGGCCGGCGAGGGCGAGCAGGGCGAGGTCAATCCGATCAGCCCCGAGGAGACCGCCGCACTGCTGGACGACGCGAAGCAGGTCATGATCGTGCCCGGCTACGGCATGGCTGTCGCCCAGGCCCAGCATATCGTCTACGAACTCACCCGTACCCTGCGGGACAAGGGCGTCAACGTGCGCTTCGGCATCCACCCGGTGGCCGGCCGCATGCCAGGGCATATGAACGTGCTGCTGGCCGAGGCCAAGGTGCCTTACGACATCGTGTTCGAGATGGACGAGATCAACGACGACTTCCCCGACGTGGACGTCTCCATCGTGATCGGTGCCAACGACATCGTGAACCCGTCCGCCCAGGAGGTGCCGGACAGCCCCATCGCCGGCATGCCGGTGCTGGAGGTCTGGAAGGGCAAGACCACCATCGTGCTGAAACGCAGCATGGCCACGGGCTATGCCGGCGTGCAGAACCCGCTGTTCTTCAAGGAGAACACGCGCATGCTGTTCGGCGACGCCAGGGAGAGCCTGGACGCCGTCATGAAGGCCCTCTGAGCGCACGATGGCCGGCCGACCCGTCAGCAAGATCCTGGTCGCGAACCGGAGCGAGATCGCCATCCGGATCGTGCGTGCCGCCTACGAACTCGGGCTTGAGGCGGTCAACGTGTATTCCGACGAGGACCACCTCACGCTGCACCGCTTCAGCGGCCGCGAGGCCTACCGCATCGGCCACGGCCTGACGCCGACCGGCGCCTATCTCGACATCGACGAGATGCTGCGGGTGGCCCGGGAGTCCGGCTGTGATGCCGTGCACCCGGGCTATGGCTTTCTGTCCGAGAACCCGGATTTTGCCGAGGCCTGTGCCGAGGCCGGCATCACTTTCATCGGCCCGGAACCGGAGGTGATGCGCCGGCTGGGCAACAAGGTGCAGGCCCGGGCCATTGCCGGGGCCGCCGACGTGCCCGTGATGCCGGCCACCGAGCCGCTGCCGGAGGATCCGGACGAGATCTCCCGCCTGGCGGGCGAGATCGGCTATCCCGTGATGCTGAAGGCGAGCTGGGGCGGCGGCGGCCGGGGCATGCGCGTCATCGCGGACGAGAAAGAGCTCCACAGCCAGATCGACATGGCCCGCCGGGAGGCGAAGGCCGCCTTCGGCAATGACGAGGTGTATCTCGAGAAGCTGGTGCGCAATGCCCGCCACGTCGAGGTACAGGTGCTCGGCGACGAGTACGGCAATGTCGTGCACCTGTTCGAGCGGGACTGCACCGTGCAGCGCCGCCACCAGAAGGTGGTGGAGCGCGCCCCGGCGCCCTACCTGGACGATGCGGCCCGGGAAGACATCTGCAACGCGGCGCTGCGTCTCGCCCGCTCGGTGGACTACACCAACGCCGGCACGGTGGAGTTCCTGCAGGACGTCGACACGGGCGCCTACTACTTCATCGAGGTCAACCCGCGGGTGCAGGTGGAGCACACGGTTACCGAGCAGGTGACCGGCCTCGACATCGTCAAGAGCCAGATCCAGATCGCCGCGGGCGGGCGCATCGGTGATGCTGTCACCTGCGGCATCCCGGCCCAGGCCGACATCCGGCTGCGCGGCTCGGCGCTGCAGTGCCGGGTGACCACGGAGGATCCGGGCAACAATTTCATCCCGGATTTCGGCCGCATCGTCGCCTACCGCAGCCCGGCGGGCCCGGGCATCCGGCTGGACGCGGGTACCGCCTATTCCGGCGCGGTCATCACCCGCCACTACGACAGCCTGCTGGTGAAGGTCACCGCCTCGGGTCAGCACGACCGGGAGGCGGTCGAGCGCATGCGCCGCGCCCTCGGCGAGTTCCGGGTGCGGGGGGTGGAAACCAACCTGGAGTTCCTGGCGGCGGTGGTCACCCATCCGCACTTCCTGGCCGCGGACTACAACACCCGCTTCATCGACGAGACGCCGGAGCTGCTCGAGCTGCCACTGCCGCAGACCCATGCCACCAAGCTGGTGCACTACATCGGCGAGGTCATCGTGAACGGCAACCCGCAGGTGCAGGACCGTGCGCGCCCGGCGGCCCGGCGGGCACCCGAGCCGCCGCCGCTGCCCGACCTGCCGATGGCCGACGGGGTGCGCCAGATCCTGGAGCGCGACGGGCCCGAGGCCGTGGCCCGCTGGCTGAAGGAACAGCCGGTGCCGGTGGTGACCGACACCACCTTCCGCGACGCCCACCAGTCGCTGCTGGCCACCCGCATGCGCTCCATCGACATGCTGCGGATCGCACCCCACTACGCCCGGCTCATGCCCGGCCTGTTCTCGGTGGAGTCCTGGGGCGGCGCCACCTTCGACGTGGCCATGCGCTTCCTGAAAGAGGACCCCTGGCAGCGGCTGGCGGACTTCTCCGCGGCGATGCCGAACCTGATGCAGCAGATGCTGCTGCGTGCCTCGAACGGCGTGGGCTACACCAACTACCCGGACAACGTGGTGCGTCACTTCACCCACAGGGCCGCCCAGGCCGGTGTGGACGTGTTCCGCATCTTCGACTGCCTGAACTGGGTGGAGAACATGCGCGTCGCCATCGACAGCGTGCTCGAGACCGGCAAGATCGCCGAGGCCGCCATCTGCTACACGGGCGACATCCTGGACCCGGCGCGGCCGAAGTACGACCTTGCCTACTACGTGGACCTGGCGAAGGAGCTGGAGGCCGCCGGCGCCCACGTCCTGGCCATCAAGGACATGGCGGGGCTGCTGAAACCCGCCGCCGCCACGAAGCTGATCACGGCACTGAAACAGGAGATCGGCCTGCCGATCCACTTCCACACCCACGACACCAGCGGCGCGGCCGTCTCCAGCATCCTGGCCGCGGTGGCCGCGGGCGTGGACGCCTTCGATACCGCCCTGGATGCCATGAGCGGACTCACCTCCCAGCCCTGCATGGGCTCGGCGGTGGCGGCGCTGAAGTTCACCGATCACGACACCGGCCTGGACGAGGCCCACATCCGCACGCTGTCCAACTACTGGGAGCAGGTGCGCGGGCAGTACGCGGCATTCGAGCCGGACATACGCTCCGGCGCGTCGGAGGTCTACCTGCACGAGATGCCGGGCGGCCAGTTCACCAACCTGAAGGAGCAGGCCAACTCGCTCGGCATCGGCCGGCGCTGGCACGAGGTGGCCCACGCCTACGCCGACGTGAACCACGCCTTCGGCGACATCGTGAAGGTGACGCCGTCCTCGAAGGTGGTGGGCGACATGGCGCTGATGATGGTGACCCAGGACATCACCATCGAGGCGGTGTGCGATCCGGAGCGCGAGATCTCGTTCCCGGACTCGGTGGTGGCGTTCTTCGCCGGCGAACTCGGCCAGCCGCCCGGCGGCTTCCCGCGGGAGCTGCAGAAGAAGGTGCTGCGCGGCCGCGAGCCGCTCACCGACCGCCCCGGCAAGCATCTCGACGCCGTGGACCTCGAGGCCGGGCGCGAGCGGCTGGGCGAGGCCATCGGCCGGCCGGCCTCCGAGGAGGACCTGGCCAGCCACAACATGTATCCGAAGGTTTTCCGCGAGCTCGAGGCCCACTTTCAGGAGTACGGCGACGTCAGCGTCCTGCCCACCCACGTGTACTTTTACGGCATGGAGCCCGGCGAGGACATCACGGTCACGATCGCGGAGGACGGGCGCCAGGCCGTCATCCGTTATCTCACGGCCTCCGAGGCCGATCCCGAGGGCATGCGCCACCTGTTCTTCGAAGTGAACGGCTGGCCGGCCTCGGTGCGCATCGCCGACAATGCGCTGGCCCACGACCAGGTGGTGCACGAGCGCGCCGACCTGTCCAACCCGAACCACGTGGCCGCGCCCATGCCCGGCCTGGTGGTCTCCGTCGCGGTCGAGCCCGGCCAGAAGGTGGAGCGGGGCGCGCCGCTGCTCACCATGGAGGCCATGAAGATGGAGACCGCGGTCTCCGCGGAGCGGGCCGGTACGGTGAAGCGCGTGATCGCCGGCCCCGGCGATCAGGTGGAGGCGAAGGACCTGCTGATCGAGTTCGACTAGGCCGTTTTAGTCCAGGAAGGCCTCGATGCCGCGCACGCACACCGGCTCGTTCAGCATCGGCACGTGCCCCCGGTTCGGCACCTGCAGCACCTTCAGATCCGGCTTGGCCTCGCGCATCTTCGCGACGATGTCCCCGGTGAGTATGTCCGAGAGCACGCCGTGGATGACCAGCGTGGGCGTGTCCGCCAGGCCCGCGAACAGCGTCCAGGGGTCTTCCAGCTCGCCGCCCACCTCGCGCAGGGCGTCGCCGATCTTCGGGTCGCAGTCGAGCCGCGGCACGCCCTCGGCGTCCTCGCGGTAACCCGTGCGGGCATAGGCGAGCCATTCCTCGTCGGTGAGGTCCGGGTAGGCGACGCCGTAGTTGGCCTTCGACAGCGCCACGGCGTCCTCCCAGGAGCGGATGTCCGGCGTCTTGCCCGCGTAGCCCATGATGCGGGCGAGGCCTTCCGGCGCGATCTCCGGGCCGACGTCGTTCAGGATGACCCGGTCCACCAGTTCCGGCCGGCGCCGGTTCAGGGTCATCGAGACCAGCCCGCCGAGGGAGGTGCCGAGGCAGACGATACGCGCGAAGCCGAGCCGGTCGACGAGCGTCTCCATGTCGCGCACGTAGGTCAGCGGATGGTAGTTGCGCCACTCCGGGTCGTGGTCGGACAGCCCGCGGCCGCGCAAGTCCGGCGAGATCACGCGCCGGCCCGGCGACAGGCGGCGGGACAGGTGGCGGGCAATGGCCTCGAAGTCCCGGCAGTTGCGCGTGAGGCCCGCCAGGCAGAAGACCGGCGGCAGGTCGTCGGTGCTCCCCTCCGGACGATAATCCCGGTAGTGCAGGCGCAGGCCGTCGCCGCTCTCGAAGTACTCGTCGCTATAGTCACTATAGTCGCTATGGTGGCTGTGCTCGCTCACGGCGTTCCCCTCAGACCCTGGTATCCGCGTAGTCCCTGCGCAGCTCGCGCTTCAGGACCTTGCCGTTGGGGTTGCGCGGCAGCTCTCCGACGAAGACCACGCCGGCCACCCGCTGCTGCTTGCCCACCCGCTCGTTGATCCAGGCGGTGAGCGCCCCGGCGTCGGTGTCCTCGCCGCCGGTCGGCACCACCACGGCGAGCGGTGTCTCGCCCCACTTCTCGCTGGGCACGCCGATCACGGCGATGTCCGCCACGCCGGGATGCCGCACCGCCACGGCCTCGATGTCGGCCGGATAGACGTTCTGGGCGCCGGACAGGATCATGTCCTTCTTGCGGTCGACGAGATAGAGGAAGCCCTCGTTGTCGAGCCGGCCGATGTCGCCGGTCCTGAGCCAGCGCCGCCCCTCGTCGTCGGTCCAGGCGGCCTCCTCGTTGGCGTCGTCCCGGTTGAGATAGCCGGTCATGAGCAGGCGGCCGTAGCCGACGATCTCGCCGGCCTCTCCGGCCGCCAGCACCTCGTCGTCGTTGCCCAGGATGACGATGTCCTGGCCGGGGCAGGGCCGGCCCACGGAATTCATGCGCAGCTCCGCGTCCTCCGGCTGCAGCGTCGTGACCAGGCCCTCGGTGAGCCCGTACAGCTCGATGAAGCCGCTGCAGATCTCGTCGTAGATGCGTCGCTTCAGCGGCTCCTGCAGGGGCGAGCCGCAGCACATCAGGCTGTCCAGGCTGGAGATGTCGTAGCGGCCGAGGGCCGGGTGCTCCATGATGCGCTGGAACTGAACGGGCACCATGGCCGAATGGGTGACGCGCTCGTCCTGGACGGTGGCCAGGAAGCCTTCGGCGTCGAACGACGGCGTGACCACGATGGTGCCGCCGCACCAGAAGGTGGCCAGCATCGCCACCCAGGTGATGTTCGAGTACAGGCCCAGCGAACACAGCGTCCGCGCACCGGCGTGGTAGCGCAGCGCCAGCGCCATGTCGTATGCCCAAGCCGCCCGGCACTGGTGGGAGTGTACGATGCCCTTTGGCAGCCCGGTGGTGCCGGAGCTGTAGATGATGTTGCACTCGTCGCCCGCGGTCACCGGATAGCCGCTCTCCCGGGCCTGGTGATGGTCCCGCCAGGCGGTGTACTCGATGAAACCCTCGGCTTCTGCGCCGGGGCCCGTGTGGCCGATCATGCGGCCAGTGAGTTCTTCGGGCAGCTCCTCACCCATGTCGGCCAGCCGCTGCACGTGCTCGTGGGAGGCGATGACCGCCTTCGCGCCGCTGTCGCGGATGAGGGTGAGTATGCCTTCGTCGCTCACCGCGACGTTCAGCGGCACGGCGACGAAGCCGCCGTAGATCGTCCCGAACTGGGCTTCGGCCATCTCCAGGCCGTTGCGCATGAGGATGATCACCCGGTCGCCGGGCTCGAGCCCCAGCGCCGCGAGCCCGGCGGCGACGCGGCCGAGGCGCTGCCGGCAGGCGGACCAGGTGAGCGTCTCCCCCACGCAGACCATGGCCGGCTTGTTCGCCAGCCAGCGGGCGTTCAGGTCGATGATGCCGGGCAGGTAGGCCTCCCCGGCGCGGAACCAGGCCATGTGCGATCCCCCGTCGCCGTTTTCAACGCTTGTTGAAGGTTATTTCAACATTTGTTGAGTTGCAAGTGGGCGGCCCCTAGAATGCGAAGGCTCCGACGGCAGGTGATCCGTATGGCCAAGAAGAAGCAGCGCAAGACCGAGGCAACCCGGGAACGGATCCTGAACGCCGCCGAGGAGCTGTTCGCCCAGCACGGTTTCGACGGCGTCACCGTGCGCCAGATCATGCGCAAGGCCGGCGCCGACGTCGCACTCGCCTACTACCACTTCAAGTCCAAGCGGGACCTCTTCGACGCCGTGCTGCTGCGCCATGCCGAGGTGCTGAACGACCTGCGGCTGAAGGCACTGGAGGAGGTGGAGGCCCGGCATACCGACGACCTGCCCAGCGTGGAAGAGATCATCGCCGCCTTCACCAACCCGCTACTGCAGTTGCTGGTGGAGGACCACGAGAAGTGGAAGCATTACTTCGCGCTGATCGCCCAGATCAACAACTCGCCGGAGTGGGGCGGCGAGCTCATGACCCGCTTCTTCGATCCCCTGGTGAAGCGCTTCCTCGAGGCACTGAGGCGGGCGAAGCCCGAGTGGTCGGAGGCCGAGATCTACTGGTCCTATCACTTCCTCTCGGGCGCGCTAACCCTGACCTTCGCCGAGACCGGCCGCATCGACAATCTCTCGGGCGGGCTGTGCCGCTCCACCGACATGGAGGCCATCAGCGAGCGCATGCCCCGCTTCGTCGCCGCCGGCTTCCGCGCCCTGGCAGAAGGGTAGGAGGGATTTATCCCCGATCCGCGCCGCAATCGGGCCTGAAGGCCCTCCTGCAGCTGTTGGCCTGCGGTCTTGTAATTCAACCAGCGTTGAAATAGGATTCATTCAGCGTTCGTTGAATTACGGCTGCACCAGCCGGAGCGCCGGCACCGCGGTGCCGTTATCACAACCAACGGGGGGAATCTGTCATGCCTATACGCTACCGCTACGCCCGGAGACTGGGCGCGGCCCTGGCCTTCGCAGTGCCCGTGGCCGGTTTCGGCCCGGTCGCCGTGGCCCAGGAAAACGAAGAGGGTGCCCGCGCCATTGAGGAGGTCGTGGTGACGGCCAGGCGCCGGGAGGAGACGCTGCAGACGGTCCCGATCGCGATCTCGGCCTTTGATGCCGGCGACCTCGAGCGCCTGCAGGCGGATCAGCTGGATGGCATCGAGAGTGCCGTACCCAACCTGAATCTCGTACAGGGCCGGGGCTCGGCGTCCAGTGCCAACATATTCATACGTGGCATCGGCCAGCCGGACGCCCTGCAGAGCTTTGATCCTGCCGTGGGCATCTACCTGGACGACGTCTACATCTCGAGAATCCAGGGTGCACTGTTTTCCCTTTACGATATCGAGCGTATCGAAGTGCTGCGCGGGCCCCAGGGCACACTCTACGGCAAGAACACCATCGCCGGTGCCATCAGGCTGGTGAGCCGCAAGCCGAGCCAGGAGCTGGAAGCCCGCGGCGAGTTGACCGTGGGCGACTACAGCCGGACGGCAGGCCGTTTCTATATCAGCGGCGGCCTGACCGACACGCTTGCGGTCAGTCTCTCCGGTCTGGTCGACCAGCGCGACGGTCTGGTCGACGACCCGGTCAGCGGCCGGGAATACAACGATCGCGACAACATCTCCGGTCGTCTGGCTCTGTCATGGAATCCCGTCGCGAACTTCGAAGCGATCCTCTCGGTTGATGCCACACGCCAGAAGAATGCGCTGACCCTCGGCCGGCTGGAATCGGACCTGATCCAGGTGGATCTGGCGCTCGGCCCCGTGGTCCTGCAGCCCGCGCCGAGCGGCGAATTCGACTTCGAGGCTTCGTCGACGCTGCCGAATGACCCGGGGCAGGACCTGACACACTGGGGCAGCGCCCTGACGCTCACCTGGGACCTGAACGACGCCTACACGGTGAAGTCCATCTCGGCCTGGCGACGGCTGGAGACGGATTTCTTCATCGATATCGATGCCACCCGCTTCGAGGTGGGCGACGTATTCGTCGGTCTCGACCAAGAGCAGATCAGCCAGGAATTTCAGCTGTTGTACGATCGCGGCGGTGATTTCACCGGCGTTGCCGGGCTTTACTATCTGCACGAGAACGTGGGTTCCGATCAGCAGGCTTTCGCCAACGATTTTCTCGCTTTCGGCGGGTTGCCTCTCGACTTCCTGCGCACGATCGACGACGACCTCACGCTAGACAGCTACGCGGTCTTCGCCCAAGGATCCTACGCGCTGACCGACAAGCTCTCTGCCACCCTCGGTATCCGCTACACGAGCGAGGACAAGGACTACTTCCGGACGACCAGTACGTTCTCGAATCTGCCGGCACTGACGCTGCCCCCATTCGTCTATATCGACGATGACAGCTGGGATGCGGTGACTCCCACCTTTGCGCTGGACTACGAGGTTAACGACCAGCTCATGTATTACGGCAGCGTCACTCGCGGCTTCAAGAGCGGCGGCTTCAACGGCCGGGCCAACAGTCCGGGCGATACCGGGGCTTTCGACCCCGAGACCGTCTGGACCTATGAGGTCGGCTCCAAGCGCACGATCGCGGACGGTCGGCTACAGCTTAATGCGGCCGTTTTTTTCAGCGACTATGAGGACTTCCAGGCCAGGGTGGCCGAAGTAGTCGATCCGAATGCGCCGATCCCTGAATTCACGTTCCCCGTGCTGAACGCCGGCGAGCTGGATATCTGGGGTGTGGAGATCGAGGCCAGCTGGCTGGTGACGGACGAATTGGTTCTGGCAACGCAGATCGGCTATCTCGATGCCGACTACAAGGAGTTCGTCGACGAGAGTCAGCCGGACAACGACCGCTCCGATGACGAGCCGCCTTTTGCTCCGGACTGGACCGCGCGATTCGCGGCCACCTACACGGTCAGCCTCGGCAGTAACGGCAGCCTTACCCTGGGGGCCGACGCGAACTACCGCGACAAGTCATGGCTGTCCGTGGACAACCGCGACGTGCTGACCCAGGACGACTACTGGCTGTTCAACGCGCTGGCGACCTGGACCTCCATGGACGAGCGCTGGAGTGTCACCGCCGGCCTGAAGAACATCGGCGACGAGGTCTACAAGACGGACGCGCAGGAGTTCTCGAGCGTGGGCAACATCCAGACGGCCTACTACGGCGACCCGAGAACCTGGTCGCTGTCGCTGGGCTTCCGCTACTAACCACAATGTGGGAGGGCCTTCAGGCCCGATTCCGAAAACGGATCGGGCATGAAGGCCCTCCTACATAAATTCGGTGCGGGCGGCTAAACTGTCGCCGCCATGTCCGAGGACCGCCCCCGCCTGACCGCCTTCCTGCACCCGCGCTACTGGCCGACCTGGCTCGGCGTGGGAGCGCTCCGGCTCGCCTGCCTGTTGCCCTACCGGGCGCAGATGCGGCTCGGCCGGACGCTGGGACGGCTCGCGGCGCGGCTGCTGCCCGGCCGGGTGGCCGTGGCCCGGCGCAACATCGAGCTCTGCTTTCCGGAGAAGTCGGCGGCGGAGGTGGAGGCTCTGACCCGTGCCCATTTCCGCTCGCTGGGCATGTCGCTCATGGAGACGGCCAGCGCCTGGTGGCGGGGCGACGAGTTCATCGCCCGCCTCGCCACGATGGAAGGCGCCGAGCACGTGCACCGGGCCGTCGAGGAGGGACGCGGTGCGATCCTGCTGACCGCTCATTTCGGCACCCTGGAGTTCAGCGGGCCGGTGTTGCAGCAGCATCTGCCGCCCTTCGACGCCGTCTACCGCAAACACCGCAGCCCGCTGGTGAACGAGATCTGGCGCCGCGGCCGCGAACGCTCGGCCCGGCGTACCATCGAGAAGAACGACATCAAGACCATGGTGCGCAGCCTGCGCGAGGCCGTGCCCGTCTGGTATGCCCCGGACCAGAGCTACCGCCGCAAGCAGTCGGAGCTGATCCGGTTCATGGGCGAGCCGGCGATGACCAACACGGCCACCAGCGCGCTGGCGAAGCTGGGCAAGGCCGTGGTGCTGCCGCTGTTCCCGCGCCGGCTGCCCGATGACGCGGGCTACCGCATCACCGTCTATCCGCCGCTGGAGGACTTCCCGTCCGCAGATCCGGCGCGGGACGCGGCCCGCTACAATGAGATGGTGGAGGAGTGGATCCGCGAGGCACAGGCGGAGTACTGGTGGGTGCACCGGAAGTTCAAGGGCCGGCCGGACTCCCTGCCGGATGCCTACGCCCGCCCGGGCAGCGGCGACTAGGGCCTGAGGGCCGTGCAGACGTTCCGGTAGAGCGCTTCCAGCCGATCCGCGACCGCCGCCACCGAGAAATCGGCCAGCCGCCGACGGGCGGCTTCGGCCAGTCTGCGCCGCAGGGCCTCGTCGCCGTGCAGCCGTTCGATGGCGGCGGCCAGCGCGCCCGGGTCCCGGGGCGGCACGAGCAGGCCGGTTTCCTCGTGGCGGATCAGTTCCGGGATGCCGCCGGTATCGCTCGCCACCACCGGTATGCCCGCGGCCATCGCCTGGAGCAGCACGCTGCCGAGGCCTTCGTGGTGGCTCGGGAAGGCGAACACGTCGAAGGCGGCCAGCCAGTCCGGCACGTCGTCGACGAAGCCGGTGAAATGCACGTTCCGGAGGCCTTGCGCGGCCGTACGGATGGCGTCGCCGTCCGGCCCGTCACCGACCAGGACGAAACCCGTGTCCGGGTGATCCACTGCCAGCCGACGGGCCGCATCGAGCAGGTCGAGCTGGCCCTTGGCGACATCCAGCGCGGCCACGTTGCCCACGATGAAGGCCCCGGGGAGCCCGCCGCGGATCTCCGCCGCTCGCCCGGTATCGGGTTCGACGGCGGCGAGTGCGCTGGGGATCACGGCGGCGTCGAGCCCCGGGAAACGCTCCGCCAGTACGCCGGCGATGGCGCGGGAGAGCGCCGTGACGGCCGCCGCGTCCCGGTAGATTCGGGAGGTGAGCGCGCTGCGCGACGGCGTCTTCATGACCCGCCGCGTCAGCAGGTAACGGCAGCCGCGCAGCTTCGAGGCGACCCACGCCGCCTGGGCGGCCCGCGCCTCGTGGGCATGTACCAGCGGGGCGGCCACCCGCACCGCTGCGCCGAATACGCCGCCTACGGGTGTGACGGTGAGCCCGCGCACGTCGCGCAGACGCTCCGCCAGCGGTTCGCCACCCCGGCCGATGAACTGCTGGCGCCAGCCTCGCTGCGCCAGTTCCCGGATCAGCAGCAGCGTCTGGTTCTCGCCGCCGCGGAAAGCGCGGGCGAGGTTGATGTGGGTGATGGCAGGTCTCACGACAGGCATGAGCGGCACCGGATCAGCGCCCGGCCGCCGCCCGTTCCCGCGCGGTGGCCTTCATGTGCTTGTAGAACACGCCATCGGCGTCGCCCCAGGCGATCACCAGCCCGCGCCACCCCTCCAGGAAACCGAGCCGCAGGATATAGGTGCGCAGGAAGGCCCAGACCGCGCGCAGGAAGACGAGCGCCGGCGCCTTTGCGGCGTGGGCGCGTGCCGCGCGGATCTCCGAGTAGCGGTCCGCCTTCTGCAGGAACGCGCCGAGGCGCTCGACGGCCCGGTGGTAGAGCGGCGAGTGCAGCCGCACCACCGTCGACCCGGCGCCGGGCTCGATCCGCTCATGCACGCTGGCCTGGTTGTAGGCGTGCCGGTCG
>Ga0102929_1001708_pt1 | contig 13054 bp, 8 predicted proteins | sample SalPonR1_B_D2_MG_FD_78510 | JGI IMG/M metagenome (GOLD analysis project Ga0102929, IMG submission 78510) | Salt pond soil microbial communities from South San Francisco under conditions of wetland restoration - Salt Pond MetaG R1_B_D2_MG | ecosystem: Environmental > Aquatic > Marine > Intertidal... | reverse complement strand
GTGGCGCTGGAGTTCCCGGAGCTGGTGATCGTGGCCGGCCACATCGGCGCGCCCTGGACCCAGGAGATCATCTCCCTGGCCACCAAGTTCCCCAACGTCTACATCGATACCTCCGCCTACAAGACCAACCGCTATCCGGCGGATTTCGTCGAGTTCCTGCGCGGCCGCGGCGCCAAGAAGGTGCTGTTCGGCAGCAACTACCCCATGCTGACCCCGGTGCAGTGTCTGGAGGACTTCGACGCCCTCGGCCTGGACGCGGAGGCGGAGGAGCGCTTCCTGCGCGGCAACGCACGAAAAGTGTTCGGCCTCGGCAACGTCGACCGGGCCGACTAGATCGAGCAGACCGGCGAGGCCGCCGCTTCAGCCGATATCCAGCCAGCCTTCGGCGAACATCACGGCGCCGCCGCCGATCCAGGCGCCGGTCACGCGTCCGTCCCGTTTTACCGCACGGGCCTCGAGCATGCTCGGGCGCCCCATCTCCGCACCCTGCAGGATGCGCCAGCTCAGATCGCAGTCGTCGCCGGGCGCGTAGTGGGCCAGCAGCCCGGCCAGCGCGCAGTTGGCGCTGCCCGTCGCCGGGTCTTCCGGCACGCCGTCCAGCGGCGCGAACATGCGCGCGCGGATGTCGTACTCGTCATGACTGCGGACGTACATGTGGATGTCCGGCGGCAGCCCCGCCTCGGCGATTGCCTCGAACATCTCCGCATCGATGCGCGCCCGGGCCAGCGTGGCCGCGTCCGGCAGCTCGACCATCAGGAACGGCAGGCCGACCGAGGCCGCCTGCGGCAGATGGGTCTCCGTGACGAGATCCTCGGGCTCCAGCGAGAGCGCGCCGGCGACCAGCTCGACGGCGGCGGGTTCCGACAGCGTCAGCGGCTCCGGCGCCTCGAGTTCGCAGCTTATGCCGCCGTCGGCGCCGGCGGGGCGTCGATCGATACTGACGCGTACCTCCCCGGCCGCCTCCTCGAACCGGACCGATTCCCGGCCGTCCAGCTCGCCGCTTGCGGCCAGCACGAACGCGGTGCCGATATTCGGATGGCCGGCGAACGGCACCTCGACCTTCGGCGTGAATATGCGGACGTGGCGGTCGCCGCCGGCCTCCGGCGGAAAGACGAAGCTCGTCTCCGAGAAGTTGAATTCGCGGGCGATTTGCTGCATGCGTCCGGTGTCGAGGCCTCGCGCGTCCGGCAGGACGGCCAGCGGGTTACCGCCGAACGGCGTGTCGGTGAAGACGTCGCAGATGTAGTAACGATAGCGCAAGCTGCGGCGACTCAGTAATCGGCGGGCGGTGTCTGGCGCCGGCGCGGCGGGTCCCAGAACGGCTTCTCCACGACCGTGGCGGCCGCCATCTTGCGCGACCAGTGCATCTCGCGCTGGTAGTAGATCTCCGCGAACAGCCGGCCGCCCGGCTCGCCGGCCGGCCGCTGCACGCTCGCGAGCGCGATATTCGCCTTCGCCACAGGCGACCAGGCCGCGGAGGTCACGAAGCCCGCCTGTTTCTTGCGCGAGTCGTAGATGTAGGAATGATGGGCGGGCTTGTTGCTCTCGATGTCCAGCTTCACCAGCCGCCAGGTGGAGCCGCGGCGCAGCTCCGCCGCCAGCGCCCGGCGGCCGTTGAAGTTCGGTTTGGTGAAATCCACCAGCCAGTCGAGGCCCAGCTCGAACGGCGAGCGAGCACGGCCGGGCCGCACGATCTCGTCGGCGGGCAGGAAGTCGACCCCGGCCTGGATGAAGCCGGCCTCGATGCGGCACAGATCGAGCGCCTCGCTGCCGATCGCCCTTATGCCGCGGTACTTGCCGGCGAGGAACAGGCGGTCCCAGAGGATCTCGGCGTGGTCCGGGTCGATCCAGAGTTCGTAGCCGAGGTCGCCGGTGAATCCGGTCCGCGATACCGTGAGTTCGGTGCCCTCGAAACGGAATGGGGTCAGTCCGAAAGGTTTCAGCTGCTCGACGTCGGTGAGGCCCATCTCTTTCAGCACCGCGCAGGAGGTGGGTCCCTGCAGGGCGAGGGCGGCCACCTCGGCCGTCTCCTCCGTGACGGTGACGTCGAAGCCGTCGGCCGCATCCAGCAACCATTCCAGGTGTCGCTCCTGGGAGCAGAGCCGGTACTCGCCCTCGCGCAGGTGGAAGATGGTGCCGTCGTCGATCACCTTGCCGGCGTCGTTGCACCACACGGCATAGGCGACCCGGCCCGGCTTCAGCTTCGTCATGTCGCGGGTCACCAGGCGGTCCAGGTAGGGCAGCGCCTCGGGCCCGGTGATGCGGTACTTGGTCATGGGGCAGAGATCGAACACGCCCGCGGCGTTGCGGACCGCGAAATACTCGAGGTCCGCGGCGGTGTATTCGGCGGCGGTCGTATAGCCTTTCCAGTCCTGCCAGGCATTGCGGTGATTCGCGGCGGCCGTGCGCGTGTGGAAATGGGTGCGCAGGACGCGCTCGCTGACTCCCCGGGCGCTCATGACCGTCCCTCCCGTTTCAGGATCTCGGCCGCGGCATTGCGGCCCGCCGCGCCGGTGATGCTGCCGCCCGGGTGCGCGCCGGCGCCGCAGAGGTAGAGCCCTTCCACCGGCAGCGCGTACTGCGCGGCGCCGGGCACGGGCCGAGTGAAGAGGAACTGGTCCAGCGCGAGTTCCCCGTGGTGCCAGTGGCCGCCGCCCATGCGGTAGAGGCGTTCGATGTCCGCCGGGCTCAGCAGTTCCGCCGCAGCGATCCGGTCACGCAGCCCCGGCGCGTACGCGGCGATCGTATCGATCACCAGATCGCGGAATACGCCGGTCTGCGTCTCGTCCCAGCCGCCGTCCAGCCGATAAGGCGCGTATTGCACCACGGCCGAGAGGACGTGTTTGCCCGGCGGCGCCAGCGACGGATCGCCGACGCTCGGCACCGTGATCTCGACGACCGGCTCCGCGGACCACTGGCCGTATTTGGCGGGATTGAAGGCGCGCTCGACGTAGTCCATGTCGGGCGCGATGACGAGGCGGCCGTCCAGCGCGGACGGATCGACGCCGGTGAATTCGGGCAGCGCGTCGAGCGCCAGGTGCAGCTTCGCGGCATTGCCCCGCATGCGCAGGTTGCGGATGCGCCGGGTGAAGCCCGTCTCGACGTGCCGCGCACCGAGCAATTCCAGCACGGTCGTCTTCGGATCGGCACTGGAGACGACGGTGAGGGCGTCGATCGTCTCCCCGTCTTCCAGTTCGACGCCGACCGCCCGGCCGTTGTCCATCCGGATGCGTCGCACCGGGGCGTCGCAGCGGATGTCGACTCCGGCGGCGCGCGCGGCACCGGCGAAAGCCTCGCCGACGCGGCCCATGCCGCCCTTGGGCAGCGCGATCGTGCCGGGTTTGCCGTCGATCTCGCCGGTGAGCCGATGGATGTAGGTCAGCAGGCTGTTCGGAGAGCGCGGCCCCAGATGGGTGCCGAGTACGGCGTCGAGCGCCAGGGCGCCCTGCACGAGTTCCGTATCGAAGTGCTCGTTGAGGACGTCGTAGATATTGATGGCGATCAGACGCAGGAACTCCTGCATCTCTCTCCTGCCCAGGCGGCGGATGTCGAGTCCGAGCTTGCCCAGCGTCATCTTGTCCGCCGTGTCGTTGTTCAACAGCAGGGGCGGACGACGATTCAGATACGGGCGCAGAAGCTGCGCGAAGCGCAGCATGCGCGCGCGGAATTCCTGCAGCCCGGCGCGGTCGCGCCCGGTCACGCGGCCGTCGAGGTCCGCACCCCGGATGCGCACGTGGTGACCGTCGGGCGACAGTGCCGTGGTCGGCGCATCGGCTACCGCGATCTCGAGGCCGAAGGCGGCGAGATCGAGTTCAGCGGCCACCTGCGGTTGCAGCTGGTAGAGGAGGTGTGCGCAGCCGGAGACCCGGAAGCCGTCGGCGAAACTGCGCGTGGCGGCGCCGCCGCCGACGCCGTCGGACGCCTCCAGCACCAGCACGTCGCGCCCTGCGCGCGCGAGATAGGCGGCGCAGGCCAGGCCGTTGTGGCCGGCACCGATCACGATCACTTCGGCCTTGTTCTTTTCAGTCATCGCCGAAGTTCTCCGGAACGGTCGAGGGCTTCCTGATGTCGCGCAGGATCTCCCGCGCCGCGTTGGCTCCCGGCGCGGCCATCACGCCGCCTCCGGGGTGGGTGCTGGAGGAGCACATGTAGAGCCCCTTCACCGGTCCCCGGTACTGCGCGAAGCCGGGCACGGGCCGGTTGAACAGGAGCTGGTCCATGGTGAGTTCGCCCTGGAAGATATTGCCTTCGGTCAGGCCCACCTCGGCCTCCAGTTCTCGCGGCGTGCGAATCTCGACGTGCAGGATCAGGTCCTTGAAATCCGGGCTGTACTCGGCGATCTGGTCGATCACCGTCCGGCCGAAGGCATCGCGGTCGGCGTCGGTCCATTCCCCGGTGTCCAGCTCCGGCGGGCAGTACTGCACGAAGCAGCTCATGAAGTGCTTGCCGGGCGGGGCCATGGTCGGGTCGGAGACCGTGGGGATCACCAGGTCGATGTAGGGATCCTTCGACCAGGTCTTCGCCTTCCAGTCGTCGTAGGCGCGCTCCATGCGCTCCAGCGAGTCGATGAAGTGCATGTCCGCGTTCATGAGCTGGCTCGACTCCGGCAGCGCGGGGAAGGTGGGCAGGCCGTCCAGCGCGATGTTGAGCTTGCCCGAGGAGCCGCGGATGTGGAAGTTCTCCACCCGGCGGACGAAGTCGTCGTCGAGGTCACCGCGGTCCATGACGTTCAGGAAGGTCCGCTTGAAGTCCAGGTTCGACACCACCCGGTGGCCGCGGATCTCGTCGCCGTTCGCCAGTGCCACGCCGGCCACCCGGCCATTGCGGACGAGGATGCGGCTCACCTCGGCGTTGGTGCGGATCTCGCCCCCGAACGACTGCAGCGCACCGGCGATGGCGTTGCTGACGGCGCCCATGCCGCCCCGCGCGAAACCCCACGCCCCGATGTTGCCGTCCACCTCGCCCATGTAGTGATGCAGCAGTACGTAGGCCGTACCCGGCGAATACGGCCCCAGCGCCGTGCCGATGATGCCGCTGCCGGCGAGATGGGCCTTGATGACGTCCGTCTCGAAGAACTCCTCGAGATACTCGCCGATGCTCATCGTCCAGAAGCGGATCGTGTCGTAGATGGCCTCCTCGTCCATCTCGAGCAGTCGGCCGCCGATCAGGGCGAGTTCGCGCAGGTCGCGGGGGCGGAAGGAGGTGGGATCCGGGGGCGTCCTCAGCAGGAAGTCGCGGATGAAGCGGGTCTGGCGCATCACCTCGGCGGAGTAGCGCTGATAGGCGTCGGCATCGCGCTTCGAATGCCGCGCCATCTCCCGGTGGGCGACTTCGTGGTCCCAGTAACTGCCGAGATAGCCGCCGTCCCGTGTGAAGGTGACGCTGCCGCCGTAAGGCGTGACCTGGAGGCCGTGCCGGGACAGATCGAGCGCCCGGTAGATCTCGGGCCGCAGCAGGCTGCACACGTAGGAGCAGTTGGAGTAGATCCAGTCGTCGTAGAGATTGCGGCTCACCGCGGCGCCGCCGATATAGTCGTTCTTCTCGACGACCACCACGTCGAGGCCGGCTTTCGCCAGGAAGGCCGCGGTGGTCAGGCCGTTGTGGCCTGCGCCGACGACGATGGCATCGTAAGTCTTCAAGTGATCCCTGCCCAGTCCGGTGCCCCCGGCATCCGGTTTATGAAATGACCGCCACGGGCTGCATGCCCGAGGCCTTGCGGAAGAAGGCGAGTGTCATCAGTGTCGCGGAGACGGCGACACCGCCCGTCATGCCCCACCACAGGCCGACGCCGCCCAGCCCGAAGGCGAAGCACGCCACCGTGCCGCTGCCCAGGCCGAGGAGCCAGTAGCCCAGCACCGCGTAGAACATCGGCGTGCGGGTGTCGCCCAGTCCGCGCATGGCGTTGGCGGCAATGATCTGCAGCCCGATCAGCAGCTGGAACAGGCCGGCCGCTACGGCGAAAGACACCGCCGCCTCGCGCACCGCGTCCGTGTCCGCCTGCGCCGGGTCGAGGAACAGCCCGACGATGGCCCCCGGCAGGAACCAGAGCACCATCGCGGCGAGGCCGAGCACCGCCAGTCCCATGCGCAGCGTGATGGCCGCGGCCTGTCGGGCCGCCGGTGGGCTGCCCTTGCCGGTGCCGAATGCGACCCGCACCCGCACGGCATCGCCGAGACCGGCCGCGATGCTGAGCGAGACGTAGACCACCGTGTAGACGATCTGCTGTGCCGCCAGCTGGACGGCGCTCAGCAGGCCGACCAGCACCGCGGCCACAGTGAACATGCCGCCGGAGAGCAGCTGGGCCCCCGCCACCGGCAGGCCGAGCGAGACGAGCTTCCCGGCCAGTGGCCGATCCGGACGCCGGATCGCGCGTGACCAGCGTATGTGCAACCCGCCCCGTCCGCCGACGTGGATGGCCAGCGCCAGGAACATGAGCCAGCTGACGATGGTCGTGCCGAGCCCGGCGCCGAACACCCCCAGCGCCGGGAAGCCGAAATGGCCGAACACCAGGGTGTAGTTCAGCCCCGCGTTCAGTATCAGCGCCGCGACCGACAGGACGAAGATCACCATCGGTTTCTCGACGGCGGTGACGTAATTCCTGAGGACCGTGAACCACAGAATCGGCAGCACGGCGAAGGTGAGCGCGTGGGTGTAGGGAGCGACCGCCGCCACCACCCGTGGATCCTGTCCCGCCAGGCCGAGCAGCGGGGCGAGGGACCAGGTGGCGATCATCACCGGCAGCGAAAACACGGTGGCGACGAGCAGGCCCTGCTCGACCACCCGCCCGGCGGCCTGCATGTCCCCCCGGCCCCGGGCCTGGGCCACCAGCACGGCGACCATCGACACCGTGCCCATGCCGATCAGCAGCAATACGTAGAACCAGTCGCCGGCCAGCCCCACCGCGGCCAGCTCGATACTGCCGAGGTGGCCGACGATGATCATGTCGATGATCAGCATCGCCATCTCGACCAGGTACGCGGCGATCAGCGGCCCGCTGATGGCCGCGAGGCTCGCCCGCTCGCCCGCCCGGGTCGGCAGCCAGTAGTTCCCTGCGCCGGATTCCGACTTCATGTTCCGGCTCCCCGGTGGCGTTGCTCAAACGTTCCTCAGATACCATTGATAGTCACGATTCGTGATCTCGTTATGGATGCGCTGGCACTCGGCACGCCGCGCGTGTTCGTAGACCCGGCAGTATTCGTCGCCCATGTACTCGCGCAGGAAACGGCTGGCGCCGAAGCGATCCAGCGCCGCCTCCCAGCGTATCGGCAGCGTCACCTCGGGCTCGATCGACTCTCCCTCGACGACCATCGGGCCCGGTTCGATGCCGCGGCTGATGCCGTGATGGATACCGGCGAGCACCGCGGCCGCCACCAGGTAGGGATTCGCATCCGCGCCCGCCGTGCGGTGTTCGATGCGCAGGTTGTTCGGCCCCGACAGCGGGATACGCAGCGACACGCCGCGGTGGTTCACGCCCCAGTTCGGCGTCACCGGGGCGAAGAAATCCGGCCGCAGCCGGCGGTAGGAGTTGGCGTTCGGCGCGAAGATGGCCATGGCGTCTGCCATCGTCTCCTGCAGGCCGCCGACCGCATGGCGCAGCGCCGCGTCGAATGGCGGTTCGGCGAGAGCCGGGTCGCCGCCGGAGAAGAAATTGGTGCCGTCCGCGCGCACCAGGCTCACGTGCAGGTGCAGGCCGTTGCCGGTGTATTCGGCGAACGGCTTCGCCATGAAGCAGGCCGCGGTGCCGTGGCGCCGGGCCACGGCGCGGACCACGCGTTTCAGCAGCACCGCGTGATCGCAGGCCGCGAGCGGGTCGGCCACGTGGTGCAGGTTCACCTCGAACTGGCCCGGCGCGAACTCCGAGATGGTGGTGCCCACCGGCAGGGACTGCGCCTCGCACACCGCCATGAGCTCGTCGAGGAACTCCTCGATGTCCCAGAGATCCTGCGGGTGGTAGACCTGCTCGCCGCGCTGGCCGTGGCCGGTACCGGCGATCGCCGGCATGCGCGGTGCAACGCCGGTGTGCTCGGCGTCGAGCAGATAGAACTCGAGTTCGACCGCCATGACGACGGTGAGCCCCATCTCGGCGAGCGGGCTTGCGGCGCGCGCGAGCACGTGGCGGGGGTCGGCGAAATAGGGGCTGCCGTCGCGTGCGTACAGCGAGAACAGGACCTGGGCGCAGTCGCGCCTGGCCCACGGTATCGGTGCCAGCGTGTCGGGGATCGGCCGGGCGTAGGCGTCGGGGTCGCCGTCGTCGGCGCCGTAGGGCAGACCGTCTATCACGGCGCCCATGGAGTCGAGCATGACGACGCTGGCGGGGATATTGAAGCCCTTGGAGAATACCTTGCCGAACTCCTCGCGCAGGATGCGCTTGCCGCGCAACACGCCCACCATGTCGGCGATCAGCAGTTCCATCATGCCGCAATCGGGGTGCGCGGCGAGGTACGCCTCCAGCCTTCCGTCCTGCGCTGCCATGCTCCCTCCTCCCCTGCGTCCGGTTGCCGTCGCCCGCTTCAGGCGAGGCTGATCCAGGCCGATTTGGTCTGGGTATATTCGAGCAGGCTGTCGAAGCACTTGTCGCGGGCGTTGCCGGACTGCTTGTAGCCGCCGAACGGTTGTGTCATGTCCGCCTCGTCGTAAGTGTTGACCCAGATGATGCCGGCCTCGAATTCCCGGATGAAGCGGTGGGCGGTGCGTATGTCACGGGTCCAGATACTGGCGGCCAGGCCGTAGATGGTGTCGTTCGCGACGCGGATGGCCTCGTCGGCGCCGTCGAAGGGGATCACGCTCGCCACCGGCCCGAAGATCTCCTCGCGGGCGATGGTCATGTCGTTGTTCACGTCGACGAACAGCGTGGGATCCACGTACGCGCCCGCGGGGTATTGCTCGGAGGCGGTGCCGCCGAACATCAGTCTCGCCCCTTCCTTCCTGCCCGTCTCGATCATGCCGAGCACCCGCTTCTGATCCTGATGGGTGACCAGCGGACCCAGATTCGTGGCCGGGTCGAGCGGGTCGCCGGCCCGGTAAGCGTCCTTGCCCTCGGCAACGAAGCGCTCCACGAACTCGTCGTAGATCTTGCGGTCCACCATGATCCGCGAGCCGGCGTTGCATACCTCGCCCATGTTGGCGTAGATGGCGTGGTAGGCGGTCTCCACGGCCCGTCCCAGGTCGGGCAGATCGTCCATGAACACCTGCGGGGACTTGCCGCCGCACTCCAGTCCGACCTTTTTCATGTTCGACTGCCCGGCGTACTGCAGGATGAGCTTGCCGACCGCGGTGGAGCCGGTGAAGGAGATCTTGGCGACGTCGTTGTGCAGCGCCAGGGCCTTGCCGGCGGTCTCGCCCATGCCATTGACCACGTTGAATACGCCCGGCGGCCCCCCGGCCTCGACGAAGAGCTCGGCGATGCGCAGGTTGGACAGCGGCGACTGCTCGGCTGGCTTCAGGACCACCGTGTTGCCGGCCGCGAGCGCCGGCGCGTATTTCCACGCCGCCATCAGCAGAGGATAGTTCCAGGGCGAGATCGCTCCCACCACGCCCAGCGGCTCGCGCAGCACCAGGTTCATCGCGTCGCTGGCCGTATTGGTGATGGCGCCTTCGATCTTGTCGATGCTCTCGCTCATGAAGCGGATGGTGTCCGCCACCAGCGGCACGTCCACGGACAGCATGTCGGCGATGGGCTTGCCCATGTCCAGCGTGTCCATGAGTGAGAGTTCCTCCGCGTGCTCCTCGACGAGGTCGGCGAAGCGATACATGATCTCCATGCGCTTGCGCGGCGCCATCTTCGACCACACGCCGGAACGGAAGGCGGCCCTCGCCGCGGCGACTGCGGCATCGATATCCTTCGCCGTGCCCTCGGCCATCTCGGCGAGCACCTCGCCGGTGGCGGGATTCACGGTCTCGAAACGGCCGCCGTCGATGGCGTCCACGTACTCTCCGTTGATGAACAGGCGGGTCTCCAGCCGCTTCTTCAGCCGGTCCGCGGCCTGATGCCAGCGCGGGGCGTCGTACTCTGCCAGTGCTTCCAGTGTCATGCTGTTTGCCTCTCTGGGGTCTTGTCGTCGTGCAATATCGTGAGCGCGTCGACGGCGATGCAGCCCCCGGCATGGACGAGGAGGGGATTGACGTCGATCTCCCGGACGACGTCGCCGAGTTCGGCTGCCATTACCGAGAATCTTGCGGCCGCGTCGCACAGGGCGTCAACATCGGCCGGCGGCCTGCCCCGCGCGCCGTCCAGCAGCGGGCGCAGTCGCAGGCGCTCTATCAGCCGCCGCGCCCAGGCCGCGTCGAAGGGCGGCAGGGCGAAGGCCACATCGGCGTAGAGCTCGGTATGGATACCGCCGGTGCCGATTGCGACCACCGGACCCAGGTCCGGGTCCGTGCTCATGCCGAGCAGCACCTCGGTGCCGGCGGGCTGCATGGCGGAGACCTCCACGGCGGGGCCGAAGCGGCCGGCCAGTTCCCGCCAGGTCTGCGCGACCCGGGTGCGTTCGTTCAGGCCGAGCCGCACACCGTCGACCTCGCTGCGATGGGCGATGCCCGGGGCCGCGGTCTTCAGCGCGACCGGACCGCCGACGCGCCTCCAGGCGGCCACGGCTTCTTCCTCGGAGCGCGCGAGTTCGCTCGCCGTGGCCGGGATGCCGAAGTCCCGCAGCATCGCGAGGGCGGTGGTGCCGTCCGGCGCGCCGCCGGCCGCCAGTCGCTCGCGCCAGCGCGGGCCGGCGTCGGCCGGGGCAGGAGGTGCCACGGGTTCGGCCCGTTCGCGGCTGTCCCGCCAGGCGAGCAGGCAGCGCACCGCGGCCAGGGCGGCGGGGACGCCGTCGAGTACCGGGAATCCGAGGTCACGGGTCGCGCTGATCACCAGCGGATCGCTGCCGGTGCCCTGCCGTGAGCCGATCAGTACGACGGGCTTGCCGCTGGCTGCATGCGCACGGCGCATGTAATCCACGTAGCTCTCGTAGATGCGACCGTAGGGCGCACGGTCGTGCACCAGCAGCCCGATGGCGGCGCCCGGGTCGCTCATCAGGATACCCAGGGCCTCCGCCATCCGCTCTTCGGCCTCCGCCCCGCCGCGGCTCCAGCCGTCGAGCGGGTTCACGGCGGGCAGTTCCGGGTCGAGCACGGCCTCGAGACTGCGCACCGTGGCGGGGGCGAGATCGGTCAATTCGACGCCGGCATCGGCGGCGAGGTCCACCATGAGCTGCCGCTCGCCGCCCGAATCGTGCAGGGAGACGACCGCGCCGGCGGCGGGCCGATGGGGCTGGGTGAACAGGATGAGGGCATTGGCGAGTTCGTCGAGATCGCGCACGCGCTGCACGCCGTAGCGCTCGAACAGGGCCTCGTAGGCCGCGTCGTCGCCGGCCAGCATGCCGCAGTGGGAGACGGCCAGCTCGGCCGCCCACGCCGTGCGGCCGGTTTTGACCACGGCGATCGGGATGCCACGCTCCCGGGCCCTGGCGAAACCGGCGGCGAGAGCCGCCGCGTTGCGCGCCCGCTCCAGGAACAGTCCCACCGCCCGCGTCTCGGGCAGCGCGAGGGCGAAGTCGAGATACTCGTCGATGCCGGTCGTGAGTTCCTGCCCCGTGGACACGGCGAGATTGAAGGCCAGGCGCTCGTCGCAGTCGACGATGCCGCACATGCCGGCGCCGGATTGCGAGAGCAGGGCGACGTTGCCCGGAGGCTCGTGATGACGGGCATCGAAGCCGGTCGCCCAGACCCGGTCCCGCACGTTGTAGAAACCCATACCGTTGCCGCCACAGCAGAGCACGCCGGTTTCTGCCAGCCGCGCGGCGATGCGCTCACGCAACACCGGCCGGCCCGCCGCCCGTGCCGTGGCGTCGTCGGCTGCCGCGAGCGCCGACATGATCGTGACGGCGGCCGTCCCCGCCTGCAGCGCATCCTCCAGCGCGGCCTCGATACGCTCGTCGGAGACCGCGAATATCACCATCTCCGGCACCTCGGGCAGCGAGGCCAGGCTCGGCAGGCACTCCAGACCCGCCACCTCGGTGTAGCGCGGGTTCACCGGATAGATGCGCCCCGCATAGCCGCCGGCGAGCAGGTTCGCCAGCGCCAGCTGTCCCATGCTCGGCTGCCGGGCCGAGGCGCCGACCAGAGCGATGGAGCGCGGCCGGAGCAGGGGGTCGAGGCGATGAGCCGGGGCGTTCAACGCGCCGCCTGCGTGGTCAGGAGCCGGCGCTGCGGCGCGCCGCGGTCCGCCCGGCGTCATGGGCCAGCTTGCGTTCCAGCGCCGCCTCGAAGCCCTCGAGGGTGTCGCCGAGGCAGTCGCCGGTCTCGTGCGCCTCGCAGATGAACCAGGGCTCCCGGGAGTCCGGCTCGACCAGCACGCCGAGATCGTGCAGGTGAGGCGCAAGGCTGTCGTAGAAGCCGTAGTCGGTATTGACCCAGTCGCGATAATTTCGCGGCGGCTCCTCGCGGAAGAACAGTCCGCCCATCGATGGATGGCCCACGAAGCAGTGAGGTATCGAACGACGGTTCAGTATCTCGCCGATGCCGGCCTGCAGACGCCGGCCGTAGTCCTCGATGGTGGCGAGCGCGTCGGTCTCCTCCAGGATCTCGAGCGTCTTCTCCGCCGCCGCCAGCGCCACCGAATGGGCGGTGAACGTGCCGCCGTGGACGACGCCGTCCTCGATCTTGCGCATGAACTCCTCGCGGCCGGCCAGCACCGCCAGCGGGTAGCCGTTGGCGACGGCCTTGGCGAAAGTGCAGAGATCCGCCTCGATGCCGAACAGTTCCTGCACGCCGCCCTTAGCGACCCGGAAGCCGGTCTTCACCTCGTCCACGATCATCAGCACGCCATAGCGGCTGCAGAGCTCGCGCACGTCCTCGAGGTACTGCGCTTCCGCGGCGATCGAGCAGCAATTGCCCATGATCGGCTCGATCAGGAATGCGGCGATGTCGTCGCCGTGGTGGCGCAGAACGTCCTCCAGTGCCTCGGCGTCGTTCAGCGGCACCGTGTGATAGAGCTTTTTCATCAGGTTCGGCACGCCCTCGCTGTAGGGCATGACCTCGGGTTCGCCGTCCCCGGGCTGCCATTCCT
>Ga0102929_1001707_pt1 | contig 13055 bp, 11 predicted proteins | sample SalPonR1_B_D2_MG_FD_78510 | JGI IMG/M metagenome (GOLD analysis project Ga0102929, IMG submission 78510) | Salt pond soil microbial communities from South San Francisco under conditions of wetland restoration - Salt Pond MetaG R1_B_D2_MG | ecosystem: Environmental > Aquatic > Marine > Intertidal... | reverse complement strand
GCTGAATGCCGGGTTCTGGTCGGCGATCTGCATCATCATCAGCGGACCGGTCTGGACCAAGGGCTGGCCCGAATGGTGGAACTGGTGGCTGGAACTGCCGATCTGGCCCTCTCAGGTGGGGATGTGAACAATGGCTGAGTATCAGAATATCTTTACGCAGGTGCAGGTTCAGGGCCCGCCCGAGTGGGGCATGGACGACAGCGGCGAGCTGATGGCCGAACGCGGCGGCACGCCGTTCTTTTCAAGGCTCGTCGGCTGGATCGGCAACGCGCAGATCGGGCCGATCAAGCTGGGCATGCTTGGGGTCATCAGCATCGCGACCGGGTTCCTTTGGTTTTTCATTGTCGGGCTGAACATGCTGGCGCAGGTCGGCTGGTCCCTGCCGGAATTCCTGCGGCAGCTCTTCTGGCTGGCACTGGAGCCGCCAAGCCCGGAATACGGCCTGCGGATGCCGCCTCTCAATGACGGGGGATGGTATATCATCTCCAGCTTCTTCCTGCTGGTGAGCGTCTGTGCCTGGTGGCTGCGGACCTACCAGCTTGCTCAGGAGCACAAGATGGGCAAGCATGTGGCCTGGGCCTTTGCCAGCGCCATCTGGCTTTTCCTGGTGCTGGGCCTGTTCCGCCCGATCCTGATGGGCTCATGGTCCGAGGCGGTCCCTTATGGCATTTTCCCGCACCTTGACTGGACCACGGCCTTCTCGATCCGCTACGGCAACCTGTATTACAATCCCTTCCATTGCCTTTCCATCGTGTTTCTCTATGGATCGGTGCTTCTGTTTGCGATGCATGGCGCGACGATCCTGGCGGTCAGCCGCTTCGGTGGCGACCGCGAGCTGGAACAGATCGTGGACCGCGGCACGGCGAGTGAGCGCGCGGCGCTTTTCTGGCGCTGGACGATGGGGTTCAACGCCACCATGGAAGGCATTCACCGTTGGGCGTGGTGGTTTGCCGTTCTCACTCCCATAACCGGCGGCATCGGTATCCTGCTGACCGGGACTGTGGTGGATAACTGGTTCATATGGGCCCAGGAGCACAATTTCGCGCCGATGTATGACGGCTCCTACGGCTATGACGCGTACGGGTCCTATGAGGCCTTCATCGGGCAGGAGGACTGAGCGATGTTTCCCAAGTGGTTCGACAAGTGGAACAGGGACAACCCCACCGACATCTACAAGCCCGCTATTCTGGTGGGCGTGGCCGGAGGCGCGGTTTTCGCCGCGGCGATGGTCGTTGCATGGGGCCAGCCCTTCAAGACGGACAGCCTGCAGACGGGACCGCGCGGCACAGGGATGTCGGTTCCCGAATTCGAGGCGGATCTTGCCGTGCCCGATCCCGGGATCGCCGGATTTCTGGCCACCACCTCGGCTCCGGTGGTGCCGCAGGGCGGCGAGCAGACCGCCGGTGCCGCGCGCGATAACGTGCCACCGGGACTGGAGGGCCTGACGGTCGAGAATTATGACCGCCTGCTTGCCGCGATGCGCGACTGGACGGGGATCCCCGGCCTCTTTGACGATCCGGCGTCCTACCAGACCTCTGTCGGCCACGTTATGATCGGCATGACCCAGAACCTCAACGAGAACTGGGCCGGTCATGTCAACGCCAACAAGCAGGTGGGTGTGACCTGCTACACATGCCACAGGGGGCAGCCGGTACCTGCTGACATCTGGTACGATCTGGGCGACGTGGCCGAACGGATGGCCGGTTGGTCGGCAAACCAGAACATGGTGACAGCGCAGAGCCAGTACACCTCTCTGCCGTCCGACGCGTTGAAGACCTATCTGCTGGATGGTGAAATGATCGGGGTTCATGATCTCGACAGCAGGGTGGCCGGTGTTCCGGGCAAGGACGGCTATCCGGGCATCCAGAACGCCGAGCGCACCTACTCGCTGATGAACTATGTCAGTAATTCGCTCGGGGTGAACTGCCTGTTCTGCCACAATTCGCGCGCCTTCTACGATGGTGCGCAGGTCACGCCGCAATGGGGTACGGAATCCCTCGGTATCCAGATGGTGCTTGAGCTCAACAACGATTACCTGGTGCCGGTCGGCGGGCTTCTGCCGGAAGACCGGCTCGGGCCGGTGAAGGGCGATGCACCGAAGGTGGCATGCAAGACGTGCCACAAGGGATACCAACAGCCATTGCAGGGGACCAACGTGATCAAGGACTGGCCCGAACTGGTGACCACCTCGGGCGAGCCGGACTACGGAAACTGACCCCGGACGGGGCCGCCCCGCAGCCGGGCGGCCCCGTCCAGTATTGCGCGGCATTGGTGCCCGCTGCCCCCGCCGCCCGCGCGGGCGGCGCCGAAGCCGCCGGGAGGAGACCGCAATGACCGATGAAAGACCGCATACACCAATGCTCGACCGGGTGGCCGGGCCGTCGGATCTGCGAAGTTTGCCGGATGACGATCTGGCCTCCTTGGCCGGTGAACTTCGTGCCGAGGTGATATCCGCAGTCTCCGAAACCGGTGGTCATCTTGGATCGTCCCTCGGCGTGGTCGAGTTGAGCGTGGCCATCCACGCGGTCTTCAACACACCGATGGACAAGCTGATCTGGGACGTGGGCCATCAGTGTTATCCTCACAAGATCCTGACCGGACGCCGGGACAGCATCCGCACGCTGCGTCAGAAAGGAGGGTTATCTGGATTCACCAAACGTTCCGAGAGTCATCATGATCCCTTTGGCGCTGCGCACAGCTCGACCTCGATCAGTGCCGCACTTGGTTTCTCGGTAGGGCGCGATATGGGCCAGGCCACCGGGGATGCGATCGCCGTGATTGGAGACGGTGCCATCAGTGCCGGCATGGCCTATGAGGCGATGAACAATGCCGGCGCCGAAGGACGGCGATTGTTCGTGATCCTCAACGATAACGAAATGAGCATTGCAGCGCCTGTCGGCGCGATGTCCGGCTATCTGAGCGGCCTCTATGGACAAGACCCCATGGCGCGAATGGCGTCCCTGGCCGAGGGGTTCGAAGCGGCGTTGCCGGGCCCGATGCGCGAGGGCGCCAAGCGTGCCCGCCAGATGGTGACGGGGCTTGCCGGGTCCGGCACCCTGTTCGAGGAGTTGGGATTTCAGTATATCGGCCCGATCGACGGGCATGACATGGACCAGCTGCTGCCGGTCCTGCGGGCGGCAAGAGCCCGCGCAACCGGTCCTGTGCTGATTCATTGCTGCACGGTGAAGGGCAAGGGATACGTCCCGGCCGAGACCAGCGCCGATCGCGGACACGGCGTCTCGAAATTCGATCCGGTGAAAGGGCCGCAGGCGAGTGCCAAGGGCGGAGCCCCTTCCTACACGTCGGTTTTCGGCGCCGCACTGTCCGACGAGGCCGCCCGCGATGACAGGATCGTGGCAGTGACCGCCGCGATGCCGGACGGCACTGGCGTGGCGAAAATGGCCGAACGGTTTCCGGAGCGGGTTTTCGATGTCGGCATCGCGGAACAGCACGGTGTGACCTGTGCCGCCGGAATGGCGGCAAGTGGCCTCAAGCCGTTCTGCGCGATTTATTCCACCTTCCTGCAGCGAGCCTATGATCAGGTCGTGCATGACGTGGCGCTTCAGGGGCTGCCGGTCAGGTTCGCCATTGATCGGGCGGGCCTTGTCGGGGCCGATGGTGCAACCCATGCCGGGGCCTATGATGTGGGGTATCTTGGCAATCTGCCGGGATTCACGGTGATGGCGGCCGCAGACGAGGCGGAATTGATGCACATGGTGGCGACCGCCGCCGCGCATGACACCGGGCCGATCGCGTTCCGCTATCCGCGCGGTGCCGGGACCGGTGTGGCGCTGCCCGAGCGTGGCGAGATCCTCGAGATCGGCAGGGGCCGGGTCATCCGCGACGGGGAAGATGTGGCAATCCTGTCCTTCGGGGCTCATCTTGCCACATGCCGGAGCGCGTTGGCGCTTCTGGAGGCGGAGGGTATCAGCACGACCCTTGCCGATGCCCGCTTTGCAAGGCCACTTGATACCGATCTCCTGATGCGCCTGGTGGGCGGCCACCGTGCCCTGGTCACGGTGGAGCAGGGCGCCGAGGGCGGGTTCGGCTCCATCGTCATGCATGAACTGGCCCGGCGTGGTGCGTTCGACACCGGCCTGATCCTTCGCAACGTATGCCTGCCCGACAGGTTCATCGAACAGGCGACTCCAGAAGAGATGTACGAGGATGCAGGCATGACCGCCGCGGATATTGCCGCGCGGGTCCGCAACGCCCTGAAACCGCAAAGCCGCCGGGTCGTGCCGCTGCGCCGCGTCTGACGCGGCACCCTTGACCCCCGTTGCCGTTAGCGTGCCGGCCGCGCTGCATCACCCGCACCGTTTGGGGCTGGTGCCTGTACAGCCGCGCCCCCATCGGACGCGTGGCCTTTCCCGCCCCGTCTACATCGCGGCATTGAAAAGCGCGGTGAGATTCTCCTCAGTCAGCGTGACAGGGTTGCCGCCGCATGACGGATCCTTGATCGCCCCCTCGACGAGTGCGGGCACAGCATCCGCGGTCACGCCGAGCGCGGCAAGGCCGCGGGGCACGCCGAGGCTCTGGTTGAACCGGTCCACGAAGCTGCGGAAACCCGCGAAACCGCCTTCGAGTCCCAGGTAACCTGCAGCACGGTCGAACCGCGCACTGATCGCCGGCGCGTTGAGGTCAAGCACCGCCGGCATGCACACGGCATTCGTGGTGCCGTGATGGGTATTGAAATGCGCGCCAACGGGATGGCTCATCGCGTGGATGGCACCCAGCCCCTTCTGGAACGCGGTAGACCCCATCGCCGCCGCGCTCATCATGTGGGCACGCGCCTCGATATCGGTGCCATCCTTGAAGGCGCGGGGAAGGTTCTCGATCACCAGCCGCATCCCTTCGAGGGCGATCCCCGCGCTCATGGGATGGTAATGCGGGCTCGAGAACGCCTCGACGCAATGTGCGAAGGCGTCCAGCCCCGTGCCCGCGGTGATCGCAGGCGGCATGCCGACAGTCAGGTCGGGATCGCATATCACAGCGGCAGGAAGCATTTTCGGATGAAAGATGATCTTTTTCTCGTGGGTTTGCGAATTCGTCAGCACCCCGGCACGCCCGACCTCGGACCCGGTCCCGGCGGTCGTGGGCACGGCCACGATCGGTGCGATGGCGGATGCGTCGGCGCGGGTCCACCAGTCTTCGACGTCCTCGAAATCCCAGACCGGCCGGGTTTGTCCGGCCATGAAGGCCACGCATTTGCCCAGATCGAGGCCCGAGCCGCCGCCGAAGGCGATCACCCCGTCATGCCCGCCGGAGTTATAGGCGTCCACGCCTGCGGCAAGGTTGATCTCGTTGGGGTTGGGATCGACATCGGCAAACATGGCCGTCTCCAGCCCCGCGTTGCGCAGTACCCCGAGCGCAGTTTCAGTGACCGCAAGCGCGGCCAACCCACGGTCGGTTACCAATAGTGGGCGTGTCATGCCGGCACCGGCGCAGGCATCCGGGAGTTCCGCGATCCGGCCAGAGCCGAAGCGGATGGCGGTGGGATAGGACCAGTTTGCGGCGAGAGTCATTGGAATCCTTCTTTTGTGTCGGGCTGTTTGCGAAATGGGTCATGTTTGCTTTCAAGGGCGGTCAGGCCCGTTCAAAACCGCGCTGAAGCTCGTATCCGGTAACGACGCGGTCGAAATCCTCCTGTTCGATTTCCGCCGCACGCGAGTAATGATCCACGACGTCGTTCCCGAGGGCCGCGCGCAGCATCGCCGAGTTGCGGAACGTCTCGGTTGCCGCGCGCAAGGTATGTGGTACGTCGGGAACGTCGTCCATCCCGTAGACATCGCCCCTTGCAGGCTCCGGCAGATCCAGCTCCTCGTCGATTCCGGCAAGACCGGCGGCCAATTGTGCCGCGCAGGCCAGGTAGGGGTTCATGTCCGAGCCGGGAATGCGGCACTCGATGCGCACCCCCTTGCTGTCCTCGCCCACGAGGCGAAAACCGGCGGTTCGGTTGTCGATGGACCAGGCCGCCTTGGTTGGCGCGAATGTGCCGGGCACGAACCGCTTGTAGCTGTTGATATAAGGAGCCATCAGCAACATGCAGTCAGGCGCGTATTTCAAGAGCCCGGCGACATACCGGCGCATTGTCCGCGACATGCCATGCGCGCCGTCCGCGTCATGGAATGCATTTTCACCATCCCCGAACAGCGACTGGTGGATATGCGCGGCGCTGCCCACCCGGTCGGTATGCCATTTCGGCAGGAATGTGGCGGCATGGCCCTTCTGGGCCGCGATCTCCTTGACCGCATGCTTTGCGAGGGTATGGCGGTCGCAGGCGGCGAGCGCGTCACCGAAGCGGATGTTAAGCTCCTCCTGCCCGGTCTCGGCCTCGCCCTTGGTGTTTTCCACCGGGATGCCCATCTCGAAAAGCGCGTTGCGGACCGGTCGAAGCACATGCTCGTCACGCGTGGAAAGCTGGATGGAATAGTCCTGGTTGTATTTCACCAGGGGCTCCAGGTCGCGGTACCCTTCGGCGCGGATCTCGTCATAGGATCGCTGGAAGATGAAGAATTCCAGTTCCGTTGCCATCATCGGCACCAGGCCCTTGGCGCCCGCGCGTTCCATCTGGGCCTTGAGGATCTGGCGGGGTGCGTGGGGAACCGGCGCGCGATGATGATGGTCAAGGAAATCGCACAGCACCAGCGCCGTGCCCTCAAGCCACGGCACTGGGCACAGCGTCTCCGGATCCGGTTTCAACACGTAATCGCCATATCCCGCGGCCCAGCTTGTCGCGGCATATCCGGCGGGCGTGTCCATCTCAAGGTCGGTGGCCAGCAGGTAATTGCAGCAATGGGTTTCCTCGATCCCGCTTTCGAGGAAATTCGCCACGTGAAACCGTTTGCCGACAAGGCGTCCCTGCATGTCCACGGCGCAGACCAGGACCGTGTCGATCTCGCCGCTCGCGGCCTTTTTCTTCAGCGCGTCCAGGGGGAGGGCTGTCATGATTCAATCGCTCCGTTCAGGCTTTGGAAGGGAGGGGGCGCCAACCGCCCCCTCCGGTCCGGCAGGTGCCGCACTCAGCCGTAGCGGTAGGGCCGACCGGCCTCCCGCATGACCTCGTTGTATTCCTTGATCTTGCCCACGACCTTCTGGCGCACCGGGCTTTCGCCGGCGATCTCGTCCCAGAAATCCTTGGCCGCGGCCTCGACCTGTTCCCATTCCTCGTCGGGAATCGATGTCAGCTGCATCTTGTCGCCGCCGACGCGCAGGGCCGCCTCGCCACCCCAGTACCACCATTGCCGGTAGTAATGCGAGCTGTCGAATGTCACCTTCAGCAACTCCTTGAGGTTGTCGGGCAACTCTTCCCAACGCTCCATGTTGGCAAAGAAATGTCCGATCCAGGCACCCGAGATGTTGTTGGTCAGGAAGTAATTGGTCACATCCGCCCAGCCGACGGTGTAATCCTCGGTGATGCCGGACCAGGCGATACCGTCGAGTTCACCGGTTTGCACAGCGACCTCGATGTCCTCCCAAGGCAGGGTCACCGGCACCACGCCGAACTGACTCAGGAATCGTCCCGCGGTGGGGAAGGTGAAAATGCGCTTGCCTTCCAGATCCGCGAGGCTGCGGACCGGATCCTTGGTGGCGAAGTGGCACGGATCCCACGAACCGGCCGAGATGTGCTTGACGCCGACCTTGGCGTATTCCTCCTTCCATATCTCGTCGAGCCCGTACTGGTTGAACAGCACCGGAACATCGAGCGAATAGCGCAGCGCGAACGGGAAGTAGCCGCCGAAAACGCGCACATCGGTGGGCGAGGCCATGGAGTCGTCATCGGACTGTACCGCGTCGATCGTCCCGCGCTGCATGGCGCGGAACAGCTCGCCCGTCGGTACGAGCTGGTCTGCGAAGTACAGTTCGATCTGCATCTGGTCGCCGGCGATCCTGTTGAAACTGTCGACCGCCGGCTTGATCACGTGCTCTGCCAGCGCTGCTCCGGCATAGGTTTGCAGCCGCCAGGTGATGGTGGATTGCGCGACGGCGGGCGCGGCGAGCGGCGCGGCGACGGCGCCGGCGCCTGCGGTCTTGAGGAACTTGCGTCTTGTCGTTGTCATAGTCTTTCTCCTTGTTGCGGTTTCGGCCCCCGGTCGGGGCTCTTCTGGTTATTTTCCGTAAATCTGGTCGGGCAGCCAAAGCGCGATCTGCGGAAAGATCATCACCAGCGAAAGCGCCACCAGCATGACGCCCACGAAAGGGGTGATCGAGCGGTAGATGTCCCGCAGACCGATCTCGGGCGGGGCCATGGCGCGCATCAGGAAAAGATTGTAGCCGAAAGGCGGTGTCATGTAGGCGATCTGTGTGGTGATCGTGTAAAGCACGCCATACCAGATCAGGTCGAAGCCGAGCGCCCCGACCAGCGGCACGTAAAGCGGCGCCACGATGACCAGCATGGCGGTGTCATCCAGAAACGTGCCCATGAGCACGAAACTGAGCTGCATCAGGATCAGGATCATCCAAGGGCTGAGATTGAGCTTCTCGGTAAAGAGCCCCTCTATCGCGTTCACCGCTCCCAGCCCGTCGAAGATCGCCCCGAAGCCGAGCGCCGCCAGGATGATCCACATGAACATGCACGACACGGCCAGTGTGCTGCGCACCGAGGTCTCGAACACCTCACGCGTCATCCGCCGCTTGACCACGGCGGCCAGGAATGCCGCGATCGCGCCGATGGCGGAGCTTTCCACCAGCGACGTCCAGCCCTTGACGAAAGGCACCATCATGACCGCGAAGATGACCAGCGGCAGCACCCCCGCGCGCAGAAGGCGCAGCTTCTCCGCCATCGGCACATTGCGCTCTTCCTCGGGGAGGACGGGGCCCAGATGCGGTTGAATCCGGCAGCGTAACCAGATGTACAGGATGAACAGTGTCGCCATCAAAAGCCCCGGAATCACGCCCGCAAGCCAGAGTTGGCCCACCGGTTGCCGCGCGATCATCGCATAAAGGACCAGAACCACCGAGGGCGGCACGAGAATACCCAGGGACGACCCGGCCTGCACGACGCCGGTGACCATGATCTTGTCGTAGCCGCGCCGCAGCAATTCCGGCAGGGCGATGGTCGCGCCGATGGCCATGCCCGCGACACTCAGCCCGTTCATCGCGGAAATCAGCACCATCAATCCGATCGTGCCGATGGCCAGACCGCCCCGTACCGGCCCCATCCAGACATGGAACATCTTGTAAAGATCGTCGGCGATGCGGCTCTCGGACAGGACATAGCCCATGAAGATGAACATCGGCAGCGTCAGCAAGGGATACCATTTCATCAGTTTCATCGCCGCCGAGAACGGGATTTCCACACCTCCCGTACCCCACAGAAGCACCCCGGCGAGTGCTCCCACGAAGCCGATGGCGCCGAAGACGCGCTGCCCGGTCATCAGCATCAGCATCATGCCGGCGAACATGATCAGCGCGATCATTTCATGCGACATCGGGTTCGCCCCCGCTCAGCCGTTCTAGATCACGGAAGAATTCGGCGATGCATTGCAGGATCATCAGCAGCACGCCGACACACAGCACGACCTTGATCGGCCAGATCTGCGGTCGCCAGGCGGTCGGGCTGCGTTCCAGAAATCCGATCTTCTCGCGTGCGCCGCCGAGGCCATCGGTCAGGAAGGTCGCGAACAGGTCGCCGAAGAAAACGAAGGGATCGGATCCGAAATAACCCAGCGAATACGCGGTCGAGCTTACCGCGCCCAGGAACAGTATCACCAGGTAATAGAGCAGGAAGAAGATCGTGACCGCGTCGACCCACGCCTTGGTCCGCGGTGACCAGTCGCCATAGAACAGGTCCATCCTTACGTTCGATCCCAGCTGGATCGAATATGGCCCTCCCAGGACATAGTAGGCCACCATGACGAATTGCGCGGTTTCCAGGGTCCATGCGGCAGGCGTCAGGAACGTCTTGGAGAACGAGGACCACAACAGCACGCCCATCAGAACGAAAACAAGGTACATCGTCATTCGCCCGAGCCAGCGGTTCATCCGGTCGATGGCACGGATGTAACGTTTCATCGCCCTATGCATCATGCGTCACCATGAGCTTCAACTCGGCCAGGGCCGGGCACAGCAGGTCAAGCAGTTCCCTGGCGGCTCCGTCCTGATCGGCGGGGGTTGCGATCAGGTCGTTGCGCAGTTCGATCATCACGTTCGGCAAGCCGCCCGCGACTCCGTGCAGGCGCAGCGTGTGGGTCACGCCGTCTGCGGGACCGTAAGGCGCGTTGCGCTCGATCCGGCGCTCCGAAATGTCCGCGCTCCGCGCCAGTATCGCGTCGGCGAGGCGGGTATCATCGTCGTGAAGGATGCCGATTTCAACGTCGCGCGGCTGGCCCAGCCAGGTGGGGGTGAAACTGTGAATGGTGACCAGGGCGAAACGGTGCCCGGCCTTGCGGCGCCGGTCCAGAAGGTTGGTCAGCGCCCGGGCGAAAGGGTCATAGACCTGCCGTACCCGCGCGGCGCGCGCGGTGGCATCCAGCCCGATATTGCCCGGCACCTCGATGAATTCGGTTCTTTCCGGCATGGCGTCCGGTGCGCCGGGCGGGCGGTTGCAATCATGCACCAGACGCGAGATCCGCCCCGAGATCATCGGCGCATCCAGTTCCATTGCCACGCGCCGCGCCACCGCCTCGGCGCCGGGATCCCACGCGGCATGGCTCTGTCTTGCGTCCTCGCTCAGCCCGAGCGCGTGATACTCTGCCGGAATGTGATTCGAAGCATGTTCACATACGATGACCGCCGGGCCGGTGCCGCCGGCGCTCAGGATTTCAAAGGCGTCATCGTCATTTCCGGCCATCCTTGCCCCCGTTTCTGGAAAAAGCTTTCCACGTGATACGTTTTGCGTCAATATTTTTCCAGAAACGCGGCAGAAGAAATCCGTTTCGGCAAGCCGCACCGCAAATTCCGTCTGTGACACCATCGCAAGAGGTCCGCGCGTGACCGACGATCCCCCCACCGACCCACACGTCGCTTCGCCAGGCCCGATGGCCGCCGTCACACCGACGGTACGCCAATTGTTGCGCAGCCATTACCGGGAGTTGACACTGTCGGAGCGCAAATTCGCCAACGCACTGGTGCAGGATTATCCCAATGCCGGGCTCGCCTCGATCACCGCCGCGGCCGAGAGGGCGGGCGTTTCGGCACCGGTGGTGGCGCGGTTGGTGCAGAAACTGGGCTTCAAGGGATATCCGCAATTCCACCAGGCGCTCCTGCAAGAGCTTCAGGCCAAGGTCTCGGGGCCGACGGAGCGCCGCGCCGTATGGGCCACGGAAGCGCCGGAATCGCATATGCTGAACCGGTTCGCCGGCGCGGTGACGCAGAACCTTACCCAGACCTTTGCCAATGTCGACACCGCGCAGTTCGATGCGGCCGCGCGGCTGCTGGCAAGTGATGCGGGGATCTACATCGTCGGAGGCCGGATCACGCGGTCGCTTGCCGAATATGCCTTTACCCATTTCCAGGCCATCCGCGAAGGCGTCACCCATCTGACCTCGTCTCCGGCCACGTGGCCGCATTACGTGCTGGACATGCAAGAAGGCGATGCGCTGCTGATCTTCGACATGCGGCGATACGAGGAGAATCTCCTGCGCCTGGCCGAAATCGCGTCGGAGAGGCGGGTGCGGGTGATCCTGGTGACGGACCAGTGGGCAAGCCCGGTCGCGGGACTGGCCGAGGCGACGTTTCATTGCTGGGGTGAAATCCCGTCGGCGTGGGACTCCAACATCGCCACGCTGTCGCTGGTCGAGGCGCTCATCGCCGCCACCCAGGAGGAACGCTGGCCCGAGGCGCGCGAGCGTTTCGAACAACTCGACAGCCTTTTCGAAATGACACGCCTCTTTCGACGACCGTGAAAGATCGTTCAAGGGACACTGAAATGGAGACCGCGAAAGGAGAACTTGCTTTTCATCAAACCGTCACTGATCCTGCGCTAACACGCGAAAACGAACAAAACCGATCATGCTGCAACAATCAGGGAAAACAAATGAAACATTCCACTTATCTGACATGCGCCGCGGTCCTCACCGGATCTCTGGCGCTCGTGCAACCGGCCGCGGCAGAAACGCTGCGCCTGCTGACATGGGGCAACTACGCGCCCGAAACCGTCATCGCCAAGTTCGAGGAAGAGACCGGCCATACCGTTGAAGTCACCCTGTCGAACAACGAGGAAATGATCGCCAAGCTGCGTGCCACCGGCGGCGGCGGGTTCGACCTTGCCCAGCCCAGCCAGGACCGGATCACAGGGCCACAGATGGAATTCGGCATCTACAAGCCGATCGACCTGTCGCAGATCGACGAGAGCCAGTTCATTCCCTCGATGCTGGCGGCCACCAAGGGCAACACCACGGTGAATGGCGAAGTCTATGGTGTGCCCCATGTCTGGGGCACGAGCGGACTGGTGGTGAACACAGCCGAGGCGCCGGATGTCACCGATTATACCGATCTCTGTGTCGATGCGGTGGCGGGCAAGGTGTCCTACAGGCTCAAGCGCCCGACGCTGATCGGCTTCGCCTTCGCGATGGGCATGGATCCTTTCGCCGCCTATGACGACGCAGATGCCTATACGGAAATCATGGAGAAGGTGGGTGAGGAGCTCATTGATTGCAAACCCAACGTCAAGGCGTACTGGGGCGGCGGTGACGAGCTTATGAATCTCGTTCGCTCGGGCGAGGTGGTTGCCTCAATGGCCTGGGATACCGGCGGCTGGAAGCTGAATGCCGACAATCCCGACATCACCTTTGTGGCCCCCGAAGCCGGCGCGCTGGGCTGGATCGACACTTTCGTGCTGCCCGCCAAAGGCCGCGCCGACGAGGCCGCTTATGACTGGATCAACTTCGTCATGCAGCCCGAGATTGCGGCGATGATCACCGACACGGCAGGTAACTTCACAGCGTCGAAGGGAGCTGACGAATACGTTTCGGCCGAACTCAAGGCGCGCTATCAGGCGAGCTTCCCGCCCGAGGCCGTGGACAACATCTAGTGGTATCCGCCGGTGCCGGCCGGGCTCGAGGCGATCGAGGGCGGCATTCTGGACCGGGTCAAGGCGGCGCAGTAGTCGCCCG
>Ga0102929_1001701_pt1 | contig 13064 bp, 14 predicted proteins | sample SalPonR1_B_D2_MG_FD_78510 | JGI IMG/M metagenome (GOLD analysis project Ga0102929, IMG submission 78510) | Salt pond soil microbial communities from South San Francisco under conditions of wetland restoration - Salt Pond MetaG R1_B_D2_MG | ecosystem: Environmental > Aquatic > Marine > Intertidal... | reverse complement strand
TGGCGGGAAGCGACAGTCGGCTACAGCGAGCGGGGTGGTTGTTGCTGGCGGACATTCGTCGGGCTCGCGGGAATGTGGCGGGTGCGGATCAGGCGGAGGCAAGAGCCGCCGCATTGTGACTCTGTTTTGCCCGGCAGGCGGTGCCCGTTGTTCAGCGGCCGCCTGCCGGGGAAGAGGCTTATTCTACAAGAGGAATCAGCTCGGCTTCGGTTGTCTGGTTGGCAACAACCTCAAGGCTCTGTGTTCCCTCGAAGTCTAGGTTGTCATCCTGCTCGTTGTTATCCTCCTGGCAGCTGTAACTGATGGTGTAGTTACCCTCCGGCAGGAATGCTGCCGTGTAGCTGTAGAGGCTTGATTCATCGTCGGGCTCAACCGGTACAATCATGAGAGGATTGCCTTCCTCATTGTTTACGTTCAGATCCGAGGTTTCGGCATTCTCACCGGAGAAGACGTAAACAGCGCCGTCGTATTCACAATCGGTCAAAGCTTCGTCCTCAAGCCGCGTGGAGCGGATCAGTGCCACATCCACCTGGCCACTGATAGAGCCAACCTCAAGGTTATTGACCAGTCTCAGGGACGGTTTCAGCATATAGTTAGCCAGGGCATTACCCTGCGGGTTGACAATGGACTTGCGCACGTCGAAGTCGATGGTGAAATTCGTGGTTGTGTCTGCGGCCACCAGGAAATCGCCCTTCAGCTTGAGGCCACTTTGCTCGCCAGACGGCACTGCCAGTGAGTACTCGCTGTCACCTGTAGATTCGCGCTTTACGAAGGAGTTGTCCGTGTCGACAATCAGTCGCAGCTCGGTGTAGGTGCCGGCAGGTACTTCTTCATCCGTAATCAGTGGTTCGCTCAGCCCACCCTGAAGATCCAGCAGGTTTACCTGCTCGAACCCCTCAAGAGGAAATTCCACCCATTGACCATTCTCGGGTTTCAAACGAATTTCCGTGAAAGCAATGGTGACATTGCTCAGGTCCATGGCCGGGGCGTCGGTAATGCCGAAGGAGACCGTACCCGTTCCTGAAGACGCTGAGCTGTCACTATCGCTGCCACTGCCGCCACAGGCCGCCATGCCCGCAGCGAGGGTCGAAATGGCAAGTAGTTGAACCGAACGTTTCATATAAACCTCCAAGGTTTATTTGATGGAATCATAGCGAACCAACATCGCTACCTGACTCCTCCCTCACGCTCCGATGGAAGGCAGAGTTCCGGAAATTTTGTTAACGTTCCCTAATGTTCGGGAAGTCATTGAGTGGTCAGATCGGGAACTCGGCAAATGCATCGGCCCGGCCATTTGATATAGACTGCGCCGCTGGCATGAACCCACGCAGGTAAACAACGGCTTTGGCAATCTTTCCTTTCAAGCCCTCGAAGTCCCGGCGTTTTGACGCCCTGGTGCAGCCCCACCTGGACGCCATGTACCGGTTTGCTTACCGTTTGGCCGGTCAGCAGCAGGATGCCGAGGATCTGGTTCAGGATGTCGTGGTAAAGCTATTCCCAAAGCTTGATGAGCTGGAAAGCGTTGACCAGTTACGGCCCTGGTTAAACCGGGTGCTCTACCGGCAGTTTATCGACCAGGTTCGGCGTAAGAACCGTCAGAGTGACCGCCCGTTGACCGAGTTGGTCGGTACGGAAAGCCAGGCTGACTGGCTGGACAGTCTTGAATCGGACAACGTTGGCCCGGATCTGCAACTGGAACAGTCTCGCCTGGGGCCGGTGTTGGACCGGATGATGATGACCCTGACACCCGATCAGCGAACCCTGTTGTTGCTTCATGATGTGGACGGCTGGCGCCAGGAGGACATCGCGGAGGTGCTGGACATCCCGCTGGGGACGGTAAAATCGCGGCTACACAGGTGTCGGGCGGCCCTGCGAAAGAAATTGCAGCGGGAGCTGGAACCAATTGAGCCGGCTGGACGTGTGGGGGAGTGAGGTGAAGACAATGTCCTGCGACGAAATCCGGGTGGATCTACCTGCCTACATCAACAACCAGCTTTCTGCCCCCGCCCATGATCGGGTGGAAGGACATATTGCTGCCTGCCCGGCGTGCCGCGAGTGGCTTGCCTCGGAGCGTGCTCTGAGCCGGGCGTTGCAGGAGCAATTCAGCATCCCTGCGCCTTCTCCTGATTTCCACAACCGTGTTTTGTCATCTGCCCGAGGCGCAGCCAATCCGAAGTCTGGATGGAGTCACGGGGCACTGGGTGGTGCTATTGCGGCGGCCCTGGCGCTGGGTATTGGCCTGGGTTTTCTGTTCCAGCCCGATAGCTTGACTGACAACGCCGAGCCTGTTGTCGCGTCGTCGGAGAATGTCTCTGAAAACCCGATATCCGGCATTGCCGAACCGGTTGATAAAACCGTGCGCCTTGCCTTCCGTTCCGGTGAAGCCCTGGAAAACGTTACGCTTACCCTGGAGCTACCACCGAATGTGGAACTGGCCTCCTGGCCAGGGCATCGTGAGCTTAGCTGGAAAGTAAGCCTGAATGCCGGGGAGAACGTCTTGTCGCTGCCTCTGAAGCTCCTCTTTCCCGGTGCCGGTGAGTTGGTGGCCCGGCTGGACACCGGCGATCGCCAGAAAACCTTTCGGGCACCGATTCCCGAATACCCACAACGCCCGGTCGAGGATCCCGAATCATGACAGGTGACAGGTTTGCAGTGAGCGTAAAACTGGTCGGGTTGCTGGTGATCGGGTTTGGGGTACCAGCGACAACACTGGCTAATGATGATCTGGATGTTACCATGCGCATGGTGACTGACGACGCAGAGCTCACCGATTCGGTCGTGCGGGAAATTGAGTTGCCCCGTGCTATTGAAAGACCCGACAATCCGGGTAAGTCTGGCTCCCCGGGGCTGGATGCGGCGAGTGAAGCCCGAGAAAGGGGGCGCGAGTTTGGTGAATCCATGTCCGAAAAAGCCAGGCAATCCCGGGAGCTGATCAAAGGTAGGCCTGAGTTGCCGGAACGCCCGGAACGGCCGGAACGCCCGGAGCTGCCGGATGCACCAGGGCTGGATCGCTGAAGCCGGAGATGTCACCGTTCCTGCCCCGCGTGGATTAATCCGGAGAAACCTGTTTGCTGGTATTTTGGCGCGCCCTGCCCCTGTTCCTTTTGTTAGTACCCACAATGAGTCTTCAGGCGGCGGAAACAGAAACCGGCATGGAGGATTTCCGTGCCGGCGTTGAAGCCTTTGAGGCAGGAGACCTGAACGCTTCGAAACAGCGCTTCCAGAGCGCCGTTGATGCAGGCCTCTCATCCCCCTCTCTTTTCTACAACCTGGGCGTTGTCTGCTATCAGTTGGGCGATTATGTCGCCGCTGAATCGGCCTTCCGTGCCTTGCTGGACGACTCCGACGGCGCCCTGGCGCGCTATAACCTTGGTCTGGTCGCGCTTGCCCGGGACGAGCCTGTCGAAGCCCGCCACTGGTTCGAACAGGCCTCGGCGGAGAGCGCTCCGGATAAAATCCGGGCGTTGGCACGGGCCCAGCTGAATAAACTGGCCGGCGGAGTTCCGCCGTCGGCCAGCGAGCCCTCCATTCGCGGCTATCTGGGTATCTCCGGCGGTTACGATTCCAATATTGCCGGCTTGCCCGAGGATACCGCGTCCAGTGAGGGTGGCGGCTTCCTCGAAGCACTGGCCGCCGGAACCTACGAACGACCCGTCGGCACCCGCTCTCGAATCGCACTCGATGTGGCCGCCTATTCCCGCGAACATCCATCCAACCACGAATACGATACCGAGGTGTTGCAGGGACGGATAGGCTGGTCCGAGACCCTGACTGAGGGTGAGCGCGGGGCACTGGTGTCTTTGGTGAAATCCTGGTTCGACAGTGAATCCCTTGAGACCCGATCCGGCATTGAGGGGTTTTATCGTTGGCGGCAGTGTTCGCTACCGGCAGCCCCTGACCAGTGCGGAATATCTCTGGCCGCCGCTACCGTGAACGGTGGTTCCGGGTTCGAGGCCTATGACGGTCAGTGGTATCGGGTACGTCTCCATGCGCTCAAGTACCTTGGATCCTGGCGGCTCGACGGCGAATACTCACTGGAGATCAATGACCGGCGGGATCTGCAAACAGCTGATGAATTTGTCAGCGTCTCTCCCACCCACCACACCCTGGAGGTTGCCGGTCGCTATCGCTGGCAACCTGACCTGGCTCTCGGAACAACCGGCTCGGTGCGCCACAGCCGATACCAGGATGATCATCAGTTGGTGACCGCAGCGGGTGAGAGCGGCCGCCGTGAGGATAACCGTCTGGAGATCGGACTGCTGGCGGAGAAGTCCCTGGACAGCCGTTGGCTGGTCCGGGGGGAGTGGCTGGTTCGGGACAACAGAAGCAGTCTGTCGCAGTATGATTATCAGCGCCAGACGCTGATGTTGACCCTGGAAGGGGCCTTCTAGCTCTGCAGCGCAAAGCCAGAAGGCCGGCTACTCATTACAGTCCGGCGTTCCTGAGGCGGTTGGCGTGTTGCTTGAAAACCGCTTTCGGGTCTGTCTCGAACAGGCTGTGCAGCCCCAAGGCCTGATTCACTTCGTCCAGATGGTTCATGAAGTAATTGTCCCGGATCACCTTGCCAAATCGGCTGCTGCAGCGGCCCACCAGGCCGTCGTTCTGGCTGAAACCGAAGGCGAGGCTGGTGGTGCCGAGAAGCGCGTCGGACGGATCCAGCACGTTGGTCAGAACCCCGGTGCCACCCCAGGAGTAGAAACGGACGCCGTTTGCCGAGTAGGCACCTTCACCACAGGCGGTGGTTGGAATGCCGGCAGGGGCAAAACTGTTGAACTCGGCGCTGCCCTGGGTGGTAAGGGACTGCAGGCTGGAACGCAGGTCCTGGTTGTAACCGCCACCGGAGAGCAGGTCGATCAGCCCGCCCAGCGCATTACCCAGACTGGCTGCGAGGCTTTCGGCAGGGGAGCCGTAGATAAGGTCGGCGACCGGCGAGCCTTTATGGGGCGAGCCAACGGACGTCACCGAGGCGACGAGATCCGGCCGTACCCTGGCAATGTAACGGGCCGTGGGGCCACCATGACTGTGGCCAATCAGATTGACCTTGCCGTGCACTGCGGCGATGGCCTGGACTTGCGGCAGCAGGGCTTCACCGCGAGCGATGGTGCTGTCCAGGGCCGGCACCTGGGTGGTGTAGACATCGGCGCCGTATTTGCGGAGATCCTCCGCGACCCCGTACCAGTAATCCACGCCGGCAATGGAGTCAAAGCCGAACATGCCGTGCACCAGCACAACCGGGTAACGGGTATCGGTGTAGTTTGAAGGGGTAGAGTCCCACCACCAGGCGGCAGAAGGGGCGGACCAGGCCACGGTGAGGGCCAGGGCCAGTGCTTGGATCCAGAGTTTCATTGTCGTTCCTACAGTTTGATGTTGTGTTTGTTATTCAAACTGCGGCTCAACCTAACGGGTTGCTCCAGAGACTGTCTTCTCGTACTGCATCTGCAACGTGGCAGATCGAGTGCTTCCGTGCGCTGACTTGATTCTTGTCTTTGTTAGATTGGTGCCGTCAGAGCATCTCGGTAGAGATCAGAGCAACATTTGATCAGTCGGGATGGTAAGTCAACGGCAGAGGAGGCCAGATAGGTGTTCTCGCCTTGAAAGTGTGACGCTCGTCACTGAGGTGGCCCCGCAGGACATGCTGCGACCTGCGGGGCGTCGATGGGGGAAGGCGGAAATGTCAGAGCGTGGCCATGACCTTTTTCGCCGCCGCTATGGTATCGGTAATGTCCTGTTCGGAAAGCGCAGCCGTGGTGAAGCCCGCCTCAAAGGCCGAGGGTGCCAGATAGACGCCTTCCTTCAACATGCCCTGGAAGAACTTCTTGAAACGTTCGACATCGCAGGCCATCACCTGGTCAAAGCGGGTGACAGAGTTTTCCTCGGTGAAGAAGAACCCGAACATGGCGCCGGCACTCTGCACCGTCAACGGGATGCCGGTGGCGTCAGCGGCTTCTTTCAGGCCATCGCGAACGGCATTGGTTTTCTCGGTCAGCCGGTCGTGGAAGCCGGGTTCGGAGATCGCATTCAGCGTCGTCAGGCCAGCACACATGGCCAGGGGATTTCCGCTCAGGGTACCTGCCTGATAGACGGGACCGAGTGGCGAAATGTGCTCCATGATTTCCCGCTTGCCGCCAAAGGCGCCGACCGGGAGGCCGCCACCGATCACCTTGCCCAGGGCCGTGAGATCGGGGGTAACACCGTAGAGTCCCTGGGCACCGCCGAGGGAAACACGGAACCCGGTCATCACCTCGTCAAAGATCAGGACGGTACCATGCTCATCGCACACTTCCCGCAGCCCTTCCAGGAAGCCCGGAACCGGCGGGATGCAGTTCATGTTACCGGCCACGGGCTCGACGATAATGGCAGCGATCTGGTCGCCCATCTCCCGGAAGCATTCCCGAACGCTGTCCATGTCGTTGTAGGTCAGCGTGATGGTGTGCTCGGCCAGGCTGGCGGGGATGCCTGGAGAGTTCGGTACACCCAGGGTGAGCGCGCCGGAGCCGGCTTTTACCAGGAGTGAATCCACGTGGCCGTGGTAATTACCCTCAAATTTCACGATCTTGTCGCGACCGGTGTAGCCCCGGGCGAGTCGAACGGTGCTCATGGTGGCCTCGGTGCCGGAATTCACCATGCGCACCAGCTCGATGGAGGGCACCAGTTCGCACACCTTCTTGGCCATCTCGGTTTCGAGGGCCGTGGGTGCGCCATAGCCAACGCCCAGGTCGACCTGGGCGTGCAGGGCATCCTTGATGCGCTGGTCACCGTGACCAAGAATCATGGGCCCCCAGGAGCCGATGTAATCGATGTAGCGCTGATCGTCTTCGTCGTACAGATAGGCGCCCTGGGCGTGTTTGAAGAAAATGGGCGTACCACCGACACCGCGAAACGCCCGGACCGGAGAATTCACGCCACCGGGGATGTATTTCTGAGCCTGCTCGAACAGGGTTTCGGAGTGCGTCATGGATCTGGGCTCCTGTTATTCGGAAAGTGAAAAAAGTGGGTGATGGCTTGCGAACAGGCGTTCAAAAGCTTTGGCTCGCAGCTCAATGTCATCAGTGGTGCCGCCAAACAGGCCGCCAACCACGGCAAGCATGTCGGCCCCGGCGCGAATCAGGGGCTCGCCGTTTTCCACAGTCACACCACCAATGGCGGTCAGCGGGCGCCCGAAATTCTTTGCTTCAGTCAGCACCCCGGGGGATGCTGCCGGCGCCCCGGGTTTGGTCGACGACGTATAGAAGCGCCCGAACGCCAGGTAGTCGGCGCCTGCCTCCAGTCCGGCTCGCGCCAATCCCAGATCGGCGTGGCAGGTTATACCGATAATGGCCTGGTCACCGAGCAGCCGGCGGGCGGCGTTCAGCGAGCCGTCCGTCTGCCCCATGTGGACTCCGGCTGCGCCCACACGTTTTGCCAGCTCCGGGTCGTCGTTGATCAGCAGCGGTACGCCGGCATTTTGGCAGGCAGACTGCAGACTATTAGCCTGGGCCAGCCTCTCGGCCATCGGCGCATGTTTCTCGCGGTATTGTACCATGACTGCGCCGCCCCGAAGCGCTGCCTCAACCGACTCGATCAGTGTTTCGGCGGGAGTGAGTACGCTGTCTGTGATGGCGTAAAGACCCGGGCGAAGCCCTTTGCTCATCGTTCCCACAGAATGCCCCGGTCCGGAACCGGTTGGCCTTTGCCCACTTCCAGAGCGTGAAGGATCGCGCGCTGGACGTAGTTCTGGGCCTGGGAAATGGCGGCACGCTGGGACAGGCCGGAGGCCCTGCCGGCAGCAATCGCCGCAGCCAGCGTACAGCCAGTGCCGTGATACTCGCCACCGATACGCTCAACCTCCCAGCGCATGGGCTCTGGCCCGTGGTTGTACAGCGTGTTGATAATGTGAACGCCGGTGCCATGCCCGCCGGTGGCCAATACCGATTCGCACCCGCCTGCCAACAGATTGGCGGCGGCCTGGTCCGGGCCTTCGCTGCCGCCGAGCATTGCCAGCTCGATCCCGTTTGGCGTAATCATCTCGGCCAGGGGAAAGAGCTTTTCTTTCATGGCGCTAACAAGCTCGTCGTCGGCCAGGTCACCACCACCTGCGGCCTTGATCACCGGGTCGGTGATCACTGGTATGCCCCGGTGTTCACGGAGGAACTCCACCAGCACATCCACAACGGCTGCATTGCCCAGGGCGCCGGTTTTGATGGCGTGAATGGGAGTGTCCTCAGCAAGGCACTGGAGTTGCTGGCGAATCAGATCAGCCGATACCGCTTCGGCGCCATATACGTTGCGGGTGTCCTGGACGGTGAGGCAGGAGAGCACCGGCAAGGGGTGGCAGCCCAGTGAGGTGACTGCCTGAATGTCGGCCTGAATTCCGGCACCGCCAGAGGGGTCGAGGCCGGAAAGAATAAGAACCTGGGGTCGGGTATAACGTTTAATGACTCAGCTCCTCAAAACGGTTTGACAACAGCCAGGATAACAACGGCCAGCAGGATCAGGACCGGCAGTTCGTTGAACCACCGGTAAAAAACGTGGCTTCTGGTGTTCTGGTCGTCCCGGAAGACCTTTACAAGGTGTCCGCAGTAAAAATGGTAAACAATCAGTATTGCCACCAATAACAGCTTGGCATGCATCCAGCCCTGGCTGAAATAGCCCGACACATTGTAACTGATCAGCCAGACGCCGAAGACAACGGTCGCGATCATCGAAGGCGTGGTAATGCCTCGGTACAGCTTGCGCTCCATGATCTTGAAACGCTCACGACCAGGCTCGTCCTCGCAGGCGGCATGGTAGACGAACAGTCTGGGCAGATAGAAGATGCCGGCGAACCAGCACACCAGTGAAATAATATGGAAGGCTTTCACCCAAAGCATTCGTCAGCTCCGTCGGTATTGGTAATAACTTTCGATATCGGATTTCAGTACCACGCCATAAACCCGCTGGATCATCGGCGCCACGTGACGTTGTACGTAGAGGGCTTCGGCATTGGTTGCATCGAACTGGTTTAATGCTTCCTCCAGAGTGGCCTGATACTGCACGGGGGCAACGTCTCGACGGTTGGCGGGGATGTCCATCAGGTCAATGGACTCCGGCGGTTCGATTTCCTCTCCGGCCACCAGCTTTTCCGTGTCCTCCAGGTATCTCGCCAGGTCCACCGCCGGCAACAATGCCGTGGGGCCGCTACTGCCTTCCACCACCAGCCACTTTGGCTCGGATTTCAGGGCCTTGCGGGCCTCTTCCACCGTCAGGTGGCGTTCAGTTCGCAGTATGCTGCGGTCCATGATGGCACCAACCGACACCCGTCGCAGGGCCTGTATAACCGGGGAATTCTGGTAGCTCAGCCCCTGATTCTTGAGAATGGTCAGGAACAGTGACTTCTTGCCGAAGGCCTCGCTGGTGACCAGGCTCGAGGTGGTAATAATCAGCATGCCCGGCAGAATGATGTTGGGGTTTCGCGTGAGTTCCATCAGCGCCATCAGGGCAGCGAGCGGAGCCTGAAGCACGGCACCCATCATGGCGCCCATGCCGAGCATGGCGTAGAAGCCGACGGATGAGGCCTGCTCGGGCATGATTTGGGCGCCAATCAATCCCATAGCCCCCCCGAGGGTGGCCCCCATGAACAGAGTGGGGCCAATTACGCCGCTTGGCATGCCCAGGCCGATGGAAAGCGAGGTGATGACCAGTTTGGCAACGCCAGCGCCCAGCAAGAGCCAGAAACCAAGCTCACCATGAATGGTCTCGTTGACGGTGTCGTACCCGATTCCCATGGTTTCCGGAATGAAAATGGCAAAGGGGACCATCAGTAATCCGGCAGTGGTGATACGCAAAAGCACCGGGCGGTGGTGGTGCTTGCCCATGGTGTCGACCAACTGAATAAACAGCGCTGCAGCGATTCCTATGATAACGGCAATGGCCAGTATCCAGGGAATTTCCAGCAGCGAGTTCATGGTCAGCGCCGGAACGCTGAAAGCCGGTTCCGCGCCATAAACCGCCTGAGTAACAATCGCAGCGCTGACAGCCGCCAGAATGATCGGCGTGAACCCCGCAATGGTGTATTCCATCATCACCACTTCCATGGCGAAAATGACACCGGAAATCGGCGTGTTGAACGAGGCTGAAATGGCCGCCGCACAGCCGCAGGCCACGAGCGTCCGGATGCTGTTGTTTGGCAGGCGCATCCATTGTCCCATGAGGCTCGAGAAGGCCGCACCCAGGTGCACGGCCGGGCCCTCCCGACCTGCCGACTGGCCACTGACCACGGTGGCTACCCCCGAGATAAACTGAACAATGGCGCTTCGTATGGAGATGTAGCCCTGATGGTAATTCAGGCGCTCCATGACATGAACGATCCCGACCTTGCGGTCGTGGGTGGCCAGACGATGCATCAGAAATCCCAGGCTGAGCGCCCCGGCAAGGGGGAGCAGCCCTCGGGTCAGCAGGTCCAGCTCCTCGAAGGATTCGGAGCCCTCTCCGGGGAGAAAATGCTCGAGCGGCCACTCGATGGCCAGGCGGAAAATCAGGATAACGCCGCCGGTAATCAACCCGGATAAGAGGCCGAGCACAGCCAGTTGTGGCAATGCATCAACATCGGACAGTCGGCGCCGGAAAACAGGAATCAGATGCTCGGTAATCTGGTGCCAGATTTTCTGCATGAGGCCAGAGTTCCGGTGGATTTGGGTGGACTGTCAGAAAGATTCTGACAACATTGTAACGGTCGCCCTGAGGGCTGCAATAAGTCATTGGTTTATCATGGTAGACTACGGCGTCAAAGCTCTTAATTCTGATACGACGTCGCTGGAGAAAATGGTGATTAGAGTAGGCATCGTTGGTGGCACCGGCTACACCGGTGTGGAACTGCTGAGAATCCTCGCGGTTCACCCTGAAGTTTCGGTCAGTTGCATTACCTCCCGGTCTGAGGCAGGCATGCCGGTAGCGGACATGTACCCCAATTTGCGCGGCCACTATGACCTGGCGTTTTCCGAGCCGGATGTAGCCGTGCTTGGAGCCTGCGATCTGGTTTTCTTCGCCACGCCTCATGGTGTGGCCATGAGAATGGTTCCGGAACTGATGTCGGCCGGCGTACGTGTAGTGGATCTGTCCGCCGATTTTCGGCTGAAGGATCTGGATGTCTGGGCCAATTGGTATGGCATGGCCCATGAAAGCCCGGAATGGGCGGAGAAGGCGGTTTACGGGCTGCCCGAAGTGGTGCGCGATGAGATTCGTACAGCTCAGCTGGTTGCCAACCCGGGTTGCTATCCAACTGCGGTTCAACTTGGCTTCCTCCCATTGCTGGAGCAAGGGTTGGTAGATCCCGCCCGCTTGATCGCGGACGCCAAATCCGGCGCCAGCGGCGCAGGCCGGCAGGGCAAGATTGGCATGCTGCATGGTGAGGTTGGTGAAAGCTTCAAGGCCTATGGCGCCTCTGGTCATCGCCATCTGCCAGAGATTCGCCAGGGCCTTTCTGGCGCGGCTGGCGGCGATGTGGGTGTGACCTTCGTTCCCCACCTGATTCCGATGATCCGCGGGATTGAGGCGACACTCTACGCCGAGCTGAAAAATCCGGCCGATTTTGATCGGCTGCAGGCGTTGTTTGAAGAGCGTTTTGCCGACGAGCCCTTTGTCGATGTGATGCCCTTTGGCAGCCATCCGGAAACCCGGAGCGTGCGCGGGGCGAATCAGTGTCGTATGGCGCTGCACAGGCAGGAGCAGAGCAACATTGTTATCGTCTCTTCGGTCATCGATAACCTGGTGAAAGGCGCGGCGGGTCAAGCGGTTCAGAATATGAACATCATGTTCGGCCTGAAAGAAACCATGGGGCTTGAGGCTCCGGCGCTGCTGCCTTGATGCCCAGGGAAAGATTGTGAGTGAAAAGCGAAAGCCGGCTGAAGAGTATGTGGTCATCCGGCATCGTCCGGGGTACCGCTTTCGGAGAACGGCCATCCTGCTGGTGTTTACCATTGTGGCTGCGGTTGCAGGGTATGCCACAGGGCTGGCTCAGAGTGGTTTCCGTTTCTCCAGTGCCGAGGAGTCGAACCAGGTGCTGGAGAACGAGGTCGAGAAGTTGCGGGATGATTATCGCAAGGCCCGTCAGCAGTTGATCAATCTGGAGCGTGGGCGGGCGATTGATGAGCAGGCCCTGAATCAGGCGCGAAAAACCATCGTCGATCTGGAAACCCGTATTGGATCACTGCAATCGGACCTGACTTTCTATAAAAACATCATGGCGCCTTCGGAAACCAGCAAGGGGCTTCAGGTAGACAGTTTCACGCTAGTTCGGGCGCGCAATCAGGACAGCTATGACTTCAAGCTGGTGCTGACCCAGGTCGGCAACAACAAGAGCTACATTTCCGGCGTAGTGGCGGTGAATGTCATTGGTCTGCGTGATGAGGAAAAAGAGGTCATCGCTTTGCGCGATCTCTCTGAGGACATAGCCGATCTCGGTGTGAAATTCCGTTTCCGGTATTTTCAGGATGTTGAAGGTTCCCTGAAATTGCCGGAAGAATTTGAGCCGCTTGAGATCCAGGTGGTAGCCCAGGCGGAGGGAAAAAAATCCTCACAAGCTGAGCGCACCTTTAACTGGGACGATTTAACGGAGAACTGACATGCTTGGCAAGAAAAAGCAGAAACCGCGCCGGCCCACCGGCCATTTTGACACCCTGATTTCCTCACGAACGACCGTGGAAGGTGATGTGCATTTCAGTGGTGGGCTTCACGTCGATGGCCGTATTCGCGGTAAAGTGGTTGCCGATGAGGGCACCGACGCGGTACTGAGAGTGTCGGAAGTTGGCGAAGTGACCGGCGATATCAATGCGCCTCATGTCATCGTTAACGGCACAGTGAATGGTGATGTCTACGCATCGGCACATCTCGAACTGGCGGAAAAAGCCTCTATTAATGGCAGCGTTTACTATAACCTCATCGAGATGGCGATGGGTGCGTCGGTGAATGGCAATCTGGTGCATCAGCGGGAGCCGGTCGGGTTGATCGGGCAGGACTCCAAATCTGCCGGATCCGCTCAAAAACAGATGTCACCTGACGACCAGGCCCCGAAGTCCGAAGTGTCGGAAGATGGTGGAAAGTCCGAATAG
>Ga0102929_1001696_pt1 | contig 13085 bp, 12 predicted proteins | sample SalPonR1_B_D2_MG_FD_78510 | JGI IMG/M metagenome (GOLD analysis project Ga0102929, IMG submission 78510) | Salt pond soil microbial communities from South San Francisco under conditions of wetland restoration - Salt Pond MetaG R1_B_D2_MG | ecosystem: Environmental > Aquatic > Marine > Intertidal... | reverse complement strand
GAAGGCAGGGATCCCATAAAGGTGATCCGTTCAAATCACACCCTCTTCTCGCAACAAGGATAACAACTCACGGGCCCTCGTCGAGATTCAAGACTACATCAAAGGCTATAGCTTTATAAGATCCCTGGGTTCGGGGTCTGCCAAGAACCACCGCAGAGCAGGGAAGGGCATGCGCCACCGCGGAGCGATGGCTGAGTACATCCTGCAACCTGCATCTTGCATCCTGTAACCTGTAACCTGTAACCTTAATGCCGGTCGTTGGAGTTCGTTCTTTCAGAGAGCAGCCTGTGCACCCGGTCGAGCATCTCTTCAAACTGGAAAGGTTTAAGCAGGTATTCCCCAATGCCGAACTTGATTAGGTCTAGCATATCCCGGATACGCTCATAGTTGAGAGTCACCATTATGGTAGGCGGATTGGCATACTCGTCCAGCGTCTCCAGAATCTTGCGGGCTTCCTGGTGTATCAGGTGAACATCGGCAATGATCAGGTCTGAGTCGTGTATATGGATGGCCCTCAGTAGCGCTTCGGTATCCGAGACCGCATGACAGTCGTATCCCTCATCCAGCAGAACCATCTCAATTGATTCTCGGATAGCCTCTTCCGGCTCTGCAAGTAATATCATTGCTTTTTCGGACATTATGGGATAGAAAAACTTTATATGTCTGTTGCGGTACATAGTTCACCTGTATCTGTTAATGCAATAGTGATACCAAATAGAGTCCGGTAACCGGATTATTTTATTTAATTAAGATCTAAGCTTTAGAGAAGGAAAAAAGAAAGCAGTTCAGGTAAATCCAGTAGGAAGAGGGGGTTACTATTCTTGCAGAGCTGCAACAGCGCAATTCCCTTCGTATGCACAAATGCAAAGCCCGAAGACAATATTAAAACGCGGTATGCGTAAATGTTGTTGTAGTTGTACTGAATTACCTTAGAAGCACGATTTTAGCTCAATAAAATAAATCTGAATTTTTAGTGACTTTGGAACGAAGATTGCAACTATTAATAGAAAAGGATACAAACCACCTAAATCAATATTTCTATTATGAAAACAGCAACTAATCTTATACTGTCCACACTCATAGTCCTTATGGCCTCTGTAGCATCCTGGGCACAATCACCGAACTATAGCCTCGATGAAGCTAACAGTTCTTTGGTAATTACCGGTACATCAACCATCCATGACTGGGAAGCGGATGTTGAAGAGATGTCAACTGAAATATCTCTCGCACCCGAAATGATGAGCCAGGACTCTATGGCAAATCCTGTAAGCAGTTTCTCCCTGACCGTTCCCGTTGAATCCATTGAAAGCGGCAAAGGCGGCATGAACAGAAAAATTTACGGCGCGCTTAAAGAGGATGATCATCCAAACATCATGTTTAACTTTTCTTCCGCAACCTTTGCCGATACTGTTCAGACTCCCGAATCTTTCAAGCTGAATGTTACGGGTAACCTGAATATTGCAGGAAAGGTAAAAGAGGTAACCTTCCCGGTTACAGGAACCAAAGTCGGTGACAGCGGATATCGCTTTGAAGGCAGCTATGGTCTTAATATGAAAGATTATGATGTAGATCCTCCTTCAGCCGTATTCGGTACTATTAAATCCGGTGAAGAAGTAGAGATTAAATTCAACGTCATGTTTACCGCAACACAAAGCTAAATTAATATCAATACCAAAAACGATGAAGCTCCGGTTTGGAAATCCCAATCACCTCATTGTCGGCGACCTTACCTTTTCCCCTTGGGTTGGTCTCCTTCTGCTTATCAGCTTATGGGCAATGAACACGTTTCCAGCCGGGGCTCAATCGCAATCGCTAGGCCAATCACAGAACCAGACACAGCCTCAAATCCAAACCCAAAACCAAATTCAGTATAACCCTTCGGGTGTTATTGAAATTGAAAAAGGAGGAAAGCTCTGGATTGAAGGTACCGCAAGCATTGTAGATTACACCTGTAATGCCGAACAGCTCTCCGGAAATGGGAATATCGAGAATGTCAGCGAACCCGAAAAAAATGTGAAGGCGCACGGTGACGTAGCCATTTCGGTAAGTGTTCCTGTTCGTACGCTGGAATGCGGCAAGAGGGGGATGAATAAGGATATGTACGAAGCCCTCAAGTCAAAAAATTATCCGAATATAAACTATCGCCTGCTTGATGCCGTACGGGTGCAAGAAGGTGAAGGCGAGAATAATGAAAACAGTTCAGAATCGGACCAAAATGCCAACGACGGTTCGGAAGCCGGATGGATGAATATCAAAACCACAGGCATCCTGGAGATTGCCGGGGTAAAAGATACTACCATAGTCTATATAAAAGGCCAGGCTCTTGACGAAAGCCGTTTCCAGGTGAAGGGAAGCAAAGAAATTGATATGAAGACCTTCGACATCAAGCCCCCCACCGCGCTTATGGGCCTCATTAAGGCTAGCAGCGAACTCACCGTCCATTTCAACGTCACGGTTAAGCTTAGGGACCAGTGATCAGTGTGTCAGTTAACAGTGAACAGTGTGTCAGTGAACAGTTAACAGTGATTGATTCTTTATTTAAAAATAGACTCATCAATCGCTCCGCGGTTGACGGTACTTCGGACGCTCTGCGTCCATTTTAGAATTAAGAATTAAAAATTGAGAATTGAACTTGACTTCGGTCTTGAAAACGAGCAGCCTCTGATCACTGTTCACTGACACACTGTTCACTGACTTTAAATGCCCATTTTCTCCATTTTGCGGTAGAGTGTAGAGGGATCGATACCCAGCAGGCGGGCCGCTTCGGTTTTGTTGCCTTCGGTGCGTTTCAGCACGCTGATAATATGATGTTTTTCAAAAGTCTGTACGGCGTCTTCAAGCGAATCGGCATCATAATTAAAATCTCCTTTTGACTCCTGGATGCTTCCGGGCAGGTCATTCAGCGTAATATAATCTTCGCTTCCCAGAAGGACGGCGCGTTCGATGATATTCTCCAGTTCACGAACCTGTCCCTTCCATTCAAAAGAGATCAGCGCGCCCATGGCATCACTGGTGATGCCTTTTACCGGCCTATTCAGCTCCCTGCTATACTTTTTCAGGAAATGATGGGCCAGCAGCGGGATGTCATCTTTTCGCTCCTGAAGGGTAGGCAATGGAATCTCCACAACGTTCAGCCGGTAGTACAGATCCTCACGGAATTCTCCTTTCTCAACTTCCTTTTCAAGGTCTTTATTGGTCGCGGCAATGATTCGGGTGTCAAACTGAATCATCTGGTTGGAGCCGATGGGTTTTACTTCCCGTTCCTGAATGACCCGCAGGAGGTTGACCTGCTGGTTCAGCGGTATTTCAGCCACCTCATCCAGAAAGACGGTTCCCTTATTGGCTGCCACAAAAACACCGTCCTTGTCGGATATGGCACCGGTAAAGGCTCCCTTCTTGTGACCGAAGAGTTCCGACTCTACCAGGTCTTTGGGGATGGCCCCGCAGTTAATGGCAATGAAGGGCTTGGAGCCTCGCTTCCCGTTAAAATGAATGGCACGGGCAACCAGCTCCTTGCCTGTTCCGCTCGGGCCGGTAATGAGCACGTTGCTGTTGACATCGCTGACCCGTTTTACCATCCGGTACACCTCTTTCATCGGCTTGCTTTCACCAATGATGTGGTTGAAGTTAAACTCCTGGTCGATCTGCTCCCTCAGGTATTTATTCTCCTGCACCAGCTTCTTCTGCTTGAGCAGGTTTTCAATTCGCAAGATGACCTCATCAAAATCGAGCGGCTTTAGAATATAGTCGGCCGCTCCTTTCCGCAGCGCCTGGATGGCTGTTTCAACCGTAGCATGCGCCGTAATGATAATGGTGAGGGTATCCGAAGAGCGTTTCAGGGCTTCCTCCAGCACTTCAATGCCATTGGCATGCGGCATTTTAAGGTCAGAAATGAGGATGTCGAAAGAGTGCTCCTTCAGCTCTTCTATGGCCGATGCCCCATCTGCCACTGCGGTGCACCGGTACCCCTCATCCTGCAGCACCATGGACAGGGAATTACGTATTTCCTCTTCGTCATCGGCTATTAATATGGTTCCTATCATACCGTTGCTTCTTGTTTGATTTCCTGGGGTAAACTCAAGATGAATGTGGTGCCTTCACCCTCTTCAGACTCCACCTCAATAGTTCCTCCCATTTTTGTGATGATGCCGTGGCTAACGGAGAGTCCGAGGCCCGTGCCGCTTCCTACCTCTTTGGTTGTGAAAAAAGGCTCAAAAATACGGTTCAACGCTCTATCAGGAATCCCCTCCCCGATATCTTCAATAGCTATCTTGGTAAAATTTTCTTCCTGCCAGGTTGTGATGTCTACCTTGGCATTTTTCATCCCTTTCATGGCATCTACCGCATTCAGCAGTATATTTACTACCACCTGGTGGATATGATCGGGTACGCCTTCATTTCTCGGTATCTGCGAAGACAGATCCATGTTGAAAGTTACCGAACGGCAGCGGGCATCGTGTTTTAGCAGCCCGACTGCCGATTTTATGATTTCGTTGACATTCATCATTTCCGTTTTCAGGCTGGAAGGACGTGAAAAGTCAACCAAATCCCGCACAATCTTGGTAATGCGCTGGATATGGTCGCGCACCTTTTTCAGCTGGTCCTGAATGAATGGGTCATCTGTTTTGCGCTGGCACACCTGCACCAGGGAAGAGATGGCAGTAAGCGGGTTGCCGACTTCATGTGCTACCCCGGCAGCCATATGGCCCACGGTAGCCAGGCGTTCGGATTGCTGAATCTGTTCCTCCCGGATCTTTAAATCGGTAAGGTCGCGCAGTATCTGAGACCGGCCAATAATTTCATCCTTCTCATTGCGGATAAAGGATTCAGAGAGGTTGACCAGCACCTTCTTGCCGGCTTTGTTAAGGCGTTCGGTCTCGTAGTTGGATACATAGCCCCGGTAATGCATGCCGAAAGCCAGGCATTTCAGCTCCTGTTTTTCGAGCAGGTTATCGGGAATAATTTTTTCTACCGACTCACCGACGATTTCTTCCCTCTTCCAACCGAAAATCTGTTCCGCCCCGCGGTTCCAGGAGGTAATCTCGTCATCGTTATTCAGGGTTATGATGGCATCCGCAGAATTTTCTATGATGTTTCGGAACTGCTCTTCAGTCATTTCCAGCTGCTCCTGGTACAGCTCCCGGTAGTTGTAGACGGTCCAGGCCGCCCATACCATCAGGGAGAGGGAGACAATGACCCCCCTGGTAAAGTAGAGAAAGCGCATGTTTTCATCGGAGAGGTCTTCTATATAGACGAATTTGATAATTTCGAAAATGCCGAAGAAAAGTCCGAGTATCAGCAGGGAGGTAAACAGGAGGTACCCCATGCGGACATGCTTTAGAAAGTGAAAAAGACTCTTAAACATCGGAGAATTTGAATTTGGATAATATCGTCAAACCAAACGCTATATAAGCTAATGAAAGCATAAAAAAAAGGCGACCCGAATGTTCAGGTCGCCTTTAAAACAAGAAATAGGGATCTGAATTATTGAACGCTCAGTATTCCTTTCATTCCTGCGGCATAGTGTCCCGGGAAACTACAGAGATATTCATAATCTCCGGCTTCTTCAGGCGCGCTGAAAGATACCTGGGTGTTTTCACCGCCGCCAACCATGTCTGTTTGCTCAAGAATGACATCCGTCATGCCCGGAGCAATGTAGTTATTGTCTTTGGCTTTCATAGAAGCATTGACAAACTCCTGTGCGTCGGCATCTCCTTGAAGCAGCACAAAGTTGTGCGCCATCGCGGTAGCCGGCAGGGAGCTAATGGTAGTAAGCTTAACAGTCAGCTCTTCCCCGGTTTCGGCACTGATGCCTTCCAGCAGGTAGTAGGTTTCTCCATTCACTTCAACGCTTTCTCCGACCATTACGCCGCCGGTCGTGTCTTTTACTACGTACTTCATACGGTCGATGCCGTATACGTCAATGGTACGGCCTTCGGCTTCCATAGTAGTAGTTTCGGTTTCTTCTGCAGAGCCTTCAGCAGATTGCTGCTGATCGGAACTGCCTGAACAGGCACTCACAATCAGTGCGAGTGAAAAGATAAATAGTGGGAATAGTTTCTTCATGGTATAGGGTTATTTATGTTTGGTCAATTTTAATGATTAAAAGATCGTTCAAAAATCAAGGGCACAAAATATGGTTTTCTAAAGTGAAAGAATAATGAAGATGATGCTTTCATTTTACTCCTTTAAAAGCAAATTACATCAGGGTTACGTTCAGTTTTATATCCCTTTTTGCTAGTATGTTGTATACATAAAAGATTATAAAAATGCCCTGGTTCATAACAAGTATTCAGACCCCGAAAGAATGGAAATGTTCCGGACCGCTAACAGGTGTCATTTAATTGGAGGATAACCGGCAGCTATGAATAAAGAGAAAGCCCGCATTCTCTCAATGCGGGCTTTAATTTTAATTATATGATACAAAGTTTAGGGATCAGGTGTATTCCCCTCAATGTTATTCGGAGCTTGGAGGCAACAGTACGCTGTCGATGGCATGAATGACTCCATTGGAAGCTCTTATATCGGTGGCGGTCACCGTGGCGAATCCATTTTCATTATTACCGATAAGCAAGTTGCCTTCCTCTCGTTTAAGGTCAGCAAATTTCTTCAAGAGAGTATTAACCTTTTTTGCGTTAACCAACGACTTGGATATGCGTTTGCCGGGAGCAACATGATAAAGCAGGATATTGGTAACCAGCTTCTTGTTACCTTCGGTAAATAGCTCTTCAGCAGTTAAACCCAGCTGATTCAGCAGCGCTACAAAAGCTTCGTTATCGGGTGCAAATACCGTAAGCTGGCGGTTGCCGTCTAAGGCTTCACCCAGTTCTGCAAAAGTGACCGCACGTGCCAGAATGGAAAAGTCTTCATTGGAAGCGGCAATCTCGAGAATGGTGTCGGATCCCTGAACAGGATTTTTGTCCGGACCGCCTTTCAGTTTACTTTCACTTATTTGGTCAGTCTGATTATTCAGGTTGCTGTCGGTCACAGAATCACAGCCGACGAATAGCAAAGAAATTCCCAATATCATGGGTAGCAGAATTCGTTGCAACATAGTCAATACCTCTTATATTTATCTGGAATAGTTTTATCATGAAAGCACCACTCGGTGCGTGATACGTACACTAGAAATAAAGGGGATGACTAGTTTTAGGTTGAATTTTTTTTAAATAGTAATTAGGAGAGTTATAGATGCCGGGTGACTTTTCATCCTTGAATTCCTTTTTTGCTGTTGTTTTAAAAAAAACAACGCCCATCCCTTATAAGGGGGCAAGAAATTCAGTTCCGGTCTTAGATGTTCTTTCCATATGCTCCGGGAGGGGCTAAAAAGGTAGGGTGCCTTGCCGGAGCGCGTCGGATGGATCCCACGCAGTTTAGCGCGTCCCACTAACTGTGTTGCATGGATTTTGTTGCTGATCAGCTTTTCGATGGGTGTTGACACGCTTCTTAGGCAAGCTAATTTCAGAGGGTATATTGTGAAACATCAACAATTACAGCTAATGAATTTATCATTTATAATAAAGTTGAAATTCTACTCTCCTGTTTTGGGCCCTTCCTTCTTTTGTTGCGTTTGAAGCGACGGGCTTGGCCTGACCATATCCGAAAGCATAAATGCGGGTTTCATCCAGTCCTTTTGCTACCAAGTATTCTTTGACGGTATTTGCACGTTCCAAGGAAAGCTCTAGGTTTTGACTTGGGCTACCGGTATTGTCAGTGTAAGATCGAATGATCAATTGCAGTGCTTTATCATTCAGCATGATGTCAGCCAGTTGATCCAGGTTTTGTTGAGCCGTTGAGTCTAGTACAGAACTGCTGAGATTAAAATTGATGTTTTTGGATATCTCCTCAACCTTTGTTGCCATGTCAGGAGTAAGTTTCTTAGCTGCCGGGGTGGGGCTAACACCTTCCGGACACCCATTGTTGGTTGTTACACCTGAACGATCGGGACATTCGTCAATTTGGTTTGGCACACCATCCTCGTCATCATCCGGACAACCGCTGTGACGATAAGAACCTTTTTGATCGGGACAAGCGTCTGCTGTGTCTTCCACACCGTCACCATCGGTATCGGGACATCCATTGAGCGTTTTCTTTCCTGGTACAGAAGGGCAGTCGTCTTCATTATCATACAAACCATCTTTATCGGTGTCGGGACATCCCCAAAATGATGAGCCATAGATTTTGGGACAAAGATCATTTTCATCTTTTATGCCATCATTATCACTGTCTTTGGATTTCGAGAGGCTAAATTTTATACCTACAGCATAGATCATGAGATCGTCATGCCCCCTGCCCCCAAAATCACCTCCATCGAGTTCATCCGAAAAACTCCGGTTATAAGTAGCATGGAAGCTAGCAGAAACATTCTCTTTTATATGATAATCCACACCGATTTGCACCGGAAAATGAAACGAGGCACCGTTACCGGAGGCCGTCCTATTATTCCAGAAATTTGTTATGCCAAATCCTGATCCGGCATAGGGATTGAGAATTTGACGGTTGCCCAAAAGCTTATACTTTAACAGTACTTGGCTGTTTAAAAAAGAGGTATTAAAAAAGTTATTATAATCCAGCTCTCCGTATGAAGTTGATATCTTAAAATCCAGACGATTACTAATATATCGATCTATCGACAGGCCAATCGTCCAGTCATATCCTACTTGGAAATCTAAAATTTCATTGCCCAGATCACCGTGATATTCTTGATGGCCCAACTCAAAAGAAAACCATGTGGGGCGACTTTGATTTTGTGCCACAGTTTGCGAAGCTGTAAATAAGAATAAGCTCAGGGTAATAAAAAAGCTTACTGTTTGATTCTTTGACATAGTTAGCAATTTTCCAGGCAATTTATTGTGCACGGTCAGGCTTTTAATCAGATTACTACTTTAAAGGCTATTACACAACCCGCTGATTACATGTATTCGCCTATTTTTATAGTACTTATTGTATTTTTTGCTGATTATAGTAAATTATATAAATGCATATTCTTTTTTATGCTGATTTGAATAAATAAGATAGTTAGCTAAGAGTTTCTTTTCGATAATCAATTTCAAGATAAAAGAGAAGTGAGTTTAGATACTATTCCATTTAGCTACTCGATATGAAAAAAACTGTTCTCTTAATTTGGGTCGCACTTATTACCGTATCGTGCGATCTTTTGTTCAACAGGGATTCGGATTCAACTCCTCCCACCGAAGATATTGCTGTTTCCGCAGTTAATGCTTCTCCTTCTGTCATAAAAGGTGAAATTGCAACTGTGGAAGTAACGGTTAAAAATTCCGGAAACCTGAATATTAATGAGGGAATAGAGATTACGCTCAGCGATATAACTGAAGAAGTTCAAATCGGCACTCAAGTTATTGAGGACGGACTGGCCCGCAACGATTCAGTGATTTTAAATTATAACTGGAATACAGGCAGTTCTGAGGTCGGAGATCACACTATTGTTGCAAGTCACAACTATAATGATGACAACAACGATAATGATTCACTTATGTCGGCTCTAAAGATAAACGCTCCTGACATTACAGATCTTGCAATATCGACAATAATTGTCCCTGATATGGTGGATAAAGGAAAAGTCGTTGACGTTGAGGTTATTCTTAAGAATGTCGGTAACCAGGATGTGGCGGAAGAAGTTACTGTTACCTTAAACGATGATACTGACGGTACCATAATAGCCAAACAAACTGTTAGCGAGGGTATAGCAACTAATGATTCTACTACGCTAATTTTCAATTGGAGCACCAGTGAGGCTTCAATAGGTAATCACACCCTTACAGCAAGTCATGAATTCAGTGACGAAAACTCTGCAAATGATGCTCGCACAAAATCGATTACAGTTAACGAAGCTCCAGTTCCGGATATAGCTATTATCTCACTTGAAGTACCGGAAGAGGCTACGCAGGGAGATGAAGTTAACATTTCATTTACTATTGAAAATATAGGTACCAAAGATGCTCAAGAAGATTTCGAGGTTATATTAACCGATCAAACTGATGGGAATGAGCTTGCAAGACAAGCAATCACCGACGGTTTGGCTGTGGGTGATAAAATTGTCATATCATTGATCTGGGATACAGATGGAGCCAGTATAGGAGAACATACTCTGGAATCGAGGCACAGCTTCAATGATGAGAATAAGTCGAATGATACCAAAACGGCCGGCATGATTATCAATGAGGTTCCGGTAACGGATATTGCCATAACGGAGGTAAATGCAGAACCCACCTCGACATACCAGGGTGAAAAAGAGGTGACGGTTTCTGTAACCGTTGAAAATATGGGTAACCAGGAGGTGGAAAATCCATTAGAGGTGACACTTACTGATAAAACCGATGGTAAGACTATTGAAACAAAAACCATAAACAATTTGCCGTCAGGGGGAGAATCTGAAACATTTACCTTTAATTGGGGCACTGAGAACGCTTCCGTGGGTGATCACGAGCTAGTCGTAGAACACAACCTGAATGATGATGACAACACGAACAACTCCGGTTCGGTAACGGTTTTTGTTGACGAGCCTCCCTTTATAGATCTGGAACTTATATCTATAAGTGCTCCGTCTTCGGCTACAATGGGAGATACTGTTACAGTGACAGCAAGAGTGCAAAATCGTGGAAACCGGAATGTAGATCAGCCAATAGATATTAAGCTTACTGATGATACCGACGGGACTACCATTAGTATAATTACGATAGGTGAAGGCCTCGTCGAAGGAGAATCGAAGAATGTTTCATTCGAATGGGATACAAAAGATGAAAGTTTAGGTGAGCATAAACTTACAGCTTCTCACGACCTGGATGATGATAATAGTAGTAATGATTCACGATCGCTAACTGTTACTATTATCGAACCTATTTTTTTCGACATTGCAGTAACTGATATTGAAGCCGATGATCGGGTCGAAAGGGGCGATTTCGTAGATATAAAAGTCACCTTAAAAAATCAGGGCAACCGGGATGTTAACAGTGATATTACTGTAACCCTAAGAAACGAGAGAACCGGATCTACTATCGGCACACAATTTATCCGGGGTGGACTGGAGGAAGGAAAGTCGACTAGTAGAACCTTTAGTTGGTTTACCATTGGAGCTCCTCCTGGAAATCATACACTCATAGCTACTCATGATTTTGATGATGATGAAGATTCAAACAATTCGCTATCCAAAGATATTTTTATCGAGAATGATTGAGGACTCTGGGAAAACTCCTTTTTTAAAGTAGTACATAGCCTGTTTCTTCATTAAGCTTGGCAGCATCTTTAGCCAAAGCAAGAAGTGTAAGCTTCCCTGAAAGTTTGACACCCTCCCCATTTATGTACCAGTCAAAAGTAGAGAATCGGAGGTTATGCGGTGTTTTTCAATGTATTCATTCGGGGTCAAATCTCCTAGTGAGCTATGTGGGCGGAAGCCGTTATATTCGGTCCTCCAGGCCTCGATCTTCCCGCGGGCATCTTCCAGCTACAGGAACCAATGCAGGTTCAAACATTTATCCCGGAAGCTCCCGTTGAAAGACTCAATATAGGGGTTGTCGGTTGGTTTTCCAGGCCGGGAGAAGCCCAGAGTCACGCCACTGTCATAAGCCCACTGGTCGAGCGCTTTGGAGATAAACTCACTGCCATTATCCACCTGAATCCGCCGCGGCACCTGTCCAATTCGACAGCAAATCTTTTCCATAATTCCGGTTACATCGGTTCCTTTAATCGACTGATCCGCCTGGATGGCCAGGCACCTGCGAGGTAAGTTATCGACTACAGTTAAGGCCCGGAATCGGCGCCCGTCGAAGAGCTGGTCGGCCACAAAATCCATGCTCCAAAGCTGGTGGGGCCCGCTTAACTTCGGCCGATCCAGCCGGTGCGGTCCGGCTCGACTTCTTCTGGGACGCTTACTGCGCAAATTCAGCCCCTCCAGCTTATAGAGCCGGTATACGCGCTTGTGATTGACGAGCCAGCCTTCTCGGCGTAGCAACACGTAAGTACGCCAGAACCCGTATCGCACCCTGCTCATGGCGATTTCGTGAATACGAGCTCGAAGGGGTTCGTCATCAGGCTCGACGGGTCGGTAACGAAAGGTAGACCGGGCCAGCACTGTCACTCGCGCCGGCTGAAAAACAATGACGTTCGTCCGCCGGTATTGAACTCAAATATGCCAGACCGTTCCTGGAAAAAGCGGCGCTTTTCAGGGAAGAATAATGGAAAACGGGTCAGTTTAACACGTTCATTGCCGGCTTCCGCTTGGGCAAAGTCGGTATTTACGGTAATATCCAGCGTAAGATCATCAGTAAGAGAGTATTTTATGTCCCCTCCAATTTCACCGGTAAAGTCATTATCTCTGACAAAATCCGTTTGCTGGTTGTTTAACACATTGCTTTGTTCCAATCCACCTAATAATAAGTAAGGAGTTACGTAAAATGGTTGTTTATTTTCGATTCCACGCAATACTATTTTTTGTGCCGTTGAGGGTTTAAGATAAGGATTGCGAAGACTTGCAGGAGCTGCAGGATATTGATGATTTTCATATTTGCTGGGCATCCACCGGTAAACTTTCAATCACATAAATGACATCCCCATTGTCATTCACATTGAATTGAAGACTCAAAATAGGAATGCGCATCTGGGCAAAACATCCTTCACTGGTTACAATAGCTTCCGCATCCCAAAAGGTATTCCAGTCGCGATTCAGGTAGGAGCCTTGATTGGGTTCGGCGTTATTAAAGACCCAAAAGTCGATACGGTTGCCGGTTGGATTAACCATGAATTGCATGGCGTTTTCTCGATCATAGAACGTATCTAGTATGACCGAAAATTCATCATCTTCACCCCAGCGATCACGTACATATGTTTTGCAAGACAACCCATATTTAGGTGTACGTTAAGCATATCCAATCTTAAGGTATTCCTTCGGGTTTCTTTCCCAGGTTATATGGTGCTTCATCTTTTCCCCGTTTCCCCTTTCACTTTTTACATTTGGCCTTACCCCTTAAAATAAATGCCATCTTCTTCAATCCGGATGATTTCTTTTTTGTATAGCAGTCCGATAGCTTTCTTGAAAGTTTTTTTACTCATTTGAAGCCGGTTTCGGATTT
>Ga0102929_1001686_pt1 | contig 13119 bp, 13 predicted proteins | sample SalPonR1_B_D2_MG_FD_78510 | JGI IMG/M metagenome (GOLD analysis project Ga0102929, IMG submission 78510) | Salt pond soil microbial communities from South San Francisco under conditions of wetland restoration - Salt Pond MetaG R1_B_D2_MG | ecosystem: Environmental > Aquatic > Marine > Intertidal... | reverse complement strand
GAAGGCGCCGGAGGCGATGAACAGGATGTGATCGGTGCGCACCATGCCGTACTTGGTGTTGACCGTGCAGCCTTCCACCAGCGGCAGCAGGTCGCGCTGCACGCCTTCCCGGGAGACGTCGGCGCCCATGCTCTCCGAGCGCTTTGCCACCTTGTCCAGCTCGTCGATGAAGACGATGCCGTGCTGCTCCACGGCCTCCAGTGCCCGGGCCTTTACCTCCTCGTCGTCCAGCAGCCGGGCCGCCTCCTCCTCGGTAAGGAGTTTCAGTGCATCACGCACCTTCAGCTTGCGGGTCGTGCGCCGGCCCTGCCCCAGGTTCTGGAACATGCTCTGCAGCTGGCTGGTCATCTCCTCCATGCCCGGCGGCGCCATGATCTCGACCCCCGCCGGCATGGCCTGGGTCTCCACCTCGATCTCGCGCTCGTCCAGGTCGCCCTCGCGAAGCTTCTTGCGGAACTTCTGCCGGGTCTCGCTGGGCTCCTGGGACGGCTGGGACGGCTCCTCGGCCGTGAAACCCACACCGCGCCGCGGCGGCGGCAGCAGGGCGTCCAGCACCCGTTCCTCCGCGGCGTCCTCCGCCCGGTGGCGCACCTTGGCCATCTCCGCCTCCCGGGTCATCTTGATCGAGACGTCCATCAGGTCGCGGATGATCGAGTCCACCTCGCGGCCGACATAGCCCACCTCGGTGAATTTCGTGGCCTCCACCTTCATGAACGGGGCGTGGGCGAGGCGGGCCAGGCGGCGGGCGATCTCGGTCTTGCCCACGCCGGTGGCGCCGATCATGAGGATGTTCTTCGGCGTGATCTCGCTCCTGAGCGGCTCGGGCACCTGTACCCGGCGCCAGCGGTTCCTGAGCGCGATGGCCACCGCACGCTTGGCGTTGTCCTGGCCGACGATGTGCTTGTCCAGCTCCTGGACGATCTCCCTGGGGGTCATAGACATGTCATTGCGCCCCGGCTTCGGTGTCGCCGGGGAGTTCCTCGATGGTGATGAAACGGTTGGTGTAGACGCAGACGTCGCCGGCGATCTCGAGCGCCTTCTCGACGATCTCCCACGCGCCGAGGTCGGTGTTCTCCAGGAGGGCGCGGGCGGCCGACTGTGCGTAGGGGCCGCCGGAGCCGATGGCCATGAGGTCGAACTCGGGCTCGATCACGTCGCCGTTGCCCGAGATGATCAGCGAGGTGTCCTTGTCGGCGACGCACAGCAGCGCCTCGAGCCGGCGCAGCATGCGGTCGGTGCGCCAGTCCTTGGCCAGTTCGATCGCGGCGCGGGTGAGATTGCCGTATTGCTGCAGCTTGCGCTCGAAGTACTCGAAAAGGGTGAAGGCGTCCGCCGTGCCGCCGGCGAAGCCGGCGATCACGCTGCCGCCGGCGAGGGTGCGCACCTTGCGGGCGTTGCCCTTCATGACGGTGTCGCCCATGCTCACCTGGCCGTCGCCGCCGATGGCCACCCGGCCATCGCGTCTCACCGAGACGATGGTTGTACCTCTGTACTGCTCCATGGATCTGCCTTCGCTGTTGCGGGCGCGGGCTTATTTGCGGTTGTTGCGCGCCCTGGGATGAGTCCGATCGTATATCTGGGCCAGATGCTGGAAATCAAGGTGGGTGTAGATCTGGGTGGTGGAGACGTCGGCATGGCCCAGCAGCTCCTGCACGGCCCTGAGGTCGCCGCTCGACTCCAGCAGGTGCGAGGCGAAGGAATGGCGGAAGAGGTGCGGGTAGACGCTGCGTTCCATGCCCTGGCGCTTCGCCCAGTGCACGATGCGCTCCTGCACCGAGCGCGGCGCGAGCCGGGTGCCCCGGCGGCTGACGAACAGCGCGCGCGCCTCCGTGGCGGCCAGCCGGACCCGCATCCGGCGCCACTCGGCCAGCGCCTCGAGCGCGCGGCGGCCCACCGGCACGATGCGCGTCTTCGCGCCCTTGCCGGTGACGGTCACCGTGGCATCGGCCTCGTCCACGTCGTGGAGGTCCAGCGCCACCAGTTCGGCCAGCCGCAGGCCGGACGAATACAGCAGCTCCAGCATGGCCCGGTCCCGCACGGTGAGCGGGTCATCGCCGGGGAGCGCGAGCAGACGGGCCATCTGGTCGGCATCCAGCGTGCCCGGCAGGCGCTTGCCGGCCTTCGGCGCGCTGACGTCGGCGGCCGGGTTGCGCTGCAGCGCCTTCTCGCGGATCAGGTAGCGGAAGAAGCTGCGCACCGCGGAGAGCCGCCGCTGGATGGAACGGGGCGAGAGCCCCTTGCGGTGGGCGGCCGCCGCGAAGGCGCGGATATCGTGGCTGGTAAGGTCCTGCCAGGCGTCATGCCCGGCACGTTCGCAGTAGTCGGCCAAGGCCGCCAGGTCCCGGCGGTAACTGGCGACGGTATGGGCCGAGCAGCGCTTCTCGAAGGCGAGATGCTCGAGGAAGGCGTCGGTCTGCTGGCGGTCTTCCGGCGACAATGGGGCGACCGGTCAGAAACGCCTCATGGCAGCGGTCACGAGCTCGCCGATGCGGGTCAGGAAGTCGATGCTCATGGCCGGATGGAAGTGGTCCGCGTCGACACTGCCGATGCCGATGAAGCCGATCCCGGCGTCCTCGCCGAGGGGCAGGAGGGCCATGCTGCCCACCTCGTCCGCGGAACTCCCGAACAGGAACTCGCGCTGACTGTCGCGTACCCGGCCGCAGCGCGCACGCGCACCCGACAGGAAGGTCTCGAACGGGCCGAGCCGGGGATCATCGCGGCCCAGCACGCGCAGGAAGCGCCGCTCGCCCACGTTCTCGTAGTCTGCGGGGTCGCCGAACAGCACCATGACGGCATGGTCCGCGCCGAAGCCGGTGCGCAACTCGCGAGCCACGCAGGTCAGGGTCTCGTCCCGGCTGCCGGCGCCCGTCAGCGCAAGCGACAGGTTGTGCACGTGCCCGGAGAGGCGGTCGTTCGCGCGGGCCACCTCCAGGAGTTCCCGCAGCTTGCGCTCGAGCTTGAGATTCTTCTGCCTGAGCGTGGCCACCTGGCGCTCCACCAGCGAGACGGCGCCGCCGCCCGCCGCGTGGGGGACGCGCAGGGTATCCAGCAGCCGGGGATGGTTCTCGAAGAACTCCGGATGGTGCAGCAGATAGTCCTCTACGGACTCCTCGCTGACGCTGTCCAGCACGGGCTCCGGTTTGCGCTGTGTGCTCATAGGGCGGCGGTTCCCTCGAAGGAGTATCGGGCCGGACCGGTCAGCCAGACGGCCTCGCCCGGGCCGGGCCAGCTTACCATGAGATCGCCCCCCGGCAGCCCGATACGCACCTCCGCGTCGAACAGTCCGCGGCGTTTGCCGGCCACCATGGCGGCGCAGGCGCCGCTGCCGCAGGCGCGGGTCTCGCCGACGCCCCGCTCCCACACCCGCAGGCGGGCCCGGCCCCGGCCGCGCGGTTCCAGGAAGCCGACGTTGCAGCGCTCGGGAAAGGCGGGGTGGCGTTCCAGTGCAGGTCCGAGTTCCGCCACCGGGGCGCGGCCGACGTCGTCGACCAGTAGCACGCAATGCGGGTTGCCCATGGAGAGCGCCGAGACCTCGACACTCCGCTCGGCGGCCTCGATGCGGTAGATGCCCGTTTCAATGGCGGTCGCTGCCCCGGTGTCCCCCGGCGCTGCGCGCGTGAGCGCCATGGGGATGTCTGCCGGCGCGAAGCGGGGCTCGCCCATGGAGACGGCCGTGATGCCGGGGCCGGTGAGGCGCGCCTCGGAGATCCCTGCGCGGCACGCCAGGCGCAGCACCGCCGGTGCGCCCGGCTGTTCGCCCAGCAACCGGGCGATGCAGCGCAGGCCGTTGCCGCACTGCTCCACCTCGCCGCCGTCGGCGTTGAATATCCGGTACCAGGCGTGGGTGCCCGGGCTGCGCGGGGGCTCTATCCACAGCAGCTGGTCGAAGCCGACGCCCTCGCGGCGGTGCGCCAGGCGGCGGATGGTATCGGCGTCCGGCAGTGCCCCGGCCGGCTGGTTGCGCACCACCATGAAATCGTTGCCGAGGCCGTGCATTTTGACGAAAGGCAGCTGCATGCGGGGTAATGTAGGCCAAATTCGGGTCGGGATGTTGCCGGAATGGCGCCCGGTTACGTGGACTTTTCGACGGCACGACGATACTTTACATAAACTGCACAATACGAACACGAAGCGCAGGGGAGACAACATGCGTCAGATCATCGTGCTGAACCCGAAGGGCGGTTGCGGCAAGAGCACTCTCGCCACCAATCTCGCGGCGTACTACGCGAGTGAAGGCAAGAGCGTCGCGCTCGCGGATTACGACCCGCAGCGCTCCAGCCTCGACTGGCTCGACCGCCGGCCGGAGGGCTATCCGGAAATCGCGGGCCTCGCCGCTTTCGACGAGGGCCTGCGCCACCTGCCGCGCAGCGCCGACGTCCTGGTGATGGATGCGCCCGCGCGTTCCCACGGCTCCGAGCTCACCTCCCTGGTCAGTCATGCCGAGACCATCCTGGTGCCCGTGCTGCCCTCAACGGTCGACATGCAGGCGGCCAACCGCTTCATCGACGAACTCATGGGCGTGGGCAAGGTGGAGCGAAAGAAGGCGCGCATCGGCGTGGTGGCGAACCGGGTGCGGGAGAACACCCTGATCGCGGGGGATCTGGACGAGTACCTGGACAGCCTGAAGGTCCCCTACGTGGCCTGGTTCCGCGAGGCCCAGAACTATATCCGTGCCTACACCCGCGGCCTGGGCATCGCCGAGCTGCCCGAGTACCTGGCCTGGCCGGACTGGGACCAGTGGGAGCCGCTCATGGCGTGGCTGAACTCCCGCCGCAGCCGGCCTTGAGGCGGCGCTACCCGGGTCAGCCGGCCGGCCCGTCGGTTTCTTCCGCCAGGCTGGCCCGGATGCCGGCGTCCGGGTCGTCGTAGGCGAGTTCCACCCCCAGCACTTCGCGCAGCCGCCGGGTGTCCAGGCGGCGGGATTCGGCGAGAAAGCTGTAGCGCATCGGTGACATCTGCCGGCGCGCCTCCTGCCGGCTGATCGCGGGCGGTTCCGGCAGTCCTGCGGCCTTGGCGATGCGGCGGAAGAACGTCCCGGAACTCTCGCCGCTGCCGTCCGCCACGTTATAGATGCCGCCGGGCGCGGCGGGGTCGAGCGTGGCGACGCACACCCGTACGAGGTCGTCCACGTGGATGCGGTTTCCAGGCGAGGCGTCGGCCTCCCGGATCACCGGCTGGCCCGAGCGAATCGCCTCCAGGGGCAGCCGGCCGGGGCCGTAGATGCCGGGGATGCGCAGTACCGCCCGGCTCACCGCCTGCTCGTCGGCCCATTGCTGCAGGGTGGTCTCCGCGGCCAGCCGGCGGCGTGCGCGCTCCGTGCCCGGTGCCGCCGGGCGTGCCTCGTCCACCAGGGCACCGCCGCAGTCGCCGTAGACGCCGCTGGTGCTGGCGAGCACGAAACGCTCCGGTCGCCGGGGCAGCAGCGAGAGCAGCCGCCTGAGGCGGGGGTCGCCCTCGCCCTCGGCCGGGGGCACCAGGTAGAGCACCCGCAGCGGGGCGTCGGGCAGGTCCGGCAGGGCGTGGGCCGCGTCCAGGTCCACGGCGGCGGCCGGGATGCCCGCCTTCTCCAGCGCCGCCGCCGATTCATCCGAGCCGGTGAAGCAGAGCACGGCATCGCCTTGGCCGGCCAGGCGCCGGGCCACGCGCCGGCCGGTGTAGCCGGCACCCACGATCAGCGTCAGCGGAGCATTCATCGGGCCGGGGGGCAGCTCAGCGCGTTGCGTCCCCGGAGTCCTCGAGGTGAGGCAGCGCGAGGCGGTCCGAGGTGTCGATCATCGCGAGGCCCGAGCGGTAGGCGTCGGTGGCGGCCTCGCCCTCACCCAGGCGGGTGAGCAGCCGGCCGTAGAGTTCGTAGGTCTCGGGCGTCGGGCCGATGGCCAGCGCCGTCTCCAGGTAACTCCGGGCCTTCCCCCAGAGTTCCTGGCGCATGCACAGGCGGCCGGCGGCCTGCAGCAGCCCGGCGTCCTCGCCGTGCTGCTTCAGCCAGTTCTCGGCGTGGCGGAGCTGGCGCCCGGCGTCGGCCGTCTCCAGTCTGCCGTACAGTCGCGCCAGCGTCGGCGACCAGCGCGAGCGCAGCCGGCGCCGCAGTTCGGCCTCGGCCACCTCTTCCCCGCCGGCGCGGGCCAGTGCGTCCACGTAGGCGCCGATCAGGACGTCGTCGTCCCGCAGCGCCCGCGGAATCTGCTTCCATACCGCGGTCACCCCGGTCGGGTCGCCCCCGGCCTGCTCGAGCTTGCGCCGATGCACCTCCCGGGTCCACTCCTGCAGCGTTTCCGCAGGGATTCGTCCCTGCTTCTTCAGCTTCGGCAGCAGCTCGCCGAGCTGTTCCCAGTCCTCCAGCTCCCGGTACAGGCGGCCCAGGAGAAACAGCGCCTGGGAGTGATTCGGTGCGTCTTCCATCAGGCGCCGCAGCGTCGCCAGCGCCTGCTCGTATTCCTCGGCGGCCAGCTGCAGCTCGGCCTGGGTGAGCAGGACGGCGTGCGCGGCGTCCGGCGTCTCCTCGTAGGCCAGCCGCAGCCACTTGTCCCGGCGCTCCGCGTCGCCCTGCAACTGGGCCGCCCGTGCCGCGGCGAGGTAGTTCAACAACGGCGCATCCGCCCGGTTCACGCCGCGGGTCAGCAGCTTCTCGCCGCGGGAGAAGTTGCCCTCCGCCACCTGGATGAGGCCCCGGGTGAACTGGTGGCCGGCGCGGCGGGCGCGCAATTCCCCCGCCTTCTCTCCCAGCTTCCTCGGCGCCTGCAGCAATTCCCAGGCGAGCCACAGCGCGAGCATGATGGCGAGTATTCCGGCGAGCAGGATGGGCACCGACATCTCGATGAGCCAGCCGCGGATGTTGATGACCACGTAGCCCGGGTCGGCGAACAGCAGGTGAGCGCCGACCGCACCCAGGATGAGTGTGGCCACGACCCAGGCGCCGAATTTCATTCGGCCCCCTCGTCGGCGCCCCCGGCCACGGCCTGCTGCTGGCGGAAGAGCCGCAACGAGGAGGAGATATCGGGCAATTCCGCGGAGACCGGGCTGTCCTCGAGTTCCGCGATGGTCTCCATCGCACCGCTGACCGCCTTCGTGTCCGTGTCGAAATAGCGCTCGAGCCAGGCCCGTGCGTCGCCGAGGCTCTGGCGGAATATGGTGCCTTTGCCCTGCAGCAGTGCGAGCCGCGCGGTCTGCAGCTGCAGCGCGACATTGGTGCGCAGGAAGTACTGCGCCTGCGGTGACAGCAGCGGTTCCAGCTGCTCGTCCGTGCGGCGCACGCTCACCATGTCCGAGAACGCCTGCTTCACGGCGGCCCAGGCACGGCGGAACCCGCTCAGCTCCTCGTCGATTCCGGCGCGCGGCTCATCCTCCGGCGTCACCTCCTCGTCCAGCGGCAGTGACCGGACCACGTCGGCCAGGCTCGCCAGCGTCAGCGTCACCCCTTCGGTGTCCACGTCCTCCACCGCCTGCAGCGCCGAGATCTCTTCGGCGAGTTCCCGGCGCACCGGCGTGTAGGCCGGGTCGCCCAGTTCCCGGATGCGGCGGTCGGCGAGCTCCAGGGCGAAGGCCGCCAGCTCCGTATTGCCGGCGAGCTGGGCCTGGGCGTTCGCGAGCTGCATGTAGTACTCGGCCTCCGCGCTGAGCCAGGCATCCCGAGCCCCCGCGGAGATGCCCTGGAGGCTGGCCATGGATTCCTCCAGATTCTCCATGCGGCCGGGCAGGGACTCGAGGAGGTCGCGGCTGTCCCCGAACTGCCGCTGCAGGCGTGCCAACTCGTCGGCGTCGGCCGCCTGCCGGGCCGTTTGCTGCACCTCCTGCTGCACTTGCTGCAGGTCCTGCTGCAGGTCCTGCTGCAGGGACGAGAGGCGGTCCCGGAGTTCGGAAACGGTCTGCGCATTGTCCGCCGTCTCCGTCTCCAGGGCATCGATGGCGGAGGCGAGGCCGGTGGTCTGGTCTGCCGCGCTGCGCTCGGCCCACCAGCGGTAACCACTGAAACCGCCGGCACCGATGGCGATCACGAGCGCCAGCCATGCGACCAGCGCGGCGCCCTTGCCGCCCTTGCCGTCCTTGCCGTCCTCGTTCTCCGCCGCCTCCCCGAAGACGGCTGTCGGGGGGCTGTCGCCGGTTTCGCCAGTCTCGCCGGTTTCGCCGGAGCGCTCGTCGTCGGCCGGGCCGGTGCGGCTGGCCCGGGCGTCGTCTTCTTTCGCCGTGGTCTTCGGCCCGGGCTTTTCTTGCTCAGTCATGATCTGCTCTGTCCGGTTCCCCGTCGGGGAAGACCATCGCCCGGACGAGGTCGGACGGCTCCGGGCCTTGCGCAAGCAGGGTGTCCACAGCGATGTCTTCGCGTACGGCGAGTTGTAACACACGATTGCTGGCGCTCACCAGTGTGGTCCCCCGCAGCAGGTCAGCGCCTCTTTCTCCCAGCAGTTCCGAGAGGTTACGCAGGGTGGCCACGCTCAGGCAGGTCACGTAACGGAGGCTGCCCCCGCGCCAGGCGGCAATCACGGCCTCCACTTCGTCGCTGTCCGGCATCGGGAGCCGCCGTTCGTAGACCTCCGCGTAGTGCACCGCCGCGCCCCGCTCCCGCAGCGTATCGGCGAGCAGCTCCCGCCCGCCGCGGCCCCGCACGATGAGCACCCTGCGGCCGGTCATGTCGGCGAGTTCGTCCGCGGCGAGCAGGCTTTCGCTGTCGTAGCCGCCGGCGGGCACCAGATCAGGCGGACGCCCGGCCTGGCCCATCGCCGCGGCCGTGGCGGGTCCGATGGCGGCGCACCGGCAGCCCGGCAGTCGCAGGAACCGCTCGCCATGGCGCACCGCGTTCGCGCTGACGAAGATGGCGAGATCCGGTGCCTCGCCGGTCCGCTCCGGCGCCGGCAGCGGCGCGATCTCCAGCGCGGGCAGCAGCCAGGCCGCGCCGCCCGCGGCCTCTACGGCGGCGATCAGCGGGCCTGCCTGGTCCCGGGCGCGGGTCACGAGGACGCCGGCGCCGGCCAGCGCGGGCCGGCTCACAGGGTGGCGGCTTCGGCCGCAGCCAGGATCTCGCCGGCGCCGGCCGTCAGCAGCCGGTCGGCCAGCGTGGCGCCCAGGGACTCGCCGTCCACGGCCGCGCCCTCGATGCGGTCCTCCAGCATCTGCGAGCCGTCGGTGGCAATCACGCGGGCCAGGATCGTGATGCGCTCACCGGCCAGGGTGGCGTAGACGGCGATGGGGGAGTGGCAGTCCGCCCCGAGGGCCACGCCCACGCGGCGCTCGGCGGCAACGACCAGCCGCGCCTCGGGATGCTCCAGCTTGCGCAGTATCTGGATGAGCTCCGGCCGGTCCTCGTGGCATTCGATGCCGACGATGCCCTGGCCGTTGGCGGGCAGGATCACTTCCGGGTCGACGCATTCGGCGATGCGTTCGTCGAGTCCCAGCCGTTTCAGCCCGGCGGCGGCCAGCATGATGGCGTCGTAGTCGCCGGCGTCCAGTTTGCCGAGGCGGGTCTGCACGTTGCCCCGCAGAGGTTTCACCGTCACGTCGGGCCGACGCACCAGCACCTGGGACTGGCGCCTCAGGCTCGAAGTGCCCACGACCGCGCCGTCCGGCAGCGCCTCCAGGGTGCTGCCCACGAGGGCGTCCCGGGGGTCCTCGCGCTCCAGCACCGCCGGCAGCGCGAAGCCGGGCGGCATCTCGCCGGGCACGTCCTTCATGGAATGCACGGCGATGTCGGCCTCGCCTGCTTCCATGGCCACTTCCAGTTCCTTGATGAACAGGCCCTTGCCGCCGATCTTGCTGAGGGTGCGGTCGAGGATGCGATCGCCCTTCGTCGTCATGGGTACGAGTTCCACGGCTTCCACCTCGGGCAACGCGTCCAGGCGCTCCGCCACGTGGCGGGCCTGCCAGAGTGCCAGTTCACTCTCCCTCGTCGCGATTCTCACCCTCATGTAATGCCTCCCTTGAGTCGTTGGCGGATCTCCCCGACATGGCGCCTGCTGACGGGCAGGGTCTGTCCGGTGCGGCGGAAGCGTACCACCGGTTTGCCGTCGGTATCCCTGTCCAGTGCCTCGAGGTGTTCCAGCGCAACCAGGGAATTGCGATGGATGCGGCAGAAATCGGGTGCGAACTCCTGCTCCAGCGACTTCAGCGACTCGTCCAGCAGGTCTTCACCGTGGCGGTGGCAGGCGCGGACGTATTTCTGGTCCGCCTGGAAGTAGTAGACGTCCGCCACCGGGATCAGGCGGAGTTCGTCGCGCACCCGGGCACACAGGTGGCGACGGCGCTCGCCGGTCTGCACGATGCCGGAGAGCTGGCCGCCGGTGAGCCGCGCCGCGCGCTCGAGCGCCTGCGCGAGCTTGCCGCGGCGGATCGGTTTCAGCAGGTAGCCGACAGCCTCCGCCTCGAAGGCCTCGATGGCGTACTCGTCATAGGCAGTGGTGAAGATCACCGCCGGCGGGTTGGCGAGCCGGTTCATGTGCCGGGCCGTCTCGATGCCGTCCATGCCGGGCATGCGGATGTCCAGCAGCACCACGTCCGGCCCGAGCCGCTCGCAGAGCGTGAGCGCCTGCCTACCGTCCGCCGCCTCGCCTGCCATCTCGCAGCGTTCCATCCCCCGGAGCTGGTCGGCGAGCCGCTCGCGGGCCGGGCGTTCGTCGTCGACGATCAGTATCTTCACGGCTCCGGCACCTCCGCCGGAAAGTGCAGCGTGACCCGGTATCGCTCCTCGCTCTCCTCCACGTCCACGCCCGCGCGGCGGCCGAAGGCGAGTTCGAGCCGCTGGCGGATATTGTCGAGCGCCAGTCGATTGCCGTCCCGGCGCCGGGCCCCCGGTGCGCGGGGATTCGAGATGGTGAGCAGCACGTCGCCGTCGTCCCGGCGGCCGATCACCGCGACCGTGCCCCCTTCGGGCAGGGGTTCGATGCCGTGATAGATGGCGTTCTCCAGCAGCGGCTGCACCATCAGGCCCGGAATGCGGGCGCGCATGGGCAGCTCGGCCACGTCCCAGTCCACCTTCAGGCGTTCTCCGAGGCGCAGCTGCTCCATCCGCTGGTAGATCCGCGCCACCTCCAGTTCCTGCTTCAGCGGGATCATGCTCTGGGCCTCGGCCAGGGTGGCACGGAACAGGTCGGAGAGATCTTCCACGGCCTCCTCGGCCCGTCCGGGGTTGCTGCCGATCAGCGCGGCGATGGTGTTCATGCTGTTGAACAGGAAATGGGGCCGGATGCGTGCCTGCAGCGCGCGAATCCGTGCGCGGGCTTCCAGCTGCACGTTCCGCCGCCACTCCCCGGCCACGTAGAAATAGCGTAATGCTACCGCGGAGACGAGGCTGCTGATGCCGAGATTGCGCAGCAGGAACCAGCCGTGATTCTGCGTCTCCAGGAACGCTCCCGCGTACACCCGGTCCAGCCACCACGCGGCTTCGGAGATCACCAGCGTGACCACCTGCAGCAGCGCGAAGCACAGGCTGAGGGCAGCCACCACGTCGATGCCGCCCAACCAGCGGCGGGCGCGGCAGAGCACCGCCGCGCTGGTGAGCGCGATCCAGAGTACGAACAGGGAATTCGTGGAGAGGCCGAGCAGGAAGGAGTCGCCCTCGGCCGTGCCCGCCAGCGTGAGAACGAGGGCGACCATCTCGGCGATGAGTACCACCACCAGTACCGCCCTGGCCGAGCAGAAGTCGGGCAGGTAGGACTGCCCGTCGCTGGTTTCCTCGCCCAATGCCGCCACCGTGAACTCCCGCTCGCCCCCTGCGCAGGGATTCTACCCCAGCGTCGCGGGACCGGCGGGTCGGTCAGTTGCAGTGCTCTTTGACCGCTTCCTCGGCCTTCGCCCGGGCTTCGTCGATCGCGGCGTCGTCCAGGTACTGACGCTCGCCGCTCTCGTCCAGCCGGTACAGCCGCCGGGAGTTGACATAGCTCGCCAGTCGCTCCCGCGCCTCTTCACAGCGGGCGGCCTTCTGCTCGCGTTCGGCGGCGGTCTCGGCCGCCTGCTGCTCGGCCTGGCTGCGCTGTTCCGCCATGGTCTCGTTGGACTCGATGCGCGCCGTCTGCCGCTGCTCGTAGCGCTTTGCCACCTCGGTACGGTTGGTCGGCCGGGTCTCGATGTCGAGCCTCTTCGCGTCCTCGCTGCCCGGCTTGTCGCCGTAGTGCACCGTGCCGTCGGCATCACGCCACATGTAGACGTCCGCGATGACCGGCGTCGCCAGCACGACGCCGGCGCCGAGAAGAATCAGCCCTGTCCGGATCAGTCTGCTCATGTCCCTGATTCGTGTTTGATGCGGTTCCAGCCTGCGATGGGGGGAGTCTAGCACCGGGCACGGCGGCATTAAGTGAACCAACTCCCATTCCGGGCTGCAGATCGGGCCTGCGTTATGTTCATACACTGGCACGGGCTGCGGGAAGCTGCTGTCCCTCAAACCGGCCCCCGGCATAAAAAAAGGGCCCCTGACGGGGCCCGGCAACAGCGGCTGCGTGCCACAGCCTTTGCAGGTAGGTATCCGCCGGCACCGGGAGGGGGACCGGATGACGCCGGCGGATACCCGTCTGATTGTTGTAATGGTTTTCCTACTCGCCACCTGCCTTGACGAATTCGGGGTAGGCCTCCAGGCCGCACTCGCTGAGATCCACGCCTTCGTACTCCTGCTCCTCACTCACCCGGATGCCGAGGGTGGCCTTCAGGATGAACCAGACGAGGAAGCTGGCGATGAACACCCAGGCGAGGATGGTCACGAGGCCGAGCAGCTGGGCGCCGAAGGTGGCACCGTCGTTGGTGATCGGCACCGCGAGCAGGCCCCACATGCCCACCGTGCCATGCACGGAGATGGCGCCCACCGGGTCGTCGATGCGCAGTTTGTCGAGGAACACGATGGAACCCACGACCAGCAGACCGCCGACGAGGCCGATGATGGTGGCCACGCCCGGCGTCGGCGTCAGCGGCTCGGCCGTGATGGCCACGAGGCCTGCCAGCGCACCGTTCAGCGCCATGGTGAGATCCGCCTTGCCGAACCACAGCCGCGAGAGGATCAGCGCGCCCACCAGGCCGCCGGCGGCCGCCATGTTCGTGTTCACGAAGATCATGGAGACCGCGTTGGCTTCGCCGACGTTGGACACCATCAGTTCGGAGCCACCGTTGAAGCCGAACCAGCCGAGCCAGAGGATCAGCGTGCCCAGT
>Ga0102929_1001685_pt1 | contig 13126 bp, 11 predicted proteins | sample SalPonR1_B_D2_MG_FD_78510 | JGI IMG/M metagenome (GOLD analysis project Ga0102929, IMG submission 78510) | Salt pond soil microbial communities from South San Francisco under conditions of wetland restoration - Salt Pond MetaG R1_B_D2_MG | ecosystem: Environmental > Aquatic > Marine > Intertidal... | reverse complement strand
TTCAACAAAATTACCATGCTTTTATCTTCTTTTAGATAAAAGGCCTTATCTGAATTCCAAATATCTACAGATGCTTTTATAGGCTTTCTGTATAATAAAGATGCTTCTCTTTTCAACATTTCTTCATATATATATTCTGCTATGTTTGAATTCACTGCCTTATAAAAATAAGTCCTTATAGTTCCCTCTGTTGATAATTCATGGTATTCATAACTCTTGGGTACTACAAAACTAGACTTTTGAGAAAATCTCTTAACCCGGGGCTCCATTTCAAGTCCAAAATCCTTTAGTTTTAATGCTTCGTATTCTTCAGGTAGTTCATTTTTCATACCCAGCATTGCTTCTACAAATCTGTTGTTAGAAATTATCATTCCTATTGCAAAAATACTTACTACCATTGTAATCATTAATAATAATGCAGTAAATAGCATTATATTTTTAGTTCTACCTCTTTTTGATGTATAGTTTTTCTTTTTATAATAATATACTACTCCAACACCTATTATAGGTACCAACGCAAAAAATATAGGGAATGTAAATCCCCCCATAATATCTAGGGTCAATGAAATTAAATATATCAATGAAATAATTCCTATTAATGTGTAGAATGTTATACCTCTAATTAACACGGCTTTTATTGACGTCCTAGGAATCGAATGTTCTTTTTTTATCTGCATTCTTGACTTGATAAACCAGTAAGTATAGTAAGTAGCATAAAGCCCCACTGGAATCAAAAGAAGAGGGCTGATAATTGTTGTTGCAATACTTGTGTTTGTAAAAAGTTTATCGTAACTTATAGGAAATAATCCTCCTAAGCTTAAAAGCAATACTGGTATTAGTATGAATATTGGTAATACTTCTAGGCTAAAAAATGTTTTTTTAAGTATCGACTTTTCTTCAAGTCCTTCAACTTTTTTCGAAGGAATATTATCTTCTTTATCACAGAAAAAAATTTGCAGTTTATCACAAGATAATAAAAATTTCCATCCTCTTTCTTCAAAAATGTTTCTATAATTTTTTATTATTTCTTCATCATGGGATTCAAATGGACTTATATAAGGGTGAATATCTACAAAAAACTTTAATTTTTTAGGCTCAGTCTTTTTAAATTCCATAGTAAAAGTATTGATTTTATCAATTAACCATCCATCTTCAGCCTTATTTTCAAAATATTCTTCCATTGCTTTATAATCAATCATTGTAAAAAGAAAGAATTCTTTTTTTCTATTCTTCATCTAAAGTCCTCCAATATAATTTCATGCCTATTCTCCAAACAACCAAGTATTAAAAAAGCACCTAATATAGTCTATATTACCATATCAAATGCTTTTTTTATATTATTTTTCTAATCTGTACACTTTTTTAACATTGCCTTCCAAATTAAGTAATTGAAGCTTTATATATTTTTTCAATTGAGTTTCCAAGCATTTCGTTGAATTCACCATCATTTTGACTTACATCAAGTCCTTCTAATAGTGCTCTTGAAAAACTTGCTATCAATCCATGATTTCTTGAAAGCTTTTCTACTGCTTCTTTTCTGCTGTATCCTCCAGAAAGTGCCACTACTCTCATAACATTAGAGTGCTTTATGATTTCTTTATAGAAATTATCCTCGTCTGGAATAGAAAGTTTAAACATTAATATCTGGTCTTCATTAAGTTTATCCAGATGCTTTAATATTTCTTTCTTCATAATTTTTTCCGATTCTGCTTTATCTTTACTATTGATATCTACTTCCGGTTCTAAAATAGGAACAAGACCGCCATCGATAATTTTTTTACCGTATTCAAACTGTTGAGATACTATCTTTTTTATTCCTTCAACATTTGCTTCTTTTATTACAGATCTCATCTTAGTGCCAAATATGTTTCTTTCTTTAGCTCTTTCCAACTTAGAGTCTAAATCTGTTATTGGTTTCATCACTTGAACACCATTTTCCAAATCAGTAAGGCCTTTATCTACCTTTAAAATAGGAAGTATTCCTTTTTCTTCCCATAAATAGTCTCCAGTATACATACCTTTTACTTTTCGGTCCATCGTCTGTTCAAATAAAATAGCTGCAAGAATATGTTCTGATGTAAATTTTGGACTGGAAACTATTCTAGTTCTCATTTCGTGAACCAGGTCAAACATTTTGTCTTCGGTATTATATTGATTTTCTCCTATACCATAACCTCTTAAAGCTTTTGGTGTACTACCACCACTTTGGTCAAGTGCAGCAATAAATCCTTTTCCATTTTTCATAATATCTACTTTTTTCTTATCCATTTATTACACCTCTCCTTTATATTATTTATTCTTTTTGCTCTATCTCTGTAACACACTCTGTTTTTATCTTTTCAACTAAAAACTGCAGTCCATCAATTACGTGAGGCCTTATATCTCCTCCTACCATTACATACATTATATCATCTCCTGCGTCAAGAAGTCCGTCATTAAGCCACACTCTTATATAAAATATTCCATCTAATTTTTTAGTTTCTTCTACTGCCTTATCAACCTTTTCTTGATCGTAGGAAAATACCATTTTCTTTACTTCAGAACCATCGTCTATTCCTTTTCTTACCTTTGCTTTTGGTGTTTTTCTAACAGTTCCATTATGTATAAGATACATCCCCACATTTAATGCTTCTAAGTCTTTTTTTGCTTCTTTAATCCACTTATCTATTGATGGAATTTTGTTTTTTAGATTTTTATCATTCATGTGAACACATCCTTTCTATCTACTATTATATGACTTTCAGCTAATTATAACAAGATTAGTTGCTAATATTATAAAACCACTCATTTTAACAAATCACAGTATCTCAAATAAAATCATACAAAAAAGCGGAGAATGTTTTGAAGTTCTATTAGATGGGTATACTAATTATTAAGAATACGATACAAAATTTCATATGTATGTAATTAAGAAAAATAATATTGTTGGATTTTTAAATTCAACAATGGGTAATCAAAATATAAAAAAACCCTGAATTCATTACTATTAGAGTGAATAAAGAGTTTTTTTGTACTTTAACTTTCAAGACAGTTTAAATTTTATTTTTTCAATTACTGAATTTTTAAAATTAATTATTCAATTTTTTAGCAACAACCTCGCCTGCCTTTATTAGTGGGAATCCAGCTGGTGATGCTGTTAGTAAAGGCTGTGTACCTATTTGAGTCATGATTAAATCATGAACTGTCATATGGTTTTGAATAGCAATACCAATTGCATTGATAAGTTGTCCAACAGATTTTCCACCTAACGCTTCTCCTCCAAGTATAACACCTGACTTTTCAGAAACAATTAGCTTTACAGTTTCCTTATGTGCATCGTCTATTTTGCCGGGATGTCTATTAACACCAGTAAAAGAGCCGGTAACAATTTTAAAACCTTCAGCTGTAGCTACTTTTTCAATTAGCCCTGCAACTCCATAAGCTGAATCACCTATACATGTTGAGTAAATGCCGACAGTTCCTTTGAAAATACTATATGTGCTTAGATCATAAAGATTCATTGCAGCAATACGTGCTTCAGTACAAGCTGTTGAAGCAAGCATTATTCTGCTAAGCTTGCCTGTTGAAAAATCAGTTTTTTCAGCACAGTCTCCAGCAGCAAATACATCTTTGATTGTAGTACGTCTATATTGATCCGCCTTGATAAAACCAAATTTATTCAACTGAAGTCCCATATCATTTGCTAAGCTGGTATTTGGCAAATAACCTAATGAAAGTATAACCGCATCTGCTTCTAATGAAGAACCGTCATTAAAGGTTACGCCTTCAACTTTACCACTGCCTGTAATTGATTTGATGCCACAGTTGGTTTTTACATTAACTCCTCTGCTGATTAGATTTTCTTGGGCATCTAAAGCAAATTCATCATCAAAAGTTGCACCAAGTATATGTGGAAGCAATTCAACTAGGATTACTTCTTTACCAGCTTTATTTAATTCATCCGAAGTTTCAACACCAATAAAACCAGCACCTACAACAACAATTTTATTAAAATCTTTCATTTTTTCTTGAAGAGAATCAAGATAAACCTTGTTTTTAGGAATTGTAAATACATTATCAAGCTCAGTACCAGAAAGCCACTTAGGTACTGAAGGCTGTGAACCTGTTCCCATAATCAACTTATCATATTTGAAAGTTTCATCAGATTTTGTTTTGCATAACTTGGCTTCTGTATCAACACTTATAACTTCATCGATAACAATATCAACGCCGAGTTTAACAAGACCACCGTCAGGCAAAACGTTATTGTCACTTGTTTTAGTTGTACCGTAAATATATGGGATCCCACAAGGAATCATAACCTTTTTTTCTTTACGGATTAATGTAACCTGTTTGTCTGGATTGTTAGATTTGGCTGTAGCAGCTGCAACAAGACCTGTTGCACTTCCACCGATTACCAAAACATCTGTTTTTTTCATTGTACTACCTCCTAGTTTTATAAGCGAGCAACAAAATTGTTTGTTACCAGCTATTAATAGTTATATATGTGTAAAGTATTATTAGTAACAACATAATTGACTTTCACAAGACAAGGGGACGTTTCATCTGTCTCATCTTGTCTTTTTATTTATTTTCTACTAATTAAATCTATCTTATCTAATGTCTTTTTAATAACTGTCCTTTCTTTGTTAAAGTGTTTTTTTATTCTTGTAATAAAAGCATCTTTTTCAGTTTCAGTATTATAGTTTTCCAAAAGATTTTTCACCCACTGAATATTATCTTCAACTTCAAAAGGTATTCTTTCTGAATCATGTCTTACAGCATCTTGAGGACACACATCATGACATACACCGCAGCGTATGCATTCATTTTCATTAATGTAAGCCTTCTCATCCTCCAATTCTATTGCATCTACGCTACATTTTTCTACACATATTCCACAACCTATACAATCTTCTTTTTTAATCCATGGCATATTTAAATTACTCCTTATCATAATTTATTATGGGTATTATCCCATTACTATTAAGAAGATTATATTATCTTTAATAGCATATGTCAAAACAAGCTAGATATTTGATAGTTTATTTGTTTAGTTTTTTAATAATTAGATATTAAAAAAAGAGTAGTTCAAACTACTCTAACCTTTTTATAAAGATAAATCCTGTACTAAAATATATATATTGTTCTTATTTGTTCCATTATGTCTAATAACTACAACTTTAATACAATTTAGCGATATTCTTACTAGGAGGATTTATATAAATATCGCTAAAAAGTGTAAAATATTTTTAAGTTGAATTTTACTGGGGTAATTGAGGTTTATTCTTCAAATGAACTAAGTATTTGAATACTAGATTTCTTGTTTATCTTATCATTTTTTATCAGTAAATCTATTTCTAGAACATATAGTTAATTTTATAATCAAATTTAATTACTTTCATTAATAAATTTCTCTACCCTCCACCAAGTACTCTTTTTATTATTATATTATCTCCACCCTTAATCTTATATTCCTTATACTGGGAAAGCTTTAATTTTTCATTATCTACAATAACTACCTTTGGATTTTTATATCCATTCATTTCAGCTAATTTTTCAATGTTTAAAAGATTAGGAATTTGTAAAAATCTACCATTAAGAGTTATATCTATCATTTTTCATTCTCTATTAACCATTGTAGAGATAGACTCTTAAGGGTTTCTTCTTTAGGATTACCACTCTTTTTGTCCCACTTTGCTAATTTATAATAAAAATCTTTAGCTTTTTCATGAGTTTCTTCGTCTAAAACTACTCCATCAGTAGGACCATCTGAAAGAGCTTTAAATATTTTTCGGGGAAGAATGTCATCTTTTTTTGTGAATCCTTCTTTAGCATTGAAGGCTCTCATCATATTTATTCTTCTCTCTCCAATTTGCATTAATTCATACAAAGATGTTTCCCATCCTAAACCTGATTTACACAATTCGACTAAATCGTCTGGTCCGTAAAGTTCCCATGAAGGTCCCCATACAAATTGACATAAGCATAGAGTATCAAGTATTGAAAAATATTTCTGAGTTTCCCAAGCAAATATGACTTTCTCATCATCCATTGTCATTGAATCATTGTATTCTTTATATATCCCAAGTTGTGACAATCTTCTTCTCTCAAGGCTATCATCTGGCATTACTAAGAAAGGATCATGTTCACTTGATTGATGATCTGCTCCAAATGGATTAACTGCATAAACTAGGCCAACTGCTGGCTTATATTGGGGCATATGGGCTGGCAGCTCTTGTTTTTTAACAGTTACAGTTAAATCTAAAGCTTCTTTGCCTAGACTTTGAGCATACTTATAACTTCCCTGAGCAAGTAATAATCCAAAACCTTCTTTTTTTGCTATTTTTTCTATCAAAACTGGTAATGCTTCTGCATTTCCAAAGTTCAACTCAATTCCTTCAGTTGTCCTTTCATCTATTATTCCTTTTTCATAAGCTTCCATTGCAAATGCAATTGTAGCTCCACATGAAATGGTGTCAAGTCCATACATATTACATAATTGATTAGCTAAAGATACATGAGACAAACTTTTAACTCCGCAGTATGAGCCAAAAGTAGCAACAGTTTCATACTCTGGTCCTCCATAAAGTGGATCAACAAGTCCTTCTATTTCAACGACTCGTTTACATCTAACTGCACATGAAAAGCAGGTGTCTCTTTCTTTTAAAATAGTATTATACATAGTTTCTCCAGTGATATTATTCGCTCCTTCAGGGAAATACCCAGTAGTCCAATTTCTAGTGGGTAAAAATCCTTCTTCACTGAATCCTTCTAAGTCTCCGTCTGTACCGAATTTACCTAGTCCTGCTACAGAATCATTCTCTTCCAACCTTTTCTTAACACTTTTTGAAAGTGCAAAAAATCTTTCGCTATCCACCGGTTTTTGGGCTTTTCCTTTAGCTACTACGACTGCTTTAATATTTTTTGAACCCATTACAGCGCCCATACCATTTCTTCCATTTGCTCTATTACACATGTTTATTATGCAAGCGTAACTTACTTGGTTTTCTCCTGCTGGACCAATCTGTGCAATCTCTATATCATCTCTATCTAAATCTTCTCTTATGATTTTTTCTGCTTCTCCCGTTACTTTACCCCAGATATTTGAAGCATCTCTAAGTTCTACATTTTCACCATCTATGAAAAGATATACTGGCTTATCTGATTTTCCTTTTATTAATATAGCATCTAAATCATTGGTTCTCATGTGTGTTGGAAAAAAACCTCCCGACTGGCTATCTCCAATTGTTCCAGTTAAGGGACTTTTTGCTGTAATATTCATCCTACTAATACCACTAATAGGTAATCCTGTTAATGCTGATACTGAGAAAACAAGATTATTATCAGGACTCAAGGGATCTATTCCAGATTCCATATCCTTTATAGCAAGATATACACCTAAAGCAGATCCTCCTGGATATAATCGATAGATTTCTCCAGGTAAAGTTTCCTTACTAATTGTTCCTTTTGAAAGATTTACATTCAATATTTTCCCAGTTGGAAAATTTGTCATATTAAGTACCTCCTATACACTAAAAAAATAAATTTAATTATAAACAAGCATCACTAGTTTTTTTAAATAATCATTTAGCCAATAAATTTGGTAACCAAACTACCATTTCAGGTAATAGCATAAGTATAGATATACAAATTATTTGAATCGCAATAAATGGTAAAGAAGATTTGTATAAATCAGATATTTCAATATCATCTCTAACACCTTTCAAGTAAAATAGAGAAAGTCCAAATGGTGGAGAAATATATCCTATTTGCAATAATGTCATAAAAACCAACCCCCACCAAAGAGGATCAAAACCATAAGAAACTATGATTGGTGAAAAAATTGGTCCTATAAGCATAATTACTGCTATGGTTTCTAGGAACATTCCTAAAATTATAACTAATACTGATGCAAACAATACGACTCCCCATCCTCCACCTGGTAATATTGAGGCAAGGTTATGCATTAATGCATTTCCTCCAACTCCTGAAAAAACACCACTAAAAGAACCGGCTGCTAGAATAATCCATATAACCATCCCGGAAACTTTAAATGTTTGAACCGAAATTTCTTTAACTATTTTTATATCTATCCTCTTACTTAAAATTCCATATAATAATGCTCCAAAGCATCCTAATGCTGCTCCTTCAGTAGGTGTAGTCGCACCTAAAAGAATTGAACCTAATACTAGTATAATTAAAATTCCAGGTATAAGAATATTTTTTAAGGATAATATTTTCTCAAAAAAACTGGCTCTATCATTTTTTGGTAATGCTGGACATAAATCCTTGTTAATAAATGATCTAATTAAAATATACAATATATATATAGAAGCCAAAAATATACCAATACTCACTCCACCAGTGAATAATTTACCAACTGATACACCTGCAACTGCACCATATACAACCATATTCAAACTGGGTGGAACTACCTGTCCCAAAGTCCCTCCAGCTGTTATTGAACCTAGTGTAATAAGATTGTCGTATTTATATTTGCGCATTTGTGGTAAGGCAATTACACCAAGTCCTATAACTCCTGCTGCAACAACACCTGAAACTGCTCCTATTATTGTTCCAACAAGTATAGTTGCAACAGCAAGTCCTCCTCTGATACCTCCTGACCATTTGTAAAAAGTATCATATAAATCTGATACTATCCCCGTTTTTTCAAGTAATATAGCCATAAATATGAATAGAGGTACAGCCATTAAAGTAAAATTGTTCATGGTTCCCCAAGCCGCGGATATTAAAAGATTAACTCCTGGCATTCCCCATAATACTACTGCAAAACTAATACTTATAAAGGCTAATCCAAAAGAAATTGGAAATCCTATTAGTAGCGAAATAAATAACGTTATAAACATAAGTATAGGTGTTAAGTTCATTTGATTTCCTCCCTATTAAATAGTAAAATGATTGAATCATAAAGATCAACAATTGCTTGCAGTAATATTAATATAGCAGCAATTGGAATCATCCATTTGAACCACCAAATTTGGGGATTAAATGCAGATTGATGTATCGACCTTTCTAGTATTCTTGTTGAATTATATGCATAAATAGATCCTGAATAAGACATTACTGAAGATACAATAATTATTATAATTGAAGAAAAAATATCAATAATGTTTTGTTTTTTGTTGCTTAATAATTTTGGTAGAATATCTACACGAACATGTGCCTTTTCTTTAAGACAAAACGCACCACTTAAAATTGAGTATATTCCAAAAATAAATATTGCTGTTTCATATCCCCAATCAACAGCATAGTTAAACAAATAACGTGCACCTGCCGTATATACAATAACTATAACTAATAATATTACGCTTAAAGATAAAACTCTTCCAAACAAATCTTGAAAATTATCTAGTTTATTCTTAATAGATTTCATAATCATCTCCCTCTCTTTAACATAAGAGTTGGGATTTACCCAACTCTTAGATTTTAAAAATTTAAGGTCAGAACATTTTTTATTTATTAATTACCAGTATATCCTAAGTTTTTAGCTTCATCTATATAACCTAGTTCAACTAACACCTCTATATAAGTATCGACGTATTCTTTTGTCAATTCATTTTTAGATGAATATTCCAAAATTACCTCTGATGCAACTTCTTTTGCTTTTTCAACATCTTGTGCTGGTAATTCAATTATTTCCGCTCCACTACTAATAAAGTCACTCTTGGCTTTTAAACTTCCAATTTCATAAGCTGTTGCAGACTCAACTTTTGCCACATCTAGTGCTGATATTACAATAGCTTTTAAATCATCAGGAAGTTCATCCCAGGCATTGGTATTTACTGTAACAGATTTATCCGTTAGTGCCCCAGTATGTAAAACAGGCTCTATAACATAATCAGTTATTTCATCAAATCCCATTTCCATATTAACAATATAATCATTATATTCTGCTGCGTCTACTGTTCCAAGTTGAAGTGCAGTATAAATTTCATTACTTGCTATGGAAGCTACTGATGCTCCTAATTTAGTATAAAAATCTCCTCCTATTCCAGCTGTTCTTATATTAAGACCATTAAAATCATCTAAGGATCTAATTGGCTTTGTTGACATTAATATTTCCAAAGGTCCAAAGTCAAGAGCTCCAATATAAGTTACACCATAATTCTCATAGGCCTTGTCTAATATAGGTTCTAATTTTTCAACTCGATAAAAATGTTCACTGAATGTTCTTATAGGATCCGCCGGTAAACTACCAGCTAATGCGAATACTGGATCCTTACCTGCCCACATCCCGTCCCAGGATGCCGACATTTCAACAACTCCACTTTTTACAGACTCTAAAGTTTCGCTTACAGGAAACAATACTCCAGAACCATAAGGTTCTATAATCAATCTTCCACCAGATGCTTCTTCAACTGCTTCCACAAATGGCAAAATAGTATCTTCATATCTTGAAGTTCCAGGCATTTGATGAGTTACTAACCTCCATTTAATAGCTTCTACTTCATTCTGAGTATCTTGAGAGCTTTCGTTTCCACAACCAGTCATAACTATGGATATACTTAAAACTAATATTATAACAAAAAACAATTTTTTAGTTGAATTCATAATTTACTCCTTTTTTTTTTATTTTTAATCAATATAAATGAACTAGTTTAACTTTCCAATTTTTATAAGTACATTCTTAACTTCTTCTAATTCCGTATCTGATAAAGATAATCTTGGTAATCTTGTTTCTCCAGAATCTTTTCCTATCAATTTCATTGCAGCCTTAACTCTAGCTAAAGGTTTGTTTGAATTTTCCAACATATGTAATAAAGGATAAAGGTTATCGAATATCTTTTTAGCTTCGTCAATCTTGTTCTGTTGAATGTAATCATAAATTAATTTTGTTTCATTAGGCACAATATTTCCTGAAACACAAATCCACCCTTTGGCTCCTAATAAAAAATTTTCAAATGTTAAATCTTCACCTCCACAAAAAATTGTTATTTTATCATTAGTTTCTCTTCTGAAGTCTGATATTCTTCTTAGATCCCCTGAAGCATCTTTAATATATTCTACATTTTTAATTCCATAAAGCTTACCTATCAATTTAGGTTCAATATCTACTCCAGAATGAGGAGGATTATTATAAATCATAATCGGTATATTAACAGCATCTGATATTGCCTTATAATGCGCATACAATTCTTCCTCGTTTGGTAAACAATAATAAGGATTAATTATCAAGACAGCGTTTGCTCCATTTTCATAAGCGTGTTTAGTTAATTCTATAGTATCCTTTGTTGTTTCGGCAGCTGTACCTACTATACATTTCATTTTACCATCTATATGTTTTAGTGCCTCCTCTGCAATATTGAATCTTTCATCTTTGCTTAGACTAGAAAATTCTCCAGTACTACCTAAAATACAAACCCCTGGCATTTCTAACTCCAAATACCAATCCAAATTCCTTTTTAATGCAACAATGTCAACTTCTTGTTTCTCATTCATTGGTGTTACTAGAACAGGAAACGTTCCTTTTAATTTTTCCAAATATTACTCCTCCTTTTTTTTAGATTATACATTTACTTCATCAATTTTTATCAAATGCATATCTAAACTCTTATTTTATTGGTCAGGCCAGATTGATTAAAAAATATTCTTTAATATACTTATGAAACAAAACCTTTCTTAATTAATTTAGAATATAACTTCATCTAAATAAAATAATAAGTTTTTTGGTAGGACCAGATTGATTAAAAATAATATTTGCACTGCTAATATTCGCACAAACATTCTTATTTATAATATACTTCCATCTTTTCCTAATAGTCCTTGAAAAACTTTATCTAAATAAAATAATAAGTTTTTTGGTAGGACCAGATTGATTTAAAAATATTTTTTTTATTGACACTTTAATGACCATCTGTGTATAATATATCTTATAACCGAATATAAAGCAAGTACTTTTTTGAATATCAATAAAATTTTTATTAGGATGTGAAGTTTATGAAATCGTTAACAACTGAAACTATAAAAAAACACTTCATTAAAGAAATTGAAAATGGTTCTATTCCTATAGGTAATAAATTAAATTCCGAAAGACAACTGGCAAAAGAATTTAAAGTTAGTAGGTCAACTATACGAGAAGCTATACGTCAACTAAATGCACTTGGATACTTAGATACAGTAAATAAGGTAGGAACATTTGTATCATCCAAGTATTTAGAAAATGCAAAAAATAAATCAAGTTTAAAAGAATTTATAGATTTGGCTCCAATTATAGATCTAATGGAAGTTAGATATATTCTAGAATCAAATTTTGTCGATTTAGCTGTTTATAGAGCTGACGAAAGCGATCTTAAAAAACTAAGTGATTTGGTTAAAAAAATGAAATCAAAAGATACCACTGAAACTGACTATTATAAGTATGATTTAGATTTTCACTATTTAATTGCAAAATCAACTCATAATATAGTAATCGTTGAACTTATGAAAGTGATAGTATCTAGAATGGAATCTAACAGTGAATTATTTATTGAGTCTGGTAAGCAAACTATGAAAAAAGATATTGAATTATTTGAATCTATTATTGATAACATAAGACTTGAAAATGTAAAAGAAGCAAAAGAATTGTATGATGATCATCTCAAATCAGTTACAGCAACAATAAAAGGTTCTTAATCATAATTTTATATTAATATATTTTAATATAAAAGATGATTATTAAATTTTCATTTTAATTAAAACCATTTTTTAATAATCTTAAAAACCCCAACTCTTTTTTGAGAAAGTAGATCAAAACCGATAGATTAGCAGAAATCTTTCGTGCATTTTCTGCTGCATACTATTTAGTGTAATTGAAACTGTTTTCTGCAAAAACCTAATATTTTATCTTTAAAAACTTAAAAAGCCCTTAATTTCAAGGGCTTTACATTGTATCAAAATTTATGTTCTCCTGATTTAATATGTTTATATCTTCCTTCTATTACAGCTGATTTTTTACCTTCTAAAGCAGTATCTAGAAATTCTGTAGGTGTAATGATTTTACTATAAGTGTATTTGAAAAATTCTATTATTAGACCTATTTAATATTACTATTCAAAATATAATAGCATCTTATTTCAAGAATATTACCAAAAATATTTAACAAATCATTTTTTATTGGCATAACTGTATTTTCTTCTAAAGCTAT
>Ga0102929_1001683_pt1 | contig 13136 bp, 13 predicted proteins | sample SalPonR1_B_D2_MG_FD_78510 | JGI IMG/M metagenome (GOLD analysis project Ga0102929, IMG submission 78510) | Salt pond soil microbial communities from South San Francisco under conditions of wetland restoration - Salt Pond MetaG R1_B_D2_MG | ecosystem: Environmental > Aquatic > Marine > Intertidal... | reverse complement strand
CGACCTGATGATGTTCACCATGCCCGACGAATTGCAGGGCGAGACCTACCGCAAATACGTCCATGACAACATCCGCCCCGGTGCCGCGATCGCCTTTGCCCATGGCCTCAACATCCATTTCGGCCTGATCGAGCCGAAAGAGGGTGTGGATGTCATCATGATGGCACCGAAGGGCCCCGGCCACACGGTGCGCGGCGAGTATGTCAAGGGTGGCGGCGTGCCCTGTCTCGTGGCGGTCGATACAGATGCATCCGGCAAGGCATTGGAATTGGGGCTTTCTTACTGTTCTGCCATTGGTGGCGGGCGCTCGGGCGTCATCGAGACCTCGTTCCGCGAGGAATGCGAGACCGACCTCTTCGGCGAGCAGGCGGTGCTCTGCGGCGGGATGGTGGAACTCATCCGCATGGGGTTCGAGACGTTGGTCGAGGCGGGCTATGCACCTGAAATGGCTTACTTTGAGTGCCTGCACGAGGTGAAGCTGATCGTCGATCTGATCTACGAGGGCGGCATCGCCAACATGAACTACTCGATCTCCAACACTGCGGAATATGGCGAGTATGTGAGCGGGCCGCGGGTGCTGCCTTATGACCGCACCAAGGCGGAGATGAAGAAGATCCTCCACGACATTCAAAGCGGTGCCTTTGTGCGTGATTTCATGCAGGAAAACGCGGTCGGCCAGCCGTTCTTCAAGGGCACGCGCCGGATGAACGACGCACATCAGATCGAGGAGGTCGGCCGCAAGCTGCGCGGCATGATGCCGTGGATCAGCGCGGGCAAGCTGGTGGATCAGGAAAAGAACTGAACGTGTTGACTTGAAAAGGAAAGGGCACCCCTTCGTGGGTGCCCTTTCCAGACTCTGGAGGACCCCTTGCAGGACATCGCGCCGGTCAACTGGCTCCGGATCGGAGCCCTGGGCCTGATTTGGGGGGCGTCCTTTACCACGTTGACGGTGGCGCTGCGCGACGTGGGCCCCTTCACCGTGGCTGCCGTGCGGATCACGCTGGGGGCTGTGTTCTTGCTGGCGCTGCTGCGGATAAGGGGGCTGCGCCTGCCGTCCACAGAGCCGGGGCCGGGACGCAAGGTCTGGGTATTTGCGCTCTGCATGGCATTGTTTTCAAATGTTATTCCATTTTCTCTGCTGGGTTGGGCGCAGCAGTCCGTGGCCTCGGGTTTCGCCGGTGTGTGCATGGCGGCGGTGCCTTTGTTGATCCTGCCGCTGGCGCATGTCTTCGTACCGGGCGAACGAATGCACCTGCGCCGTTTCGGGGGGTTCGTGCTGGGCACGGTCGGGGTGGTGGTGCTGATCGGCGCGGATGCCTTTGCTTCGACCGGAAAGGACCTGGAATCATTGGCAAGACTGGCCTGCCTCGGCGCGGCGATGTGTTACGCCACAGGGTCGATTCTGACGCGGTTGTGTCCGCCGGTGCACCTGCTGGCGCTGGCGGCGGCTGTGATGACGCTGGCGGCGGGGATGATCGTGCCGGTGGCGCTGATCTTGGAGGGTATCCCCAATTATTTGAGTTTGAATGGGTTTTTCGCGCTCATTTATCTCGGCATCCTGCCCACGGGGGTAGCGCAGATCCTGCTGGTGCAGGTCACGCGCGAGGCGGGGCCGGGATTCTTCGGCCTTGTCAACTACATGGTGCCGGTCTGGTCGGTCATCCTCGGGGCGGCTTTCCTGGCGGAGGCGGTGCCGCCGCGGCTGTTTTTGGCGATGGCGATGATCCTCGCGGGGGTGGCGATCAGCCAATGGGGCGCGCTGCGGCGGCTGTTCGCGGGGCGGCCAACCTGAAGGTTCAGCGCGCGAACCGACAGGTTGGCGGGGATAACTGCGCGGTGGTGCAGGAAATCGGCAAGGTCTGACGCGATTCAGGGGATGACTTTGGCCCCGGGATCGCGATTCAGCAAGTGCGCACCGCCTCCCATATGGTGAGCGCGGCGTGCGTCTTGGCCACGTCGTGGACGCGCATGATCTGCACGCCCTGCCCGGCGGCCATCACCGCTACGGCGAGCGAGCCGGGCACACGGTCGGCAGCGACCGACGTGCCGGTCAGGTCGCCGATGAAGCGCTTGCGCGAAGCCCCGAGAAGGACCGGGCAGCCGAGACCGTGGAAGAGCGAAAGGCCCTGCAGGAGCCGCAGGTTGTGGTACCGGGTCTTGCCGAAGCCGATGCCGGGATCGACGGTGATGCGCCCGCGCGGGATACCGAGGGCGGTGAGCGCCTCGACGCGGGCGGAAAGCCAGTCGTAGACATCGAGGAGCACGTCGTCGTAGCGCGGGTCGTGCTGCATCGTCTCGGGGGTGCCCTGTGCGTGCATGATGCAGACCGGGAGGGCGTGTTCCGAGGCGAAGGGGGCGAGCGCGCCGTCGAAGGTGAAACCGGACACGTCGTTGACGAGGGTGGCCCCTGCGCGAATGGCCTCGTCGGCGACCGGCGTCTTGCGCGTGTCGATGGAGATGGGGAGGGCGAGTTCGGCGCGGATGGCGGCGATCACCGGCGCGGTGCGGGCGATTTCCTCGTCGAGCGGCACGGGCGCGGCACCGGGGCGGGTGGATTCGCCACCCACGTCGATGATGTCGGCGCCCGCTTCGGTCATGGCGCGGGCATGGGCGACCGCGGTCGCGTGGTCGAAATGCTGCCCGCCGTCGGAGAAGCTGTCAGGCGTGACGTTGAGGATGCCCATGAGGCGTGGCGCGTCCATCTCCAGACCCGAGACCGGCGGGCGCGGCGCGGTGAGGCGCGCGGCCACGTCCTCGGGCAGATCGCGGGCGGGCAGGAGCCGCGGCGCGGCGTCGCGGGACAAAAGCGCGACCGTGTCGAACCAGCACCAGCCGCCTGCGAGCGGCAGTGCGCCATCGGGGCGGAGGGGATCGGTGCGGGGGATGGGACGGTAATAGGTCATCTAGAGGCCGGAGCGGGCGATGTCCTGGATCAGCACGGGCACGCGGCACGCGAAGGGCGGGGGCGCTCCGATGAGCAGCAGGTCCGACGCCTCGATATGGCCGGCGAACCAGGCCGCGAGATCGACCGGGTCATGGGTCGCGGGGGCCGGGCCGTCCACCGCGTCGAGCACGATCTTGGACGGGGCCCAGACGCTGATCTGGCCGTTTCTCATCGCCCAGTCGAGCTCGGTCCGGGTGGCGGTGACGACGCAGCGGTCGTCGCGTCCGGCGAGGACCCAGGCATTCTGCTCGATGGCCAGCAGGTCGACGCGCCGCTGGGTCATGCGGTGGCCGGTCTCGGGGGCGGGCGCGTCGGGGGCACCGACGCAGAGGATCACCGGCTCGGCCCGCGCCTGAAGCTGATCGAGCCAGCGGCCGAGATTGGGCGAGGCGATGGCCGGGTTGGTGAGGAACACGACATGCGGGTGCGGCGCGGTGTCGGGGACGACCGGGGCCCGGGTGGGCAGATCGTCCACCGAGCGCACGATCTCGACCCCGAGCGCACCGGGGCCTCGATCGAGCTTTTCGATGCGGACGAAGCAGCGCACCGCCTGCGGCTCCCACAGGATGCGCTCGGCGATGCGTTCGGCCAGCGTTTCGAGCAGGTTGAGCCGCTCCTCGGCGAGCGCCGCCTCGATCGCCTCGGTCACGCGGTCATAGGAGAGGATGCGGTCCACGTCATCGTCGAGCGCGCCGGTCATCGGGCGCACCTCGACCACCACGTTGAAGGCGATGCGCTGGGTGGTGCCGCGCTCGGCCTGGAAGGCACCGATCTCGACCTCGACCACGTGATCGCGCACCGAGATGCGATCGAGCGGCCCATCGGGGGCGGTGGCGCGGGCGCGGGCCTGCGGGTGCTCGAAGGCGAGGCGGATTTCGTGGCTCATCGCTTGCGGTCCCTGTCGTTACGTGCCGGTTGGGTAGCACGCGGGACGGGGGCCTGAAAGCCGGTAAAGCGACGTATGGGCGCGGGCGAGCGGCAGCGTCGGGGGGAGGGTGCGGGGCCGGGCCTGTCGCCTACCCCAATCGGCGACAGGCCCGGTAAGTGCGCCCGCTCAGCCCTTGTCGAGGGGCGGGCGGTCTCTGCCGGACGGCTCGTGCCCGTCGGTCAGGGCGTCCCGAAGCTCGTCCAGGCGGGCGCTTTGGAAAAAGCGGGTGGACATGAGCGCGACGTAGAAGAATGGCATCTGAAGGGCCTTTCCGTGAGGGATTGCGTGTCCGTGCGTGGTGGCGTTGTCAGCCGGCGCGCACAGGCTCGGGTGCCAGCCGCGCGAGGATGGTGCGCGTCACGGCGATGGCGTCCTTGAGCCCGAGTTTCTCCTGCTTGAGGCGCTTGAGCCGGGCCATGTCAGGCATCGGGCGGCGCTCTTCGTCGAGGATGCGGGCATCGAGGGCGCGGTGACGCTGGCGCAGCGTGGCCATGCGCGCCATGAGCGAGCGGGGTGAAACTTTCCTGCTGGATATCATGTCTGTCTCCCATTTCGTGCGGGTGATCCTGTCTTGTGACCTTGAGATAGGCAGCCTTGGATTCAGGAAAAGCCGATTGAACAATATATATTGATTGTTATTTCCTATCAAAATGCGGAGGCCCCCATGAGCGACGAGATCACCCTGCGGCAGCTGCGCTATTTCCGGGCGCTGGCCGAGGCGGGCCATTACCGCAAGGCCGCCGAGCGCGCGGGCGTCAGCCAGCCCTCGCTGAGCCAGCAGATATTGCGGCTGGAGGGGGTGCTGGGGCTGGCGCTGGTGGAGCGGGGCGCGCGCGGCGCGATCCTGACGCCGGCCGGGCGCGAAGTGCTGGCGCAGGCGCGGCGCGTGCTCGACGAGGCCGAGGCGCTGGGCGTGCTTGCTCAGGCGAGCCGCACGGGCGGCACCGGGACCATCCGGCTTGGCGCGAGCCCGACATTGGGCCCCTATTTCCTGCCGCATGTCGTGGGGCAGTTGCGGCGCGATCATCCGGGGCTGAAGCTGGTGATCCGCGACGCCCCGCCGCTGGTGCTGCAGGAGGAATTGCTGGAGGGGCGGCACGACCTGGTGCTGGCGCAGCTGCCGGTGCGGTCGGGCGATCTGACATCGGCGCGGCTGTTCCGCGAGCCGCTGCGGCTTGCGGTGGCGCGGGATCATCCGCTGGCCGCGCGCGGCACGGTGAGCGATGCCGACCTTGCCGGGCTCGACATCCTGGCGCTGCCGCCGGGCTATCCGCTGCACAACCAGATCGCGGCGCTGTGCGACGAGGTGGGGGCGCGGCTGCGGCAGGATTACGAGGGATCGAGCCTCGACGCGCTGCGGCACATGACGGCGCTGGGGATGGGGGCGAGTTTTCTGCCCGCGCTCTATGCCGGTTCGGAGGTGCGGCCCGGGGCGGGCGACGTGGCGCTGCTGCGCTTTCGCGGCGACCGGTTCATGCGCTCGGTGGGGCTGGCGTGGCGGAGGCGCGCGGCGCGCGGCGCGCTGATCGACCGGGTCGCGGCGGTGATCCGCGAGGTGGCACAGACGCGGTTCGCGGGTGTGCTGCGGATGGAATGAAACGGCCCCGGGCGGGGTGCCCGGGGCCGGTCCGATGTCCTGTCAGCCGGGCGTCTCAGTGCGCCGGCTGCTTGTCCCAGTCCTCGCGCTTCGGCAGCGTCTCGAACGTGTGCTCCGGCGGCGGCGACGGCAGGGTCCATTCCAGCGTGTCGGCGTATTCGTTCCACGGGTTCGCCTCGGTCACGCGAGCGCCGCGGAACAGCGCGTAGAAGATCACGCCGAAGAAGAACACGAAGCTGGCGAACGAGATGAACGCGCCCACCGAGGACCACCAGTTCCACAGCGCGAACGCCTCGGGGTAGTCGATGTAGCGGCGCGGCATGCCCTGGCGGCCCAGGAAGTGCTGCGGGAAGAAGGTCAGGTTGGCACCGATGAACATCGTCCAGAAATGCAGTTTGCCCATCCATTCGGGGATCATGCGGCCGGTCATCTTGGGGAAGTAGAAGTAGATGCCCGCGAAGATCGCGAACACCGCGCCGAGGCTCATCACGTAGTGGAAATGCGCCACGACGTAGTAGGTGTCGTGATAGGCGCGGTCCACCGCCGCCTGGCTGAGCACGATGCCGGTGACGCCGCCCACCGTGAACAGGAACAGGAAGCCGAAGGCCCAGAGCATCGGCGTCCTGAATTCCACCGAACCGCCCCACATCGTGGCGATCCAGCTGAACACCTTCACACCGGTTGGCACCGCGATCACCATCGTGGCAAGCATGAAGTAGCTCTGCTGCGTCAGCGACATGCCCACGGTGTACATGTGGTGCGCCCAGACGATGAAGCCCAGAAACCCGATCGCGATCAGCGCCCAGACCATCGGCAGGTAGCCGAAGACCGGCTTGCGCGAGAAGGTGGCGATCACGTGGGAGATGATGCCGAAGCCGGGCAGGATGATGATATAGACCTCGGGGTGGCCGAAGAACCACAGGATGTGCTGGTAGAGCACCGGGTCGCCGCCGCCCGCCGGATCGAAGAAGGTGGTGCCGAAATTGCGGTCGGTGAGCAGCATGGTGATGGCACCCGCCAGAACCGGCAGGGCCAGCAGGATCAGCCACGCGGTGACGAAGATCGACCACGAGAACAGCGGCACCTTGAACAGCGTCATGCCCGGCGCGCGCATGTTGAGGAAGGTGGTGATCATGTTGATCGCGCCGAGGATCGAGCTTGCCCCGGAGACGTGCACCGCGAAGATCGCGAGATCCATCGACATGCCCGCCTCGTTGGTCGACAGCGGCGGGTAGAGCACCCAGCCGACGCCCGAGCCGAGCTGACCGTTGCCGCCCGGTGCCAGCAGCGAGGCGACGCCCAGCGAGGTGCCCGCGACATAGAGCCAGAACGACAGGTTGTTCATCCGCGGGAACGCCATGTCCGGCGCGCCGATCTGCAGCGGCATGAAGTAGTTGCCGAAGCCGCCGAACAGCGCCGGGATGACCACGAAGAACATCATAAGCACGCCGTGATAGGTGATCATCACGTTCCACAGGTGGCCGTTGGGGGTGCAGTTCGCGGTATCGGTGGCGATAAAGCGCGCGCCCTCCATGCACATGTACTGCACGCCCGGCTCCATCAGTTCCATCCGCATGTAGACGGTGAACAGAACCGCAATCAGCCCGACGAATGCCGAGGTGACCAGGTAGAGGATGCCGATATCCTTGTGGTTGGTGGACATGAACCAGCGGGTGAAGAAGCCGCGCTGGTCCTCGTGCTCGTGGCCGTGAATGGCTGCGTCTGCCATTGGGTGCCTCCTGTTGACAATACCGCGGGAGACGCGGGCCCCTCGGCCTCACGTCGCCGTTATCCTTTTCGGTTCTAGAGCCTCGGGCGCGGGCGGGCAATGTGCGAATTTGATGTGGATCAAAGAATTTTGTCGCACCCCGGCACCGCGCGGAGCCGTCAGTCGAAGAGACCCGCGAGCCGGGCCGTCTCTTCCTGCAGCCCGTAGGGCGGGTTGACCACGAAGAGGCCGGAGCCGGTCATCCGGTGGCCCGCGCGCACCGGGGCAAAGCGGATTTCGTGGCGCAGCGCGCCCGGAAAGGCGGCCGTGAGCGCGGCGAGCATCGGGCGATGCGCGGCAGTCGTGAGGATGGGATACCACAGCACCAGGATACCGACGTTCCACACCCGGCCCAGCCGGGCGAAGTGCCCGGGAATGCGGTCGTAATCGGCCTTTACCTCGTAGCTTGGATCGCACAGCAGCAGCCCGCGCCGGGGCGTTGGCGGGCAGATCGCGCGGGCCATTCCGAACCCGTCCTCGCGGCGGATGCGCGCGCCGTGGGGGCCGAGCGTCTGGCACAGGCGCGCATGTTCGCCGGGGTGCATCTCGGCGAGGTGGAGGCTGTCGCCGGGCCGCAGCGACAATGCGGCGATGAGCGGCGAGCCGGGATAGGCGGTGGCCCCGTGGGCGGCGCGCGTCGCGTCGAGGCGCAGGCGGCAGGGGTGATCGGCGGGCAGGGCGGATTCGAGTCGCCCGATTCCCTGCGCCGCCTCGCCGGTGCGCTGCGCCGCCGCGTCGGCGAGGTCGTAGAGCCCGCGCCCGGCATGGGTCTCGACATAGGTGAGCGGCTTGTCCTTGGCCGTGAGGTAGGACAGCATCCACGCCAGCGCGGCGTGCTTGTGGACATCCGCCGGGTTCCCGGCGTGATAATGATGCTGATAGCTGAGCATGGTGTCAGTTAGCAGGCGGCGCGGGGCCGGGGAAGGGGCCGCGAGGGTGCGGTCCGCGCATTATACCCCGGGGCGGGGACCGGGCACCGCGCCGTTCGGCCCTGCGATGCCTGTGATCGCCTTGTGTGGGGAGATCCCCGGGTAAGGCCCGGGGAAGACCGGGGGGCGGTCGTGAAAAGGCCGCGCGGGGCGCGCGCGGCCTGATCGTCTCCGGGCCGGTGGGGCCGCTTACTCGGAGAAGGTCGCGAGGTAGGCGGCCACGTCCTCGGACCCCTTGCGCAGCTTGAACGTCATCTTGGAGCGGCTGCCGAGGAACTCGTTTGGGTCCTGAGTGTATTCGGCAAGACTCTCCTCGGTCCAGACCTCGCCCGCCTCGGCCTTGGCCTGGAGCCCGTCGGAATAACGGAAATCCTCGACGCTGCCCATCACCCGGCCGATCACGCCGTGGAGGTTGGGGCCGACGCGACCGCCGCGGACGATGGTCTCGTCGCCATCGGCGATCATGTGGCAGGCCTTGCACTTGTTGAATTCCTTCTCGCCCTTGGCGGCGTCGCCTTCGGCGAAGGCGGGCAGGGCGAGCGCGATGAATGCGGCGGATGCGGTAAGAACGGACTTCATGGCTACCTCTCGGTTGGGTTGCGTTTCAAAGCCCGACCATACCCGCGCGCGGCCATGTTGCAACCGCCAATTCGCCGCGGCGGCGGTGCTTTGCTGTCCGGGCGTCTTGCCAGAACGGACAGGATATGCTCGGGTTTGCGCGGTTTCGGCGGTCAGGGGGACAGACGATGCGGGAACAGAAAGGGGCGGGGTGCGTGGCGTGGTGTGTGGCGGTGGCGCTGGCGCTGCCGCTGCTGAGCGTGCCGCGCGGGGCGGCGGCGGGGGACGGGGCAGTGACCGACCTGTGGGCGGCGTATCACGCGCGCGACGAGGTCAATAACGGCGCGCATGATGACGACATCATGCGGCTGGGGCTCGCCTTCGTGCTGCCCGGTGCGCGGGCGGGGGATCTGCACCGCTATGCCGTGTTCGGCGGGTTGCGCGATATCGGCACCAACCTCGGGGCCAGCAGCAACGGGGCCACCCTGGACGAGGGCGAGATCGGGCTGGAGGCGCTGTGGCTGCGCGGCACGCGTGGCGCGCGCGGCGGGGTCGGCGTGCGGCTGATCCATGCCAGCGTGGCGGAGACGAGCCTCGAGCTCGGCTATGTCCACGAGCGTCGGACGGGGCGCGCGGACCTGCGGTTCCTCGGCGGGGTGCAGGCGGTCTCGGACGACGTCGCGGGGCGTGAGGACGCGGGCGTTTTCGGGCTGGCCGAGATCGGCTGGTGGATGGGCGCGCGCACGGTGCTGCGCGCGAGTCTGACGGCGGACAGCGACGGTGCCATCGGCGGGATCGGGGCGGAGCGCGCCGTTGGGCGGCGAGGGGCAAGCCTCTATCTCGACTGGGGCCACAGCATCGGCGGTTATCGGGGGATCGGCGCCTATGACAGCCTGTCGGTCGGCCTGCGCCTGCCGCTTGGCCGGACGGCGCGCAGCGGCGGGCAAAGCCTGCGCGACCACCATTACGACCGGGCCCGGCGCAGCCTGTTCCGGCCGGTGGGGGTGCAGTAGAGCCGGGCACCGTCACTGCGGGGGAAAGGCCGTCTCGAAGCTGCGCTCCAATGCCGCGTCGAGATCGGCCATCGTCACTGGCAGGCCGAGATCGACGAGGCTGGTGACGCCGTGCCCGGAGATGCCGCAGGGCACGATGCCGGAGAAGTGCTCGAGGTCGGGCTCGACATTGATCGAGAGGCCGTGAAAGCTCACCCATTTGCGCAGGCGGATGCCGATGGCGGCGATCTTGTCCTCTTGCGGCGTGCCCGCGGCGGTCAGCGGCTTGTCGTGGCGGGTGACCCAGACGCCGACGCGCCCCTCGCGGATCTCGCCTTTGACGTTGAACGCGTCGAGGGTTGCGATCACCCAGGATTCCAGTTGGGCGACGAAGCGGCGGACATCCCGCCCGCGCCGTCCCACGTCGAGCATGACGTAGGCCACGCGCTGGCCCGGACCGTGATAGGTATACTGCCCGCCGCGCCGCGCCTCATAGACGGGAAAGCGGCCGGGGGCGACGAGATCGGCGGGGTGCGCGGAGGTGCCTGCGGTATAGAGCGACGGGTGTTCGAGCAGCCAGATCGCCTCGGGGGCGTCGCCGCGCGCGATGGCGTCGGCGCGCGCTTCCATCCGGGCCAGGGCCTCGGGGTAGGGGACGGGACGGTCGGACGTTATCCACTCCACCATGTGCCTATCCGGGCAGGAGCCCGGCCTCCTTCACCGCCGCGACGCGCGACCGGCTTACGGGAATGTCCTGTCCGTCCGCCATCGTCAAGACCGCGCGCGCGCCGTCGCGCCGGGCGGCGCGCACCTGATCGGTGGCGACCCAGTGCGAGCGGTGCACCTGGAGGCCGGGGGCGGGGGCGGTCTCGGCGATGGCGTCCGACAGGCGCATGAGCACGAGGGCGCGCCCGCGTGTGGTGATCACCTCGACATAATGATCCTGCACCGAGAGCGCCACAAGGGCACCGCGCCGGTCGAGCGGCAGGCGGGCCAGGATCGGCGGCGGGGCGGGCGTGTCCGGTGCGGCGGGCGCGTCGCCTCCGCCTGCGAGCATCTGCGCGAGGGTGATGACCAGCGCGATCACCACGCCGTCGCGTGTGCGAAGGGCGAGATCGGTGGCGGAGGGGGGCGGGAAGACCGCGAGGTTCAGCAGCGACACGAGCGCCGCGATGACCAGCCCGGCCGGGATCGCCGCGGCGATCCCCGCCGTCAGCCGCGGCCAGCCGCGCGCCCGCAGTCGCGTCACCAGGACATTCACCACCACCGCGCCGGTCGCGTAGGTCATCGCGCAGACCACCAGCCAATAGGCGAGGCGCGGCAGGAGCGGCAGGACATCATCCGTGCCGAAGGGCCCGGCAAGCCCTGCCACCGTGCCGGCCGCGGCGACCGCCACCAGCACCGGGCGGCTGGCGAGGATCGCGTGCAATTCACGCTTCGTGGATTTCAGGAGCCTGTCGCCCACGCATCTCTCCCCCGGTTTCGCGTATCGGCCCTCGCCCCGTCGTGGCCCGTCATGCCAGCCCGTGCCGAGACGCGAGACAACCAACGGACACGAGGTGTGACATGACAAGTTTCGATCCGCTTTTCAACGCGCCGCTGGCGATACAGGTACATGTCGCGGCGGCCATGCTGGCCGTCATGCTGACGCCGCTCGCGCTGTGGCGGCGCCGGCGCGACCGGCTGCACCGGCTGGTGGGGTATGCTTGGGTGACGGGCATGGCGGTGGCCGCGCTCAGTTCCTTCGCGATCACCGAGTTCGGGGTGCTGGGGCCGTTCAGCCCGATCCACGCGCTGTCGGTGGCGACGCTGGCGGGGCTGGTCGCCGGGGTGCGCGCGGCCATCCGCGGGGACGCGCGCGGACATCGCGCGGCGATGACGCAGCTGAGCCTCGCGCTGGTCGTGGCGGGGCTGTTCACCCTCGCACCGGGGCGCATCGCGCACGCGATGGTGATGGGCGGGACCGGCTGGGCCGGGTTTGCGGTTGTCGCGCTGCTGGCGGGGACGGGGCTTGGGCTGCTGTGGTGGCACCGTCGCGTAGAGCCGTCGCGGACCTGATTCGCAGGCGCTGTCCGGCGGGGCAGCAACGCGGGACCGGTGCTCTCGCGCGGCGGATTCCTGCCGGCGCGGGGCGTTTTGGCAGTGCGTGCGCATCAAAACAGGCCTTGAAGGGCGACTCGGGGGACTCGAGTGGCGAGAGTTGTGGTAGTGTCGGTGCAGGTTCGAGCCACCTGACCGAGGGAGAAGTGCGATGGGTTCCAGGAAATTTGTAATGACGGCATTGATGGCGAGCGTGGCGGTGGTGCCCGGAACGCGCGCAGCGGCGGATTTTGCTGACGGGCTCGTCGGAGGTCTTGTGGGTGGCGCGGTGAGCGGCATCATCGTCAACGAGAGTGCCAAGGCGCGTGAGCGCAAGCGCTCGACAACGACGACGACGACGCGGACCTATCGCGCGCCCTCGGTCTCCAGCCAGCAGGTCCGGGAAAATCAGACCGCGCTCAATTATTTCGGCTTTCCGGCCGGGACGCCCGACGGGGTTCGTGGGCGTAACACGCGCAACGCGATCTCGCAGTTCCAGGCGCATATGGGCTATCCGGTCACCGGGCGGTTGCAGGACTACGAACGGCAATTCCTGATCTCGTCCTATTACCGGGCGCAATCCGGCGGTGCCGCCACCGCGCAGATGGTGGCGCAGACCGGGCAGGGCACGCGGGGTCTTCTGCACGCCTATCGCGACGAGGCGCTGGGCATCCAGCAGCAGGGGCAGGGCGGGGTGATGGCCGCGGCTCCGCAGGAGGAAGGGACGCAGGCGGCCTCGGGCTCGGGATCGGGCGGGGCGGTGCTGCCCAACCTGATGGCATCGGGCGGGGACGGCCCGTCGCTCGCGTCGCATTGCAACCAGGTGAGCCTGGTGACCAGCTCGAATGGCGGGTTCGTCACATCGGCCTCGATGCAGGACGCGCGCTTCGCCCTCAACGAGCAGTTCTGCATCGCGCGGACCTATGCCATCGCCGAGGGCGAGAGCATGGCCGCCTCGCTGCAGGGGGTCACGCCCGACACGCTGGAGGAGCAGTGTCGCGCCTTTGGTCCGGCAATGCGCGAGCACGTGGCGGCGCTATCGCTCGACGAGCGCAGCGCGGTGCTCGATGGGGTGCGGGGTTTCGTGCGCCAGACCGGGCAATCGCCCGCGCAGCTGGGCGGGACCGCGCGCATCTGCCTGTCGGTGGGGTATCGCATCGACAACATGAACGTGGCGCTCGGCTCGGGCCTGCTGCTGGCGGCGCTGGGCGAGGATGCCTATTCCGAGCTGATGGGCCATCACCTCAACGAGGGCTTTGGCACCGCGCGCCGCCCGGACCTTGCCAGGGGCTGGTTCGCCGCCGCGGTCGAGGCAGTGGAAAACGGCAGCGAGCCGGTCTT
>Ga0102929_1001679_pt1 | contig 13148 bp, 9 predicted proteins | sample SalPonR1_B_D2_MG_FD_78510 | JGI IMG/M metagenome (GOLD analysis project Ga0102929, IMG submission 78510) | Salt pond soil microbial communities from South San Francisco under conditions of wetland restoration - Salt Pond MetaG R1_B_D2_MG | ecosystem: Environmental > Aquatic > Marine > Intertidal... | reverse complement strand
GGTCCAATGTTTAACGAGGGTTCTCGGCGCCACAACGAATGGATGATTGCGTCGTTGCAAGAGGTCGAACAAAACGTACGTAATCGAGATATCCCTTTTTACGTAGTATGCGGCGAGTGGGAATTGGTTATTCCTGAGTTTTGTAAAACACACCGGGTCGGCCGGGTCGTCTTTGACTTTAATCCGTTGCAACCGGTGCGAGATTGGCGCACGGCAGTCGCAGAGCGGCTACCAATTCGGGCTGAGGAAGTCGACGCGCGCAACATCATACCGTGCTGGGTAGCCAGCCCGAAAGCCGAATTTGCGGCCCATACGTTTCGTCCCAAAGTACACAAAGTTTTAGAAGAATTTCTGCAGGAGTACCCCACGTTGCAAAAACCTGTGACGGCCTATACTGGCCCTAAACCCGACCATAATTGGGCAACCATTGCGTCGTTTCGGAATGTCTCGGTCGAGGCGCCGCTCCCCGATTGGATATCACCCGGCGAAGCCGCTGCGCACCGCGTGTTAGAGCAATTCCTGAGCGACCGCATCAACGATTACGCCGCTAAACGTAACGACCCCAATGAGTCGGTATTGTCTAATCTCTCGCCGTATTTACGCTGGGGGAACATCTCAGCGCAGCGTGTAGCACTGCTGGTGGAAGCGAAACGGGGTACGCGCCGAGAGGACAAAGACGCGTTTCTGGAGGAACTGATTGTCCGACGTGAACTAACCGATAATTACGTCTACTACACCGAGGGGTACGATACTCTTAATGGTGCCCACGAGTGGGCACAAAAGACCTTGGCCGAGCACCGTGAAGATGAGCGTGAGTACGTATACACCTTTAAGGAATTCGAAGCGGCTGAAACACACGACCCGCTTTGGAACGCGATGCAGTTGCAGATGGTCCGGGAAGGGAAGATGCACGGCTGGTGTCGTATGTACTGGGCTAAGAAGATACTCGAATGGACAAATACCCCGGAGTACGCCATTGAGGTTGCACTCACCTTAAACGACCGCTACGAGCTTGATGGGCGCGACAGTAATGGTGTAGTGGGGGTGATGTGGTCGATTGCGGGGGTGCATGACCGCGCCTGGACGGAGCGACCAGTCTTTGGCAAAATTCGCTATATGAATTTCAATGGTGCTAAGCGAAAGTTTGACGTGGAAGCCTTTGTAGAACGATACACTGGTACGACTGATTTATTCGATGCAAAAACGAGATAGAGCTTTTATTACCACGGTAAAAAACCATTACGACCAACAGGGTCGACAGCATTTGCCGTGGCGCAAAACCACCAACCCGTATCGTATTCTCGTTTCGGAAGTAATGCTCCAGCAAACTCAGGTCGACCGAGTTATACCCAAATATCAAGCATTTATTCGAGCGTTTCCCAATGCAAAACGGCTGGCCGCAGCCACGTTGGGAGACGTACTCACCCTGTGGCAAGGATTGGGCTACAACCGTCGAGCCAAATTACTCTGGCAATGTGCGCAGGTGATTACGAGCGAACGGAGTGGTCGCTGGCCGAAGACGTATACCGAGCTGCAGCAGCTACCCGGGGTCGGCCCGTACACTGCTGCAGCGGTATTGGCGTTTGCGTACAACGAGGCAGTGCCACTGATAGAAACAAATGTGCGCACGGTCTATCTACACCACTTTTTTGCCGACGATACCGATGTGACTGACGCTGAGATACTCGTGCTCGTAACGCGACATCTAGAACATATCGACAGTGCCCGCTGTTGGTACGCTGCTCTCATGGATTATGGTACGCACCTCAAAAAAACTCATGGTAACCCCAATAGCCGCGCCAGAAACTACACCAAGCAATCGACCTTTAAGGGTAGTGACCGTCAAGTGCGAGGAGCAATTATTCGGACGTTGAGTGAAGCAGCCGGTACTGACAGTGCTCTCAAAAAACGACTTAGCCACCTCAACGAGATGACTATTGATGTCCAGCTGGACCGACTGCTTAGAGAGGCGCTTATCAGCAAAACCAAACAGACGTATCACTTGCCATCGTAAGTAATAGTGTTGCCGAGTAACCTAAATCACCGAATATAATAGCTTACTATATAGTAAGCTATTTTTATTGCAGTTTATTCTCGGAATAACGTTAGCGACGTAGACGCAGTATTATCGGGTATCGTGGAGGGTGCTGGTTAACAACATGCCAGGAATGAGTGCTAACGCAAATACGATGAATATGAGGTTGAACGGGAGGTAGAGTAACGCTGCGCTTCCAATGAGTGACCCAACAATCAGGCCTAGCGGTCGCGTGAGGCGGAAGAAGCTAATCAGGTTAGCATCGGTACCTTTGGTATGTTTAAAGAAGTAGCTTTCGGTTGTTACTTCAATGAGCGCAGCGCCAATACGGTTAACAAACATCAGTGCAATCCAGGGCCAAATACTAGTCGTGCTCATAAAGGCAATAGCCCCTACGGTGGTCGCGAGGATTAAGAACCCAACCGCCATCATCTCTTTCTCACCCCAGCGGTTGTCCGCCAACCAGCCAATTGGCCACTCGAAGAATACGTAGGCTAAGAGACCGACACCAAGGATGGTGCCAATTTTGTCCCAGTGCAGACCAATCTCGGTAGCAAGATAGAGGGGCATATAAATAATGGTCCAGGCAAAGAACATTTGCAGCGAGAAATGGGTTAAAAATCCCGTCCGCAGCGCTGCTGACTCGTAGAATGTGCGTAGGGTACGCATGATTCGTACCTCTTTATAAGCTGGGTCGTGGAAGTGCCGAAAGTGAATAAGAACCAAAGCCAAAAAGAGGAGTCCTACGAAGCTGGCCAAGAGGTACGTTTGGGTTAAGTTGGCATCATTGTCACCCACGATAAGGGCTACTAATAGCGGCCCCGATGCGCCAGCCACACTCATGAGTGAGAGCGCCAGACCGCGTTTGCTGCCGGTACTCGCTTCGTTATTGCCAATTAACGCCTCGGAGAAGACATCGAGTGACATATACATGAGTGGCCCGGCTACCAACAACACCACAAAAAACGTAATAATGAGGGGAGGGAAGGTGCTCGTCCCCATAACGGCAAGTGCACAAATGATTGCTCCAGCAATACCGAGGGTGAATTTTGTGTTACCAACTTTTCGCAGCACGCGGGAGATAAACAAAAAAACCAATATCGCCAGCGCCGAGCCGACGGTGTACAGCAGACCAATCACCTCAGGGCTCGCAAATTGCTCAAGGTAGGTTGAGTTAGTGTACGCGACTAAGAACGACTGCAGGTTGATGAGAATCGCCAAGACATACACCAACCAGTACTTGGGTGGTGCATTATGGCGCGAGAAAGGGTGCCGGTGGAGAAAAGACATACAGCTATTGTAGCAAGTTCACTCACTGTGCCGCTTCTGAAGCGTTGAAAAACCCCGCCAGATGGCGGGGTTTTTCTTAGATACCGATGAGGACGGGGATGACCATCGGGTTCTTATGTGTTTTTTGTAGCAGGAAGCCGTTGAGGGTGTCGGTCACCTGGTCTTTGACGTAGTCAAGGTCGAGAGGGTGCATACCCTGCGTGTGCTTCTCGATAGTTCGTTTAACCAATACTCGGGCCTCGGAGAGCAACTGTTGGTTTTCTCGGAGGTAGACAAACCCACGCGAGATGATGTCGGGTGACTTGCGCAACTTGCCGTTCTTAGTGCTTACCGTGGCGATAATCACAAACATACCGTCGTTGGCCAGCGTCTCACGATCGCGCAAGACGACCTCTTGTTTAGCGCCAACGGTAAAGCCATCCACCATGATGAGCTCGGTAGGGGCTTTTTGCTTGTGCACTATGATCTCTTCACCATTTACAATATCGATGAGTGAGCCATTATCGGGCACGACAATATTCTCTTTCGGGAAACCAGTGTCGATAGCCGCGTACTTGTGGCTCTTGAGATGGAAGTGATGACCATGGACCGGTACCAAGAACTTGGGCTTAACCTGTTGGCGTACCCAACAGAGTTCGCCGGCATTACCGTGCCCCGAGGCGTGCACTGCGTCACTCTTGTAGTTCACGACACGAACATTCTTACGGTAAATATTATCCTTGAGCTTTTGCACGGCAATTTCGTTACCCGGAATAACCGAAGAGGAGAGTACGAGTGTGTCGCGTTCATTTAGGGTGACGTATTTATGTTTGTCGGTCGCCATCCGCATCAGGGCGGCAAACTCTTCACCCTGGGCGCCGGTGGCGAGTACGACAATTTTATCGCTGGGGTAGTCCTCCATTTGGGGGGCTGTAATAAGTACACCGGGTTTTACTTCAAGCATTTTTGACTTAATCGCAATGTCGATGTGCGTTTTGATACTACGCCCCTCTGGTACCACATACTTGCCATACTTTTCGGCCATTTTAATGATGTGGATGAGTCGTTCAAACTGCGAGGCAAAGGTACCGATAACCATGCGCCCTTTCGTGTCGCGAATCAGGCGCTCGAGCGACTCAAAGACAACACTCTCCGGCGAGGAGAAACCGTCGCGGTCGGCGTTCGTGGAGTCAGCCAGCATCACCAGGTTGTTGTTTTTACCAACACCTTCCCAGCTCTTTTTCTCTTCGGGCACGACGTCACCGTTTTCGTGGGTGAGACGAATGTCACCAGTGACTACGACATCACCAAACTTTGTCTCCACCGAGACCCCCATTGCATCGGGAATCGAGTGCGTAACGGGGAACGTCTTAATTTTCGTTGAGCCGACGGTAAATCCTTCACCCTCCTTAACTTCGTTGATGGTAAGCGGGTCCATGTGTGGGAACTCCTCTTGTCGCTTTTTAATCATGAGCGACGTCAGGTGTTGGGTATAGATAGGTGGATTACCAATCCGTTCCATTACGAAGGGGATGCCACCAATGTGGTCGAGGTGACCGTGGGTAATCACGAGCGCGCGAATTTTGTGCTTACGCTCCTCGAGGTACTGCGTGTTCGGCAAGATGTAGTTGATACCCGGGGCATGCGAACCTTCAGAAACAAACTGAAAACCAGCATCAAATACCACGATGTCGTCTTTACTCTCAAACACAATCATGTTGCGACCAATTTCTTCAACGCCAGAGATGGGAATGACGCGAATGGTGTTCTCGTCCGTTACCTCGGGCAGTTGCGGTCCTTTGGTGTCGGTCGTAGCGAGTCGGTGCTTGAGGGCCGGACTCGTCATACTGCGACGACGCTGTCCGCGGCCACCATTTCGCTTTCGACTGGTCTTTTTTGTGGTTTTTTTGGCGCCGCGCGGTCGCTCGTGACCACGATTGCCGTTCGGCCGTTTGTGGGTACTGCTGTGCTGCGCACGGCTGCGGGGGCGAGCGTGTTGGGGTCGGCGGCGGGGGCTCGCTGAAGCTGCTGATTCGTTCATAGTTCGTGTACGTTGTTTACTGATTTTCTAATCGATTAATAACCATTGGCCATAATGACTCTGACTGTATGTGCCACGCTGGAAGCGTTGCAAACCGCTCGCTGGGGCGCGTCAGTTGGGCTGGAATGGTAATCGGAATGTCACTCCGGGTGACGTATGTAAATTGGGGATTGAAGAGGAAGATAGCTGGTTGGTCGGTACGAATCTCGGCAATAAAATCTTCCAGTAAAGCCACTTGTTCGGACGTATCTTGCGTAGTGCGGTACGCCTCAAGTGTTTCGTCGACGGTTATGTTCGTGTACAGAGCAACGTTGAGCCCTGGATCTTCTCGCTGACTTGAGTGCCAAAACGGATAGAAGTCGAGCTGACGGCCAATGTCGGTACCGAAGAGTAAGAGCTCGTAATCGCGGGGACGAATAACTGCCTGTACTAAGTCGCTTTGCTCGTAGAGAGCCAGACTCACATCGACGCCGAGTGCCTCCCAGGCGTCTGCAACAAATTCTGCAGTTGCCTCAAACGGAGCGACATTGGCGGTAGTAACCGTCACTGCCAGTGGAACTGTAACGTCATCAATGGTTTTCTCCCAACCGCCCGCGTCGGTTTGTTGCCAGCCGCCAGCGAGCAGGGTTTCGGTTGCACGGGCCAGACTACTCGAGCTGGTCGTGGTAGCCAAACCATACCCGCGCGGCACCGGGAGTGCGGTCGACTCACCGTACCCAGCTAATACCTCCTCAATCAGCGTTGCGCGATCTATCGTGTCGCTCAGTGCTCGTCGAGCCGCTACGTCGCGAAGCGCTGGGTTGCGATTTTGGTTGGGGTACAAAGCAAATACTCGTGGTAGTGGTCGGGTATACACGGTGTAGTTTTCGGCCAATGCTGCCACACTCTGATTATCGAGGGCAGCCGTATGCGTAATGTCGCCAGACTCAAGTGCCCGACGAACCTCTACCTCATCCGCAAAGAAGTGAATCGCGAGGCCGCTAATCGCTGGGCTGGGTGAAAATTCGGGAAATACTTCAAAGGTATATCGTTCGATTAATCCAGTATCGCCTCGAATGACTTCACTGATTCGAAATGGCCCGCTTCCCACCGGCATTGTATTGTACTGGCTAAATGGAAATTCGTCAGTGGATAAACTTCCCCAGAGGTGTCGCGGCACGATGCCGAGGGTGAGGTTTTCGATAAATGGCGTGTAAGGCTCTTCCAACACCAGGTTGAGTTCGTGGGTATCTATGAGTTCCACCGTGACGTCATTCCAATTACCGCGCACCGGACTTTTTAGTTCTGGGTTTTGTACCATTGCAATGGTGTACACCACGTCCTCTGCCGTGATTGGGGTAGCATCGTGCCAGTATTGGTCGGTCTTTAGGGTGAGGTTATAGACGCGTCCGTCTTCTGAGATGGTTAGCGATTCAGCCAGATCAGGCACCAACGTGCCGTCAGCGTCAACTGTGTAGAGTCCGCGGTATATCAGATTAACCATATCTTGGTCAGCCCGCGTAATCGCCAGCACAGGGTTTACAAATCGCGGTGCGCCAATAATCCCTTCATGCAGTGTCCCACCACCGGTGGGTACGATGGTTTGGTTGTTGGTACCATACTGCCAAAGCCAAATGGCACCGCTTACCACAAAGATACACAAAACAGTAGCTAAGACCGCCCTATCAAACGAGCTTCGGCGATAGAGGTAGCCAAAGTAGTGGTGGAGTAGGCTCGGTCGTGAGCCGTCGGCGCGAGTTCGGCGCAGCGGTTTCATAGAGTTTCAATAGAGAAAAATCAATCAAAGACGAGTATGGAGGGGCGGTGGTATGGCGAAAGGGCTACCAATCGCTGACCGCACGTATCTACACGAACAGGTTGAGCAGTGCTGCGAGCGCAAATGCTATAGCGAGCCCGATTGAGAGGCGAAACAGGAATAGTTCACCACCGCGTCGCTTATTGAAGGCTGCGCTAAAGTTGTCGCCACCAAAGGCACCACCAAGACTCGAACCACGTTGCTGGAGGAGAATGGCTGCCACGAGGAGGACAGACAAAATAATCTGAATGTAAGGTAGTAGTGGCGCTACGACCGTTCGTAAGAATTCCATGTGCCTTCGATAGTAGCAAAAGGTTGGGTTGGTGGCAAGCCCGCACACTAACATTTTTTGTTTGCTAAGGAACTCCGTTCCATAGCGTAGCTGATAATTATCAGCTACTACCAAAATGTTAGTGTGCGGGTAAGAGAAACTGAGACAGAAAAAACGCCCGCCGGTGCGGTCGTTGATAATCTTGTCACCGTCGGCACAACGATAGCCATAATGGTGTGAGAATTTCACTCGCGAAAATTCGCAACTGTTGGAACAAGATTCCGCGGAGAGAAACCTGTTCCAGGAATTCGTCCTTGGTCATGGACGAATTCGGAACTAAATTCAAAATAGTCGGCATTGCCTCCTTTTTTCATTTATTTTGACACCGTAGCACGCTGCCGTATAATGTCACGCGCAGGGCGACAGATGTTACGTCGCCTGGAATTGTTGTTGAAATTTGAAACCCATTGTTAGTTAACGTGTAAAGCATATGGCAGAAAAGAGTCCAATTACTCCACTCGGAGACAAGGTAGTTATCCGTCCACTCAGCGAAGACGAAAGTGGGACTAAATCAGCCTCGGGCATCATCATCCCTGACTCAGTCGAGAGTAAAGATAAAAGCGATCAGGGTGTGGTGGTTGCAATTGGCCCTGGCGCCTGGGATGAAGATGGCGAAAAGCGTATTCCGCTCGACGTTAAGGAAGGGGACCGGGTGCTGTTTAGCAGCTGGCGCGAGAAAGTAAAGGTCGGCGAAGATGAGTACTTTGTCATTTCGCAGTCTGATATTCACGGAACTATTAACAGCTAAGCGTGCTTTTTATTGTATATGGCAAAAGAAGTAATTTTTGGTGAAGACGTAAAGAAAAAACTTAAGAAAGGAGTCGATACGGTGGCCGATGCGGTTAAGGTGACCCTTGGTCCGCGGGGTCGCAATGTCGTTATCGATAAAGGTTTTGGCGGCCCAACAATAACCAACGACGGTGTATCTATCGCCAAGGATATTACCCTGAGCGATAAGTTTGAGAATATGGGCGCCGAAATTATCAAAGAGGTGGCCAACAAGACTAACGAATTGGCTGGTGATGGAACCACGACTGCTACGGTACTTACTCAAGCCTTGGTTCATGAAGGGCTCAAGCAGACCAGTATGGGTCTTAACGCTATGGCCGTACGCGCTGGTATGGAGCACGCCGCCACCGATGTTGTCGCGTCGCTGAAAGAAATGGCGACCCAAATCGACAGTACCGATGAGATCAAGCAAGTAGCGACCATTTCAGCTGAGAACGCCGAGATCGGCGAAAAAATTGCAGAAACAATTGAGAAAGTTGGCAAAGATGGTGTGGTTACTGTGGAAGAAGGGCAGTCGTTTGGTATCGAGACTGAGTACACCGAGGGTATGGAATTCGATCGGGGGTACGTCTCACCGTACATGGTCAGCAATTCGGAGCGTATGGAAGCCGAGTACAAAGACGCACAGATTCTCATCACCGATATGAAAGTCTCATCGGTGCAGAGTATTCTGCCCCTGCTTGAAAAAGTTGCCCAAGCTGGTAAGAAGGAGTTGGTAATTATTGCCGACGATATTGAGGGCGAGGCGCTGACCACTTTCGTGGTAAACAAGCTGAAGGGTGGTTTCTCAGTGCTGGGGGTTAAAGCGCCGGGGTACGGCGACCGCAAAAAAGAGATGCTCCAAGATATTGCGGTTCTCACCGGGGGTGACCTCATTTCGACAGACTTTGGCCATAAACTGGAAGACGTCGACATTAATCAGTTAGGAACAGCTGACCGCGTCGTGTCGAGTAAAGACAGTACGACGATTGTTTCAGGCGGTGGGACCAAGCAAGCGATTGACGAACGCGTAGCGGCCCTCAAGACGCAGCTCGAGAGCGCCAGTTCGAAATTCGATAAAGAAAAACTCGAAGAGCGGATTGCCAAGCTCTCGGGTGGTGTTGGGGTGATCCGCGTTGGCGCGGCCACCGAAACCGAGATGAAGTACCTCAAGCTCAAGATTGAAGACGCGGTTAATGCAACACGTGCCGCCATTGAAGAGGGAATTGTCTCAGGTGGTGGTACGAGCCTCGCCAAAGCCTCTGGTCTGGTGGCTAAGAAGCTCGACGAGAAAGACCTTTCCGACGAAGAGCGTGTGGGGTACAGTATCGTCGTAAAAGCGCTTGAGATGCCACTGCGCCAAATTGCGAATAACACTGGCAAGATAGATGGTGCGGTCGTGGTTGAACGAGTGCAAGAAATGGGTGGTAACGCCGGCTATGACGCGGCTAAGAACGAAATGGTCAAAGATATGATTAAGGCCGGTATTATCGACCCGGTTAAGGTGGAGCGAGCTGGCGTCGAGCACGCCGTCTCAGCCGCCGCTATTCTCCTCACCTCAGAGTGCGCCATTGCCGACGAGCCAGAAGACGATAAGCCCGATATGTCAGCCATGGGTGGCATGGGTGGCGGCATGGGAATGATGTAGTCATCAATAGGTGTACCCTGATGGGACATAAAAAACGCGGCCAGTGGCCGCGTTTTGGTTCATATTACCGAGCCGCCTCACTGTCTGTTGTACGGTCGTCGATAGCGACGCGTAGGCAAAATCTGTCTCGCAATGCCGTTTGTTGGGCATGCGAACAAAATCGATGCCAAGCGAGGCCACGATGTACGTCATGGTGAAAGGGTTCATCGTGCCAGATGTCATAGATTGCTTGATAGACTGCCTCACTGAGACCCGGATGGTCGAGTAACCGAGCGCAGGTGGTGGCGGTGAGTGTTGGTATTAACGGGACCACCTTATCCATCGGTAGCCTACGGTTGTGAGCCGCCGCTGTTCGTGTATAGCCGCAGGAGCTCTGTAGACAGGCAAGAATATGCTGAGTGACAAAATAGTCTTTTACCCGTCTTGCCGTTCGTGCACAGGTATCGCTACAGGTGTGTGACATACGTAATCAACTCCGAATATGATGGTTTTGGGGGTTCTGTTGCCTACCGTACACCGTTCTCCTATCCAGTCAATAGTATCCATGACGTGCCCTCATAATAAGCGTTTTTTCTGGTATACTATCGAGTATATTGGAGAATAATTACTGAACATTATGATTGGAATGTGGATTCTTGTAGGTGTCCTGGTAGTGGTAGGTATTTACGCGATTGTGACCTACAACCGCTTTGTATCACTGACCGTACGGAGTGAAGAGGCGTGGGCCGATATTGACGTGCAGTTGAAGCGTCGGTACGACCTCATCCCGAACCTCATTGAGACGGTGAAGGGCTACGCTGCGCATGAGCGTGGTGTGTTTGAGGAGGTAACCAAGGCCCGGGCTGAGGCTACGCAAGTCCATGTCGACCCGGAAAACATTACCCCCGAGCAAATCCAAGCCATGGCTGGGGCTGAATCGGCGTTGACCGACGCCCTCGGTAAACTGCTTGCAGTCGCAGAAGCGTATCCCGATTTGAAGGCGAGTCAAAACTTCAGCGAGCTGCAGACTGAGTTGGTCGACACAGAGAATAAAATCCAGGCCGCACGTCGCTTCTACAACGGCAACGTCCGCGACCTTGCGATTGCACTGCAATCCTTCCCGAGTAATGTCATCGGCAACCTCTTCAGCTTTACCGAGCGCGAGTACTTTGAACTCGAGGAGAACTCAGTCGAACGTGAAAATATTAACGTTGCTTTCTAAGTATGGAAAAACGAGTCTACTACAACAAACTAGTGCGCGATCTTATTAAAGACCGTATCGAAGCCAAAGGAGAGTCTTGTGAAATCCGCACTATCGACGACGTGCAGGAGTACCAACAGGAGCTCCTCAAAAAAGTATTAGAAGAAGCTGGTGCGTTGGCACACACCCGGAGTCGAGAGAAGTTTCTCGAAGAATACTGTGACTTAATGGTTGTGCTCGACTCACTCACCGACCTCTTAGAACTTTCTGAGGCCGAAATTAAAGAAGCGATGGAGCATAACGTGGCGCGCAAAGGTAAGTACACGTACCGCCACTTCCTCACCTGGTCGGCCGATGTTACCTACGAAAGTAACGAAACTCCGCAAGGCGTTCGGTAACATGTGTGCGCGCTGGATTGCGCTGGGTGTCTGTGTTATAGCTGCGCTCCCGTTTTCGGTAGCGGCTGAGACAATCGAATCGTTCTCTTCGGTGGTTTCCGTCAAACGCGACGGGTCATTTGCTGTTGTGGAAGAGATTGTATATGACTTTGGTGAGCTGGAACGACGCGGCATATACCGTACGCTGCCCCGTACTCACCCTCAGGACTCTGGGAGCTGGTATCAAGACCGGGTCATTGAGGTGCAGGTCGATTATGTGCTGCGTGACGGAGACCCCACACCCTATACAGTACAGGAATCGGCTGCTGAGCTTGACATTCGTATTGGCGACCCGGCAGTAACGCTATCTGGCCTACAGACATACGTTGTGGGTTATACCGTAGCTGGCGGTTTGACGTACTACGATGATGGCGCCATCGATCTGTATTGGAACGCAACAGGCGACTCCTGGTCAGTACCTGTACAACGCAGTACGGCGATTGTTAGCGGGCCCGATACCGTACTCCTTCCGAGCCGTAGCTGCTACGTTGGTGCGCCTGGTGCAGACACTGCGTGTGCCAGTATTGCAACCTCGTCGCGGGCCGTTACCTTTCAAGCCAATCAACTCATGCCGGGGGAGGGGTTAACGATTGCCCAGGCACTCAACCCAACGGTCATTAACTATCAAGTACGGACCGAATGGAATCTCTGGTGGCTCTGGGTTACGCTTGGGTTGGTGTGGCTCATTGGCGCTGGGGTGTACGCGTACCGCCATCATACCTACCACGACCCAAAGCGAACCGTTATTGCCCGCTACGAACCGTATAAAGATTTCAAGCCAATGTTTGCTGGTCTTTTAATCGATGGGCAGCTGCAGAGTCGCGATATCACCGCGGGCTTACTCTACTTGGCTGAGCAAGGCTTTATAAAAATTCGCAAGACCGAACGCACGGTTATGTGGCTCTTTGAGACTAGCGATTACGAAATCGATTTGTTGCGCAACCCCAGCGAGACAGATACGAGCTTCCAGCAGGAGCTCCTCAAGCTACTGTTTGGTTCTAATGGAGCAGTAGGTGCTACCATGGCACTCAGTTCTCTCAAACGCAATCAATCAAAGCAACGCGAAAATCAACGTATTTTACGGCAGTTACGTACACGTCTTGAAGCAGACCTGACTGAGCGTGGTTTTTATGAAAGCGCCTACCAGCCAAAACTATACAGCCTTATCTTCGGAGTCGTACTACTCATTTTTGTTACAGCTGCTGTTGCGCGATTTACGGCGTTAGACGAAACATTCTTTGTGGTTGTCACCATACTCACTTTTCTCACGCTCGTCATCTTTGCTATCGTATCTAAGCGCCGCACTAAAAAAGGCTACGAAGCGCGTAACCACCTCGCGGGCTTTAAGCAGTTTCTCTCGGTCACCGGGCAAGACCGGTTTGCCTTTCACGATGCGCCCGCCAAAAGCCCGGAGCAGTTTACGCAGTACCTACCCTACGCGGTAGCGTTTGGGGTAGAAAAGGAGTGGGCCGAGGTGTTTAGTGATATCACGATTCCGCAGCCCAGTTGGTACGAAGACGGCAGCGGAACCGGCCATTTCCCAGCCACTGTGCTGGTGTCAGACCTGGGGAGTTTTTCGAGCAGCTTTTCGGCGAGCTCTGGTACGAGCGCCTCATCTGGCGGCGGCAGCGCCGGTGGTGGCGC
>Ga0102929_1001676_pt1 | contig 13170 bp, 10 predicted proteins | sample SalPonR1_B_D2_MG_FD_78510 | JGI IMG/M metagenome (GOLD analysis project Ga0102929, IMG submission 78510) | Salt pond soil microbial communities from South San Francisco under conditions of wetland restoration - Salt Pond MetaG R1_B_D2_MG | ecosystem: Environmental > Aquatic > Marine > Intertidal... | reverse complement strand
TATTGCCATTAACCATGGTTGAGCAGCCGTTAACATTTAAATATGCTGAGTATCCGACAATAACGCGGCGAGACAATGATGGCTTGCCTGAGCTATCCTCTCAAATTATCCAGGAGCTTGTATTTCAGGTCTCATTTCCGGAGGAGACAGTAGCGCCAGATCTTGTTATGAAGGAGAGAACACACTGGTGTGCCGGTATGGGAATAGCTGCCGCAGGTTGGCTCAATCCGGAGGAAGGCCGTTTATGGTACACCGGTGCATCTGCCCAATTGGAAGCATCGAAGGGCGCATGGCGCATTGGAATATCCCCGGCGCTATTGCACACTGATGATCATTTTAGGGACGAGTGGCTTCCGGTGGATATAACTGACGAAAGCCCTGAATTCATGGAAAGCAATGCTGGTGCTTTTGCCCCTATGACCGTTTTACAAAAACAAAGAGTCGCTTTTGCTCCTGAATATCAGTTTGCTCTGCCAATACATGTCTCCTGGCAGCAAAACCATGGATTATTGCACTACGCTATTGGTCCTGAGTTAGGAATTACCCACGGTTGGGGCTCCATGTCTTCAGTGACAGAAAGTTTTTTAGGGTTACGTGGGGCATTGGGTTGTCAATTGGGACGTCGTTCTTACCTGCATGTCTCTTATGCCTACAGTCGGCCTTTTTCTGAACAATGGACGGAAATCAATCGCGCTTCTTTGACATTCAATCATTTCATCAAGTAAAAGCTATGAAGAGATTTTTATTGTGTCTTTGGATCTTGCCCCTATTAATGGCTTGCTCAGAAAGTTTTGAAACACCGGCTGTTGAAACGGTGTCCATTGATGAATTGATATTTGGTCGATTTTATGGTATGTGCACTGGCGAATCTTGTGTGGAAATTTACTTTGTCAATAGTGAACAATTACTCGAAGATACTACAGACAACATATTGTTCCAGAATGTATTTCGAACTGGGCAGTATCTCGAAATGAGTCAGGAGGAACATCAAACGGCGATGGAATTGTTGAGGGAAGTACCTATTCAATTAACCCAGCAAAACAACGAGGTGTATGGTTGTCCTGATTGTTTGGATCAGGGAGGGCTCCACTTAAGAATTAAAGACGCCGGTACAGATAGAAATTTCAGGTTTGATCTCCAGAATAGCGAAAATCCGGAATACCTGAGGCCTTATTTGAGAAAAGTAAATGAGGTCGTCAATCAATTGACACAACGGTAAGCATAGTCGGCGCTGAACAAATCAGAATGAAATTGCTTACTTTTACTCAAACCATGAACTATGAAGTTGTTTCGCTATTTCAACTTGCTCCTGCTTAGCTTGACCTTTATTGCCACAGGATGTGATGACGGATCTCCGACGCCTACTTTTGACAAGATTACCATCAATAAGGACGCAGACTTCCTCGTCTTTGGTGAAGTCTACAGGGATTGTATAGATGATTGCAGAGAATTTTACCTGTTATTGGATACCGCCATCTATCGAGATGCCAATGATCTTGTCGCGTTGCAGGATACCAGATTTCGATCTCAGCGTTTGCCATACGAGTCCTTTTTATTTGCACGAGAGTTGCTGGATGTTCCCAGTCTTATAGTCGAGCAGAGTTATGATCAGGAGTACCTCCTTGACTATATCGGTGATACAGACAGCTATCTCTACGGCCAGCGAGAAGGTATTTATTTTGAATTGACCTTTGATGCCATAGACCTCAACGCACCAGAAGAATTGAAAAATTATGGCAGGCGTATTCAAAATGCCATAAACAATATGAATCAATAAACCATGAGACCACTCGACATCTATTTTCAATTTTTGGTTCTTTTAATGTCAGGAATGCTCTTGCTTTCTTGTAGTGATGACAATGATCCTGCACCAGTTAGTGAATGTGGACCTTATGCAGAGTCTGATGCCACAAGTTATGAACAGGCGCGTAATTCGTCTTTGGGGTATATTGTAGATACGGCATGGATATTCGGCAATTGTATTTCTGCAGTGATTGGATCCAATTGCTGTGGTAACACAGATAACTGGGAGTTGATGCTTTACGACGGCGATGCTTTGGCCGAGTCTTTTCCGCCTCAGCGATACCTGGCACTGGACTTTTTTAACAATGATGATTGTCAGGCAGTTTGTGTCGATACTTTTTCATTTGATCTTGCCTTCATAGAATCAGAAAATTACGACACGATCATATTCAATTTGTATCAGTTCGACGGCCAGCTAATTTGGACTCCTTGAAGCTCGCGGTTTTTGGATATTTTTTGACGTATGGTGATTTAATTCTATCCGTTTTATATGTAGTGAGAAAAGTGAGTAAATACAACCCTTTCCTTTTCTTTTGAGTTAGTTAAGCATGTCAAGTCAACAGCATACAACTATTTCGTTTTTTGAATTCCCTTCAATAGCTTCCAAATGGTGGGCATTTACGCAGATGCAACTGGCTCATCAACATCTGGCTAAAGTTGCAGGCTGCAGCTTTTACCGTCTCATGGGCACCGGAAAGAGAAATGGTTTTGATCCGAGACCTGATTTTTCCACATATGCACTGCTTATGGTTTGGGAGAATGAATCTGCCGCGAAATCTTTTTTGAATGAGTCGAAATTGATAAACAGCTATGTTTCTAAGTCGGAAAAGCATTTCACCTTGCACATGCAGAATATCAAAAGCCATGGAGAATGGTCTGGCAGTAATCCCTTTATGGCAGTCTCTGATGATGACGGTAAGGAAGCACCTATTGCTGTGATAACACGGGCAACGATTAAATGGAGTAAAATGATGGCTTTTTGGTCCTATGTGCCGCGATCTGAAGAAGGCATACACACCAATCCGGGACTGCTATACACAAAAGGTATCGGGGAATGGCCCATTCGGCAGATGGCTACCTTTAGCATTTGGGCAAATGAGAAAGCCATGCGCGATTTTGCTTACAAGGAAGAAGGTCACCTTGGGGCCATTCGAAAAACAAGGGAATTGAACTGGTACGACGAAGAACTATTTTCTCGATTTCGGCCTGTCCGATTAACTGGAAACTGGAATATCGCAGGTCTGGAGTTAATCCCCGATGTGTGATTCTTTGCGAAAATGGCCATAGATACCCACAGGGTTAATGCGTCATTTGCCATTTGTAAAAAGCATCATGGTAAAGTTGCTCAGGGATATAAACCTTATAGAAAATTTTAATTCTGCTTACAGGCCTTGGAAGTTTTTGGATCCAAAGCATAAGCCTAGTTGCGCTTTCCACCTTCTAACAGCCTTCTCTGAATTTTGATTTAATGGGATGAAGGCCCTATTGTTATAAACAAATTGAATAGTATCAACGAATTTTTTTGACTGCTAATTCTCCCATCGCTTTTAAAAATGGTCTGCTGTCAAAACTGGCCATAATGTTGATGTCTTCAAGTAAATGGGATTCTTCATCGAGGAACTTGAAGATCATCGCAAGCGTATTGCGCTTATACAACTCAAAGAAAAGGGATGGTCCCAAATGGTTTTTCTGGCATAAAATACGCAGGAGCAGTCGATCATAGAACCGATGTTTTTCAGAAATCAAATGATGTTGAGGAGGACGTCCTTTTTTTAGGTTTTGGACGATTTTCTCAGCTTTTTTCTCCGCTCCCTTGAAAGAATACCCTGATGATGGCTTAATCCATCCTCCTGCTGCGCCAATTTTCACGATTTTATCGTGGCTATCCCTTTGATAGGGAAAATCTGTCATTGGAATAACACCTTGTTCTACATCAAGAACGTTGTATTGCTGAGGGCCTATTTCATCGCGGATATACGCCTCTAATGCTTTGTCATAGGATTCTTCTTCGAGCATATCCTGGGTAAAAAGCGTGTATTCAACCATGGCTTTCGTCTCAGAGTAGGGCAACACGTACATAAATGCAGTGTGCTCATTGTTGGCTACTCTAAAATCCATCATAGTAAACTGATCTACATCAAATACCGGATCCGTTGTCTCTATAAGCCAGCCCTTGAAATGTTGCAGGAGGGTATGGTGATGAGGGCTTTTGATGGCCCGGGACAAATCAGGTGGACGACTGTCAAAAATATATGTGCCGTGATAGCTGTTATCTTTAGTGATCACCTGGCCGTCATCTTCCAGTTTCAACACGGTTTCTTCTCTCCAATGTATATTTTCGGATTGTTGAATGCGCTTCTTGGCATACTGATAGAAGTCTAAGGACCTTAACATTTTGTAGCGGTAAGGATGAGAAGTCAGTTGTAAAATTTCATCTTCTTGGGCAACGAGGGCTGTTTTCCAGGATTGCGTGATGATATTGTCCCAAGGACCTTCCCCCTCCTCCCAAAAACAGTAGGTTTTATCGTTGTCATTTTTTTCAGATTTTTCGAGAAGGAGCATATTTTTCTCATGAAAGAACTCGTCATCGAGTAATTTGAGGGCCAGGTGAAGGCCTGATGCCCCACCTCCTATGATAATGGCATCATACATTGAAGTAGGTATAACATACGATGAAGAAGAACAGCTGTGCCGCATACAAATGACCGGATAAGCGCAGGTTTCCCGTGATTTTGAGTATGTAAAATACAGTATGCATGAGAAGAGCAACAACAAACCAGGCAATGAAGTTTTGAAGTGGGGGATGACCATCCGTCCAATGCCAGAAATCAAATTCATGGGCAGGCAGTTCCATGAAAAGATCCAGTAAAACCATCAGTGCTGCACCTATGAGAATGCTCCACCAGGATGGAGTGATCCATTGACCAATACGTGCAGTTATAAACACCAACAGGGCCCAGTTGACACCAATCAAATAAGGAACTCCCTGGAATTTCCAACCCAGATTTTCGCCGTAATGGTAGTCTCCAAAGAAAAGGCCATAGTTGACCCCGCACCACTCTACGAAAATACCAAGTACAAAAAATAAGCTGAGGGCAAAGATGGATTTGGGTTCTCTGACTGGAAAAAGTAAGATTAATAAAAAGAAAAAAATGAGCAGATTCAGTGGTGTTTTATTGATGAACCAATCCTGGAAACCAGAAAAAATTCCGACAAGAGCAGATACCTGGAACAACCATATGACGACCACGGCTACAGTTTCCTGTTCCTTTTTGAAAAGAGAGTTTTCGGTGCTTAAAATGCCCATGTATTCATAGCTTAAACAATTTAGTGCGTTATTGCGGATGAAAAATGCTCACCTCTGGCCTCTGCAACCATGTTTCCGACAATCTTGGCGGAGTTGAGGCAGAGTGGAATACCCCCGCCAGGGTGCACAGAACCGCCACAGAAATACAAATTACTGATTGATCGTTTAAAGTTAGGATGCCTCCAAAAGGCAGAGAACATAGAATTGCTGGAGGTGCCGTAGAGTGCACCCTTATAGCTGCTCGTTCTGCTTTCAATTTCTCTTGGGTCAAGCACCACTTCAACTTCAATTAATGAGGCGAGATCAACACCCAATACACGGTTGACTTTTTTGATTACATTATTTCTGCACCGATCGACCAATTCATTCCAGTCTTGCCCGTCATTATATGGAGCATTGATCAGTACAAACCAATTTTCGCAACCTGCGGGCGCATCGGATGCATTGTGTTTACTGGTGATGTTGATGTACACAGTCGGGTCCGGATGCAGGTCTTTTTTCTTGAAAATGTGCTCAAATTCCCCGCGATAGTCTTCGCTGAAAATAATGTTGTGCAGGTCTAACTCTTCAAATTCTTTTCTTACACCCCAATAAAAGATAATGGCTGAGCAAGACCGCTCCTGATTGAGAATGCGCTTGGGTTTCGGCTGATCAGTCAGCAGCCTGTGGTAAGTAGAAAAAACATCCATGTTGCTGACAATGAGGTCAGCTTCACGCTTTTCGCCTGAGGCCAAAACAATGCCGTCTGCCTTGCCTTGATTGACCAAAATGCGCTCTACAGGGCTGCTGAAGTGAAACTGAACACCCATTCGTTCTGCCAGCCCACATAGGCTTTCTGTGATCCTGTACATGCCTCCGAGCGGAAAAAATGTACCTATGTCCATCTCCAAATGAGGGATCATAGACATAATGCCGGACGTCTGGTATGGGGAAGAGCCATTGTAAGTGGCATATCGATCGAACAATTGGACAAGTTCCTTGCTTTTGAAATGTCGCTTATTCAATTGGTGCAAATTGCTAAAAATATTCAGCTGCCTCAATTGGAGTACTGCCTTTAGTGCTTGCCTGTTGAAAAAGGTGGACAGCCGGTGGAGACTCTTCTCAATAAACAACGGCGCCGTCAGGTGGTATTTTGCGCTGTTTTTACTGATATATTTAAGAATATTCCTCTTGGGTTCGTTAAAAGTTTTAGCGGCAGAGGAGGCGAATGCTTCGGTATCTGCGGGCGCCTGGAAACGTTTCCCATTTTCCCAGAAATAATGGCAGACCTGATTCTTTTTCAGGTAATGAAAATGATCTTTAGGATCCTCGCCTCCTAATTCGAACAATTCATCAACTAGATGAGGCAAGGTGAATAGGGACGGACCAGCATCAAATCGATATCCCTCCAGGAGAAACTCCTGTAATTTACCTCCGGGCTTGTGATAGGCTTCAAAAACCTCTACCTCATAACCGAGCGCACGCAAGCGAACACTCGCAGCAATTCCCGCAATACCTGAACCTATCACTATTGCCTTAGAAGTCATCTTCAGTTCTTCAAAGCTTTAAACACCGAATGGCAGGACTTAACTTTCAACTGTTCCCTATTCTTAAATTTGTTGACCGACTTTAGCGATAAGTTCCGCTGATCTGGAAGCGTAACCGAATTCATTGTCATACCATCCATTGATTTTGACTAAATCTCCCTGTACATAAGTCAGAAATGGATCGTACAAACAGCTGTAATGTGAACCTACGATGTCTGAACTTACCAATTCATCCTCCAGATAATACAAAATACCTTTCAAATCGTTCTCAGATGCTTCTTTGAAAGCCTGGTTTATACTGTCTTTGTGCACATTTTTTTCTAACGTAACTGTAAAGTCAGAAATAGACCCGGTTGGTACTGGAACTCGGAAAGCGAGGCCATCCAACTTGCCACTTAGTTCCGGCATTACTTTTTCTACTGTTTTAGCGGCTCCAGTGGTTGTAGGTACGAGGTTTTCTGCTGCAGCTCTTGCTCTTCTAATATCACTGTGTGGTCCGTCCTGTATATTCTGACTGGAAGTGTAAGCATGAACTGTCGTCAACAGTCCGTTGCGAATACCGAATTGCTTATTCAATACTTTGCACATCGGCGCGAGGCAATTTGTAGTGCAGGAGGCGTTGGAGACAATTTTTTCTGAGCCATCCAAAATGTGGTCATTGACACCCAGGACGATGATTTTAATATTTCCTCCTTTGGGTGGTGCGGAGAGAACGACCTTTTTAGCTCCAGCCGCTATGTGTTTTCCTGCTTTCTCTTCCGTTCTGAAAAATCCGGTAGATTCAAGGACTACATCGACTCCCATGTCGCCCCAGGGCAATTGAGCCGGGTCTCTTTCTGAAAATACTTTGAAAGATTCGTCCCCGACGTGAATATGCCCGTTTTTCACTTGAATGTTTTCAGCTAGGGTACCCTGGGCGGTATCATACTTCAACAGATGAGCCAGAGTTTCCGCATCAGTTAAATCGTTGATGGCCACAACATCTACATCTGATCGCTCTATTAAGTTTCTGAAGGTCAATCTTCCAATACGGCCAAAGCCATTGATGGCTACTTTTAATTTACGCATACTTGATTTATTTGAATCAGCAAAATAGATCATTTGTAAATCAATAGATAGCTTCGACGACAATTATTTCTAAAACTGCATTTCCGGTCTGTTCGAAGGGCTTTTCCTACCTTAGCTTTTTGTTCAACATTATTCGTCTATGTCGGCTTCGGTTCTGCTGCTCGTCATTGTCCTGTATTTTGGCACCCTATTGCTCATCAGTGGCAGACAATCTAAATATCTGCAATTCAATGACTTTTACAATGCAGGCAAGCAAGCCCCCTGGGGAGTGGTGGCTTTCGGAATGATTGGAGCTTCACTGTCCGGAGTGACTTTCATTTCTGTTCCAGGCTGGGTAGGGGAGCGGTCCCTCTCCTACATGCAAATGGTTTTTGGTTATTTTCTCGGTTACCTGGTCATAGTTGGCGTTTTATTGCCCATTTATTACCGAATGGGCCTGCAATCCATTTATGAATTTCTGGAAGATCGCCTGGGCCGCAGCGGTCACCTGACAGGAGCGGCATTTTTTCTCTTGTCGCGTTCAATTGGCGCCGCCTTTCGCCTTTATTTGGTCGCCATAGTGCTGCAACGCTTTGTTTTTGATGCTTACGGGGTCCCATTCTTCTTGACTGTCGGCCTGACGATTGTACTTATTTGGCTCTACACTTATCGGTCTGGTATCAAAACCATTATTTGGACCGATACCCTGCAAACCGCTTCCATGCTTTTAGTTTTGGGTTTTACTTTTTGGAAACTGGGCTCCTCTTTGGAGCTCGACTGGCTGACATGGCCGAAAACCGTATTGGAATCTGATTATGGACAGGTTTTTTTCTTTGAGAATGCCTGGTCCGATCCTTTTAATTTCTTCAAGCAGGTACTCTCAGGGATGTTCATTACCATCGTCATGACCGGATTGGATCAGGATATGATGCAGAAGAACCTGAGCTGCAGGTCTCTTTCTGATGCTCGAAAAAATATGTTCTCGTTCAGTATTCTGCTCATGGTGATCAACTTCTTGTTTTTGTCCTTAGGAGTCCTGCTTTACCTGTATATGCAAAAAAATGGCATTGATATTCCGACTCAGGTCATAGCAGGAGAGGAGCGGGTGATGACTGATTTGATCTTTCCAACTATTGCTGTAGACCATTTTGGGGGTGTCGTTGGACTACTGTTTTTTATTGGCTTGATTGCTGCAGCTTACAGCTCGGCAGATTCCGCATTGACATCTCTCACCACTTCTTTCTGTGTGGATGTCCTGCGACTTAATCCCAATCAGTCGGGAACCTCTTCTGCGCGCCGGGTGCGCATGCTTACGCACGTAGGCTTTTCGGTTCTGCTTTTTGGAATTGTTTGTCTTTTCTGGTGGATCAACGATCGTGCGGTCATTGGGGCATTGTTTACCATGGCAGGCTATACCTATGGTCCGTTATTGGGTATGTTTGTATATGGATTGTGGGTCAGACAGCCCTTAAAAGAAGCCTGGTTGCCTATAGTGGCTGTTTTGAGTCCTGTCTTGACTTATATTTTACAGCTCAATTCTGAGGCGTGGCTGAATGGTTATAAATTTGATTTCGAACTCTTGATTGTGAATGGACTGTTTTGCTTTCTTGGCATGCTGCTCATCCGGAGAAAATCAACTTCTTGATTTGATGAACGCTTGTTTCAAACCCATAGATTTTAATTCCTCCAGGACTTTCTCAGCCTGTGAACGATCACGAAAATAGCCGTAAATGTACTTGTACAAGTCACCCTCTTTGAGCACCGTCAGGTCCAGGTCGGTGGGTAAACCGAGATCTTTTGGTGCTTTCTCCTCCGTCAATGCAAACAATTGAATACAATAATGGGCACCTTGGCTTACGGACAGCGGCTTCACTTCTGGTTGATCCTCCGGATAACGGGTAGCAGCCCATACCTCTCTCTCATAATTCAGCACCGCCTGGCAAATGCCTTCGCTCATCAATTCAACACCCGTATTTGAATTCAGAAACCTGCTTTCTTCTGGGTTGGTGAGAAAACCGTTTTCAATCAGAACACTTGGCATGGTCGTCGCCCTTAACACAACAAAACCCGCTTCTTTCACCCCCCGGCTTCGTCTGCCTCCGATATCTGAAAGCTGTTGTTCTATCAATTCTGCCAGCCGAATGCTTTGTTCCCTGTAGGTAGTTTGGTACATGGTGAGAAAGATATGTCCTTCGGAACTGTTTGGGTCAAAGCCGCCATAGTTTTTCTCATAATTTTTCTCAAGCAAAATAGATGAGTTCTCACGCTTGGCTACGGCCAGGTTCTCCTTCTCTGTGTGTAAACCCATGACAAAAGTTTCACTTCCATGTACTTCCTGATGGTGTATAGCATTGCAATGAATGGAGAGGAAAAGATCTGCTTTGGCCTTGTTGGCGATTTCTGCCCGCTTGTACAAAGGAATAAACTCATCCTTGTTTCTGGTAAGCACGATATCGAAACTGGAGTTTCTCATTTCGAGCTTTTCTTTGAGACGTTGGGCAACTTTCAGGACGATGAGCTTTTCAATGGAGCCATGGCCATTGCAGCCGTGATCTTTACCTCCGTGTCCCGGATCAATGACGATAACCCGCTTTGCTTGTCCCGGATTTGCCTGGGAGCCGGTTTGTGCAAAGGCTGAAGCAGGCGAACACAAGAAAAGTATTAAAAAAAAGTTATAGTGAATACCTTTGTTGATTTTGCGAAACATAAGTGGCTAAATTGTTTTGCATGCTAAAGATAGGGCTAAATTCAGATATTAACACAGGCTCGTCTTAGATCAAAGATAAATGAGGGCAAAGAAATACATGCTAATTTTGCTTCTGACCGGGCTTTTGCCTTGGGGTGTTCTGTTACATTCCATGCCATCTGAGTACACCGCGATTGATTCAATTCCGCCCAACGAAGGTTTCGACCCTGCAATGACGGCTTTGGACACAATCATGCCTGACAGCCTTCCTGTCGATAGCTTAGTTCAGGATAGCATTCTACTCGACAGCCTAAAAGCCGACAGCGTTGTAGAACGACGGTACAAGCTGTCGAACAGCGGGTTTGAAGCACCTGTTTATTATTCGGCCGACGACAGCATGTTTTTCGATGTGGTCAATGAAGAGTTGGTCCTTTATGGCAATGCCCAGATAGATTACACAACCATTTCTCTTTCGGCTTATAAGATCATCTACCATTGGGATTCAGGTCTGATGGAAGCCTTTCACGGGGTGGATAGTGCCGGGCAAATGAAACAACTCCCCAGGTTCCAGGATGGAGATCAGAATTTTCTTTCCGAACGTATGAAGTACAATTTTAAAACGAATAAAGGGCTGGTTTACGATGTGGTCACACAGGAAGGAGACATGTATATCCGTGGCAGCAAGACGAAGTTTACGCGAGTAAAAGAGGATACCCTCACCAGGGACATCATTTATTCTACAGGGGCTGTTTTTACTACCTGTAATCACGATGACCCACATTTTGGGATCAGCAGTAAAAAGCAAAAAATTGTTCCCAATAAGGAAGTGATCATAGGTCCCTCTGTGCTGAAAATCCAGGGAGTGCCCACACCACTTGTTTTGCCTTTCGGTTTTTTTCCACTTACGGATGAACGAAAAGCAGGCATGCTTATTCCGACGGACTACAGCTATAATGATCGCTGGGGTTATGGTCTGGAAGATATAGGCTTCTATTTACCGGTCAATGAATACCTTGATGCCACCGTTTATGGTTCCTACTATTTTAACGGCACCTGGGGTACACGTGCCTTGCTCAATTATAAAAAACGCTACAAATACCAGGGCAATCTCAATTTCGAATACAATCGCCTCAAGCAGGAGTCGGTTCGGGATACTGTTATTTTTGACGAGGTGCAAAGCTCCTACACTATTGCGTGGAATCACAACCAAAGCGCTCAGGCCCATCCGACCTTCAATATAGGGGGAAGCTTGAGATTGTCCGGAAACAACAACGATCGACGAACCAATTTCGACAATGAGAGCCAGATCAACAATCAGATTTCGAGCAATCTGAGATTTAGCAAACGCTTTGCCTATACACCCTTTTCACTGAATGTCAACCTGAGCAATACCCAAAATATAGAGACCAGGGAAATGAACCTGACCCTTCCCGGTATGCGCCTGAACATGCAGAAAATATTTCCCTTTCAGAAGAAAGAGCGTGTGGGTGCCCCTAAGTGGTACGAAGACATTTATCTGGATTACAATTTAACTGCTGAGAATACTGTCAGAACAACGGATACCATGCTTTTCTCTCAGGAAACACTCGATAATATGAGTTATGGCGTACAGCACAATGTGAGTACGGGTAAATCATTCCGTTTATTTAAATATTTCTCATTTAACCCTAGTGTGAGGTACAGAGAAATATGGAATTTCCAGGGATTGGAGAAATCATTTACTGACTCTGTGGCCGTCTTCCAGGACACCACCTTTACCGATAATGATGAAATAAAGTCCATCGAAACGGTCAGAGATACCATCATAGAGATCTTCGATGATCGTTTTCAGGAATTCAATACCTTTCGGGATCTGGATTTCAGTGCCAGCCTCACCACAAAGTTATTTGGGACCATGCTGTTTGAGAAAGGCCTATTGCGTGGATTGCGCCATACCATTACCCCGACAGTCAATTTCTCCTACAAGCCTGCACTCGGTAACTTTGAAGAGACCTATTTGCGTACGCTCGCGACTCCAAAAGATACCTCGGAGTATAACATCACAGATCAATTCGCCTTTCAGCGGGTAAATGCCCGCGAGCAAATGACACTGACTTATGGCATTTCAGATTTTTTCCAGGGCAAGAAATTCAATAAGCAGGATTCCGTGGTGGAGAAGTTTGATATCATCAAGCGAATCACCCTTGGAGGATCTTATGATTTTCTGGCGGACTCCCTCAATTTTAGTGACATTAATCTCAGGGTAACAACGCCCTTGTTCAATTTGACGAACTTTGCATTCAGCTGGCGTTGGAGTTATTACGATGAGAATGTAAATGGTCAAAGAATCAACGAGTTTTACTACGACAATACCGGTAAATTGCTTCGCGGACTTGGCGGAGATTTTACTTTCAACACCAGTTTATCAATCCCTAAATTGATGGAGATTTTTGGTGGCCGGAAAGCACAGGGCAACCAGGAGGTGGAAGAGGAAGATAATGCTGTGGATAATGAATTGTGGGAGCTCCTCAAAAGTATCAATTTCAGGCATGGTTATCGATTTAACTGGGTGGTGCGTGACGACGGTACAACAGTTGGAAAGGTCAGCAACCACACCCTAAACTTTCAGGGGAATATCCCACTGACAGACAACTGGAGTATTCGGGTGGGCAATGTGGGTTGGGACTTTTTGCAACAGAGTCTGACCTATCCTGATGTGACTTTCTCAAGGGATTTGCACTGTTGGGAAATGAACCTGGCATGGCGCCCCCGTTTTAATGCATATACCTTTACCATTCGCGTGAAACCGGGGACGCTCGGAT